>Ga0081455_10002891_pt1 | contig 20173 bp, 17 predicted proteins | sample TabmetS3T2R1_FD_70207 | JGI IMG/M metagenome (GOLD analysis project Ga0081455, IMG submission 70207) | Tabebuia heterophylla rhizosphere microbial communities from the University of Puerto Rico - S3T2R1 | ecosystem: Host-associated > Plants > Roots > Rhizosphere ... | reverse complement strand
CTCTGGAGTCGCTGCTCGTGCGCTTCCTGCCGCTGGTCGTCCAAGAGATGTCGGCCAAGCATCCCCAGGTGACCTTCACCGTGCTGGCGGTCCATCCGAGCGAGATCAGCGAGGCGCTGCGCTCCGGCGACAACGATTTCGGCGTGCTGTTCGTCGACAACCGCCATCGCGGCGTCGACGTGGTGGCCGAATTCCCCACCGCCGTGGGCGCGTTGATGCGGCCCGATCATCCCTTGGCCGGCCGCAAGAGCTTGACCTTGACCGAATGCGTCGGCCATCCCGTAGTGATGCTGCAGGATCGCTGGCTGCTCGATGCCATCATGGCGACCGAGTTCGCCGACAGCGGTGCGCGCCTTTCGCCGCGCATCGTCTCCAATTCGATCGAATTCATGCGCCAGGTGATCAAGTCGGGGCTGGGGATCGGCTTCTTCACGCCAGTGGGGTTCCTGGAGGAGATCCGCCGCGGCGACCTGGTTCACGTTCCGCTGGCCGAGCCTGGCCTGGCGCAAAGCCGCATCGGCATTCTCGTGCCGCGCTATCGCCGCCTCTCGCCGCCAGCGCGACTGATGATCGACTATATCAGCGAGCGCTTGCGCAGTTTCGATGATTTTCTCGCGGCTCCCGTCCGCCCCGCCCTCCGTTCCACCTCTCGTCCCGCCCAGCGTCGGGCAAAGTCCCGGAGCAAAGCCTGACATGGCAATCGTGCTTCAAGGTGGCGCGGTCCTGACCGTCAATGCCATCGACGAACTCCTGCCCGCCGCCGACATTCGCATCGACGGCGCTTCGATCGCCGCCATCGGCGCGGCCGGCACGCTTGCCCGCCCCGGCGATCAGGTGATCGACGCCAGCGAAGCGCTGGTGACGCCCGGCCTCGTCAACGTGCACACCCATGCCGCCACAGCATTCTTTCGCGGCCTGGCCGACGATCGGCCGCGCGCCTTCTGGGCCGGCTATGCCGTGCCCGGACAGGAGACCTTCACCCTCGAGCACTACAAGACGTCGGTGCGGGCCGCGTGCGCGGAGTTCCTGCTGAACGGCGTCACCTGCATCGCCGATCGGCTGGGCGACATGCCCCATATCGCGCCGGTGATCGAGGAAACGGGCATTCGAGCGATTGTCGGCCACACCATCACCGATAATCGCGGCGCCGCCGACTGGACGACGGTCGAGAGTTTGCTCGAACGTTACGGCACCGATCCCCAAGCTCGGGTTTCGGCCGGCATTGCGCCCCATGCCCTCGACACCTGTTCGGATGCCCTGCTCAAGGAATGCGCGCGGCGCGCCGAACGAACCGGCGCGCGGGTCTTCATTCATGTCGCGCAAAGCGAGCCCGAGGTCGCCGTCGTGCGAGGCCGTGGCCATGTCGGCGCACTCGCTTGCCTGGTCGCAACGGGACTTGCGACCTCGAACACTGTCGCCGCTCACGCACTTTATCTCTTGGACGCTGAACTCGATGCCTGGCCGGACTACGGCATTCCCATCGCCCACTGCCCCGCCAGCAACCTCAAGATCGAGGCGCGCACGCTACCGCTCGCTCGTCTGGCTGGCCGCGTACCCATCGGCCTTGGCACCGACTGGACGGTGACCAACAACAGCATGGACCTTCTGGCCGAAGCGCGGCTCGCGGCGCTCGTCGGCAAAATGAAAGCCGACGATCCGACCGTGCTCGACGTCCGGCAGATGGTCCGCATGCTGACCATCGATGGTGCACGCGCCCTGGGGCTCGACCGGTTGACCGGCAGCATCGAACCCGGCAAGCGCGCCGATCTCGCGGTGTTCGACCTCAGGCGGCTGGAGACCGCGCCGTCGCACGATCTTGCCTCCAACCTGATCTACTCGATGAGTCCCAGGTCAGTGCGCGATGTCCTGGTCGACGGCGAACTTCTGGTACGGGACGGTAAGCTGGCGCGAGAAGACGAAGCGACGCTCAGCCGAGCGAATCGACACCTCGGATCACCGCGATAACGCGGGTCCGGAATCTCATCCCAACAGCCCCACCTGATTGGCGACGCGCTGGACTTCGTGGCGGAAGACGTCGTGCATGCCGCGCACCGTCGGCAGGTCGTGCGCCTTGGCCGCCTGCTCGACGGCTTTGGCGATCCCGTGCAGCGCCGTGGCGCCGATCATGCCCGACGCGCCCTTCAGCCGATGCGCGGCGCGGGCGATGACGGCGAGATCGTCGGTGGTCTCGATCTCCTGCGCCGCGCCGAGCGCGGTGTCGAGGAACTCGCGTTCGACCTCGGCAAGCGTCGCGGCATCGTCGCCGAACAGTTCGACGAGTCTCGCGCGGTCGTAGGCCTCGCTCATGTCATATGCTCCGTCCGGGCGTCTTTCAGCCAGACATCGAGGGTCGCCCGCAACTGCTCGATGCCGATTGGCTTGGTGATCAGGCCATCCATGCCCACAGCGCGCGTGCGCTGCTCGTGCTCGGCGAGCGCGCTCGCCGTGATGGCGAGGATGGGTGTGCGTTCGCGCCGATCGGCCTGCTCGCTGAGGCGAATGCGCCGCGCCAGTTCGAAGCCGTCCATGGTGGGCATCTGCAGATCGGCCAGCACGAGGTCGTAGCGGCGCCGGCGCCACAGCTCCAGCGCCTCGACGCCGCCGGCCGCCGTGTCGGTCGAGGCGGCGCCGGCGAGCTCGAGCTGGCGTGCCAGGATCTTGCGGTTCACCGAATTGTCGTCGACTACCAGGATATGCCCGCCGGTCCTTTGCGGTGCCGCCGGCACCTCAATGCCCCGTGCGGGCAGCGGCGCCCGGCCGGCCGCGCGCGCAACGGCGCGAATAAGGACATCCCGGCGCCACGGCCGCGGCAGCCCCTGTGGTAACCCGCCGTTGCGCGGCGCCGGCCCATCGATCAGGGCCACACGTCGTTCCGGTGCCCCCGCTTCGATCAAGCGGATGCCGATGAACGGCGTGCCGGCCGGTGCGAGGCCGACACGGGCGCCGGCGCCGGTGAGATACCGTGCGATCGCCCGCGACTCCTCGGGATCGGGAAGCGACAGGGCGATCGTCAGCCCTTCCAGCAGCATCGGCCCGGGCGCGGAGTCCGGCGCCTCGTCCAACCGCATGGTGACGGTGAAGGCGGAACCTTCGCCCGGTGTGCTTTCGACCGAGATCGAGCCGCCCATCGCCTCGGCGAGGCGCTGCACGATCGAAAGGCCGAGTCCGGTGCCACCGAAACGGCGCGTGGTGGAGTTGTCAGCCTGCACGAACGGCTGGAACAGCTTCTCGCGCTGCTCCGGCGTCAGGCCGATGCCGGTATCGACGACGCGCAGTCGAAGCGTGCCTTCGTCCGGGCGCTCAAGTGTGAGCCGCACCCAGCCCTTCTCCGTGAACTTGAGCGCATTGCCCAGCAGATTGAACAGGATCTGTTGCAGGCGCAGCGGATCGCCCATCACCCGCTCCGGCACGCCCGCCGCGACATAGGCGATCAGCTTCACGCCCTTGGCGGCCGCCTGCTGAGCAAGTGTCTCGGCCGTGCCCTCGATCAACTCCACGGTCGAGACTTCGATGCGTTCGAGGTCGAGGCGGCCGGCCTCGATCTTGGAGAAGTCGAGGATGTCGTCGATGATCTTGAGCAGCGCCGAGGCCGAGTAGCGGACGGTGCCAAGCGAGTCGCGCTGCTCCGACGAAAGCGGCGTGCGCTCCAGTACATCGATCATGCCCAGCACGCCGTTCATAGGTGTGCGGATCTCGTGGCTCATGGTGGCAAGGAAGATCGACTTGGCCTGGTTGGCCTTCTCCGCCTCGCCCTTGGCGGCGAGCGCCGTGTCACGCGCCAGTCGTTCCTCGTCGTAGGCGACCTGCAGGCGCTGGGCCAGCTCCTCCTTCTGATAGGCGAGCGCGATGTTGTCGTACTGCCAGCGGTGCACGTCGCGCACATAGGCCATCAAATGGCCGACATAGGCGCCGCCCGCGATGCCAACCAGCTGGTAGAAAGGATCGGCCGAGGTGAGCAGCACAAAGAGCAGCGGCGCCGTGGTCGCGACGGCGAAGGTATAGAAGGTCGGTGGATGGGCCGATCGGATCGGCACCGCCGTGGTGATGGTGGCGAGCAACACCAGCCCCAGGAGCATGCGCTGCAGCTCGTAGTCCTTCGAGGCCAGCAGATAGCCCGCGGCGCCCCAGCAGGCGCCGGCCAGGAAGGAGAGCGCGGCGAACCACCGACCCCACCGGACCACATCCTCATCGGGTGGGTTCGCGCGCGCGAAGTTGCGGCGCAGCACGTCGAAGGCGACCGTGACCGCGAGATGGGCCACGAACGGCGGCACCAGCTCCATCAGGTCGATCTGCCGCCAGTAGATGGCGGCGATGACGGGCCACAGGACGAACGAGAAGTACCGGGACTGCTTGGAACCGTCGAACAGCCGACGGATCAGCTCGGCGCGGACGAAGGCTTCCTGGAGCGTGGGATGAGCCACTTCGAGGGGCGAAACGGGAGTGTCTGCCTGTTCAGGAGCGGACGACATGCGACACCAGCCAGGAAACAATGGATGCCAACATTTTGTATTTGGCCCCCAAAAAGGCCCATTACTGTATCAAAGGTATTAAGAATGGACTATAAATTGTTGCAAAACCTTGGTATTTTATAGGCATAAACTTTATTCATATTCGGATCAAGCCATGCAACAGCCTTCCGTATTACTGGTCGAAGATGACGCCTTCCAGCGTAAGGCGGCCGAAGCATATTTAATGAATCACGACCTCAAGGTGATTGCGGTCGAAAACGGCGCCCAGATGCGCCGCCAGGTCTCCCGGGCCATGCCCGACCTCGTTCTGCTCGATGTCCAGCTTCCCGGTCAGGATGACGGCTTTGCCCTCGCCCGCTGGCTGCGCGAGAGCAGCACTCGTGTGGGCATCATCATGCTGACGGCGGCCGGCGACTCGGTCGACAAGGTACTGGGCCTCGAAAGCGGCGCCGACGACTATGTCTCCAAGCCCTACGAGCCGCGTGAGCTGCTGGCCCGCTGCAAGAGCGTGCTGCGCCGGTCGGCCCACAAGGCGACGCCGCCCCGGATCGAGCGCGTCCGCATGGGCCGCCATTCCCTCGACCTCACCAAGCGGGCGCTGCTGGACGACACCGGGCAGGAAGTGCCCATCACCGCCGGCGAGTTCGATATCCTGAAGATCTTTGCCGAGAACCCGAACCGGCCACTCAGCCGCGACTGGCTGCTCGAGATCACCAGCCACCGCGCCCGCGACCCGTTCGACCGCGCGATCGACCTGCGCATCACCCGCATCCGGCGCAAGATCGAGCCCGCACCCGACAAGCCCACGGTCATTCGCACCGTGCGCGGCATCGGCTATATGTTCGTGCCGCCCGCCGAATGATGTATTAAGCGGGCCCCGGCCGCTCCGGTCAGCGGCGCCGGTCGGTGGGCCCGTAGTTCAGTGGTTAGAACGAGCCGCTCATAACGGTTATGTCGCAGGTTCGAATCCTGCCGGGCCTACCACTATCGACGCCAAGGGGCCCCACACGCCACACTCTGACAAAGCCTCGGTTTTCCGAGGCTTTTCAACAAAGTGGCCGCCCATGGACACTCAAGAGCGAACCGATCTAGGCGGCTCTCCCCCTTCTTATGGCGTAGGCGAGCTCAAGCGCATGGGACACATATTGTCATCCGCGCACGATGCGCGTACCGGCCTCGCCGGCGATGGCCTTACCCATGTTCTCAATGTCGGTGATGATCCCCTCCCCGTCGCAGGCTGCAACATATTCCATTACCGCCGCTACTTTCGGCCCCATCGAACCCTTGCCAAATTGGCCCTCGTCCATGTGGCGGGCGGCTTCGGCAAGTGGCAGGCGCGACAGCCATTTGACGTCCGGCTTGCCGAAATTGATCGCCACCTGGGGGACCGCCGTGGCGATGAGGAGCTTGCCGGCTTCGAGTTGGCGGGCGAGCAGCGACGACGAGAGATCCTTGTCGATCACCGCCTCGCGGCTTGTCAGACTGCCTGCGGCATCGGTCACGACTGGAATGCCGCCGCCGCCGCAGGCGATGACGATATGGCCGCTACGCAGCAGGGCGCGGACGGTCTCGACCTCGATCACCTCCTGCGGCTGCGGCGAGGCCACGCAACGGCGCCAGCCGCGCCCCGCCTCTTCCATCAGCGACCAGCCGTTGCGCTTGGCCAGCGCGTCGGCGACGTCCTTTGTCATGATGGAGCCGATCGGCTTGGTCGGGTTGGCGAAGGCCTTGTCGGCGGGATCGACCCGCACCTGAGTGACGACTGTCGCGACCAGTTTCTTAAATCCACGCCGGCTTAGCTCGTTGATGAAGGCCCGCTGGAACATGACGCCGATCGCGCCCTGTGTGTCGGCGGTCGCGTAGTCCATCGGCACCACCGGTACCTCGGCGGCGGCGATCTCGGAGCGGCGCAGGATGTAGCCTACCTGCGGGCCGTTGCCGTGGGTCAGCACCACGTTCCAGCCAGCGGCGGCGACATCGACCACGTACTGCGCGGTGCGGGCGGCGGCCAGGGCCTGATCGGGGATCGAGGTGCCGCCGCCCTCGGAGGCCAGCGCGTTGCCGCCCACGGCGATCACTGCGACATTGCTCATGGCGATCTCCTCAGGTGTCGAAAGTCATGGTCGCGGCCAGTGCCGACACCGCCTGGGTGAAGCAGGCGAGCGGCGCATAGGTTAGGCCGGCGCCGACCTGGCCGATGCCGGCCTGGCGATGGGCGATGCCGGTGTTGATGACGGGCTGAATGCCGGTGTCGGCAACCAGACGCGCATCGATGCCCGCCGGCGAGCCGGTGAAGTCGAGCGCCGGCAGGGTGAAGGCCGGGTTCTGGCCGAGCGTGATGTGCAGCATGCGCAGCGTATTGGCGAGCGCGTCCCGCGGCGTCCCGCCGACGAACTGCACGATGGCCGGCGCCGCCGCCATCGCGAAGCCGCCGACGCCCGCCGTCTCCGTGATGGCGCTATCGCCCAGATCGCGCGCAGCATCGGCCTGGCCGTAGCCCGGAAAGAACAGACCTTCGATGAATGGCGCCTCGGCGGTGAACCAGCGGTCGAGTCCCGAAATCTTGATGCCGAACTCGACGCCGTTGCGCGCCATTGCCGTGACCAGTGTCGCGCACGGCACGCCGTGCGCGGCGTCCAGCATAGCCTTGCACGCGGCCATCGAGAGATTGAGGAAGAAGTGATCGTTGCCGGCGACGAAGGTCAGCGTTTCCGCCACCGCCTTGGCCTCGAGCCGCTTGGAGGCGAGCGCCGTCGTCGTCAGCTTGCGGAACAGCAGCGAGGACGCTGCGGCATTGCGGTTGTGCACCTCGTCGCCCATGTGCAGTGCCTGGGCCATGATCGGCTTCAAGTCCAAGCCACCCATTTCCTCGACGATCACCGCCAGCGTTGGCCCCATCGTTTCGGCCATCCATTTCAGGCGGGCGATGACGTCTGGCCCGTTGGCGCCGAAGCGCAACACCTTGCCGAGGCCTTCGTTCATGTTCGAATAGGCCTCGCTCCCGGAAGCGGTGTCGCGCACGATCCAAACGGGCATGCTCGGGCTGGTGATGCCGGCCATCGGCCCGACGGTGCGATGGTGATGGCACGGCTCGAGGCGGATGCTGCCGGCTTCGACCAGACGGCGTGCTGCGTCGAGATCGCTGGCCCAGCCTTCGAACAGCATGGCGCCCAGCACCGCGCCCTGCTGCGGCCCGCACATGTTCTCCCATTTCACCGGCGGGCCCGAGTGCAGGATGATCCTGCCGTCCATGTCCGGCAGCGCCTCGCGAGCAGTCTTGACGCCGACGAGCACCGGTTGGGCGGCGAGGTAGCGGCCATAGGCCACCTCGTTGGCCTTGGCGATGCGCGGATCACCGGTCAGGAGTGCCAGGTTCCAGGCATCCTTCGGGTTGCCTCCCGCCGGCGGCTGCCACTGCAGGTCGGTGGCTTTCGCGCCCTTTTCGCGAATGACGTCACCGAAGCTAGCGAGCCCGATGTTAACGACGTTGAGATCCTGGCTGATGAGACCCGTCATGGCGTTCACCCTTTGATGTTTTCTAAGACGGCGCAAACGAGGGCGACCGCTTCGGCATTGCTGAAGGAAACGTCGACACCGGCGGCGCGGAGGATCTCGGCCTGCTGGCCCATGTGCTGCGGATCGGCATCGGTGCCGCAGATCTGAGCAACGAAGATCGGCGCGCCTTTTCCGCCCGCCGCGGCCCGCGCCTTCTCGATGGCCGGTGCCAGGACACCCGCTGGATTTTCATGAGCGCCGTAGCCCAGCACGACGTCGAGGAGAATGATCGCGGTTCCAGGATCCGCCGCTTCCTGGCCAATGCGCTCCAGGCGCAGCGCCGGATCGATCATCGGGTGCGCCCGACCGCGCGTGAAATCGTCGTCGCCGAGATCCATGATCGTGTGACCGCTGCTGCGCCACAGGTCGGGCATGCGCGAGGTCTTCTTGGTCGGCGTGTTCGACTGCAGGCCGGGCAGAGCATCCTGCAACAGGAGCAGCGCTTCGTAACAGAAGGTGCCGCCGCTATAGAGCCCGCGCAGATACTTGCGGCCCGGACCGCTCGACGCGGCAAGCCGCTTAGCGCGCGCCTGGAGCTCCGCCCTGGCGCCATGGTTGGAGCGGAACTGTGCCTTGCCGGACTTCAACGTCTCGACGGCGCGTAGTGCCGCTTCTTCCAGTGTCAGCGCGCAGTCGAAGCCCTGCGATTCGACTTCGGCCAGCGCGGCACCGAGGAAGCATACGACCACCGGCTTTCCGGTGACGCGGGCTGCGGCCAATACCTTGTCCGCCACCGCTTTGGCCGGCGGCTTGGAGATCAGCACGATCACCTTAGTGTCCGGGTCGGCGCCGAGCTGCTTGAGGGCCGTGAGCATGGTCAGTCCGCCGATCGCTTCCGACAGGTCGTGACCACCGGTGCCGATCGCCTGGGTCACGCCCGCGCCGGCCTGGTGGATCAGGCACGTCACCTGTTGCAGGCCGGTGCCGGAGGCGCCGACGACGCCTATCCCACCCTTACGCACCACATTGGCGAAGGCGAGCGGCACGCCGTTGATGATCGCGGTGCCGCAATCGGGGCCCATCACCAGCAGGTCGCGGGCATGGCCGTAGCGCTTGATGGCAATCTCTTCGTCGACCGGCACGTTGTCGGAGAAGATCATCACGTCGAGACCGAGCTTCAGCGCCTTCATCGCCTCGGCAGCGGCGAACGCGCCGGGGGTCGAGATCAAGGCGAGATTGGCCTCCTTGGCCTCGCCGTCGAGCGCCATGACGATGGCCTTCGGTTGCACTTTCTGCACCGATCCGTCGTCGCCCGTGGCCTTCTTGGAGAGGGCCGCCTCGGCAAAGTCGAGAGCCGCCTGCAGGCCGGCCTCCTCGCCGCGCACGACCAGCAGCATGTCGTTCGGGCGCGTGGCGGGCCGCTCGTCGAGTAGCCCGGCCTGGGCCATCAGGTCGATGTTGGCCTCGGTCGCCATTTGGGCCGAGGCCGCCTCGATGCCGGGCAGTTGCACGATCTTGGTCGACAGCTGCATCAGCGCGACCGAGTCCCGATACAAGTTCGGGAAGAAGTGAACGAGCAAGGTCATCGAAACTCCTTGAGAGCAGTCGGTCGCAGGATTGTCGCTTCTAGATGAGGGGAATGAGGTTGGCGTGGTCGGCGGAGAGGGCGAGACCAGCCACCAGGCCTGCGGCCTGATCGATGCCGGAACTGTGCCCCCGCGCGGCGAGGCGCCTGAAGGTGCCGGGAATGTCGCCGTCCGGCCCGGCGATCGCGGCGAAGAACCCGTGCAGCAAGCCAGTCCACCACGGCGTGCAGGCCTGGGCGAGATAGTCCTTGCTAGCGGAGGTAGTGCGATCGAGATGCTGCATCACCGCTCGGCGCACGATCTCGAAGCGCGCGTCACCCGAGGCAGCAAGCGCTCCGAGCAGGCCACACAGCAGATCGTCGCCGCTCGGCGTGAGGCCCGGGCCGAGACCGATGAGCCCAAGCACGGCCCGATCGGCGGCTTCCTCCCGTTGCAGCGTCCGGCACAGCTCGGCGAAGCGCCGATACGCCGCCGTCCGCGTCATCTCCGGGGGAAATTCGTGCATCGCGGCATCGAGGTGCGCCTTCGCCTCGAAGAGGCTCGGCCGCCAACCGTCGGCGGGGACACGGCCCGGAAAAGCCGGCGACTGCCACAGGATCGCGTTTTGGCGGTAGTCGACCCGGAAGCCCGGACCGGACAGGACGCCATCGTCTCCGGTGACGCGCCGGCCGACCTGTAGCAGCGGATGCAGCCTGGCCCACTCGCTGCCGGAGGGGGCCATGATACGCATACCCTGCTCATCTGATCCGGCGAGCAAGGTGAGACGGCGGCCGTCGTCGAGCGAGACCGCACAGGCCTGGGCAAACACCATCTCGACCGCCCCCGCGAAGGAGGAGGCCGCGATATCCGCGCCGACATGGTGGGCTTGGACGTCGATCATGGCGAACGCGTCACCTGATGGCGGCGATGACGGCCGTGGACGGCGCGACCCAACCGAAGATGCCGCCTTGCGCTTTGATCATCTCCAGGGCGATGCGGTTGAACTCGGGGAAGTAGGAGCCGACGGCGTCTGACACCACCAGACATTCGAAACCGCGATCGTTGGCCTCGCGCACCGTGGTGTTGACGCAGACCTCCGTGGTCACGCCGCAGACGATCAGGGTCTTGGTGCCGCGGTTGCGCAGCATCAATTCGAGATCGGTGGCGAAGAACGCGCCCTTGCCCGGCTTATCGATCACCGGTTCGTTCGGCACCGGGTAAAGCTCGGGAATGATGTCGTGTCCCTTCTCGCCGCGAATCAGCACCCGGCCCATCGGGCCTGCGTCGCCGATACCGACCTTCAGGCCGCCGCGCGCCTTCTTTGAGGGAGGGCAGTCATTCATGTCGGGCGCATGGCCCTCGCGGGTATGGATGACGAGCATCCCGGCCTTGCGCGCCGCTTCCAACACCGCCTTGCATGGGGCAATCGACGAGCGCAGCAGCGAGACGTCGTTGCCGAGCATCGAGCCGAAGCCGCCGGGTTCGAGGAAGTCGCGCTGCATGTCGATGATGACGAGCGCGGTGCTCGCTGGATCGAAGCCCAGATCGTAGGGTTCGGCCTTGAAAATCCTGGTCATGACGCCCCCTGCGTTCGGTTCGTGCGATGCGCGTTGCAGGCGGAGGATGCGTATGCCCTTCCGCCCGTCCGGTCACTTGCCCTTGGAGGCGATGTAGGCGCGCCAGTCGCCGAAGCGCGAGATATCGACGTGCTCAGGCTTGATTTTGTCCGCGGGAAACAGGATGCCCTCGACGACACGACCGTCGGCGAGCTTTACGGGTCCACAGTAGAGGTGCGGCGGTTCACCGGCCTCGACCTTGGCCCAGGTCGCGTCGCTCATCTTGTATATCTCGCCGGCAACCGAAACGCCGCCGCCCGCCACTTCGTGCATGCCCGGATGCACGTCGTTGATCGAATAGATGCGGTACACCGGCGCCGTGCGGAAGGCGCCGAGGAATTCGGCACCTTCCAGGTTCTTGTGCAGGGCGAGCCCCTTCATCAGGGTGCCGTTGACGAACAGTGTCTTACTCATTGATGCACGAAACTTTCTTCGTTGTTGTCGATGGGAGCCCAGCTTATGCCCTCGCCATCCTTCAGCTGACGCCAGGACAGGAACGAGAACAGCAGGAAGGCCATGAAATAGGCCGCACTCACGGCAGGCGACGCATTGAGCGCGAGATGCGAGCCGTTGATGAAGCCGAAGTACGACAGCACCGCGGCGAACAGGGCAAAGACGGCCGCCCAGTTGAAGCGACGGTCGATCACGAACACCGCGATCGCCCCCAGCATCAAGCCGGCCAGGACCGCGCCACCGCCGGCCAGCTCCATGCCGTGGTAGATTACGCCGTTGTTGGCCAGGGCCTTGATCGTTCCGGGCGGGATCGGGTTCGTCGTGACCCCCGCGGCACTCAGCGTCCCGGAGATCTGCCCGCGCGCCCACTCGGCGATGTTCGGCACCAGGGCCAGCACGATGGCCGGCGCATGGCGGCGCGGACAGGCCTGGAACGCTTGCGCCCCGATCACCAGGCCGATGAACAGCAGGATCGGCAGGATGGCGACTAGCGGCACGACCGACAGAAGGAACGCGGCCAGGCCGAAGAAGCAGACGATCGATACGAAGATGCCGGTGAATAGCGAATAGCCGACGCGACCGCCCATCGCCTTCCAGCCTGGATGGCCGATGTAGACCGCGGGAGGAAACGGCGAGCCGAGCAGCGCACCGACCACACCGCCGAGACCGTCGGCGAACAGCACGTAGCGCAGGTCGTACTCGTCGCCGCCGGCGGCGGCGGATTCGACGTTGTTCATCGCCTCGGTGAAGTTGTAGATGCCGAGCGGAATGGCGGTGACCAGCAGCGGCCAGACCTTTTCCATCGGCACCGAGAACACGTCGAACGAGAACATCGGCAGGTGCAGCGACACCAGGTTCAGCGATCCGCTGACCTGTGCTGGCATCATGATGTCGGTCCAGCCCATGAACACGCCGGTCCAGGCCATCGCACCGCCCAGGACGATGATGACCAGGCCACCGGGAAGGCCGAACGGCAGGCGCACTCGCCCGACCCATGAGACCAGTACGATCATGAAGCAGATCAGTCCGATCCAGGCAGTGTCGAAGATCAGGAAGGCCGGGCGCATCGATATGAAGGCAATGGAGACGCCGGCCAGCGTGCCGAGCATCGCAGCGCGCGGCGTGTATTTGCGGATCGCCGGACCGACCAGAATGCCGCACAAGGTGATGAGGCCCACGATCATCGCCCAGATCAGACCGAGCTTCCAACCGAGAATGGCGTCGTTGGTCGCGATGTAGGTCGGCAGCATCACCACGAAGGTGACGATGAACATCTGCGGTACGCTCGGCCCGTAGGGCAGGGCCGCCACGTCGTTGCGGCCGTCGGCCATGCCGCGCCGATAGGCGAGCCAGGCGTAGTAGAGATTACCAATCGGCAAAGCGATGCCGAGTGCGGGCAGGATGCGCCCGAACACGATGTCGTTCGGCAGCTTTGCGACGCCGAGACAAAGAGAGGAAAGAACCAGGACATTTAGAAGAACGTTGGTGAATAACCCGAAGAAGGCATTCATGTCCCCGGAAGTCCAGAGTGTGGGGCGAGCTTCAGAGGCTGCGGCGTCCATGCCGTTTCTCCTTGTTATCAACGCAGGAATGAGACCGTGCCAACAGATGCATGATGGTGATCTCGACGTTGTCGAGGCCGCTGGTAATGTTCTGGCGTAGCGCCTCAACGGCCCCGGTCTCATCGCGGGCCGCGATGCGATCGAGGATGACGGTGTGTTCGTCGCCGGTCGATTGCGCACGGGCACTGTGCGAGAAATCGAACGCGCGGAATGCGTGGAGGCGCTCGTTGATGCGCCGAATCTGCTCCACCATCAGCTCGTTGCCGTGGGCCGCAACAAGGGCGGCATGGAAGGCTTCGTCGAGACCGGCCAGGACCTGCCGGGAAAGGTTCTCGAGCTTCTTGGGATTCGCCCACTGACGGCGCAACCGCGCTTCAACGTCTTTGGGCAATCCGTTTCGGGCGAGCCCACGCACCGCCTGAGCCTCGATGGCATAGCGGAACTCGTAGAGATCCTCGACATCGGTAAGCAGCAGCTGACGCACTCGGTAGCTTTGATGCGGATCACGCTCCAGCAATCCTTCGGCGGCGAGCTCGGTCAGAGCCTGACGGACCGGCGAGCGACTGACGCCGAACTCGGCACACAGGCTCTCTTCGGTCAGCGGATGGCGTGGTGGATAGGACCAATCGAGGAGCCGATGGCGAAGCGTCGGAACGATCTGCTTAACGGCCGAGGTACGCGGCACAATCCCCTCCTCGCAAAACGGCATAGGCCCCTCCCCCGGCACCGACACCAGATATTGAATACACTACTGTATTATTTTATTGTATACAATAACAGGAGACAAAAAGAAGAAATCTTGATTGGCGCACCACCTGGTCTGAGTTCGAACCAGTCTCTCGACTCCGGACGGTCGGTCCGCGATGTGGGAGCAATATCGATGCCAGAAGGGCCGATAAAATGAGGGTTTTTCGGCTTGGTAGTTGTCGATGGGGGCGCCAAACATAATGCCGACTGAGAAGCGTCGGCTCATGTCAGAAGTTCGGATCGACTCTTGGCTACCAGCCAGTCTTAGAAGTCCAACGGACTTCTGAGATCGTCACCATCGCTGGGACGACCATCAGCAGTCCCGCCCGTCCACGGCGCATCAAACGGGAACGGTCGGCCCCGAGGTGAGTCGCCGCATATGGCGACGCATGCCGTGATAGTCGTTGATCGCGTTGTGCATCACCCGGCGATTGTCCCAGACCGTCAGCGTGCCAGGCTCCCAGCGCACGCGGCAGGTGAATTCCGGCTGCGTCGCGTGGCCCACCAGCCAGTCGATCAGCGGCTGGCTCTCGTTACCGGTCATCCCTTCGAAGTGCGTGGTGTGGATCTTGCTGCAGTAGATCGCCTTCTGGCCGGTCTCCTCGACTGTCCGCACGATCGGATGCACGGCCTCATATGAATCCGCCGTCTCGCCTCCGGTGACTTTCATGTTGCCGATCTGGGCGTGATGCAGCGAGCGGCCGCCCGAGTTCTTCAATCCGGCGCTGAACACGCCATTCAGGCTGCCGAGCATCTCCTTCATCCTCGGCGACAGCGAATCGTAGGCCGCCACCATGTCGCAATAGAGCGTGTCGCCGCCCTTCACCGGCGTTTCGAGCGCGTACAGCAGCGTCGCCATCGGCGGCGTCTTCATGTAGGTCGTGTCCGAATGCCAGCCGCCGCCGAAGTTGCGCTTCTCGCTCGGCTCCTTGATCACGTCGAACAGGAACGGGAAGCCATCGAGCCCTTTCACGAACGGATAGTGGTTGGGCTCACCAAACCGTGCGCCGACATCCATCATGTCCTGTGGCCCGAGATCCTGGCCGCGGATCGCGATCACTTTGTGATCGAGGAAGGCCTGATGGACGAATGCCCATGCCTGGTTGTCCATGGTGCGCAGGTCGACGCCGCGCACCTCTGCACCAAGCGAGCCGGCGATCGGCGTGACAGTGACAGTGCTCATCGGGGACTCCCTCAAATACCGAGGCGATAGAAGCGCGACGCGGTACCGTGGAACAGGTCGGCTTTCTCGGACACACTCGTGCCCCGCGCCAGCCGCTTGCAGGCGTTCCAGTACACGCCATAGCTATAGGAACCCTTGTCGACCGGGAAGTTGCTTTCGAACATCGCGCGATTCGGACCGAAGGCCGTGATGCAGGTCTCGATATAGGGCCGCCACAAGGCCGCCAGTTGCTCGGAGCTTGGCGGCAGCTTGCCCTCGTGCACGTCGAACCCGAACATCTTCATGCCAAGGCCGCCCAGCTTCACATGCACGTTGGGACATGCCGCGAGTTCTCGGATGCGCTTGCTCCAGTCGGCGAAGACTTCGTCGCGTTTGCCCTTGTAGCGGCCAAGGCCGATCGCGCCGCCGACATGATTGAGGCAGATCGGTATCTGCGGGAAAGCGCGCGCCAGATCGACGAGATCGCCGAGCTGCGGATGGTACATCCAGGCGTCGAAGCTGAGACCGAGAGGCGCCAGTTGCGCGAAGCCTTCACGCACGCGCTTGTCGAGCAGCAGGCCCATCGGCCGAATGGCGGTGGCTCCCCAGGCGGCCTGATCGCGATCCATCGAGGCGATGTAGCGGATGCCACGGAACCGGCCGCCGCCCGCAACGATCATGGCTTCCAGCACCTTCTTCACCGGCGCGCCGAGCATGAGGTCGGCGTGGCCGACAATGCCGGCGCAGACGCGCGGTTTGCCATAGCCGCCGCTGGCGCTCATCGCCGCGACGCCATTGGCGAACTCGATCTCGCCGACCGGCCGCATCTCGACGGGACCGTCGGCGCGATACATCGACAGCCACTCGAGATACACGGTGGCGGCGACGTTGTGTCCGCCACCGACGATATCGGCCAGCAGGTCTGGCAGCAGGTACGTCCCGCTCTCCGGCCGATCGATAAGGTGATGGTGCGGATCGATGATCTTCAGATCGGGCTCGAGTGCCTCCTCGCGACGGCTGGCGAGCCAGTCCGGCCGCACTGCCAGATGCGCACTGATCTGCGAGTCCTTGGGCTGCATGGCCGACATTAAAGACCCTGCGCGCCCGCCACCGCAATCGTCTGGCCGGTCACCCAGGAGGCGAGCGGAGAGGCTAGGAACATCGCCACGTTGGCCACCTCCTCCGGAAGGCCCATGCGGCCGAACGGGATCGACTTCAAAGTGGTGTTGTAGAGCGTCGGGTTCTCGGTTTTGCGACGATGCCACACGCCTCCCGGAAACTCGATCGAGCCCGGGGCGATGCAGTTCACCCGCACCAGATCCTTGGCATACATCGCCGCCTGCGTCTTGGTGTAGTGGATCACCGCCGCCTTGATCGCGCCGTAGGGCGGCTGGCGGGCCGCCGGATGATGCGCCGAGATCGAGGAGATGTTGACGACGCTGCCCTTGGACTTCTGCAGCGCAGGCAGCGCCTCCTGCGTGGCATGCACGATCGCCAGCATGTCGATCTGCAGGCTTGCCGTCCAACCCTCGTGATCGTCGGTGTTACCGAACGCAGAGGCGTTGTTCACCAGCACGTCGAGCCCACCCAGCGCCGCCACCGCCTCCTTCACGTACGCGCGCACCGCGTCACCCTTGGCAAGATCGACGCTGGCGACATGGACCTTGTGGCCATGTCGCGCAATCTCGGCCTTGGTCTTCTCGAGCGTCGCGACGTCGCGGGCGCAAATCGACACGTCGCCGCCCGCCTCGGCGATGCCCAGCGCGATCGCCTTGCCGATGCCGCGGCTACCGCCGCAGACGATGGCCTTCTTGCCCGCGAAGTCGATTTTCATGATGCGATTTCTCCCGATCCGATTTGTTCGTCGCAGTTTGCAGATGCCGGCGTATCGGTGTCCACTCCGGCGCGGAGGAGCACCCCTATGGTTCAAGGTCCGTCGCGCTGGGAGTCTTCAGCGCCCATCCGCTATCCCGATCCCGACGTGGCCGTGCTCGACAAGCGCTTCCGGCACCTGGTGGTGCCGATGGCTGCGATCGAACGCATCGCCACCGGCTTCCGATTCACCGAGGGCCCGGCGTACTACGGCGACGGCCGCTACCTGCTGTTCTCCGACATTCCCAACGATGCGCTGGTGCGCTGGGACGAGATCACCGGTGCAGTCGCCACCTTGCGCAACCCCGCGGGCTATCCCGACGGCAACACACGCGACCGTCACGGCCGGCTGATCAGCTGCGAGCTCGGCAGCCGGACGCTGACCCGCACCGAGCACGACGGCACGGTCACGGTGCTGGCCGACAACTTCGAAGGCACGCGGCTCACCGGGCCGAACGACGTCATCGTGAAGTCCGACGGCACGATCTGGTTCAGCGACAACGGCGCGGGCATCCGCGGCAACTATCTCGGCGACAAGGCGCCGAAGGAGATGCCGTATCGCGTCTACAAGCTCGATCCCGCAACCGGCAAGCTCACCATCGCGATCGGCGACATGGAGCGGCCGAACGGGCTCGCCTTCTCGCCCGACGAATCGAAGCTCTATGTCGTCGACACGCCGGACGGCCCCCGCACGACGCGCGTTTACGACATGGTCGACGGCAAGGCGGTCAACGGCAGGTTGTTCTTCGATGCCTCGCCAGGCTTCGCCGACGGCATCCGCGTCGACACCGAGGGCAATGTGTGGGCAGGCTTCTCGGGCGGCGAAGGCCAGGACGGCGTCGCGGTGTTCGCGCCGGACGGCAGCCTGATCGGCCGCATCCTCCTGCCCGAACGCTGTGCCAACCTTTGCTTCGGCGGCAGGAAGCGCAATCGCCTGTTCATGACCGCCAGCCAGTCCGTCTATGCGCTTTATGTCGAGGCGCAGGGCGTGGCCGGCGGCTAGCTTTAATCAGGAGTAACGAATGCCCGCGTCCTACGAGGCCCATCGCAAGCAACTCGAGCTGATTCTCCAGGCGTGGGGCATGCCGGTACCGACCGCCGCCAGCACCGCCGAGATCATGAGCTGGGCCGATCTGCATGGCATTGACACGCACGGCATCTCGATGGTGCCGCCCTACGACGAACGCCGGCGCAACAACAAGCTCGACATGCGCGCAACGCCCAAGGTCGTGAAGGAGACGCCGGTCTCCGTCCTGATCGACGGCGGCGGCGGCCTCGGCCATCCCAACGCGCGACATGGCATGGAGATCGCCATCGAGAAAGCGAAGAAGACCGGTATCGGCGTCGCCGCGGTGCGCAGCTCAGGTCATTTCGGCGCCTGCGGCTTCTATGCGCTGATGGCCGTCGAGTCGGACCTCATCGGCATGGTCACGACGTCGGCGAGCGGCATCCAGGTCGCACCGACCAACGGCGCGCAGGCGCGGCTCGGCACCGATCCGATCGCCTTCGCGGCACCCGGCAAGCCGGGCCAGCCCTTCCTGCTCGACATGGCAACCACCACGGTGGCCGCCGGCAAGATCCGCAACAAGGCGAACGAGAACCAGCCGGCGCCGACCGGCTGGCTGGTCACCAGCGACGGCCAGCCCAGCAACGATCCAAAGGAAGTCAGCAAGGGCGGCTTCATGACGCCGCTCGGCGGCACGCCCGAAGGCAGCAGCCACAAGGGATACGGGCTCGGCGCCATGGTCAATATCCTGAGCTCGGCGTTGTCGGGTGGCCTGATGGTGACCGACCCGACGCGCAACACAAAGCCCGGTCCGATCGACATCGGTCACTTCTTCCTGGCGCTCGATCCCGGCATGTTCCGCGACATTGCCGACTTCAAGGCCGACGTCGCCGTCTTCTGCGACGCGCTTCGCGCCACCAAGCCTGCCGATCCTGCCAAACCGGTTCAGGTCGCGGGCGACCCCGAGCGCCGCATCGCGGCCGAGCGCATGAAGACCGGCATTCCCGTCGGACCCAACCTGCTTGCCAAGGTGCGCGAGATCGCGATTGCGTCCGGCGCGCCCTGGATCCTCGGCAATGAGGCGTAGTTGCCGCCATGCAGCCCGCGCAGGTTTCCATTGATGCCTTGCGAAGACCAACTAGCATCGCCTTTCTTGTAACGACCCGAGCATGTTCGACCTGATGCCTTCTCTTCCCTTGGCTCCGCCTTGGCGCATCGGCGTCGATGTCGGCGGCACCTTCACCGATATGGTCCTGCGCGACAGCGCAGGCTCTGTTCACATCTTCAAGGCCCCGTCCGTACCGGCGGATCCCAGCCAGGGCGTGCTCGACGTCCTGCGGCTTGCCGCCCAGCAGTTCGACCTGCGTCTCACGACCCTGCTGCGCGATTGCGCGTTGTTCGTGCACGGCTCGACGGTCGCCACCAACACGATCCTGGAAAAGAAGGGCGCCAGGGTTGGCATGCTGACGACCGAAGGCTTTCGCGACAGCCTGGAGATCCGCCGCGGCATTCGCGAGAACCAATGGGACCATCGCGCCCCCTTTCCCGAAGTGCTGGTGCCGCGCTACCTGCGCCGGCCCGTGCGAGGCCGCATCGGCGCCGACGGCAAGGAGCTGGCGCCGCTTGCTCTTGAGGACGTCGATGCCGCAGCCCGGAAATTCTCGGACGAAGGCGTGGAATCGATCGCAGTCTGCCTGTTCAACAGCTTCCTCAACGGCGCTCACGAGCAGAACGTTGGTGCACGTCTCGCCAAGACGTCGACGGCTAAGTGGGTATCGCTGTCGAGCGACGTCATGCCGACAATGGGTGAATACGAGCGCGGCTCAACGGCGGTCGTGAACGCCTATGTGGCTCCGAAAGTGACGGGTTATCTGCGGGCGCTCGACGAGCAGCTCCGCCAACTAGGCCTGCCCCGTTCCCTCCTGTTGCTGCAGAGCAATGGCGGCGCCGTTGCGGTCGATCAGATCGCTGCGCGGCCGGTGATGCTGGTCCTGTCGGGCCCCGCCGCGGGCGTCGGCGCGCTCAAAGGCTGCGCCGATCCTGGCGAGGCTGCGAACCTGATCTCGATGGAGATCGGCGGCACAAGTTGCGATGTCATGGTGATGGCCAAGGGCGAGGTGCCCGTCACGGACGCATTGGTGATCGATGGCTATCACCTCACCACGCCATCGGTCGAAATCCACACGGTCGGCGCCGGCGGCGGGACGATCGCCTGGGTCGACGCGG
>Ga0081455_10002890_pt1 | contig 20177 bp, 23 predicted proteins | sample TabmetS3T2R1_FD_70207 | JGI IMG/M metagenome (GOLD analysis project Ga0081455, IMG submission 70207) | Tabebuia heterophylla rhizosphere microbial communities from the University of Puerto Rico - S3T2R1 | ecosystem: Host-associated > Plants > Roots > Rhizosphere ... | reverse complement strand
GGCATGGCTGCTCGACAAGGAGCGGCGGCAGCAGGGTCAGCCGCCCATCACCGACGCGACGTGGAAGCTCTACCGCAAGCAGTATCTTGCCAACGAGCACGACGAGGAACACATCAAGACGGCGCATAAGGCGTATATCGCCGGGTTCGCGGCCGGCCTCCAGACGATGCTGCGCCTTAGCGACATGACGTCGGGTGAGTTCAACGCCTACCTCGACATGATCAGGGGCGAGCTCCACAGAACATTCATCAAACTTGGACTTGATCACCAGCACGACAAAGGAGAAGTGCATGACTACGACTGATGAACACCTTGGCAACACGCTGGCCAAGGACCTTGGCCACGAACTGGCGAAGCCGCTGCGCCCGTTCGCCGTGCCGAAGACGGAGGTTTCGCTGATGGAAAAGCTGTCGAAGTACGAGACGATCGGCCACGATCTGAGTGACCAGATCAACGTTGCCGGCACCAGGCTCGAACACGAATACCGGCAGAAGAAGCTGGCGCTCGAGATCGACCTCGTGACCGGCGAGACGCTCCAGGCCATGGTCGAGCGCATGTTCGCCTCGCCGCGGGAGGTGGTTGACGCCGCGCGCAAGGCGATTGGGCAACGCTGAGGTGCGGCAATTTTTCGATTTCGGGGCGGCGACGGAACCGCCAGCATCGGATATAAAGTGGAAAGCAATATGATTGGGAGGAAACAAAGATGAAGCCAATCTGCTTTGTTGCCGCGGTCACAATCCTGTTACCCTTTGGCCCGTCGCCCGCTGATGCCGAGACGCTCGCAGTCTTCACCAAGAGCGCCGGCAACCCGATCGCCCGCGCCACCCGCGCGGGCGCCGAGCAGATCGCCAAGGCCAACGGCTTCACGATTTTCCACTACATTCCGACCTCGGCCGACAACCCGCGCCAGCAGGCCGCGCTGGTGGACGAGGCACTGGCCGCCAAGCGCGACGCGTTCGTGTTCACGCCGGTCGACGTCAAGGCCATGGTGCCGGCGGTGCAGAAGGTCAACGCGGCCGGCATTCCGCTCGTGAATGTCGCCGACCGGATAACCGGCGGCGATAGCATCTCCTTCATCGGCACGGACGACTACGCGATCGCCCTCGACACTGCTCGCTTCCTGCTCAAGGCCATGGGCAGCAAGGGCAATCTCATCGTCCTCGAAGGCCCCGATACCATACCCAGCGCCGCCGGCCGGCTGCGCGGCTTCAAGGACGCCCTCAAGGAGGCCCCCAACGTCAAGGTCGTACTGTCCAAGAACGCGCTCTATGCGCGGCCGGCCGCTGCCGACCTGCTCAAGGCGATGCTGAAGGCCCAACCGAACCTGCAGGTGGACGGGGTGCTTGCCGCCAATGACGCCATGGCGCTCGGCACCGTTGACGCATTCAAGGAAGCCAAGAAACCGCTGCCGCTGATCACCGGCATCAATGCCGGCAAGGAAGCGGTGGACATGATCAAGGCCGGCGAGATGCTCGCAAGCGGCGACTACAACGGCCTGATCGATGGCTGCCTCGGCGCCGAGATTGCGATTCGCGCGCTCCGCAAGCAGGAATCCCCAAAGGAAATCCTGGCGAAGACGAAGGTGGTCGACAAGAGCAACGTCGCAGAGTACGAAATCCCGGTCGAGCGGCGGACCTGCCCGACGCTCGCCAGCATGACGGCCAAATAGACGGCCAAACAAACGGCCAGGTAGGCGACTTAACGCAAATCCATCGACTGCATGAAGGAACCTCGCCTCAACATCGTCGAGTGGACCGTTTCCGAGCTCTCATCGGCGCTGAGGAGGACTGTCGAGGATGCCTACGGGTATGTGCGCGTGCGCGGCGAGGTGTCGGGCTTCAAGGGCCCCTCGCCGTCCGGCCACGTCTATTTCCGCCTCAAGGACGATAAGGCCGTCATCGAGGCGGTGATCTGGAAGCGCGAGTTCGCCCGCCTGCGGCTGCGGCCGCAGGAAGGGCTCGAGGTCGTGGTCACCGGCCGACTCACCACCTTCAGCGGCTCCTCGAAATATCAGATCGTGATCGAGACGCTCGAGCCCGCCGGCCTCGGCGCGCTCATGGCGCTGCTCGAGGAGCGCAAGAAGAAGCTCACGGCCGAGGGCCTGTTCGATCCGGCGCGCAAGCAGCTGTTGCCGTTCCTCCCGAACGTGATCGGGGTGGTCACATCGCCGACTGGCGCCGTCATCCGCGACATCCTGCATCGGCTCGCTGACCGGTTTCCGCGCCGCGTGCTGGTGTGGCCCGTCAGGGTTCAGGGCGATGGATCGGCCGATCAGATCGCGGCCGCGATCCGCGGCTTCAATGCGCTGCCCGAGACTGGGCCGATCCCGCGGCCCGACCTGCTCATCGTTGCGCGGGGTGGCGGCTCGCTCGAGGACCTGTGGTCGTTCAACGAGGAGATCGTCGTACGCGCCGCCGCCGACAGCATGATCCCGCTGATCTCCGCGGTCGGGCATGAGACGGACGTGACGCTGATCGACTTTGCCGCCGACAAGCGCGCACCCACACCGACCGCCGCCGCCGAGATGGCAGTCCCGGTCCGCTCCGAGCTGCTGGTCCAGGTCGACAGTCTGGCGCGGCGCTCGCTCGCGTGCTGGCAGCGTCGCCAGGAAGCGCGCCGCACCGAGCTGCGCGCCGCCATCCGGGCGCTGCCGAGCGCCGAAGAGCTGTTCTCGCTTCCGCGCCAGCGGCTGGATCACGCCGCCGCGCGGCTTACGCTACAGACCCTGCATATCCGCATCGCCCGCGAGCGCCAGAACCTTGCGCTGCTCGCTCAGCGCTCGCGGCAATGCCTGCGGCACGGCGTGGAGCGGCGGCGCGAGCGCTTCGAACAGCTCTCACATCGACTGGCGGCCGCGCGTTTCGCCTATGTCAATGCGCGTCGCGCGCAGATCGAGCGGGCGCGCGAGCGCACGCTTGCTTTGTTTGGGAGAGCGAGGCTCGCGGCGAGCGCCCTCTTACAGAACCGTGCCGCGAGGGTGGAACGGGCCGGAAGGCTTCTCACCGCGGTGTCCTATCGCGGCGTGCTCGCGCGCGGCTTCGCACTCGTTCGTGCCGCCGACGGCAAGCCGCTGCGCTCGGCAGCGGCGGTCGCGCCCGGACTGCAGCTCAATATCGAGTTCGCCGACGGCCGCGTGCGCGCAACCGCCGACGGACCTGCAGCCACGGCACCTCCTCCGGCAAGCGCGCCGGCCAAGCCGCCGCGGCGCGGCGGCGAAGGTCAGGGCAATCTGTTCGGCGGTTGAATTGCGCCGCTCCTCCAAGCACGACAATGTCAGCGCGCGTCGCCAGCATCTATCGCGTGAACAGACCCTGACTTACATCGACTTTCGAAGTGCTGATCGTGTATTGCTGAACGACCTTTCTCCGGTCGAAAAAGATCACGAGCGATTTTTTATCGCCTTCGGCGCCGCTGTGAATGATATTCAAATAGGGAACGAAGTTTGTCGGCTTCGAGCGCAGTCTGGAGAATTCATATTCCCATGTTTCATTGCCGCTGTCGGTGAAGGAACTCTTGATGGGATCGCCATAGAGCTGGCGCACTTGCTCTTGAGTGGTCTTTCCTTTGGCCAACTGCTGGGAAACGCTTTCCAGCGAAGCATCAGCGATGCGTTCGTTGCCAACGCTCGCGCACCCGCCAAGCAATGCGGATATAAATCCGGCCACCAAGCCGATACGCCATGCCATGGTGCCCCCAACGCGGCGTCCTGGAACTAAGTGCTCACGATCCGCATACTAAGCGATCGCTATCTGCCACCCGAATACCCACCGTAGTGCGAAAAGTTCACTCGCATGCGTGTGGGAGTTAGCTAGACAGGAGGGTCAATGATCGTCAACGATAATACAGAAGTCAGCCGATGATTGCCGACAGAAGTTGCGAAAAATCCTCACGTCCGTGGGTACCGTCACGGCCCAACGCGCAAGATAGTGTAGCAGGCATGAGCTGGTATCGGGTGGCGGGCAGAAAGCGCCAATGATCAAGCGAGGAAGAAAATAAAGCAGGATTGGTTTCGCGCGCCGGATTAGCTGCCCATGTGATGATTGGCATTTGACGCGATCTCATGCACCCGCTCCCACGTCACGCCGTCGCGCTGCTCGACTGACAGCGGATGTCCTGTTGGCTCAAGTTCGATCTCGGGCCGGAGGCCAACGGACTGAGTATGGACCCTTGTCTTGAGATTGAGCGTTTCCGGATAGGCCGGAATGGAGTTTGACAGCCACCCGAAATAGGGTGGCTCTCGTTCGCGACCCGTCGTGTGCCAAAGGTCCAGGCTTCTTAGGAAGTTTTGCTTGCTCAAAGAAACCCAGACCATCCATGAGAATGAATTGTCCGTGCCCCGAATTGGTATGCGTATGTTGCCGATGACAAAAAAGTGCTTTTCGTCGATGCGGCAGGTATCGGTCGTCAAATGGCACCTATACCAGCGAAGCCATCTCGGGATTTGGTCGTAGGCCAACGGGGCGCCGAATCCATAGCTGAGTGCAGGACCCTGATGAACCTGGCCGCACACTGCGCAACGATAGGTTCCGATATCCGTCATCCGCTTCCCCGCCGCTGATGCGCCGCGCATGCGCGGCCCAGACGCCGCCTGCGCACCTGACAGCTGCGGGCACCTACCGTGTGAGCCACTCGCGGACGCGCACGATCGCATCGGCGCGCGCAGCCGCATTGGTGCCGACATGCGCGCGGCCGGAACCATCGGCGCTGTTGGCAAGCCCGGTGAGCACGCGCAGCGGATAGTCCGGGCGATCAAATTCGTGGTAGGCGTCCGGATAGACGACGATCGAGGCTTGCGCGCTGCGCCCGCGCGCGCCCGCAACCATCTGCTCGCATGGCGCTGCCGGTGTCCAATCGTCGGCACGGCCGGCCAGAATCAAAGTCGGGATGCGAGCGCTCCACGCGGCAGCGGAGAGCCGCCTGCAACTCGGATAGAACGCCACCGCCGAGCGGAAATCGGGCATGCCGTCACGCGGCAGAGCACGGGGTCGCACCGCCCAAAGCGATCCGGCGGCGCCATTCGCCCAGCCCACGAGCGACACGCGATTCTTTACCGCCCAGCCCTGGCTCTGCAGCCAGCGACGCGCCAAATAGGCGTCGGCGACCCGCTCGCGCTCGCTGCGAACCTTGCGCTCGCGCTCGCCACACTGGGAGCCGAGCCCGCGCGGCGTGAAGCTGTCGACGAAGACAACGGCAATGCCTTCCTTGGACAGGCGCTCGCCCCAATCGGCAAAGCGGCGAACGATCTGGCCGCCCGAGTTCAGCATTCCCGAGCATCCGTGCATGCCCACGACGACCGGGAAAGGCCCGGCGCCTGCCGGGCGATAGAGCACCGCATTGAGCGCCGCTTCACCCTCACCGACATCAATCACCTCGGCTGCGGGCGCCGAGGTCGCGGCCGCAACAAGGATGAGGACGGCAAGAGCGTGACGCATTGCGCGACAGTCCCTTGGTAGACCCCCACAGAATAACACGAATCGAAAGCCCACAAGCGCTCAACAGGGCTCCAGATGAGGGGTTACATCCAGGAGCGTTAACGATTATGTTCATGCAATCGCCGATATCGGCGGTTGGTGCACCGCTTCCGAAATTCGTGATACATCGCAGCAACCTCCGACACGAATTTCGGAAGCAAAGGGGCACTAGCAACTCGATCATTCTAGTGCCGCTTTTCGATTTGAACTTCCTAACCGAGTTTGCTTCAAATGCTGCAGGAACTTCAAATCGGCGGCACTAGCATCGCGCATAGTCAAAGATCAGGCAACCCCTCGCGCCTCTGCCTTCGCGCCTCAGCTTGGAGACTTCAGGACGTGCTGAACCGGTATGATCGTTCTTCCCCCATGGCGGGGGAAGCCGAGGTCAAATACCTCGATGGAGACTTCCGGGTCATGCGACCCGGTGCATTCGTGCGTTGCGCCGTGACCGGCACCCCCATCCCGCTGGAAGAGCTCAAGTATTGGAGCGTCGACCTGCAGGAGGCCTATTTGTCGCCCGAGGTCGTGCTGCAGCGCCATTTCCCGGAGCGGGTCAAGCGCTGAGCCGCGAAGACCGCGCCGCAGCCATCCGCTCGGCCAGAAGGTCCCTCCAGGCCACTTCCTCCTCGATCGCCAGATCAACCGGCAGCACGCGCACGCACGCCGCGAGTTCCGCCATCGCCTTCTCGCCCTGCAGGCGCGCCCTGTCCTTCTCAGTCGTCAACAGTACGAGCCCATCGGCGTCGGCTTCCCGACACAACGACTGCGCCTCCGCCGGTGTATAGCGGTGATGATCCGCGAAGGATCTGGTCGCGGCCACCGTGACGCCGGCGTCCCGCAGCGTCGCAAAGACCTTCGCGGGATCGCCAATGCCGGCGAAAGCGAGCACACGCTTGCCGGCAAGTGCCGCGATGGCGTCACGATCGGGCGCAAGCCGCGCCCGGAACACCGGACATCTTCGCGCGGCAGCCGCAGCCACGACGGGGGCGGCAGCATTGCCGACCGTGCCGACCAGCATGACCGCGGCGGCGCGCTCGAGCTGAGCATCGAGCGGCGCTCGCAGCGGACCGGCCGGAAACACCTTCCCATTGCCAATCCCTCGCCGGCCGTCGACGACGAGCACTGAGAAGTCCTTGGCCAGGGACGGATTCTGAAAGCCGTCGTCCATCACGATGACGCTGGCGCCCGCAGCAACCGCCGTCTTCGCGCCAGCGACGCGGTCATGCGCGACAACCGTCGGCGCCTCGCGCGCAAGCAGGAGCGGCTCGTCGCCCACGTTGGCGGCGCTATCACGCTCCGGGTCGACGAGCTTCGGGCCGTGCTGGCGACCGCCGTAGCCGCGGCTCAGGAACACCGGCCGCTCGCCCGCCGCGGCGAGCATGCTCGCCACCTGAAGCGCTGTCGGCGTCTTGCCGGCACCGCCAACAGTCGGATTGCCGATGCAGAAAACCGGCACGCCGGCGCGATACCCTTGGCGCTTGAGGCGGGACGCCGCAATCGTACCGTAGATCGCAGCAGCCGGCGCCAGCAGGCGTGCTTCGATGCCGGCTGCGCGCCACCAGAATGACGGCTCACGCATGGCCGGGTGACGCGCGACCGGCTGATGCATGACCATCTTGGCGCACCATGCGGATCTGCATGATATAGGGATCGAGCGCCGTCAGTGTGCGATCGAGCGCACCGGCAAGCTGCGCAACGGTGTCGCGCGCCGCCGTCGCCACTTTCTTGCGCTCGGCAGCGTCGGTGAGCCACGCGCCCACCCGCACAGTCAGCCGGCCTGCATCGGTGACCTGCTCGGCGCCATGCGCAGCGTCGAGCGCGGCGTAGATCTCGGCGAAGTTCCACACATGCGGCCCGTGCAGGACAGCGGCACCGAGCTTGATCGGCTCGACCGGATTCTGGCCGCCATGGCTCGCCAGCGAGCCGCCGACGAAGACAATCGGCGCGACGCGATAGACCAGGCCAAGCTCGCCCAGCGTGTCGACGACGTAGATGTCGGTCTTGCCATCCGGCAAGTGTCCCTGCGAGCGCAGCGATGCCGACAAGCCAGCGGCAGTGGCGATCTCAACGATCCCCGGCCCGCGATCGGGATGGCGTGGCGCGATCAACGTGAGCAGCTGCGGGAATGACTGTCGCAGCCGCCGATGCGTATCGATCAGCGCGATCTCCTCGCCGGCATGGGTCGAGGCCGCCGCGAAGGTCGTGCGCCCGCCGACCGCCGATTGCAGGGCCTGCAGACTGTCGCGATCGGCGGGCGGCTCCGGCACATCGAGCTTGAGGTTGCCGGTCGTGGTGATGCGGGGAGCGCCCAGATCGCGATAGCGCGTCGCGTAGGCGGGCGACTGGGCAAGGCAGAGATCGAAGCGGCCCAGCAATGCGCCGATGGTCGCCGGCGCATGGCGCCAGCGATTGAACGATCGTTCCGAGAGGCGGCCATTCACCAGGATCAACGGAATGCGTCGCGCGTGGCTCATCACGATGATGTTCGGCCAGAGATCCGATTCCGTGAACAGCGCGAGATTGGGCGTCCAGTGGTCAAGGAAGCGCGCGATGAAGCGCGGCGAATCCCATGGCACGAATTGGTGGATGACGCCCGCCGGCAAGCGCTGCTCGCAGAGCTTCGCCGAGCCGACGGTACCCGAGGTGACCAGGACGTTGAGTCCCTTGGAAGCGATGCGCTCGATGAGCGGGATGACCGCGGCGATCTCACCCACGCTCGCCCCATGCACCCACACCAGCGGCCCTGCCGGTCGCGCGATGGCGCTTACGCCGCGGCGCTCCGCCAGTCGCCGCGGATCCTCCTTGCCGCGCTTGAGGCGATGCGAGAGCAGGACGCCGGCGAGCGGAGCAGCCGCCGTCAGAAGCGCCCGATAGGCATGGAGCGTCAGCGGCAGCGACTGGGCCTGGATCGGCATATCCACGGCGCTATACGACAACGCTGATCTCCGGTCAGGCAGCAACTTGGCGCTTGGCTCCGCGCGCGCTGGCGAACGCTTCCGCCTTGCGGGCGACCGAGCGGCCATAGGTATGGCGCGCGATCACATCGGTGAGGAAGCGATTGGCGAGATCGGCGATGAGCGGCAGCGGCCGGCGCACGTCCACGATCAGGACAGCGCGAAGCTCGTCGCTGCTGTTGACCACGGAATGGGGCCAGCTGTCGTCGAACAGGACAGCCTCGCCTTCCTTCCAGACGTAGTCTTTCCCGTTCACCACGAGCTTGGGAGGATTGCGGGCAGGCACCCGCACACCGAGGTGGTAGCGCAGATAGCCAAGATAAGGCCCCTCATGCTCCGGCACCGACTTGCCCGGTTCCAGAATCGAGAAGAAGGCCTGGATCATGTTGGGCACTTTCGCGAGCGCCCGGCATGTCTCCGGACAATAGGCGCGATTCAGCGCCGGGCGATGCCCCATGATCTCCAGCAGGAAGACATTCCAGCGCTTGGGCGTTGTCGCCGAGATGTTGCGCTCTCCCGGATCAACATCATGATACTCCGGCAGCTCGCTCCATTCGGCTAGCAGCCGGTCGAACTCGCTGCGGATCGCCGGATAGGCCCGCGTGACATGATCGAGCTCCGGGTAGGCTTCTTTGACGTTGAAGAAGGTCGGGCGCGTCTTACGGCCCACGAACGCGCCAAAGAACGTGTTCGCGATCGATTTGAGGATATGATAGTCGAGCTTCACGGTGACTGTCCCTTGCTGGCCTCACAGGGCCCCATGCCAGCGGGATCCGGCACCCTAACTTAGCCGCAACGCGGCCGGCCTGCCAGACTTGACATCGGCGTAATCCAACGACAGTGCGTCGCGGTGGGGGGCCGTTTACGCAAACCTTACGAAAACCCGATCCAGCGCCCGCCCCAGGCCACGCCGAACCAAAGGCCGAGCGATGTGATCGCGGTGAGGCGGCTCTGCAGCGCTCGATCGGGGGAAGGGCCGGTCTGGACCACATGCCGGCGGATCGTAAACGCGAAAACGAGCGCCAGCAGCAGGCAGGTCATTTTCACCCAGAAGGCATAGCTGTAGTAGCACTTGATCGCCTCGGACAGGAACAACAACGTTCCGGAGACGACCATCAGGCCGATGCTGCCAAGGAGCCACGGCCGGACCGATGCCCAAAGCTGCGCGGCCGGCTGCCGGATCAGGCCCGCGCCCAGGAGCCGCAGATCAACGATCAAGACGGCGCCCGCCGTCAGTCCCAGCCCAACAAGGTGAGCGGCCTCGATCAGCGGGAACAGCCAGGTCGACTCTCGGATCGTCTCGCCGATCGGCGTGTCGTAGCACCACTGGAAGAACGACAGCATCAGTACACCGAAGGCGCGGGGACGCAGCTGGTCAGGAAATTGATGATCGCTGGTTGCGGCTGCCGATCGCAGTCGAACCAGTTATACGCAATCATGCGCCCGCAAAACACGATGGCGATCCACAGCGCCAGGGAGGTCGCGCCTGCGATCCGTACCGAATTAGGCGGTATGCCATCGACAATCTTGCCGACGATCCTCGGATAGACGCGGTAGTGAAAGAACCATGCATTCAGGCCCGCTGCCACGAGCATGATCATTTTGCCCCGGAAGAACAGGTTCTGATAGGACCGCAGCGGAATGGCGAGCACCAGCAGCGTGCCCGTGATAACCATGACGACAAAGCCTGCAATCGCCCACGGCAGCACGCGACCCAAGACTTCGGATACCGGCACTGACCGCATGGTCCAGCCGAGGAGCCGCAGGTCGACCATCATCATCAAGCCGAAGAACACGCATAGCGTCCAGACGTGAACCGACTCAATGAGAGGATAGGCGATTTCCGATTCGTGGAGATCGACGCTCCACGACGTCTCCGACAGCCAGGCGAAGAATTCCAGAGGGGTCATTCCGATCCCGTCCCGGGTTGCCAGCGCCCCAAACTCGTCTTGCGACCGCGGCGGGAAGATCGCAGCTAAGGCGAGCTGGCAACGTCATGAGGGTGGCGCGGATGGCGGGCCATCCGCGCGCACGAGTAAAGCGCGCTATTGGTTCCGCCCGGGCTGCAGCTCGTAGGGCGCACCGGTGCCGGAGGAGCCGAGGAACAGCTTGCGTCCGTCCGGCAAGGTCAGATCGCGGCCGTTGGCGCGACGCGTTCCGTCCTTCGCCTGGTAGCCGTCGACGACGACCTCGGTGCCGACCTGCAGCGTATCCTTGGTGAACCCGCGCCGGAACAGGACGTTCGGCGTGCCGGCCTCGATCGCCCAGTTCTCAGCCGAGCCATCCTCCTTCTTGATGGAGATGTGCAACCAGGTATGGGGGTTGACCCATTCCATCCTGGTGATCGTGCCCTTGAAGTTGACGGGCTTGTTGGCGTCAAACTCCGCCGCGAACGCGTGATGGGCCGACGCCGAAGGCGCCCATCCCAACAGCGCAAGACCCGTGATACCGACTGCCGTGGCAAGCTTCGTATTCATCGATTGCCTCCTGTCGTGCATTTGAGTCCAGATCGTAGCCAGCGTCCTCTGTTATCGACTGTACCATTGATAGAACTGGTCGCCCGGCGGAATCTTGCGGGTGATATCGATTGTCATCGTCTCACCTTCCCAGCGCTTGACCAGCGGCTGCTTGCGTAGATGCCCATACATGAACTCCTCGGCGAATTCGTTGCAACGGAATTCGAGGAGCTGCATGTTCGGCTCCGCGCGGCGGTAGATCGGCATGGCGATGCGCCAGGGCCGCGTGAAAACGTTGGGATCCGTGATCGTCACGTCGTACCAGATGACATCCGGCGACCGCAGCGTGAAGCGCTCCACCAGCTTGAGCGCGTCGCTGTGATAGTTGCCGGCGCGGTCGAACCAGGCGCGATCGTTGAAGTGCGTCACGTCGACGACCAGCATGTCGCCTTCCCAGCGCCCGACCGAATGGCCCATCCAGGTATCGTCGGGCGGGCCTTCGACCTTGTCCATATGGATCGTACGGGCCGTGTTCGAGAACGAATAGGCGAAATGAATCTTGTTCGTGCTCTGCGTGATCTGGAACGGATGCGGCAAGTACATGGCGCGCGGGATGCCGGGCAGATAGCACTTGAGCTCCGGGTCGCGGTCGATCCAGTGGTCCGCGTTCTCTTTCTTTTTTGCCAGCGCCTCGGGCTTATAGGGAATCTCGCCATCACCCTGCACGACTCCAAGCGATCCCGGTACGCCGCCCGCGGCCCCGAGCGCGAGCACCGGCGCGGCCGGCACCCGGGCATAGTCGTAAGGATAGACTCCCTCCTGCGTGACCGCGGCTGGTCGCGCCGCGTGCGCCTGCAGATCCCAGTTGGCCTCGTTGTTGGCCTGCCAGATGCCACTGAAGTTCGGTTTACCGGCGACGGTGGCAGGGCGCGTAATCGGCGCCTGGCCTGATGTTCGCGTGATGGATGCCGAGATGACGGCACCGACCGAGGCGGCCGCGATAGCGACCGTCAACATCGAGAGCGCGAAGCGGTCCCGCATGCGAGCCTCCCTATGTTCTAAGCACCATTGTTGCGGCGCCTTTGCTGTTGCCCTGCAGTCTATTACTGGAGCGGATCGTCTTCAACGCCCACGAAATCGGTTGCGTTGTCCTTGGTGGCCGGGTGTGGGCCACGCCCTTCAGCATAGGCGAACTCCTCCATCCGTGCTCCGAGAATGAGCCCTGGATGGCCGTAGTTCCCTTCAATGCAGCGCGGCTCGTAATAGAGCCTGTTCTCCTGGTCGCTCTGCTTTATGAAGTCCTGCTTGACGGTCCAGGGCCTGGTCCACACGGTCGGATCTTCGATCGTAACGACGTATTCAAGCGAACTCGGCCCGGTCCGTTTCCAGCGCTCGATCAGGTGCAGGTTCTCGCGCGAGCCCTGGTAATCGGTCTTCGGGCTGAAGTTGGTCACGTCAATGACGAGCGTGTCGCCTTCCCAGCGGCCACGCGAGTCGCCGTACCATTGGCGGACGCTGGCGGGCAGGTGTGGCCGCCCGTCCATAACAATGTTGCGCTGCCAGCCTTGGCCTTGCCCCACGTCATAGAAGATCGAGATACCGCCCGGCGTCTGTACGATCCGGCGGAAGCTGCCGGTCGCGGCTCCAAACTCGGGCAGCCCGAGCGTCAAGCAGCGGTCCGGCAACGCGCCATCCTCCGGACCGTCATGGCGATTGATGCGGACCGTGTTGTAGCGAGGCGGAGGCTCGGCGAGCCGTGGCGAGGGTGTCGGGTCATACTTCCCGCCGGCGCAAGCGATCGACTTGTTCTTGCAGGTGTCGGTCGATTGCAGCAGCGCAAGCCGAAACTCCCGATCGGCGGCGGCACGCTGTTGAGCTCCTGGCGTCATCGCTGGAATGCGGCCATTGGGCGGATCGATGATCAATGAGGTGCGCGCGCCGGTGCGCTTCTGGGACGTGAACACGGCGTTGTAGGCGCCCGCAACATCGAGCTCGGTCCCACGCTCGACACGCCTGTCGCGGCGCAGCAGCGCCGCGCGCGCCCTGTCCAGCTCTTCGCGCTGCGCTTCTGTATAGAGCTCCTGGTTGGCAAATCGAGGAGAGCGCTGCAGCGGTGTGTCGGTTTCGTCGGTCCAGATGCCCTGCAGATCGGGCTCGCCCCAAGATGTCTTCAGCACAGGAGCCTGGGCTGACAATTGTGTCACTGACATCACGCCGACAACGGCTGTTGCCATGGCGAGCGTTGGCATCAAAAGCGAGAAGCGGTCACGCATGATGGCCTCCCTTTGCTTTGTTTGTTTTTCTAGTGCGGCAAGTTCTAGTACGGCAAGCCGCGATTATCGACCGTCACACCTGGCCCGAACTTTCGCTCGGGCCAGACGAAAGCACAACCGCCAAGCGACACTATTCTCGACGAGGACTCTGCCGCTGTCCAGCGATTGCGTGTTCCCGCTATCCGGCTCACTTGCGGTTCGGCTGCTGATCCCGAATCGGATAGGGCGGCTTCGCCCCCGGATACCAGAAGGCCTGATGGCAGCCCTCGCAGACATCCTGCATCCGGCCGCCGATCTCCAACAGCGCTGCAGTATCCTGCGCATCGATGGCGCGCACCGCTTCAAAGCCAACAGCCTGCAGGGCTCTCGCAAAAGCGTCAAAGTTCCTTCGATTCTTCTTGATGAGCGCGGTTATCTCGGGCGGCTCCAATTCAACCCCCGGCGTCTCCGATTTTGTACCGGGCGGAGCCGCTTCGCGCCCGGGCATCAGCAGCAAATTGCTCCCTTCGATGATGCGGATGGCAGCGCGCCGGACGTTGAGCCATTCCTCCGCCGTCTTCGGAAAGGTGTCGTGCACACCGTCCTGATCCATCACGGTTCCCACCGCGCCCCACACCACATCCGCAGATGGATCGACGATCGAATCCATCAGGTCCTTGATGGTGGTAAGCTTGCGGCCTTGCACTGCCTCGGCAGCCGCATTGGCCTTCGCCCTTTGCTGAGCGACGGCGAGTGACGCTGAGGTCACCAACGCCAGGGCTATCAAAGATAGGGCCGTCGCGATCAGCTTTTTCATTGCACACCTCCCTCTCGCCCGGCACCTCTATGGGTGCATCGTGGCGACAATCGGCGAACGATCCTCTCAGTGACCGCCCGCCTCGTGCTCATGCTCCGGATCGAGCAGCCGGTGCATGTGGACAATGAAGTAGCGCATATGGGCGTTGTCGACGCTCTGCTGGGCCTTCGCTTTCCAGGCCATATAGGCCGTCGCATAGTTCGGATAGATGCCGACGATATCCAACTTGTCGAGATCTTTGAACTCGACATTGGCGAGATCGGTGAGCTCGCCACCAAAAACGAGATGAAGCAGTTGCCTGCGGGGAGGTGCGTTCGCCATACCAGTCCTCAAGTCCATCACCCAGTCGGCATATGTCTATGCAAGCACTATGCCCATGCACCGCCCTGCCTATTTCGCATGTACTTCATGCGCGGGGACGCGGTCGCTGCGCGCAACCAGCGCATAGGCCCGCTCCGTCACCCGGTTGATGGCGGCCTCGACCTCCTGCCTCAGCGCCTCCAGCATAGCATCGTCCGCATCGGCCGGCACCTTGATCGGCCCTTCCCAGACGATCGCGCCGCGCCCGAACGGGAGATTGATGACGCAGCGGTCCCAGGAGTTCAATTCCTTGTATCGGCTGGTGACAACCGCGACGGGAAAGATCGGGCGGCCCGACGCCGCGGCAAGCTTCACGACCCCCAAGCCGGCAACGCGCGAGACCTTCGGCACGTCCGCAGTCGAGCCTATGTTGTACCCCTCTTCCAGCGCCTGCAGCATGGCCCGGAACGCCCGCGGTCCGCCTTTGCGGAAGAAATCGCCAGAGTGGCTGCCGGACCCGCGGATCGTCTCCATGCCGAGCCGCTCGGCCGCGATTGCATTGATCTCGCCGTCGCGATGACGGGAGATGATGACTTTGGCGCGATGATTGCGGCTGAGAAACGGAGTCATCAGGTGCTGGCCATGCCAGAACACCACGATCACCGGCAGGTCTGAATCGATGCGCTCATAACCGTCGGGCGGATCAATGACGAACCGGTTGGTCTTCCACACCAACCGCAGGTATTCCGCCGCCAAGACGCCAACGGCGACCTGAAACCAGCGTGCGGCAGTCAATCGCCTCAGCAGTCGCATGCCTTCACGCGAGCTCGGAGCGGTTGCGAACCAGATCGATCAGCGCCGCATGACGATCCTGCCCTGCGGCCAGCAAGGCGCCGTGGACCAGCTCGGACCCATTGTAGGTCAACGTATCGCCCGCCAGCGTCGTGAGCGCGCCTCCGGCTTCGTGCACCAAAAGGTCGGCGGCTGCAAGGTCCCAGTCGTGACTGTTGCCGCCGGAGAACGCGACATCGAGCGTGCCCTGCGCCACGCGCGCCAGCCGCAGCGCAAGCGAGCCAATGCGCGGCACCGCAATCGCATTGCTGTTGAGGCTCGCTAGCCAGTTGAGGTGGCGCTTGGGGCCGACCACCTTCACGCCCTCGACATCACTGCCCTGACTTGCCGCGATGGGAGCGCCGTTGCGAGTGGCGCCGCGTCCTGCCTCCGCCAGGAACAGCTCCTGCGTGACCGGCGCAAAGATCGCGCCGAGGACAGGCCGGCCGCGGACGCTGAGCGCCGCCGAGACCGTCCAATCCTCCCGGCCGGCGAGATAGGCCCTGGTGCCGTCGATCGGGTCGACGATCCACACGTTCTCGGCTTCGAGCCGCGCCGGATCGTCCTCGGTCTCCTCCGACAGCCAGCCGTATCCCGCTTCGAGCCCAAGGAGCCGCTGGCGCAGGAACTCGTCGACCGCGATATCCGCCTCGCTGACCGGTGACGATTCGCCCTTGATCCATTGCCGCAGCGGCTGGCGAAAGGTTCGCAGCGCAATGTCGCCGGCCGCGCGAACGGCATCGGCGAGCGCATCGGCCATCGCGCTGCGGTCACCGTCCTGCAACGGTCAGTCCCTCGATGCGCACCGTCGGCGCATTGGTGCCATAGCGGAATTCAAGATCGTTGGCGGGCTCGAGCGCGCCGAACATCGCGAGCAGATTGCCTGCGATCGTGACTTCGCTCACCGGATAAGTACGGCGGCCATTCTCGATCCAGAACCCGGAGGCGCCGCGGCTGTAGTCACCGGTAACCTGGTTCACGCCCATCCCGATCAGCTCGGTCACGTAGAAGCCATCGGCGATGTCGGCGATCAGCTCGTCGGGCGTGCGCTTACCTGCCTCGAGATGCAGGTTGGTCGAGCCGGGCGACGGCGGCGACGACACGCCACGCTGCGCATGCCCGGTGGTCGCGAGATTGAGCTCGCGCGCGGTCGCGCTGTCGAGGATCCAGGTCTTGAGGACGCCATCGTCCACGATCGCCATGACGCGGCCCTTGACCCCCTCGCCGTCGAACGGGCGCGAGCGCTGTCCGCGCTTGCGCAAGGGATCGTCGATGATGCGAATGCCGGGCTTGAACAGTTGCTGCCCGAGCTTGTCGCGCAGGAAGCTCGTCTTGCGCGCGACCGCGCTGCCGTTGATGGCGCCGGCGAGATGTCCCACGAGGCCGCCCGCGATGCGCCGATCGAACACCACCGGCACCCGCTTGGTCGCCGCCTTGCGCGGGTTGAGCCGCGCGACCGCGCGCTCGCCCGCCGAGCGGCCGATGCGCTCCGCCGGATCGAGATCGGCGGCATGTAGCGCGGAGGAGAAATCATAGTCGCGCTCCATCGCGGTGCCCTCACCCGCGATCGCGCTCATCGCCAGGCTATGGCGCGAGCTCAGATAGGAACCCTGGAAGCCGTGGCTGGTCACCAGCACCATGCCGCCGATGCCAGCCGACGCGGACGCGCCCTCCGACTTGGTGACGCCTTTGACCGCGAGCCCCGCAGCTTCGGCCGCCTTGGCGCGCTCCTCCAACACCGTAACAGACGGCAGCGCGGGATCGACCAGATCAAGCTCGGGCGGGCTTCGCTCCAAGAGGTTTTCGTCGGCGAGCCCGGCGTAACGATCCTCGGGCGCGATCTTCGCCATCGCGACGGCACGCTCGGCAAGCTGCGCGACGTCGGCGCGGATGTCATTGGTGGAGACGACCGACTGGCGGCGGCCGACCAGCACGCGCAAGCCGACATCGTCGGATTCGGAGCGCTGCGATTCCTCGACTGCTCCCTCGCGGATCTCGACCGACAGCGACATCGAGCGCACCGCCACCGCATCGGCGGTATCGGCGCCCGCTCGGCGCGCGGCCGCGACCAGACGCTCGGCAAGGTCCGCGAGGGCAGTTTGGTCGAACAACGATGTCATTTTGGAACACTTCCCAAGGTTTGGGTTGAGATTAGGCGTAAATTGACGAAACGCGGCAACGCCGCATCAAGCATTAGAACGCTCAGATGAGGTGATACCGCAGATTAACCAGGAACATTAAGCGGATTCCGAAGCGTTTGCGGCAGGTTTGCGGCAACGACCGGGGGACGAACTTCCGGCGGACAAGGCGGACCGGGGACAACCCGGCGGGGAGCATAACTTGAGGCGTCAAGCAGCAACGGGCAGGACCCTTCCTGCCTGGTCGAGCCGCGATGAGCGGCTCGACCCTTTCACTCTGCCAGTCCGGTTTGCGGTCAGCGACAGGACCGCGGACGGGCGTGTGCGCGTGGTCGAGCTCTCGCGCGATCACGTTGTGCTACGCCGGGCCGTGCGCGGCATCAAGATGGCCATCAAGGTGCGGACCGCCGCCTATCTGGGCGTCGCGATCCGGATCGAGCCGCCGCGCGAAGGAAACGACGGCGCCGTTGCGGTCGTGCTCGAGCACCGCGATCCCGGCCTCTCGCTCCCGCTCTATCGCGCCATTGACGGCACCGACATCGTGGCGGAGTGGCAGTCGTGGGCGCGCGCGTTGCACCTCCCGCTCCTCGTCGTCGAAGCCGATGGCCGCCTGCGCGAGCCGTTTGCACGCATCGGCGCGGTTCGTGTCGCGGCTCCGAGCTGGCGGCGACGCCGGCGCTCGACGCTGCGGGCGCGCCGGCCCAGAATGCCGCTGCGGCGGCGTGTTGGCCGCTCGATCGCCGACGCGATGGTTCATCGCGGCGAGCGCGAGATCATCGCGCGAACCTGATCTCAGATTAGACGCATCGCCTCGATCACGAGCGCCGCAAAAAGGATCAGCCCAGCATCTCGATTCGACTTGAACACGGCAAGGCAGTTCGCCGGATCGGCAATGTCGAGCCGCCTCATCTGCCATGACAAGTGTGCCGCAAAGGCGAACAGCCCGAGCGAGAACACGATGCCGGCGCCAGCACTCCAACCCGCGAGCGCGATCAGTATCACCGAAAGCGTGTAGAACATGGCGAGGATCGGCTTGGTGCGCTCGCCGAACAGCAGCGCGGTCGACTTGACGCCGATCAGCGCATCGTCTTCGCGATCCTGATGCGCATAGATGGTGTCATAGCCGATCACCCAGGCGATCGAGCCGGCATAGAGCAACAATGCCGGCCAATCGAGCCGCCCGAATACGGCCGGCCAGCCCATCAGCGCGCCCCAGGAAAAGGCGAGGCCGAGCGCGATCTGCGGCCAGTAGGTCACGCGCTTCATGAACGGATAGACCGCCACGATCGCGAGCGACGCGATGCCGGTCAGGACGGTGAAGCGGTTGAACTGAAGCAGCACGGCCAGGCCAATGAGCGCCTGCAGCACCAGGAAAGCGAACGCGGCCGCGACGCTCACCTGACCGGATGGAATTGGGCGCGAGCGTGTGCGTTCGACTCGGGCGTCGAGGTCGCGGTCGACGATGTCGTTCCAGGTGCACCCGGCGCCGCGCATCGCGAATGCGCCGATGAAGAACAGAACAACGTGCCAGACATTGACCTGCTCGTGCGCCGCGACGGCGGCGAGGCCCGCCGACCACCAGCACGGCAAGAGCAGCAGCCATGATCCGATCGGCCGATCGAGCCGAGCGAGACGCAAGTACGGGCGCGTCCACGCCGGCGCGAGGCTATCGACCCAGTTTCCGGTTGAATCGGCGACGCGCCCTGCGGCAGCGCCGCTCATCGCGACAGGACGTTGCCGGAGAGGGTGTCGAAGGCCCCACTGCCAGCGCTCGACTTGGAGCTATCCGGCATCACCGGGCCCGCCCCCAGCGCATCGCTCAAGCTCGGCGCAGACGGACGCGGCCCTTGCGCGGCAGCCTCGCAGACCTGCTTGCCGATTTGCCCAGCCTTGGCGTGGCTGTCCTTGGCCTGCTTGATCGCATCAGGCGGAACGCCACAGGTCCGGCTGTTGTCCTCAAGTCCCTTGATGAATTTGGCCTCTGCGGCCAGGAAGTTCTTGAACAATCTGCAGGCGTCCTGAACGCTCGCCTTGCGCTCGTTGGCCTTCTGGATGGCCATGCCGTGTTTCTGCGTTTCGTCGCGTAACGTCAGGAGATCCCGACATGCCGGCGGCGGACCCGCCTGCGGGGGCGGTGCCCCAAAGCCTCCAGGCCCTCCCGGCATCCCGCCAGGCATGCTGCCCGGCATCCCGGGCATGCCCCCGAACTGCGCATGCGCGACAAACGGGGCAGCAACTACTACGGTCGCAAACAGAAGGGTCCGGCAGAGCGTCATGGCACTTCCCCTCTCCTCCCAACCGATTCGGCCATAGTGGATCTTCGCCCCATATACTATCAGGCTTTTGAATCGGGCGATAACACGGCAAATCATTAATTCGCTATCCGATCGAGAGCAAAAAGGCCGCAGGTTGCCAGGCGCCATGCCAGCTTATGATTTCCACAGCCCGCGGCTCTACGTCGAGGTCCCTCTCGGGAGCGGCCAAGCGCTCGGCCTCGAGCCCGCGCAGGCGAACTACTTGTGCAACGTGCTTCGCCTCAAGGCCGGCGCCCCGGTCCTGGTGTTCAACGGCCACGACGGCGAATGGCGTGCAACGCTCATCGACAGCGGAAAGCGCGCCCTGGCGCTTGATATCGGCGAGCAAACGCGCCCCCAGACCCAGCCCCTCGACCTCCATTATCTGTTCGCACCGCTCAAGCATGCGCGGCTCGACTACATGGTGCAGAAGGCGGTCGAGATGGGCGCCTCACGCCTGCAGCCGATCCTGACCCGCCATACCCAGGTCACGCGTGTGAATCTCGATCGCATGCGGGCAAATGCGATCGAGGCGGCCGAGCAGTGCGGCATCCTGACGCTGCCCGAGATCGCGGCCCCCGTGAGCCTGGAGCACATACTGTCCGAGCGCAAGAGAGAGCGCCTGCTCGTCTTTTGCGACGAGGACGCCGAGGTGAAGGACCCG
>Ga0081455_10002889_pt1 | contig 20190 bp, 19 predicted proteins | sample TabmetS3T2R1_FD_70207 | JGI IMG/M metagenome (GOLD analysis project Ga0081455, IMG submission 70207) | Tabebuia heterophylla rhizosphere microbial communities from the University of Puerto Rico - S3T2R1 | ecosystem: Host-associated > Plants > Roots > Rhizosphere ... | reverse complement strand
CCCGGGCCCGGCGCTCGGGTCCACGATCTTGTAGCCGACGCCCCGCTCGGTGGTGATCCAGCCCGGCCCGAGCTTGCGGCGCAGGTAGCGCACGTACACGTCGACCAGGTTCGAGCGCGGGTCGAAGTCCAGCGACCAGACCTCCGACAGGAGCTCGGGGCGCGTGACCGTTCGGCCGGCGTGGCGCATCAGCATCTCGAGCAGCGCGAACTCGCGAGGGGTGAGCCAGATCACGCGTTCGCCCACGCGGGCGCGGCGGGCGATCAGGTCGAGCTCGAGCTCGCCGACCGTGAGCTTGACCGAGTAATCCGCGGCCGGCCGCAGGCGCGCGCGGAGCCGGGCCGCGAGCTCGTCGATCGCGAAGGGCTTGGGCACGTAGTCGTCGGCGCCAAGGTCCAGGCCCCGGACGCGGTCCTCGACGTCGCCGCGGGCCGTGAGGATCACCACCGGGATCCGCGACCAGCGCTCGCGGATCGTCTTGAGCACGTCCAGGCCGTCGATGTCGGGCAGTCCCAGGTCCAGGACGATCACGCCCACGTCGTCGCCCACCGCGGACGGCACCTCGCCGCCGGTCGCCACGCGGCGCACCTCGAAGCCGCGCGCGCGAAGGCCCTTGGTGACGAACGAGGCTATGCGGTCCTCGTCCTCGACCAGCAGGACGTTCAGCGCGGGATCAGGATCCAGAACGTCGCCCCCCTCCCGGGATGGTTCTCCACCCCGGCCTCTCCGCCGTGGCCCCTCGCGATGCTACGCACCACCGCCAACCCGAGCCCCGAGCCCCGGGACGCGGGCCCGTGCACGAAGCGCTCGAACGCCTCCTCCTCGCGCCCGCTCTCGAGCCCGTCGCCGTGGTCCTCGACCGCGAACATCCACGCCTTGCGGGCCTGCACCGCCCGAAGGTCCACCGGCGACCCGTCGGGCGTATGCACGGCCGCGTTCTGCAGCAGGTTCACCAGGGCCTGCTCGAGGCGGTCGGGGTCGGCCTCCACGATCGCGTCGGGCTCCACGGGCTCCACCCGGAGCCGTCCGTTCAGGAGCGGCTGCACCTTCCGCGCGACGCGGATCACGAGCTCCTCGATCTCGACCGGCTGCTTGCGCAGGAACGACGGGTCGTCGCCCCGAACCGCGATCGTGATGTCGTCCACGAGCCGGCTCATGCGATCGAGCTCGTCGACCACCAGCGCGATCGTCTCCTCGACCTCCTCGCGGGGCGCGTCGGGTTCGAGCACCTCGAGATGCCCGCGGCAGATCGTGATCGGCGTGCGGAGCTCGTGGGAGATCGCGGACATGAACGCCGACTTCATGTCGTCGACCGCCTTGAGCTCCTGCGCGATCTCGCGCTCCTGCCGAAGCTCCTCCTCGGTGCGGGTCAGGCGCGCCGAACCCCACGACAGCACCTCGCCCACCATCACGCAGGCGGGGATCGTGACCGCGACCGAACCCACGCCGACCTCGACGTTGCCGTCCAGGAAGGCGAAGGGGATCAGGTACGCGGCGATCGCGAACGGCGCCACCGCGAGCGAGGTCCACGGCCCGTGCGCCAGCCCGATCCAGATGAACGCGACCAGGAAGAACACGCCGTACGTGTAGGAGCGCGCGGCGTACAGGTTGCCGAGCGCGATCAGCGTGAACGCCGGCAGGACCAGGACCAGGGTCGAACCTCTCGGCCAGCGGTCCCACGGCGCGAGCATCGCCAGGCCCCCCACCGCGATCCCGCTCGCGGCCACCGCGACGGTCCCGGGGATGCTGGCGTTCTCGGGCGCGAGCGGCAGCGAGATCAGCAGCAGGCCGGCCGAGGTCAGGAACAGGACGCCGGCCAGGCGCCCCATGAGGAGACGACGACGGGCCTCGGGGCTGCCGTGCCCGTCGGAGCCTGCCCGGAGCCGAACAGCCGGCGGAGGATCGCCGGTGGGCGTATCTCGTCGTAGCAGGGAACGAGCACCCACGCCGAATGTTCGCAGCGGCCGTCGGGTCGGATCGGACTTCTTCTTCTGCGGCCGCCGACGGCGGGACTGTACTCCGAGTTGCCGTCCGGCGCATAGGCAGGGTTCGGGGCGAGGCGAGATGGCGCGAGCCGGGCGGCGAGGGTCGCCCGGCTCGCGCTGAGCGGCCGCCGGCCAGATCGGACCGCCGGCCGGACCACGATCGACGCCCCCGGACGCCTCGCGATCGGTCGAAGCCACAACAGTCTGGGTTCCCCCTCCGCGCATCGCAAGACCCAGGAGCGTGAGAAGCCGCTCACCCGCCGGTTGCGTTCGGGTGGACCCCGGGGAGCCCGGCAGCCCCCGCACTCGCGTAGCGTGGGTCCGATGACGGCCGAGATCCGGATCCTGTCCGAGGGCTACCTCAGTGGGCCGGACGCGCTTGACCGCGTGGCGTCCACGGTGGGGTTCGCCCGCGAGGGCGACGTGCTCGTCGTGATCGACCCCGGGCTGGTGCCGGGCCAGGACGCGATCCTTCACCCGCTCGCCGAGATGGGCATCGGTCCGGGCGACATCACCGACGTGGTCCTGTCGCACCACCACCCCGACCACACGCTGAACGCCGGGCTGTTCCCGAAGGCCCGCGTCCACGACCACTGGGCCTGGTACCGCGACGACCAGTGGGTCGACCGCGAGGCCGAGGGGTTCGAGCTGTCGCCGTCGATCCGATTGATCGAGACGCCGGGCCACTCGCCCCAGGACATCACCACCGTGGTCGAGACCGAGGACGGACTGGTCGTGTTCACCCACCTGTGGTGGAACGCGGATGGCCCGGACGAGGACCCCTACGCGCTCGAGCCCGAGCTGGTGCACCAGAACCGCGCTCGGGTGCTGGCACTGCCCGGCCTTCGAACGATCGTCCCCGGCCACGGCGCGCCGTTCGAGCCTGGACCCTCGACGCCCCCGTAGCGCCCGCCTTCGGCGGCTCGGCAACCCTGTACGGACGCGTGACCGGGGTCACGCGTCCGTACCGTCAGCTCCTTGCGCGTTGGTGTACCGATCGTGGCTGTCCCTCACCCTGCTGCCCGCGACGAGGACAGTTCCGACGACTGCGACGCCGATGCTCACGGCCTGGAGCCAGAAGCCGACTTCCAACGAGAGCCCCTCCGGGGCCAGGGCGGCTCCTCGGAGGTCGGCGGCCTGGAGCAGAGAGCCGACCCAGGTAAGTGACCACGTTGCGACCGCGCCTGCGAGATAGGCGTGGCCCGATGGGCGCTCGTTCCGCGTTAGACCGACGAGCGCGACCACCACGATGGTGGCAACCCCACCGAAGAGGAAGAGCTTCGCGCCCAACTCCAAGCCGCCGCTTCTCGTCACCAACAGCTGGTCGTAGAGGGTCACCGACCTTCCTCCTGGGAACCCGTAGTACGGGAGGAAGCAGCTCGTCACGAACAGCGCCGCACCGAGGAGCACTACCGCGTAGCCGAGGGTGGAGCGGCGTGTCCGGGTTCCGTGAACTTCGTGCGCCATCCCGCCGATGATGTCTCCGCTGTCGGCGGATGTCCAACCGCAGATGTGCGCCGCTGTAGCGTGACCGGCGTCACGCATCCACACGGCACCCGGTCCAGGCCTCACGTGACGCCGGTCATCTGGCTCGCGTATAGCATGAGGAGATGCCGATCTATGGATTGGCCATCACGCTGAGCGACGTCGAGCTGAGCGACGAGCAGTCACAGCGTGTATTGCCTGCTCTTGCCAGGGTGTTCGGCACCGACGCTACGACCGAGGTCGCGGCGACGGGGCGCTATCACGTATGGCGGGTCACACACACGATCGATGCTCCGACGATGCTCCAGGCGGCGGAGGACGTGCTTCGGATGGCGCGGGAAGCGCGCGAGGCCGCGGGCATCCATCCGGGACAGGCGGTCGGGTTCTCGTCCCAGCTCAGGGATCTCACGCATCCCCATCTTTCCGACGGGGGCACGCCCGAGATCAGGGTTGAGCGAGGATCGGCTTCCGATCCCGGAGCAAGCCCAGAACGATAGGGCCTCATAGCCCACTCACCGGAACGTTCGCTGCCGTCCACTCCCGCTCGGTCGAGCGTCAGTCGAAGTTGAGAAGGAGAGCGATGAGCCCGATCGCAGCAGCCACGATCCCGACGATGATGACGGCTGCCAGCATGTACGTTCGTACACCGACACCACGCGCGAGAGCGCGGGGACGCCCCCATCCTCGCTGCCGACCGAAGGTGTTCGTCCAGCCGCTCCACTGGGCGTCCTCCCGGAGCTCCTGGACGATGTCCCGGTCGCGGTCTGGCTTCTTCGTCACGACCGCAGTCTAGGGCGACCTACGCCACACAAGCGAGGGCATGCTCGGGCACGTAAGCGACCATGTTCCCGGCTTGCGTCGCCTTCCACGGGAAAGGGAACGCCCGCTCGATCGTGGGGTCTCGTATAGTCGCGCCTGAGCCGGTCGCCGTCCCAAGGAGGACTCGTCATGCCCCAGATCATCGTCACGGCAGCGGTCAACGATGTCGAGGAGTGGTTGAAGTTCAAGGCCGACATGGTTCCCGCGATGTCGACGGTCGCGTCGGACGGAGCCAGCTACGTCGCGGCGGATGGCAGCAACCAGGTCGCCAGCACGTGGGACGTTCCTGACATGGAGGCCTTCCAAGCGGCCCAGGGGTCCTTCTCTCAGGAACTGGCTGCGGCTGCGGAGCGATCGGGGATGATCCCGTCGACGGTGGTCGTATACATCAAGAAGTAGACCGGTCGCATCCGCAAACACCTACCGCGTCTATCGGCCGAAGTCCGAGGGGCACGTAGCCGCCGATCCTTACCCCAGAACCCCTGTACGCCGCCGTAGCCTGACCGGCGTCACGCGGTCCATCGTAGGAACGCCGCGGGTGCAGCACATCGCTCGAACGACGTGCGGGGGAGAGGACGGCAGATCGCGCGGACCTCGGGAACGCAAGAAGGGGGCGTTGAGCGACCGTAGAGGTCATCCTCAACACCCCCGACGAGCCGAGCGCGGGCTGATAGGAGAGGGGGCCCTCACAGAACGTCGCTAGATCGCACTGCTGATGAAGCCGACGCACTCACAGTCCGAATACAGGCACGGGTGTCCCTCCGCATCACCGTGCACGAACGCGGAGTGCTCGCAATCGCACTGGACCAGGGTCGATCGGAGGTCGCGTGCCGCGTGCGGGGTTCTCGCTTCTGTACCAACCGTGTTCGTCATCCGCTCTCCGTAGGTCGCATCGATACATGTATCGGCAGATCCGGTCCTCGCTTTCTCGGGCAAAGGGCCTAACTGCGGCTGGTCGTTCGCCGGGATGCAGACCAGCGCCTTCAGGCGCGTCCGAGCGCCCGCGCCGCCGCCGCGATGTCCTGCGGCGTCGTGCCGCAGCAGCCGCCGATCAGCGACGCGCCCGCGCGCTTCCAGTCGAGCGGCCGGAGAGGCGGCCGGGCGTCCTGGCGCGGCGGGTCGGTCCACGCCTTGCGCATCGGGTCCCAGAACGAGCCGCGGTTCGGGTAGCACACGACCGGCTTCGCGGTCGTGTCCGAGACCGTCTCGACCAGGCTCTCGGCGTGCAGGGGCGGCGTGCAGTTGATGCCGATGGCGACCACCGTGGGCGCGTTCGCGACGGTCCGGGCCGCCTCGTCGATCGGCGTGCCGTCGCAGATGTGCCTCCCGTCGCGGCAGCTGAAGCTCACCCACGCCGGGATCTCCGTCACCTTCTCGAGCGCGCGGACGAGCGCGGCGGCCTCGACGATCGAGGGGATCGTCTCGACCGCGAACAGGTCGGGTTCGGCCGCGGCGAGCGCCTCCATCCGCGGCACGTGGAACTCGACCAGCTCGTCCTCGCCCCGGTCGTAGTCGCCCGTGTATTCGGCGCCGTTGCCGAGCATCGCGCCGTACGGGCCGACCGAGGCCGCCACGAGGCGGTCGCCGTGCGCGGCCTCGCGGGCGAGCTCGACGCTCTTGCGCATCAGCGCGGCCGCGTTCGGGGCGTCGATGCCGCGGCCGGCGAAGCCCTCGAACGTCGCCTGGTAGCTCGCCGAGATCGCGACGTCTGCCCCGGCCTCGAAGTAGGAGGCGTGCACGGTGCGGATCGCGTCGGGGTCCTCGACCAGCACGCGCGCCGACCACAGCGGGTCGTGCAGGTCGTGGCCGCTGCGCTCGAGCTCGGTGGCCAGGCCGCCGTCGAGCACGATCGTGTCGTGGCGCTGCAGGAGCTCGGCGACGGGGTCGGCGGTCACGATGCCCAGGGTAGCCGCCCGCTAGCCTTCTCCCTCCCCGGACTCGCCGCTCTCGCCGCCGCCCTCGATCGGCGGATCCGCGAGGAAGGTGGCCTCCAGGCCGGCGATCAGCCGGGCCTTCTCGGCGTCGGACAGGCGGGCGCCGGAGTGCGTGATCCCGTAGTACCAGGGCGGCATCTCTCCCTCGCGGATCACCTCACCCACGTCGTCCGCCTCCTGGGGTCGGTCCCATTCGGAGAAGTTGAGCGCGTTGCGGCCCTCCTCCACATCGTGCTGGCTCAGCCAGGACATCGGCGCGATGTTCGTGTACCAGGGCCAGTCCGTCTCGTTGCTGTGGCAGTCGAAGCAGGCCGCGACGGCGAGCGCGCGCGTCTTCGGCGAGTCCCACGCGGGCTCGGCCGTCACGGGCGGGTTCGTGTGGTCGCGCCCGTAGGGGATCACCTGGATCACGAGCAGGAGGCCGATGACCGAGAACAGCCCGATCCGCACGACGCGTCGAACGCTCACGGTCCCATCCTGACACCGGGCCGACCCGTGACGCCCGCCGAAGGGCCCGGGATCCACCGGCCGTTCGGGGCAACGCGTTGACCTCGGCCCGTTGCGGGCTCAGGATGTCGCCGGTCGAAGGGAGGTCCCGACGGTGAGCACGTACCTGCTGGTGTTCCGGATCCTGCACGTGATGGCGGCGATCGCATGGGGCGGCTCCGTGTTCCTGCTCGTGCTGTTCATCCAACCCACCGCCAAGGCCGTCGGCCCGGCAGGGGGCCCGTTCATGCGCGAGCTCCTGAGCACCAGGCGCCTGATCGACTGGCTCCTACGCCTGGCGGGGATCACGGTCGTCGCGGGCGCGTTCCTGTACTGGCACGACTGGGAGATCACCGGCAGCCTGGGGGACTTCCTCGGCACGTCGTTCGGCCTGTGGCTGACGATCGGGGCGGTCTCGGCCCTGGTGGCGATGGGGATCGGAGCCTTCGCGACCAAGCCGACGATCGCGAGGTCGCTCGAGGTGGGCGGCCGGATCGCCCAGGCCGGCGACTCGCCGCCGCCCGAGCTCGTTCAGGAGCTGCAGGCGCTGCAGGCCCGCGGGCGGATGCTCGCGAAGTGGAACCTGGCCTTCATCACGATCGCGGCGTTCGCGATGTCGACCGCCCGGTACTGGTAGCGCCCCCGGCCTCGTAGGCTCGTCGGCGTGACCACGGTCTACGACCCCTCGGCGCCGTCGCTCGACGTCTTCGCGCAGGGCGAACAGGTGGAGGCGGGACTGATGATCGGGCCGCGGGTCTACTCCTCGGGCGACGTGCTCTACGGCGGCCAGCAGGAGGACATCTTCGCGGAAGTCAACAGCCTCAAGGACGCGAAGCACCAGGTGCGCCGCATGAAGGCCTACGGCGCGCGCATGATCAAGGTCTACCAGCAGCCGCGCCGCTCGCAACGCATCTACTTCGCCGAGGCCTGCCGCGACGAGAAGATGCTGCTGACGGCCGAGGGGGCCGGCGAGCTCCACACGGACATGACGATGACGCTCGACGGCTTCACCGCGTTCGAGCACGCGCTTCCGGTCCGGCTCTACAAGGACGTCGTCGAGCTCACCGCGAAGTCGCAGACCTTCTACACGCCGACGCTGCTCGTCGCGTACGGCGGGCCGTGGGGCGAGGAGTACTACTGGCAGACCGCGAACCCGCACGACGACGCCAAGCTGAACCGGTTCGTGCCTCACGACCTCATCGACGCGAAGGCGCGCCGCTATCCGTGGATCTGGCCCTCGGAGTACCACTTCCCGACCGTGGCCGAGGGCGCCGCCGCCGTCCTGCGCGACGGCGGGAACGTTTCGCTCGGGGCGCACGGCCAGCTCCAGGGCCTCGGCCCGCACTGGGAGCTCTGGGCGATGGCCGGCGAGGGCGGAACGAAGACCCGCGAAAGCGGAGAGACCCGCGAAAGCGGAACAAAGAGTTCGGCCATGACACCCATGGAAGCGCTGCGCGCGTCGACGATCCTCGCCGCCGACAAGATCGGCTTCTCTCCCGACCTCGGCTCGATCGAAACCGGCAAGCTCGCCGACTTCGTCGTGCTCGACGCGAACCCGCTCGACGACATCCACAACTCCGTCAAGATCCGCTGGGTCGTCAAGAACGGCGAGGTCTGGGAGGGCGAGACGATGAAGAAGCTCTGGCCCCGCGAGGAGCCGCCGCCGAAATTCTTCTGGAAGCCGGCGGAGAAAGCGAGCCGCTGAAGCCCTCTGGTACGCTTGCCGCAAGCGTGCCATTCGAGCTCAAGCTGGTCCCCGGTGAGTCCTTCGCCCGCGTCCGCGGCTGGGGCAAGGAGGACTTCGTCTCGACCAACGCCGGGATGAAGACGATCGCGGAGGACGCGCGCCTGCAACCCCTCATGCCCGTGCTCTTCGACGTCCGCGAGCTCGATTACCTGGCGACGCCGCCCGAGGTCGCCAGCTTCGCGACGCAGCACACCACACCGCTCGGCCTGGGACGCCGCCGCCTGGCCCTGCTCGTGCGGCGCGGGGCCCAGTTCGGCGTGGCCCGCGTCTTCGCGTCCAAGGCCGAAGCGTCGGGGCGGGACGTCGAGGTTTTCGCGGAGGAGGACCTCGCGATCGCATGGTTGAAGGGGGAACGATGACGGAGCCGGTCCGGCATGGGCGCGCGCGCCGCGCGGCGACGAGCTTCCTCAAGTGGGTCTTCTTCATCGTCGGCGGCGCGATCGGTGCGGTCTTCGGGATCCTGCTCCTGCGCGCGTTCGACGCGCGGCGCCAGCCGCCGCTGAAGCCCTGGCACGAGCCCCTCGAGCACGAGGCGCGCGCGAAGGATCTGCCGGAGACGGCGACGCTCGCGGACTACCTGCGCATCGAAGACGCGGCCTTCCGCGAGATGAACGAGAAGGTCCTGCCGAAAACGGCGCCGGAGGACCGGACCCCGGCCAATCGCTACTGGCCGGATAGCCCGATCAATCCCGAGCGCTTTCCGAAGAACTGGAACCGGACGTACGAGCTGCTCCCCGACGGGGAGCCGCGGGGCGGCGCGCTTCTGATCCACGGGCTTTCAGACGCGCCCTACAGCGTCAAGGCCGACGCCGAGGAGCTGCGCCGGCTCGGCTACTACGCCCTGGTCCTCCGCATGCCGGGCCACGGCACCGTGCCCGGGGCCCTGACGAAGGCGCGCTGGGAGGACTGGCGCGCCGCGGTGCGGCTCGGCGCGCGGCACGTCCGGCAGAAGATCGGCGACAGGCCCTTCGTCCTCGCCGGCTACTCCAACGGCGGCGCGCTCTCGGTCCAGTACGGGCTGGATTCCTCGGCTCCGGGTTCGAAGCTGCCGAAGCCGGACCGCATCGTCCTCTTCTCGCCGATGATCGGGGTTTCTCCCTTCGCCGTCCTCGCGCGGGTCGTGGCGTGGATCGGAGCCATCCCGTACTTCGAACAGTCGCGCTGGACGGACATCCAGCCCGAGTACATCGCGTTCAAGTACAACTCGTTCCCGGCCTTCGCCGGCCAGCAGACGGCGGTGCTGACGCGGAGGATCGCCCGCGGCGTCCGCGAGGCCTCGGCCTCGGGAGCGATCGCGAAGATGCCGCCGATCCTGGCGTTCGTATCCCTGGTCGACTCGACGGTACTGACGTGGGCCACGATCGACCGGCTCTTCGCGTACCTGCCGGAGAACGGGAGCGAGCTCGTCCTCTACGACTTGAACCGTTCGGCCATCGTCCAGACGTTCCTGAGGCGGACGTACGCGGCCGAGGTCGCGGCGCTCTTCCACGACGCGAAACGGCCGTACAAGCTGACGATGATCACGAACGCCAACCCGGGAACCCGCGACGTCGTCGCGAAGACGGCCGCGCCGCGCTCGACCGGGATCGAGGAAGCGGCCCTGGGTCTCGCCTGGCCTCCGCAGATCTTCTCGCTCTCGCATCTCGCCGTGCCGTTCGCGCCCGACGACGCGCTGTTCGGAATCAATCCGGACTTGAGCGTGGCCTACGGCCCGCGCCTCGGACAGTTCGCTCCGCGCGGCGAGAAGGGCGTGCTCGACGTTCCGATCGATCAATTCATGCGGCTGAACTGCAACCCGTTCTTTTCCTACCAGCTCGAACGGATGCGCCAGTTCGTGCCGAAGCCGTAGGGGCGGACGGTCAGCCGAGGCGCTCGAGCACGTAGCGCCGGATGTCGAGGCTCGCGTCCTCCATCGGCGCGTAATAGCCGAAGCGATGCACGCGGGAGGAGAGGCCCCGCTGGACCTCCTCGCAGATGGTCCAGTCCTGCCGGTTGATGAGATCCCAGAACTCGACTGCGTCGGACGGATCGAAGGCGGGCTTCTCCATCTCCGAGGGATCGAAGAGGAAGTCGCAGAAGACCCGGGTCCGGTCGGGCGCTTCGGGCAGCAGACGAAAAGCCGCGACGTGCTCGGGCGAGAGCGAGAGGAAGAGGTTCGGATAGACGAGCTCGCCCTTGTGCCGCGTGCGCTCTTCTTCGGTCAGGTCCGGGAAGAGCGCGCGGTCCGAGACGCCGGTGCGGGTGAACGTGAAGGCGCCGTCCCGGTGCGGCACGCCGTGCTCCCAGTCGAGGCCCGCGCCGCCCTTCTCGCGGAACGCGGGCACGACCTCGCACAGCTCGGGGTGGACGCCCGCGCAGTGGTAGCACTCGTTGTAGTTCTCGGCGATGACCTTCCAGTTCGCCCGCACCTCGTAGACGATCCGCCGGGCCGTGCGCAGCTTCGCGAGCGGATAACGCCGGACCCTCTCCGGCACGGGGCCGAGGGCGCCCTCGAGGCTGCGGGCGCGCGGCCCTTTGGGCCAGAGGTTGAGAAAAAAGAATCCTCCCCATTCGGCGATGGCGCAGGGATGCAGCGCGAGGTCCTCGGCGCGGAGCGAGGGATCCTGGTTGAGAAACGGCGCGCCGAGGAGCTTCCCGTCGAGGGAGTACGTCCAGGAGTGGTACGGACAGCGGATCGTGCCGCCGGACGCCGCCGGGGCGCCGGCCCGCGGCGTGCAGAGTTCGCCGGGCGTCGCGCCGCCCTCCGTCGCACAGAGCCGTGCACCCCGATGGCGGCACACGTTGTAGTGCGCCGCGAGGCGGGCGTCCCGGGTGCGCGCGATCAAGAGACTCTCGCCGAGGAGCTCGAGGACTCTCACTTCTCCCGGCGGGGGCAGCTCCTCGGCGCGCCCGGCGCAGATCCACTCCCGCGAGAAGATGCGGTCGCGCTCTTTCTCGAAGAGCTCGGCCGAGAGGTAGTACTCGCTCGGGAGCGATTTCTCGAGCATGCCCGGGTTACTTGCCTCCCTCGTGCCCGTAGTACTCGTAGGCCGACATCGGCTTCGAATAGTCGACCGTCCACGTGCGCGAGTCCTTCGTGACCTTGCCGAGCGCGCGGGCCATTTCCCGGACGTGGATCGCGACCGAGCCGCAACAGGAGCCGATGTAGTCGATGCCGAGGTCGCGCGCCTGCTGGGCCCACCGCGCCATCTCGCGCCGGGAGAGCTGCAGCGGGTCGAGCTCGAACGGGAACGCATCGAGGCTCGTGAAGTCGGGCTTGTCCGCCGGCGTGCGGTAGGCGACCGGCTGGCAGGCCACGAAGCCCGTGACGGCCTTGCGCATCTCCTCGATCAACGGGAGCGTGTGCTCCGGGCCGCGCAGGCAGTTGATCCCGACGATGTCGGCGCCCGCGTTCTGCAGCGCGCGCGCCGCGTCCGCGGCCGTCTGGCCGTCGGAGGTCACGGGCTTGTTCTCGAAGCAGACGGTGACCATGACCGGCAGGCCCGTCTTCTTGGCGCTCTCCACGGCGAGCAGCGCCTCTCCCAGCCACGAAAAGGTCTCGCCGATGACGAAGTCGATCCCTTCCTCGACCTGGATCGCGAGCTGCTCGTCGAACGTCCGCCGGACGCGATCATAGGAAGCCGGGCTGCCGTGCTCGTACATCCACGTCAGCGAGAGGTTGCCGGCGACGAGGCACTTGTCCCCGGCGACCTCGCGGGCGATACGCACGGCCGCGCGGTTGAGGTCCTCGAGGCGGTTCTCGAGCCCCACCGTCGCGAGCTTGTCGCGGCTGGCGTAGAACGTCAGGGCCTGCAGCACGTCGGCGCCCGCCTCGCGAAACTCGACGTGGAGGTCCCGGAGCGCCTCCGGCCGCGTCAGCGCGACCTCGGGCGTGAACGGACCGGCGCGCACCCATCCGCGCTTCTCGAGCTCGAGCAGGTAACCGCCGTCTCCGAGAACGGGGCCTTCGGCGAGGCGTTCCAGGATGTTCTTCTTGGTCAAGTGTGCGTCTCCTTCCGCGAAAGACTTTGGCTCACGTATACGCCTGCGGTTCCTCGTCGCCGTACTCCCACTCCGCGCGGATGGGCCCCGATCCCGATTCTCCGAACCGCGCCGGGTCGAACGCCGACATGTCCACGGCGCTCGACTTTCCGTCCAGAAGCAGCTCCGAAACGCAGAGTCCCACGGCCGGCGAGATCTTGAATCCCATTCCCGAGAATCCGGCGGCGACGTAGAGGCCCGGCGTCCCGGGAACCTCGCCGATGAGCGGCCGGAAATCGGGCGACACGTCGTAGACGCCGGTCACGCTCCGCCAGATGCCCGCATCCGCGAGGGCCGGAACGCGCCGCGCGACGCGCTCGACCAGGCTGGCCAGCGCCTCCGTCGAGGCCGACTGCGGAAACGCGTCCGGGTCCACGCCGCGCGTTCCCCAGAAGTCTCCGACGAGCGTGAGGCCGCCGACCTCGGAGCGGAAGTACGTCGTCGTCAGCCCGTCGATGCAGGCGGGCGCGGTCTCGGCGAGGCCGGGAGGGTTCTTGAGGATCGCGACGACGTGGTACTCGCCTTCGACTGGAAGATCGAAGCCCACGCCGGCGAAGAGCGGCCGGCTCCACGGACCGATGGCCGCGAAGACGACCGGCGCGGACACGACGCCGGCATCCGTGACGACGCCCGTCACCCGGCCTCCCTCGCGGCAGAAGCGCTCGACCCGGGTCGCCGACCGGTACTCGACGCCCATCTCGCGGGCGCGCTCCAGGAAATCGGTGGCGACGCCGGTCCCGTCGCCGTAGCCCGAGCCCGGCTCCCATGCCGCGTAGGGGACGTCGTCGACGTTCCAGTCGGGAACGATCTCGGAGAGCTCCCGCCGGTCGACGACGCGCGCGTCGACCCCGTGCTCCCGCTGCATCGCGACGTTTTTCTCGAGCCGCGGCAGGTCGTTCTCGGGAACGGTGCGCACGAAACCCGTGCACCGGAAGTCTCCGGGCCGCCCGACGTACTCCGGCCATTTCCGGAAGATCTCGAGACTCTTGACGGCGAGGTCGACCTCGGGCGGAAAGCTGTAGTGCATGCGGACGAGGGCCGAGGACCGGCCGCTCGCGCCGTGCGCCACGTCGCCCTTGTCGAGAACGAGGATGCGGCCGGCCTTCCGCTTCGCGAGGTGGAATGCGGTCGACGCGCCCATCACTCCGGCGCCGAGAACGATGTAGTCCGCGGTGCTCGGGAGCTCGCGGATCACGCGCCGCCTCGATGTCCGTTGCGCTTGCCGAGATCCCGGAGCACCTGGCGCGCGGCGTTGTGGCCCGGCGCGCCGGTGACTCCGCCTCCGGGGTGCGCCCCGGCGCCGCAGAGGTAGAGGCCTTCGACGGGAGTCCGGTAGCGCGCCCAGCCCGCCACCGGACGCATGAAGAAGAGCTGCTCCAGCGAAAGATCGCCGTGGAAGATGTTTCCCTCGGTCAGGCCGTAGACCCGCTCGAGGTCGAGCGGCGTCAGGACCTGGCGCGCGACGACCGACTTCGGAACGTTCGGCGCGTACTCCGCGATCTTCTTCACGACGCGATCTCCGAGCAGCTCGCGTTTCTCGTCCCACGAGTCTGCCCCGGACTGCAACCGGTACGGCACGTACTGCACGAACGTCGTCATGACGTGCCGCCCCTCGGGAGCCAGGGACGGATCCACGTTGGAGGCGACGACGCAGTCCACCCAGAGCTCCTCGGGGATCTCGCCGGTGCGCGCAACGTTGTAGCACCGCTCGGCGAACTCGAGAGACGGGACCAGCGTCGCGAGGGCCCGCTGCGGTTTCGTGAATGCGGCCGGCATGCCGGTGAACTTCGGCTCCTCGGACAGGACGAAGTTGACCTTGGCGCACGGGCCGTCCATCTTGATGCCCTGGATCGCGACGCGGAAATCGTCGGGCAGGGCGGCTTTCGGAACCAGGCCCAGGAAGGTCCGCTTCGGGTCCGCGTTCGAGACGACGACCGGCGCCGCGATCGTCCGCCCGTCTTCCAGCACGACGCCCCGGGCCCGGCCGCCATGCACGTCGATCGTGGCGACCGGGGCGTCGGTCAGGATTTCGGCGCCGAATCCGCGCGCGGCCGAGGCCATCGCCTGCGTGATCGCGCCCATGCCGCCGAGCACGTGGCCGTAGAAGCCCTGGAGCTCGTGCTCGCCGCCGGAGAGGAGGTGGAAGAGGAGGCCGAGGGCCGTGCCCGGCGAGTACGGGCCGCCGTGCTTGCCGTAGACGTTGTTGGCCAGGAAGAGCGTCTTGACCTTCTCCGACTCGTAGTTGCGGTCGAGGAAGTCGCCCAGGCTGCCCGTCAGGAAGGCGACCATGCGGCCGACCTCCGGCGCGGAGATCCCGCGGAAACGCTTCCCGACACGCAGGGCCTCGAGCAGTCCCGACCATCCGCGCGCCCCGACGTCGGGAGGGGGCTCGAGGAAGAAGGGCTGGAGATACCGGGCGAGGCGCTTGAGCTCGTCGTCGACGCGGACGAACGTCCGCGCGTCGGCCGGAGAGAGCTTCGAGAGCTCGGCGACGGTCCGATCACGATCCGACCACCACGGGACCGCGGTGCCGTCCGGAAACGGCACGAGCAGCGCCGGATCGCAGGGAACCATCCGGAGACCGTGGCGCGCGAGCTCGAGGTCGCGGATGACTTCGGGCCGCAGCATGCTCGCGATGTAGGACGTCGTCGATGCGCGGCATCCCGGGGCGATCTCCTCGGTGACGCAGGCGCCGCCGACGATGGGCCGGCGCTCGAGAACCAGGGTCGAGAGTCCGGCCCGCGCGAGGTACGCCGCCGCGGTCAGACCGTTGTGGCCGGCGCCGACGAGAATTGCGTCGTAGGACGCGCGAGACAGAGTTTGACCGCTGGTCATGTATATGAGACCTTGGTCCCGGTACGCTAGCACAGGTTGAATTCTTCGCCGGATGTCAGATACGCTGACTGGCAGTCATGAAAACCAACGAGCTTCGTTCGACGCCCAACGCCCCGGCTTTTCTCACCGGTCCCCGCTCGGAAGCCAAGCGCCTGCGGATCCTGGAGGCCGCGATGCGCCATTTCGCCGAGCGCGGGTACCACGCCACGCGCATCGAGGACATCGCCACGGAGCTCTCGATCGCCAAGGGCTCCGTCTTCCAGCATTTCGGCAACAAGGAAGGGCTCTTCCTCGCGGCCTACAAGAAGGCCGTGGCGTCCTTCCCGGCGTATCTCGAGGCGCCGCCGGCCGTGACCGCGAAGGGTTTCTTCGAGACCCTCCGCTACTGGCTGGAGCGCACCGACCGCCTCGTCCGGGAGAACTGGATCCCCTACCGGGTGTCGCTCCTCGGCAACTACGGGACGGATCTCCGGCTGCGGCAGGAGATCAACCGGTTCCTCCGGGATCGCGACCCCTACGGAACCGCGGCCTTCGTCCACATGGGGGTCGAGCGCGGCGAGGTCCGCTCCGACATCGATGAAGAGATGATGGTCTCGATGATCGAGTGGACCGTGGAGCGCTTCCAGGACGCGCTTCTCACCGAAGAGCTGGATCCGGGCCTCTTCTCGCGGCAGGGCAACCGGCCGGAGAAGACCGCCGCCCGCATCGCCCAGTTCCTGGAGCTCCTCCGCAGCGCCATCGCGACGCCCGAGACGGCTGTGGTCCGTCCCGAGAAGCCCGTCCGGATCCCGAAGGGAGGCCGGAGGGAACAGCCGTGACCACGCTGACCGATTTCACGCACGACCGGGATCTCGCGTCCGCCGCGACGATCCCGGCGTCGTGGTATCGGGACGCGTCGGTCCTCCAACGCGAGCAGGACCGGATCTTCGCGAAGACCTGGCAGCTGGTCGGCCACTCCGAGCAGGTCGCCCTGCCCGGCGACTACTTCACGTGCGTCGTCGCCGACGAGCCGCTCGTCGTCACGCGCGGCAACGACGGCACGCTCCACGCGTTCTCGAACGTCTGCCGCCACCGCGCCGGCCCGGTCGCCCGCGGCGCCGGCCATCGCAAGGCGCTCATGTGCGGCTACCACGGCTGGACCTACAGCCTGGAGGGCAAGCTCCTGACGACGCCGGAGTGGGACGGCGTGCAGTGCTTCGAGAAGGAGCGGGAGAACCTGCCCGCGGCGCGCGTCGAGACGTGGGGACCGTTCCTCTTCGTGTGCCTCGAGCCGACGGCGCCGCCGCTCGCGGACGTGCTCGGATCGATCCCGAAAGAGACCGCGCACCTTCCGCTGACGCACATGAGCCTCTTCAAGAAGGTCGACTACGAGGTTGCCTGCAACTGGAAGGTCTACGTCGACAACTACCTCGAGGGGTACCACATCCCCATCGTCCACCCCGAGCTCTTCAAGGAGATCGACTACCGGGCGTACCGGGTCGAGACCGAGGCCTACCACTCCAAGCAGCACGCCCCGATCCGCTCCAAGTCCGAGGACTCGCTCTACCGGCGGGGCCTTCCCGAGGGGAACGAGCCGGAGGCTCTGTACTACTGGGTCTTCCCCAACCTGATGCTGAACCTCTACCCCGACAACCTGCAGACGAACATCATCCTGCCGCTCGGCCCGGAGAAGACGCTGACGCGCTTCGAGTGGTACGTGCTCGAGCCCAACAGCCCCGGCGTCGCCGAGGAGTTCGCGCGCTCGTTCGCGTTCTCCGACCAGGTGCAGCAGGAAGACATCGCGATCTGCGAGGCCGTGCACAAGGGTCTGCGGTCGAGGACGTACGACCGCGGGCGGTACTCCGTGCTACGCGAGAACGGCGTCCATCACTTCCACGAGCTGCTGACGCGCGCGCTGCGATGACCCGTCAGGGAGCGTAGAGCTCCAATCCGAACGTCTTCGTCAAGAAGACCGCCATCTGGCCACGCGTGTTGGGTGAGCCCGGGCAGTAGGACCCGCTGCCGCATCCCGCGGTGATTCCCTCGGCGGCGAGCTGCTCGATCCACGGCGCGAACGGATTCGACGGCGGAACGTCGAGAAAAACGCCGGCGGCCGGGGGCGGCACGTACGCGCTGCCGTGCCGGGCCTTCAACAGGAACACGGCCATCTGCGCGCGGGTCACAGCGAGGTCCGGACAGTACAGCCCGGCGCCGCATCCGGCCGAGATGCCGCTCTCGGCGAGGTCCTCGATCCACGCGGCGGCGAACGCGCCCACCGGAACGTCCGCGAACACGGTTCCGGAGGCGCCCGGCGGAAGGTAAGCGCTGCCGAGCTTCCCCTTCAACAGGAAGACGGCCATCTGCGCCCGCGTGACCGAGGCGGAGGGGCAGTAGCTCGAGGCGGTGCAGCCCGCGGTCACGCCATTGTGAAAAAGGCTCTCGATCGCCGGATAGAAGCCGTGCGCTGGCGGAACGTCGGCGAAGCTGTCCCCGACGTGGAGCTTCCACGCCTTCGCCGCCGTCACGTTCACTTTCTCCGTCACCGCGGCGTCCCAGTGCGCCACCGGCCGCACGGCGGGGATAGACACCGTCAGGCGATAACAGTTGCCCGAAGCATCGAAGCAGCTCGCGGGAGCACCGGACGCGGGCGAGCCGTACGTCGCGTCGGCGTCGGCGATCGTGTAGGACGCTCCGGCCGGTCCGACGAAGTTCGACGCCGCTCCCGCCAGAGGCGCGGCGGCCCCTTCGGGGTTTTCCCACGACGGCTCGACGATCACCGACTCTCCCGGCTCGAGCACTCCGTTCTGGTTCGACGTGCCGCCCGCGCGCTCGTCCACCGCGAGCGCCGGCGCGAGCGGCGGCTTCCACCCGAGCTGGATGACCTCGAAGTCGGAGGCCGTCAGCGCCGCGAACGCGGGGTTCAGGACGTCGTTGTCCCAGCGGTCGTCCCAGGTGCCGCTGACGTACATGTCCGAGCCGTTGTCGGCGACGATGAGCCCGTACGTCTTCATGGCCTGGAAGATCCTCCGGATCGGCGAAGCGAACCCGGAGATGTCGACGCCGGGCTTGAGCCGCAGGCGGGCGCCCATCGGAAGGGCCGGAGGATCCTGGAACCCGGCCTGGTGCGAGGCCGGGTAGACGTACCCCTTCGTGTGGCGCACCGTGAACCGAAAGGCGTGGCGGATCTCCGGGAGGTTTTCGGGAGCCCCGTAGACCTCGTCGTACCGCACGAGCCCCGGAAAGATCGCGAGGCCCGCCGCGTCGGCCGAGGTCCACCCGTCCGGGCGGCGGTCGTTCGTCGTCAGGTCGAAGAAGGCTCCCGAGTAGCCGGTCCACTGCGAGCCGTCCCACCACACGTTGTAGAGCTCGTAGAGGTGCCGGTGGTCGCGGTCGAGGATCAGCAGGTGGCGGTCCTGGCAGCAGGTCTGATCCACGTTCCCGGGAGCGCCGCCCTCGACCCAGTGCGCCTGCGTGATCGCCTCGTCGGGGATCGGGTAGAACGGGAACGGCGTGTCCGTTCCGTGGTCGACGCCGTCGCTCTCGTCGGACTGGTCGAACTGGACGGTCTTCTTGCCCTGCGCGCCGTCGACCACGACGTAAGGAAAGCCGTAGATCGAGACGCCATCATCGAGCGTCCCGCCGAAGTCCGGGTGGAGAGGGCGCGGGTCGCCGTCGTTGATGTAGGCGATGAACCCGTCCGAGCCCGGATCCACGGGCGCGGCGGTGATGTCGGTGTTCCACCAGTTCGTGGCCGGGAAAATCGGAAGCGGCCCCGGCGGGCTGGTCTCGAGCCGGGGGGCCATCGAGGCTTCGGCGACGGCCTGGATCGCCCGAGGAACGCGGGCGAACCCGAAACCGGCCGCCGCCAGCACGGCCGCCGCGAAAATTGATCGATTTCGTGTCAACGGTCGGGACCTCTACTCGTCGGAATCGGCGTGACGGGATTATGGGCGCCCCTCGTCCGCCGAAACACTGGCCGGGGTGCCAGCCGCGAGCCGCTCGAGACGCCCTGTCCTTCTTCGACCCGCGCGACCAGTCGCACAAGTCCTGACGACTCCCTATTCTTTGTTGCCAACTTGTGCCCTCAAAGTACGACATTTGTGATGCGGATCACCAATTGTGATGCGAAGCGCCCCTAAAATGCCCGTACCCGAACAATCCAGGTTCTTTGACGGCCGTCAGAAAGGATTTGTGCCGATGAGAAAAGATCCTTTTCTCGCAGCCCCTTTTTCACTCGCGAGAGTCGCCGCGCGCGCGTCGGCGGTTCTCGCGACCCTCGGACTGGTGTCCGGGGGTATAGCCCGGGCGGAGACCACCTTCCAGGTCGCGTACATGTACGGGACCTCGGGCCCCTCCGCGGGCGGGACGGCGGTCAACATCGTCGGGAACCAGTTCGATCCGGGCGCGACGGTCACCATCGGCGGCGTCAGCGCGACCGCTTCGGTGACGAGCTCGACGCGCATCGGAGCCACGTCGCCGGCGCGCAACCCCGGGGCGCTGTACGACGTGATCGTCACGAACCCGGGTGATCCGCCCGCGGTCATGACGAAGGGGTGGTTCGCCGATTTCCTCGACGTGCCCCAGGCGAGCCCGTACCACGCCCCGGTCGAGACGATCATCCGCGACGGCATCACGTCGGGCTGCGGCGGCGCGAGCCGCGCCACGTCGGCATCGAGCTCCTCGAACTCCGGCACGCGGCGGTCGAGGGACGAGAACAACGGCTGCGACGGCATGTTGACGAAGAACAGGATCTGCGAGGTTTCTCCGGTGTCGGTGCGCCTGGCCGCGGCGCCGGTGCCGTATTCCATGACGGCGTACGCACCGAAGTTGAAGGTCGCCGGCAATGGCCGCGCGCTGAGGGCGGGCGTTCCGGATCCGGAGCCCGGGCGGGCCGCTTCCG
>Ga0081455_10002888_pt1 | contig 20196 bp, 13 predicted proteins | sample TabmetS3T2R1_FD_70207 | JGI IMG/M metagenome (GOLD analysis project Ga0081455, IMG submission 70207) | Tabebuia heterophylla rhizosphere microbial communities from the University of Puerto Rico - S3T2R1 | ecosystem: Host-associated > Plants > Roots > Rhizosphere ... | reverse complement strand
GGCGTCGACCAGCGCTGCGAAGTCCGCTGGCCCGCCAAAGCGGCTGGTCGGCGCGAACAGTCCGGTGGGCTGGTAGCCCCAGGAGCCGTCGAACGGATGCTCGCTGACTGGGAGGAATTCGACATGGGTAAAGCCCATGTCGCGGACATAGCCCGGCAGTTGCTCGGCGAGGTCGCGATAGCTCAGCCACTGGTTGCCGTCCTTGCGCCGCCATGAGCCGAGATGCACCTCGTAGATCGACATCGGCGCGCTGCGGGCGTTGATGTTGTGCGGCGCCGGCCGCGGCTGCGGCAGTTTGCTCATCTCCATCACGATCGACGCCGTCTTCGGCCGCACTTCGGCGGCGAAGGCGACCGGATCGGATTTCATCGGCAGATGCTGGCCGCGCTGACCGATGATGTCGTATTTGTAGTGATCGCCTGCCTTGGCGCGCGGGATGAACAATTCCCAATAGCCGTTGCCGCGCACCCGCATCGGATGCCGCCGCGGATTCCAGTAGTTGAAGTCGCCGACCACGCTGACCCGCCGCGCATTCGGCGCCAGCACCACGAAGGCGACGCCCTCGACGCCCTCGAGCGTCATCGGATGGGCGCCGAGCTTGTCATAGACCTGCTGATGCGTGCCCTCGCCGAGCAGATAAAGGTCGAAGTCGGACAGCACGGGGGAAAAGCGGTAGGGGTCTTCCAGCTCCACCACGTTGTTGCCGAAGCGGGCGCGCAGCTGATAGTGCTCCGCGCCCTCGGGGGCCGCGCCGGCAAACAGCCCCGCCTCGTGGATGCGCGTCAGCTTTGCCGCATTGCCGTGCTCACCGACGGCATCGACCTGCGAGGCCTCGGGCAGAAAGGCGCGCACGACGGTCTTGCCGCCCTCCTTGTGCAGGCCGAGATAATGGAAGGGATCGGCGTGGCGCCCTTCGACGATTGCATAGGCCTCGGCGGGAAGCTTGGTCATTTCAAGTTTCGGACGGTTGCTGCGACAGCATACGAAGGATGGCGGCAAGCGGGAAGCGCAGCCGGTCCGTCCGATGCGCCGCGTCGTGTTCGATCTCGTAAATGGCCCGCTCCAGCTTGAAGAAGTCGATCAGGTTCTGCGCGGTCCAGGGATCGTCCGGCCACAACCGGGCGTCGGTCATGGCTTCGCGGTAGCCGTTAAGGCAAGCCTCGGCCGAGCGGTCGCGCCATTCGCCGAGCCGCAACGCCAGCCGGCCGTGATCGTCGGGAGCGACCTTCAGCGCGCGCTGCAGCGCCGCCGCAGCGGCGGCGTCGACGGAATGGATCACCCCGGCTACGTCGCGCGCCGCCGGCATCTTCTGCCGGCGCTGCGCCAAGGTGCGGCCGGCCTGGCCTTCGAATCCGGTGATGGAGACGTCGTCCTTGACGATCAGGATATGCGCGAGCTGCAGATTGCCGTGGTGACGGATGGCGGCAAGCTCGAGGTGGCGCGGCGTCAGCCGGTGCAGCACGTCGGGCAGCGCCGCCTTCTGCGCTGCGAATTGCTCGATCAGCGGCCGCTCGGCTTCATTCAGGTCATGGCGGTGCAGTTTGACAACGTCGAATGCGCGGTCGGCGCCGTCGATGATCTCCTGCGCCCAGCGTTGCCAGTCGGTCTCGCGGATCGGCTCGGGCGCAAAGTCAGCTCCGCCCGCAGCGCTCGCCAGCGCCAGATGCAGTTCTGCCAGCCGCCGCCCGATCTGCGCCATCTGCCGCAAGGGCGTCTGCTCTTCGCCGTCGCCGTCTTGCAGCAGGCGCTGCTCCTCGACAAAGCGATCTAGGTAGGCCGACGTCACCGTCCAGGCGTCGCCCTGGTTCTCCACCCGGGCATGCAGCGTCGCAATCGCGCTGCGGCTGCCGTCGGGCTCGATCAGCTCGGCCGTGCCGAGCAGATAAGGCGCGTGGGCGAAGCCTGCGACCTCGGTGAGAAAGCGGCCCATCTCGATGGCCGGGTGGATACCGGGTTCGAGCTTGCGAAACAGCTTGAAGGCAAAGTTGTTGTCGACCAGCGCGGAATTTGCCGGGTACTCGCTTTCAAAGCTGCGCACCCGGCTGGGCTCGCGCACCGAATTGTCGTCGAACTTGCCGGTCGGCCTGAATTCCAGCTTGATGCCCTGCTCACTCTCGTCGACGGTCAGCCGTTCGCGCAGATTGCGCAGCATCAGCCCGATGAAGATCGGATCGGTCGCGACATCCAGCAGCGTGCCCTCGCGCGCGCCCTGGCGCACGGCGGCCAGCGCCCGCGGATTATAGTGCTCGCGGTCGAAGCGCACCCATTCGATCTGCATCGGCATCACGTAACGCGCGACCTGCCCCTGCTGCCTGGCTGCGAAGAAGGTAACGTACGGCCGGTTGTCGCCGATGTCGCAGAACGGAATCGCCGAGACCAGCTTCGGATGGATCGCGCGCGGCGAGCGCTCCGGATACCAGCGCGTCCGGGCCAGATGTCCCGGCAGCACGTCGCGCTCGAATATGCCGCGCTCGCGCGCCAGCGACACCCAGGTCGAGCCGACCGGCACCACCAGCGTCTCGAATTCCGGCACCGCGCGCGGCCGCACCGGCTCCGACTTGTCGGGCGCCTGCAGCTGGAACCAGTAGAAGCCGTAAGGCCCGAGCGTGATCATGTAGGGCAGTTCGCCGATCGCGGGGAAGCGCGAACGCCCGAGCATTTCCAGGGGGATACGCCCCTTCCACGCCGAGAGATCGAGCTCGGTCGCCTGCGCCGATCGCGACAGGTTGGCGACGCAGAGGATGACCTCGTCGCGATACTGCCGGACATAGGCCAGCACCGCGCGATTCTCCGGGCGCACGAAGCTCATGCTGCCGCGGCCAAAGGCGGTGGTGGACTTGCGCACCGAGATCAGTTTCTTGGTGGCGCTGAGCAGCGAGCCGAGGCTGCGCGACTGCGCCTCCACATTGACAGCCTCGTAGCCATAGACCGGGTCCATGATCATCGGCGCATAGAGCCGCGCCGGATCGGAGCGCGAAAAGCCGCCGTTGCGGTCCGAGGTCCATTGCATGGGCGTGCGCACGCCGTTGCGGTCGCCGAGATAGATGTTGTCGCCCATACCGATCTCGTCGCCGTAATAGATGATCGGCGTCCCCGGGAACGACATCAGCAGCGAGTTCATCAACTCGATCTTGCGCCGGTCGTTGTCCATCAGCGGCGCAAGCCGGCGGCGGATGCCGACATTGATGCGGGCGCGCGGATCGTTGGCATAGGTCGACCACAAATAGTCGCGCTCGACGTCGGTCACCATCTCCAGCGTCAATTCGTCATGGTTGCGCAGAAACAGCGCCCACTGGCAGTCCGCGGGAATATCCGGCGTCTGCCGCATGATGTCGGCGATGGGAAAGCGATCTTCCTGCGCGATCGCCATGTAGATGCGCGGCATCAGCGGGAAGTGATAGGCCATGTGGCATTCGTCGCTCTGGCCGAAATATTCCTGCACGTCCTCGGGCCATTGATTGGCTTCCGCCAGCAGCACCTTGCCTCTGGCGTAGGCGTCGAGCTCGGCGCGGAATTTCTTGATGACGGCATGCGTCTCCGGCAAATTTTCGTTGTTGGTGCCGTCGCGCTCGCATAGGTACGGAATTGCATCCAGCCGGAAACCGTCGACACCGGTGTCGAGCCAGCGCTTCATCACCTGGATCAGTGCGCTGAAAACCCGCGGATTGTCGAAATTGAGATCAGGCTGGTGCGAGAAGAAGCGGTGCCAGTAGAACTGACCGGCCTCGGTGTCCCAGGTCCAGTTCGATTTCTCGGTGTCGGTAAAGATGATCCGCGTCCCCGGATATTTCTGGTCGGTATCGCTCCAGACATACCAGTTGCGCGCGCTGGATCCGGGCTCGCTGCGGCGGGCTCGCTTGAACCAGTCGTGCTGGTCGGAGGTGTGGTTGATGACGAGCTCGGTGATGACGCGCAGGCCGCGCTTCTTGGCTTCCTGGATGAAGCGCCGAAAGTCCTTCATCGTCCCGAAATCGGGATTGATGTCGCCATAGTCGGCGATGTCGTAGCCGTCATCGCGGCCGGGCGAGGGATAGAATGGCAACAGCCACAGCGTGGTGACGCCGAGATCCTGCAGATAGTCGAGCTTCTCCGTCAGGCCTGCGAAATCGCCGATGCCGTCATTGTTGCTGTCGTGGAAGGCCTTGACGTGAAGCTGGTAGACAATGGCGTCCTTGTACCAGAGCTCGTCCGCGGCGGTATCGGACGCTGGCATTTCCTTTGCGTCCGCCATCGTGGCGGGCCGAACGGCAGAAGGGCCGACTTCGATGGTCGGAAACACTCCTTCGGCACGAAGGGCGACATCGGCCTGCGAGGCCTCGACGTTCTCAGCTTTTTTGTTCACGGTGATGCCACTGCCACAGAAATGACGCCCCCTTTCGCCCGGGGAAAAGGAGACGTACTACACCTCAATAAAAAGCCGTGGGTAAGGCAATGGTTCCACCGGAACCGTTTCCCGCGCTCTGCGTTAACCAGCTCCTATCTCCTTCCCGTATTTGGACAATTTCGCGACGCCTCCGTCACAGTCGTGTGCAAACAACGTGCCGAATGAACCTTTTTGCCAAAGCCCGAGACCTCGGAATCCAGACCGACTTCATCGACGGTCACGGCAACCCTCATGTGACGGCGGCTGACGCCCTCCAGGTCATTTTCGACGCCCTGCCGCCGCAGGCCGTGCGCCGGCTGATCGACGGGCCGGTGGTAGTCCGCCAGGGCCATGCCGCGCGTACCGCGCTGCTGCCGGAGGCGCGCTCTCCGGTGCGCTGGGAAATCGCCGGCGACACGCGGCTCATTGCCGGCGAGACGCCCAACGGAGCGATCGAGTGGCCGGCCAATTTGCCGCCTGGCGTCTACCGCCTGCGGCTTACCGACGCGGCCGGCACGGTGGAGGAGGCGCCGCTGGTGTCGGCGCCGGCGCAGGCCTTTGGCGGCGATTTCGAGCGCGGCTGGCTGCTTGCCGTGCAACTCTATGGCGTGCGCTCGACGCGCAACTGGGGGATGGGCGATTTTACCGATCTCGCCGACCTGATTGAGCTTGCGCACCGGCTGGGCGCCGACGGCGTCGGGCTCAATCCGCTGCATGCGCTGTTCGGCGACAAGCCCGACGATTGCAGTCCCTATTCACCGAACAGCCGGCTGTTCCTCAACGCGCTCTACATCGACGTCGACGCCATCCCGGAATATCCGGCGGACGCGATCGGCGCCGTGGCCAATACGACGCCGCGGCTGCGGCAGAGCGAGACGGTCGACTATGTCGCCGTCGCCGCATTGAAATGGCCGGCGCTGCGCGCCGCCTTCAAGGCGTTCAAGGCGAAAGCGACGCCGGAGCGCCAGGTCGATTTCGAGAAATTCCGCGCCGAGCGCGGCACGCTGCTGTCGCACTTTGCCTGTTTCGAGGTACTGCGCCACAAATTCGAGACGCCATGGTGGGAGTGGCCGCAGCAGTGGCGCGCGCCCGATGAAGCGGCCTGCGCAGGATTGCGCGAGGGGCCGGAGGCGGGCGAAATCGAGTTCGTCGAATTCGTGCAGTGGAATGCCGACCGCCAGCTCGCCGGCTGCAAGGCGCGCGCCGATCAGCTCGGCATGAAGGTCGGCCTCTATCTCGATGTTGCCGTGGGCGTGCAGTCGAACGGCTTCGATGCCTGGAACGAGCAGGGTGCGATCTCGCGCCTGCTCGGGGTCGGCGCGCCGCCCGATCCGCTGGCGCCGGCCGGCCAGGATTGGGGGCTCGCCGGATACAACGCCATCGGGCTCGAACAGCGCTATTTCGAGCCCTTCCGCCAGATGCTGCAGGCCTCGATGCGCCATGCCGGCGCGATCCGGCTCGACCATGTGATGGGCCTGAAGCGGCTCTATCTCGTGCCGCGCGGCTTTGGGCCGCGCGACGGCGTCTATGTGCCGATGCCGTTCGAGGCCATGCTCGCGGTCACGGCGCTGGAAAGCGACGCCAACCGCTGCGTTGTCATCGGCGAAGACCTCGGCACCGTGCCGGAAGGTTTCCGCGACCGCACCCGCGACTGGGGCATCTGGTCCTATCTCGTCATGATGTTCGAGCGTGACGAGCAAGGTGCGTTCCACGGCATCGACTACTATCAGCCGAACGCGCTCGTCACCTTCAACACCCACGACCTCGCTACCTATGCCGGCTGGCGTCACTTCAACGATCTCAGGCAAAAGCGCGCGCTTGGCTTCGATCCAGGCGAGACCGACGACGATCGCTGGCATGCGCTGACCATGCTCGATCAGGCGCTGGGCCAGCACGGCATCCACCACAACGACCTCAAGGCCATCGCCGAGTATCTGGCGCGCACCAAATCGCGCCTGATGGCGATTGCGCTGGAGGATTTGCTGGGGCTGAAGGAGCAGCCCAACATCCCCGGCACCATCGACGAGCATCCGAACTGGCGGCGGCGCATGCCATCGTGCATCGATGAGATCGCCTCTCAGGTGGATATCACGGGGTTGAAGGCGGCGACCCGCGAGCGGGCGCGCCGGAAGGGTTTGAGCGCGGGGGGCGATTGATGGTGAAGCGGATTGCCCTGCAGGATCGAAGATTATGGCCTGATCGGCGACTGTGAGACGGCCGCGCTTGTCGGCCGCGACGGCTCGATCGACTGGCTGTGCTGGCCGGCCTTCGATTCCGACGCCTGCTTTGCCGCGCTGCTCGGCAACCGCAAGAATGGGCGCTGGCTGATCGCGCCCGCCGGCGAAATCAGGCGCATCACGCGCCGCTATCGCGACGGCTCGTTGATTCTCGAGACGCGGTTCGAGACCGCGGAGGGCGCCGTCGACCTGATCGATTTCATGCCGCCGCGCGGCAAGGCGTCGGATATCGTTCGGCTGGTGTGCGGCGTAAGCGGACGCGTCAGGATGCGGATGGAGCTCATCATCCGCTTCGGCTTCGGCAGCGACATCCCCTGGGTCAGGAAGAGCGAGGACGGCAGTGCGCTGCTCGCGATCTGCGGGCAGGACATGACGGTGCTGCGCGCGCCAGTCACCACCCGCGGCGAGGATATGACCACGGTCGCCGATTTCGAGGTGGGCGAGGGCGAGACCGTGCCGTTCGTGCTGACCTACGGCCCGTCACATGTGCCAGTGCCAGGGCCGATCGACCCGGCCAAAGCGCTGCAGGAGGCAGAGGCTTTTTGGGCCGAATGGTCCGGCCGCTGCACCTATGAAGGCGATCGTCGCGATCTTGTGCTGCGCTCGCTGATAACGCTGAAGGCGCTGACGTTCGCGCCCACCGGCGGCATTGTCGCTGCGCCAACCGCCTCGCTGCCGGAAAAGCTCGGCGGCCGCAGGAATTGGGACTATCGCTTCTGCTGGGTGCGCGACGCCACTTTCACGCTGCTGGCGCTGATGAACTCCGGCTATACCGAGGAGGCGCTGGCCTGGCACAACTGGCTGTTACGGGCCGTCGCAGGGTCGCCTGATCTGATGCAGATCATGTACGGCATCTGGGGCCAGCGGCGCCTGCTGGAATGGGAAGCCGGCTGGCTCGACGGCTATGAGGGTGCCAAGCCGGTGCGCGTCGGTAACGCCGCGCACGCGCAGCTGCAGCTCGATGTCTATGGCGAGCTGATCGACGCCCTGCATCAGGCACGCATGGCAAAGCTCAAGCTCAACGAGGTCGGCTGGTCGATGGAATGCGCGGTGCTGCAGCATCTCGCAGCGATCTGGGACCGGCCGGATCACGGCATCTGGGAGCGCCGCGGCGAGGGGAAACACTACGTCCTGTCCAAGGTGATGAGCTGGGTCGCCTTCGACCGCGGCATCAAGAGCGCGGAAAAATTCGGCTTCAAGGCGCCGCTGGAGAAATGGCGTACCTTGCGCGATATGATCCACGAGGACGTCTGCGACAAGGGCTTTGACCGTGAGCTCAACAGCTTTGTGGAATCCTATGGCTCCAAAATGCTCGACGGCAGCCTGCTGTTGCTGCCTTCGGTCGGCTTTCTGCCCAGCGCCGATCCGCGCATTCGCGGCACGCTTGCAGCGATCGAGCGGCATCTGATGCGCGACGGCTTTGTGTTGCGTCACGACCCCCGCGAAGGCGAGGCACAGCCGGCCGAAGGCGCGTTCCTCGCCTGCACGCTGTGGCTCGCCGACGCCTGTGTGCTGGCCGGCGATGCCGCCAGGGCGCAAGCCCTGTTCGATCGTGTGGTCGCCCTTGCCAATGACGTCGGCCTGCTCGCCGAGGAATACGACACGCAGGCGCGCCGCCATACCGGCAACTTCCCGCAGGCACTGACCCACATCGCCCTGGTCAACACCGCGCAAAACCTCAGCCATGCCAAGCGCGCCGCTGAGAAGCCCGCGGTGCAACGGTCGAAGTGAGGTGGCGCTGCAACTGCAACTGTCGTCCCGGGCAAGCGAAGCGCGACCCGGGACCCATAACCCCAGGATTTGTTGTTGCGGCGAGCCGGGGCCGCAGCGTGCATAACAACAAAATCCTGTGGTCATGGGTCCCGGCGTTCGCCGGGACGACATTGAGAGTGCGGCGCTAGCCCGATCCACGACAAGCCAAGATCATCTCCACCGCCTTCGCAAACCCGTCGTCCTCGTTCGACGTTGTCACATGGGTCGCATGCTGCTTGATCTCGTCCGCGGCATCGCCCATTGCGAATGACAGGCCGCTCTTCGCAAACATCGGCAGGTCGTTCTCCATGTCGCCGATAACAGCGATATCAGCGGTCGCAATGCCGAGCCGCTTCGCCATCGCCTGCACAAAGGTGCCCTTGTCATGGCCGGGCGGGGTGATGTCGAGGTAGAAGGTCTGCGAGCGGACAGCGGTGGCCTCGCTGCCGACCGCCTCGTGGATTGCGTCCTCGCAGCGCTGCAACAGCGCCGGGTCGGAGCTGGCGGCGACGATCTTGCTGGCGGTTAAGAGATACGGCGCGAAGTCGGCAACGACTGTCGGCGCATGCCGGATGGCGCGCTGCTCGAGCCCGACATATTCGCCGGAGGCGTCCCGGATCAGCCACTGGTCATGGCTGAACAGCCAGATATCGGTGCCGAACGCCTCGAGCACCGCGAGGCTGCGCTTGACGACGGAAGCCGGGACCAGATGCTGCTCGATCGGTTTCAGTTTGGGATCGACGATCGAGCTGCCATTGAACGAGCCGAAGGGCAACGCCAGCGCCAGCGGTTCGATCAGGAATCCCATGCCGACGGTAGGCCGGCTGGAGACAATAGTGAAACCAATACCGGCCGCATGCAGCCTTTGCACCGCGGCTTTGGCCGCCTCGGTGATGCGCTTGTCCCGCGTGAGCAGGGTGCCGTCGACGTCGGACACCACAAGCTTGATGGATGTCATGCGGGATCAAGCTTCAACTGACGGACGATATTGTCGACGATGGCCTCGACCGGGGCGTCGATCGATACCGTCACCGCGTCCTCGTCGGAGGTGGGCCGCTCCAGCGTCTTGAACTGGCTGTCGAGCAGGCCCGGCGGCATGAAATGGCCCTTGCGCGCCGCCAATCGCCCGGCGATCAGCGCTTGCGTCCCGTCGAGGAACACAAGGCGGACGTCGTCACGCCCATGAACGAGCACCTCGCGATAGGCGCGCCTGAGTGCGGAGCAGGCGAACACGGCGGGCTGCTGCTTGCCACATAGTCGGTCGATCTCATCCGCAATCGCCTTCAGCCAGGGCCAGCGGTCGTCGTCGGTGAGCGGTTGGCCGGCGCTCATCTTCGCCACATTGCTTGCCGGGTGAAACTTGTCGCCGTCCTCGCAGCGCCAGCCGAGCCGCTGCGACAGCGCTTCGGCAACCGTGCTCTTGCCGGCGCCGGAGACGCCCATCACGATCAGCGCGCAGGGAGTGTCGGCTTGCTCCATCGTCAGCCAAGCCTTCGCCAGCTGCGGCCGTCGCGTGCCAAAAGTTCATCTGCCTTCGCCGGCCCCTCGCTGCCGGCCTTGTAGGTCTCAAGACCGTCGGCGCCGGCCTTTTTCCAGGCGTCGATGAAAGGCTGCACCGCCTGCCATCCGGCTTCAACGCTGTCGGCGCGCTGGAACAGGATGTTGTCGCCGATCATGCAGTCGTAGATCAGCGTCTCGTATCCCGTGCTCGGCTCCGCCTTGAAGTAATCCTTGTAGCGGAACTTCATCTCGACGCCGTCGATATCGATGGTCGGCCCCGGCACCTTGGTGTTGAACTGCAGCTCGATGCCTTCGGTCGGCTCGGTCGAGATGATCATGTAGTTCTGCGACAAGCGATCCACCGGCGTGTCGCGGAACATCGCAAACGGCGCCTGCTTGAATTTGATCGCGATCTCCGTGCGCTTGGTGCACAGCGCCTTTCCGGTGCGCAAATAGAAGGGCACGCCGGCCCAGCGCCAGTTGTCGATGGTGAGTTTCAGCGCGGCATAGGTTTCGGTGGTGGAGTTCGGCCGCACTTCCTCAATCTTGCGGTAGTCGCCGATCTCGGTCTCTCCAATGCGTCCCGTCACATATTGCCCGCGCACCGAATTCTGCAACGCCTCTTGCTCGCTCTGGGTCTGGATCGCCGACAGCACCTCGGCCTTTTCCGAGCGCACCGAGTGGGCGTCGAATTTCACCGGCGGCTCCATCGCCACCAGCGACAACAGCTGAAACAGGTGGTTCGGCACCATGTCGCGCAGCGCGCCGGTTGAGTCGTAGAAGCTGCCGCGATGGCCGACGCCGAGCTTCTCGTCCACCGTGATCTGCACATGGTCGATATGGTTGCGGTTCCAGATCGGCTCGAACATGCCGTTGGCAAAGCGCAGCACAAGAATGTTCTGCACCGTTTCCTTGCCGAGATAATGATCGATCCGGTAGATCTGGTGCTCGTCCATCAGGCCTAACAGTGCGGCGTTGAGCGCGCGAGCCGAGGCGAGATCAGTGCCGAACGGCTTTTCCACCACCAGCCGCCGCCACATGCCGTTCTCCCGGAGCATGCCGGTGCGGCCGAGCTCGCGGCTGATCGGCAGGAACGCGCCTGGCGGCGTCGCCAGATAAAACAGCCGGTTGCCACCGGTGTCGCGCGCCTTCTCCAGCGCATCGAGCTGCTCGCGCAGGGCATCGAACGAAGCGGGCTCTTTCGGATCGGCCTCGATGGCGGTGACGCAGGAGAGCAACCGCTTTGCGATCGCTTCATCCACTGGCCGCGTCGCAAACTGGCGCAAGCCCTTCATCAGGTCCTCGCGCAGCAATTCGCTCGTCATGCCCTTGCGCGCGACGCCAACCACGCAGAATTTTTCCGGCAACAGATCGCCGGCCGCGAGATTGTACAGCGCGGGGATCACCAGGCGGTGGGCGAGATCGCCGGTCACGCCGAAGATGACGAAAGAGCAGGGATCGGGCTTCCTCTGTTTGGCGGGACCTTTATCCATCCTTCACGCCTTCGGATCGGGTTTCTTCGGCTCCCGGTGGCCGCCGAAGCCGGCACGCATCGCGGAGAGAATCTTTTCCGCAAAGGTATGTTCCTTGCGCGAGCGGAAACGGGCGAACAGCGCCGCGGTCAGCACCTCCGCCGGCACGGCTTCGTCCACCGCGGCATTCACCGTCCAGCGGCCCTCGCCCGAATCCTCGACATGGCCGGAGTAGTTGTCGAGCGTTTGGTTTTCGGCGAGTGCGGAAGCCGTCAGGTCGAGCAGCCAGGACGGGATCACGCTGCCGCGCCGCCACACCTCGGCGATGTCGGCGATGTCGAAATCGAAACGATGCTCGGGGGGCAGCGCGTCGATATTGGCGTTCTTCAGGATATCAAAGCCTTCGGCATAGGCCTGCATCAGCCCGTATTCGATGCCGTTGTGGATCATCTTGACGAAGTGTCCCGCGCCGGTGGGGCCGGCGTGGATATAGCCCTGCTCGACGCGGGGATCGCGGCCGTCGCGGAGCGACGTGCGCGGGATGTTGCCGGTGCCAGGCGCCAGCGCCGCGAAGATCGGATCGAGTCGGTCGACCACGGCCTTCTCGCCGCCGATCATCATGCAATAGCCACGCTCCAACCCCCAGACGCCGCCGGATGTGCCGACGTCGAGATAATGCAGTCCCTTCGCACGCAGCGCCTTGCCGCGGCGGACATCGTCCTGCCAGAACGAGTTGCCGCCGTCGATGATGGCGTCGTCTTTCTGCATCAGGCTCGCGAGCGTCTCGACCGTAGCTTCCGTTATCGCGCCCGCAGGCAGCATCACCCAGGCCGCGCGCGGCGGCGTCAGCTTCTTGACGAATTCCTCCAGCGTCGCCGCGCCATCAGCGCCTTCGGCCGCGAGCGCCGCCACCGCCTTCTGATCCTTGTCGTAGACGACGGCTGAATGCCCGCGCTGCATCAGCCGGCGGACGATGTTGCCGCCCATCCGCCCGAGGCCGATCATGCCAAGCTGCATACGCGCGTGTCCTTAACTAAGCGCCGCCGATATCGCCGCATCCAGCGCCTTCAGCCCCGCGGCGAGATCGCCCTTCAGATGCACGCGCAGTGCACGGCGGCCGCGCTCGGTCAGCACATCGAAATCGCCGCGCGCCTGCGCCGCCTTGATGATCCCGAAGCTCGCCTTCTGGCCGGGCACCTTGAGGTCCTTGTTCTCGTCCGCGGTGATCTGCAGGAACACGCCGTTGTCGGGCCCGCCCTTGTAGGCCTGTCCGGTCGAGTGCAGGAAGCGGGGGCCGAACTCGGCGCAGGTTGCGAGATGCCTGGCGTCGCGCACCGCATGGCGCATCTTCTGCAACGCCTCGATATGCTCGCCGTCGCGCTCGAGATAGGCCAGCAGGGCGACATAGTCACCGCTGTCTGAGCGCGAAAGATGCGCCCTGATCCAGGAATTAAGATCGCCGTTGGCGCCGGCCCTGCGCAGCTCGGCCGCGTTCTGCTCGTCGGTATAGAGATCGGCTTCCGCCGAGGACACGACCGGCGTTTCCGCCGGCAGTTTTCCGCTTCTCTCGAACGCGGAGGTCAACTCCCGCGTCTTGATCTTGGCTGATTCCACGTCCGGCTGGTTGAATGGGTTGATGCCGAGGATCGCGCCGGCAACCGCCGTCGCCAACTCGAAGCGGAAGAATTCCTGGCCGAGATGGTCGATCGACTGCATCACGATCCGCGCCACGGGGTGGCCGGCCTTCTGCAAGGCCGCCAGCTTCTCGTCATGCGCAGCGTCGTCCTCCCCTTCGGTGCGCAGATCGATGAAGAAGCGGTCGTTGCCGTACACCGACGCATCGCCAAGCGTCTCACCGTCGATCGGGATCAGGCCCTTGCCTTCCTTGCCGGTGGATTCCGCGATCAGCTGCTCGGCCCAGGCGCCGAAATCGGCAACCTTCTTCGAGGAGAAGATCGTCACCTTGTCGCGGCCTTCGAGGCCGGCGAGGCCCATCGCGAGCCCCAGTTGCACGCCGGGATTTTCATGTGGCGGCACGTCGGCGCCGCAGGAGCGCACCATCGAGAGCGCATGCGTAACCAGCGCGCGCACGTCGATGCCGGCGGCCGCGGCCGGCACCAGCCCAAACGGCGAGAGCACGGAATAGCGCCCGCCGATGGTCGGCTCGCCGTGAAACACCCGCGCAAAGCCCTGCTTCGCCGCCACTTTCTCCAGCGAAGAGCCGGGATCGGTCACTGCGACAAAACGGTGGCCAGCCTTGTCCTTGCCGATCGCTTTGGAGACGCGATCGTAGAAATAGTCCTTCATCGCATTCGGCTCGGTGGTGCCGCCGGACTTGCTGGAGACGATGAACAGCGTTCTCGCAATGTCGAGCGCCTTCTCCAGCGAGCGCACCTGCGATGGGTCGGTGGAGTCGAGCACATGCAGCTTAGGGAAGCCAGCCTTCTGCGGAAAAGTTTCCGCCAGCACTTCCGGTCCGAGGCTGGAGCCGCCCATGCCAAACACAACGGCGTCGGTGAATTCCTGGCCTTTCACGCGCTGCGCAAAGTCTTCGTAATCGGCGATGTCGGCCTTCGCGGGGCTGTCGAGCCAGCCCAGCCACTTGTTTTCGTCATCGCCGGTCCATACCGACTTGTCCTTGTTCCAGAGCCGGCGAATTTTCGCCGACGCGCGCCATTCCTCCGTGCTTTTCGCCACGGTCTTGCCGAGCCCGTCGCCCAGCGCCAGTTCTTGCGTATCGATGCCACTGGCGAGCACGGTTGTGCGCTTGTAGGCGACCGCGCCGTAGAGCTTGTCGGCGGCATCCGCGAACAGTCTGACGCCGTCGACAACCAGTTCCGCCGTGACCGCATCCAGCGAAATGCCCGATCGCTCCAGCTCCTCGAGCACGCGCCGCGCGTCGTCCACATCTTCCTCAAGGCTGTCGCGCAGCTTGCCGTGATCGCGGAACGCATCCATCGTCGCCGGCGGCATGGTGTTGATGGTGTCGGGGCCGATCAGCTCCTCGACATAGAGGACGTCGGAATAATCCTTGTTCTTGGTGCCGGTGGAAGCCCACAACAGCCGCTGCGGTTTTGCCCCCTTGGCGGCCAGCTTCTCCCAGCGCGGACCTGCGAACAGATTTTTGTAGTCCTGATACGCCAGCTTGGCGTTGGCGATCGCGACCTTGCCCTTCAGCGCGGCGAGGCGCTCCTTCTCGCTGGGATCATTCGCTTTCGCGATCTTCTCATCCAGCTGCTTGTCGACTGACGTGTCGATGCGGCTGACGAAGAAGCTCGCAACGCTCGCCACATGCGAGGGATCGCCGCCACCGGCGACATATTTCTCCAGTCCCGCCAGATAGGCCTCTGCCACCTCGCGATAGACCTTTTGCGAGAACAACAGCGTAATGTTGATGGAAAGCCCCTTTGCGGTCAGCGCCTCGATGGCGGGCAGGCCTTCCTCGGTCGCCGGCACCTTCACCATCAAATTCTTGCGGCTCACGTCCTTCCAGAGCCGCCTGGCTTCCGCGATCGTGCCCTTGGTGTCGTTGGCCAGATACGGCGAGACTTCCAGGCTGACAAAGCCGTCGCCGCCGCCTGTGGCGTCATAGACCGGGCGCAGCACGTCGGCGGCATTCTGGATGTCCTCGACCGCGACCGCCTCGAACAGGTCGGCGACCGAGCGGTCGCCCTTTTTCAACGCCTTCGCAATCGAGCCGTCATATTCGTCGGAACTGCTGATCGCCTTCTCGAAGATCGCGGGATTGGAGGTGACGCCCTTGACGCCGTCGGTGTCGATCAGCTTCTTCAAATCGCCCTTGGCGACAAAGCCGCGCGCGAGGAAGTCGAGCCAGACCGCCTGGCCATGGGTTTCGAGTGCTTTGACGGGATTCATGATGCCTGTTTCTGCTTGGGGTGCGCCGTCCGGCGCGGCTTGCTGGGGCCAGCTTTCTGGGGGGCAGGGGGAATGTCAACCGGCCCCGGGGCGGGCCTCGATGAATGGCGCAATGTTGCGGGGATAACGCCGTCCGGACCGGTTCCGATCCGCGATAACTACCAGCTGTTCCAGCGCAATTTTGTGACTAGCGCCATCTCCCACCGTCATGACGAGAAGTGGGCCACTTTGGTCTTCAAGGACGCAAATAGAGGTACCCCTGCGCCTGCAACTCTGCGATGCGCACCACGCCGCCCTTGTCGGCCGCGACAAACCCCGGCAGCAGCTCGTTCACGGTGACGTGCTGCGACTTCATGGTGTTGCCGCAGGCCGCCATTTCCAGCCCCGCCTTGGAGAATTGCCCGACCCGCTTGCTGACATCGGGATTGGCGGAGGCCGAATGGAACGCCTTCAGCGCCTGGCCATGCACGACCAGCGCGATGGTGACGTTGTCGGGCCCGCCGACGCCGTCAAAATGGTTCTGGATATTGCCGAGCACGAAATTGACCTTGTCGAGGTCGTTGAGGTGATAGACCACCTTCAGTTTCCCCGCCGGCGTCTCGGTTGCCGCCTTCGCGCGCGAGGCGGCGAATGCGCCGCCGAATGCGGAAAGTGCGCCCCACAACAGGTTGCGTCGATGCATGGCGTTCCCCTTCATTTGCGCCTGAGTGCGGCGAGTTCCTTGCGGTCGGTCACGAGCGACGCGCATTCCTTTGTGTCGGTGCGGTCGAGCCGGAAAATCTTGTCGTCGGCGCCGGCGACGAGCGAATGCTCGGCGTCATCATCCGGCTTGTTGTTCTGCCAGATGCGGATGCTCTCCAGCCGCAGCACGGCCGATTTGTCGTCCTTCGACACCGCCGCCTCGATGCCGCCGCCGTCGCAATCGACGCCGCAGCCGAGGCGGATTTCGCCGTCGGTGTTTTCGGCAATGACATGGCTGCAGGAGCCGGAAGAGTCGAAATTGCCCGGCCGGTGGCGATATTTCACGCCGAGGCGGAAGGAATAATTGGTGACCTTCTCGTCCGGCGGGTGTTCGGCGGTCACCAAAAGCTTCATCGCCGCGACCTTCTGCTTTGGGTGCTTCGCCAGATGCTCGGCATCATAGCTGCGCACGAAGCAGGCATAGGTGGTCTTCGGCGAAAGGGCGCCGGCGAACAGCCGCTTGTCGAAGGCGGCCGCCCTGGTCTTGTCGACTTCTTCCTGCGCCAGGCCGGCCTCGGCGCCGGCCAGAATGGCCAGCACCGCGAAGGCGACCCCAAGGGGCATACGCATCGTCTATCCCCGCAAAACAGCATCAATTTTTACGATTAGTCGCCGGCTGGGAGCGTCGCGTTCAAACCGCCCGGCCGGGACGGCGCCGCCGTGTACTGATCCAGATCAATCCGTTATCATTTCCGCCCTGCTACCTGCCGTTGAGACCTAAGCGACCTTTGAGCGCCAAAGGCTTCTCCCGTCCGGCGCTCGCTTCCATGAGGTGATCGCCATGTCCACAACATCTGCGACGCTTACTCCCCGCCCGATGCTGCATGCGCTGGCCAAGAACTGGTGGCTGTTGCTGCTGCGCGGTATTGCCGCCATCGTCTTCGGCGTGCTCGCTTTCGCCTGGCCCGGCCTCACGCTGGTGACGCTGGTGCTGTTCTACGGCGCGTTTGCGCTGGTTGACGGCGTGATCGCGCTGGTCGCCGCCTTCAAGGGCAGCGCCAAGCCGGTGCCGACCTGGTGGCTGGTCGTGGTCGGCATACTCGGCATTGGCGCCGGCATCGCTACCTTCATCATGCCCGGGATCACCGCCATCCTGTTGATCCTGTTCATCGGCGCCTGGGCGCTGGTGCACGGCATTTTCGAGATCATCGGCGCCATTCAGCTCCGCAAGGAGATCGACAATGAGTGGATGCTGATCCTCTCCGGCGTGGTGTCGGTCTTGTTCGGCCTGATCGTCCTGATCGCGCCCGGCGCCGGCGCGCTCGGCCTGGTCTGGGCGATCGCCGCCTATTCGATCGTGTTCGGCATCAGCTTTGTTGCGCTGGCATTCCGGCTGAAGAACCACCGGCACGAGGCGGCGGCGTAACGCTGACGCCTCGATCAATACCGCGTCGAAAATGGCCCCTGTCGGCAGGGCGGGGGCATGATAGGCTAGAGCCGGTCGTCATCCTCGGCAGGGACGCATGCGGCGGCGCGAATTCATTCTGTCTCTCGGCGGCTTGGCCATTGTGGGGACATCTGCCGCGTGGGCCCAGCAGGCCGGCAAATCTCCGGTGATCGGCCTTCTGGCGGCGGGCACGAAGGCTTCGCATGGCGAGTGGGTTGCGGGGTTCGCGAAGCGGCTGTCCGAACTCGGCTGGACCGACGGCCGCAACGTCACGATCGAATACCGTTGGGCCGCTGGAGAGAACCAGCAAATGGTGGAATTCGCCGCCGAGTTCGTCCGGCGCAGGGTCGATGTCATCGTCACTTCGGCGAACGGTGTCAGGATCTCCCGGCAAGCCACATCGACCATCCCGATCGTGTTTGCGGCCTTCAACGACCCTGTCGCCGCAGGTATGGTCGAGAGCCTGGCCCGGCCCGGCGGCAATGTAACCGGTCTGACCGTTGCGCCAAGCGATCTGGCCAGCAAGCGCATCAGCTTGCTGCGCGAAATCATTCCGAAATTCCGTCGTCTCGCCGCGATGGCCAATGTTGCCGCTTCCGGCTTTTCGAAGGAAATCGAGGGAATTCGGACGACGGCCTCCGCCCTGAATATCGAGGCGAAGATCCTGGAGCTTCGTACGGCCGACGATATCGCACCGGCGCTCGCGAAGCTCAAGGGAGGCACGGATGCGCTCTATGTTCTGAGCGAACCGCTCGTGAACACTAACAGGGCCCGGATCATCGAGACGGCCATGGCCGAGAAAATTCCCACGATCTTCGGCTTCCGGGAATTCGTCGAGGCGGGCGGGCTGATGTCCTACGGGCCGAACTTTTCCGACCTGTTCCGGCGCGCCGCCGATTTCACCGACAGGATTTTGCGCGGGGCAAAGCCTGCCGACATGCCGGTGGAGCAGCCCGTCAAATTCGACCTCATCTTCAACATGAAGACAGCCAAGGCGATCGGGCTGACCGTGCCCGAGTCGTTCCTGGTGCGCGCCGACGAGGTGATCGAGTGAAGCGGCGCGAATTCATCATGCTGTTGGGCGGGGCTGCGCTAGCGCCGTCACTTTCAGCGTTCGCCGCTCAAGGCAAGACACCCAGGATTGGCGTGCTGGTTCTCGGATATCCCGATCCCACGGTTTTCCTGAACGGACTTAAAGCCGGCCTTCGCGACCTCGGCTATGAGCAAGGGCGAAACATGGACCTGATCGTGCGTTCCGCCGGTGGCAAGTCCTCGGAACTGGCTACGTTGGCGGCAGAGCTGATCGCCCTTCAGGTCGATGTGAAAGTGGCTTATCCGACGACCGCCGGTGTCGCGGTGAAGAAGCTGACGTCCGAAGTGCCGATTGTCGTGCACGGCGGGGATCTCGAAGCAACCGGGCTCGTTGCCAGCCTGGCCCATCCGGGCGGGAACGTGACCGGCATTGGCAGCGCCGCAAACGAAACGGCTGTAAAGAACCTCGAGCTCATCGCGGAAATGCTGCCTGCCGTGCAGCGCGTGGCGGTTCTCATCAATGCCAGCTCCTTGTTCGGCGCCGCCATGCTCGCGCATATCCAGGCCGCGGCCAGCGTTAGCAAGATCGAGATCAAGTCGATCCTGGTTGGCGATACGGACCGGCTCGACGTCGATCTTGCAGGCCTTGACGCGTGGAAGCCCGATGCCTTGCTGGTGCATCCCGCGCTTCCGCAAGCGCGGATCGCCGCGTTCGCGCTGGCGCGCCGCTTGCCGACGGTCTCGCCGAACTCCTTGTTCACTGCGGCCGGCGGACTTGCATCCTATTCGGCCGACGTCGGAGTGCTGTCTCGTCAGTGCGCCAGTTTCGTCGACAAGATTCTGAAGGGCAGGAAGCCAGCCGATCTGCCGGTCGAATTGCCGACCGCGTACCGGCTGGTCATCAACCTCAATACGGCAAAGGTGATGGGCCTCAATCTTCCACCGACGCTGTTGGGGCGCGCTGATGAAGTGATTGAGTGAGGCCTGCGCGTCTCAGCGCAAGCTGGCTTGGCGGCCGATACGAGGGCTAGCGGTCGAGCCCGCCTGCGAAGCGATGTTCGCCGAACCGGTCCGATCTGCAATTGTCGCGGTGCGCTATCGGGCTAGTGACGGCGCGGTCGCAATCGAGCTATGTTTCCGCGCTACTCGTTGGCCTGGTTCATTTGCGGTTTCGATCCTTGCCGGAAAAAGCGCTCCCGATGGTTGTCATGATACTGGCGGGCGGTTTGTGATGCACATGCCAGCCGAATCCAGCCGCGAATTCGCTGCGCCGGAAAAGCGCGACCGTGTCATTCCGCTGCGCAAGTCGGACGTCATCGACGGGCTCATCGCAGAGGGCCGTCTTGACGAAGCCGATCAGGCCAGATTCAGGCAACTGGCCCGCATGCTCGGCGCTATCCTGCACTACGAATACCTCGAAGAACTCGATCGGCTGCGCGAGACCTATTTCTACTTCGATCCTGAGATCGACCCGCACGAGTTCGGCTCGGCGAAGGATCTGAATGCGGCCTACCAGGAATTGAGCAATGAATTCGTCCGCGTATTGACGGACGCAAACTTCATCGAGGTCTCGCATGAGGAGATCACGAAAGCCTTTGCCGAGGGCGCCCGGGTACGGGTAAAGATCAAGGCCCCGGTCGAGGACTATCGCGACGTCCGCATGTTCCGCCGCGGCTCTCACATGGAGACCATCAAGGTGCCAGCCTGGTTCGGCCTGCGCCGCCGGCCGCTGGAGATCAAGGTCTACGACGACGTCGTGCTGATGGTCGCGACGAAGCCGGGCGTGGATGCGGCCGACAACCGTCTGGCGCTATTGAGCGCCAGACGTGGTGGCCA
>Ga0081455_10002886_pt1 | contig 20199 bp, 22 predicted proteins | sample TabmetS3T2R1_FD_70207 | JGI IMG/M metagenome (GOLD analysis project Ga0081455, IMG submission 70207) | Tabebuia heterophylla rhizosphere microbial communities from the University of Puerto Rico - S3T2R1 | ecosystem: Host-associated > Plants > Roots > Rhizosphere ... | reverse complement strand
AGCCAAGCCGAGTGCCGGCAGTGCCGCAGTGCGCAGCGGCCATCTTCGGAAGCACCACAGCATCGGGGGACTGATCAGGGCTAGCCATAGGTAGGCCGGCACGAACCAGAGCGAGCCCGTCCAGGCGGTTCCCCAGGCAGTGCTCGGCGGCTCGAAAAGCGGGATGACCCACAACAGCATCGACTGCCAGTCAGGTGCTGCGCCGATGCCAGGCCCGGCGCCGGCTGCCATGCCATACCAGAACATGAGTGGTACGGCCACGACCGCCAGGCCCCAGACCGGTAACACAATGCGGTGCACCCGTTTCGCCAGCACTGTCCACGGATGGGCCGCCGAAGGGTCAAGCGAGCCCGCGAGGATCGCACCGGCGATCGCGAAAGTGATCGCGGCGAAGGGGAATGGCGATCGGCGACCAGCTCAAGCCGAACCATTGGTAGATGATCACGCCGACAAGCGCCGCCAGGCGGAGCAGATCCAGCCGGGCATCGCGCCGCGCAGCGGTGTCGCGGGCCTGGGCCGCAACATGCTGGGCATCGTTCAGCAGCTCCTGTCGTGATCGGATTCTGCTCGACGGGGTGAACTGTGGCCAGACCGGTGTCCAGCGTTCCGGTGCGGGCAAGCTTCTTCCAGCCCGCGCGCACGCCGCGTACCGCCGTGTACGCGGCCGTATAGAGCAAGTACGCCCGCAACGGCTCGTAAACGATGCGATAGATCGGCACCATCCACAGGTACCGCCACTTCTCCCGCATCAGGACAATGCCGACCGCGGCGATGATCAGGTGAGCCGCTAGGAAGAGCCGGTCGCACCGTTATGAAGGAGTTATGCAGCAGGCCGGCAGAGCGCACGCTCAGCCGTCCGGATGATCGCCTCAGTGGTTTCCTCGAGCGACTTGCCGCGCGCCGTATACAGGCTGTCAAACGTCTCGAAGCTACATAGCACCCACAGCAGGTCTTCGGCCTGCTTCACGGTGATGTCGTCCCGCAGCACGGAGTTCTCGGCGAGCCGTCTAGCCAGGTACGCCATACCGCCAGCCCGCCGCTGCTCCATGCGTTCCACGGCTCCGCCGAGCGATGCGGGGTCAATGTGGTTCATCGAGAACAGCACCCGATAGATCACGAGGTCTTCGGCAAACATGCGGTAGCCGGCGGCGATGCCTTCCCGCAGGTGCTGCCGGGTGTCAGGATTAGCGACCGCCTCAGTGAGCCGCGCCAAGCCGGTCCGTTCTGCAAGGTCCTCAGTGAAGGCATCGAATAGTCCAGCCCGCGAACCGAAAATGAGGTAGATCGTTGAGCGTGCGACACGCGCCAGTTTGGCGACCTGATCGAGGCTGACCGGCTCGGTGGGAGCGTCGCGCAAACGCTGAGCGACAGCGTCGAGTATGCGTCGGCGGGTCTCTTCGGCGGTCTCAGCCCGGAGCTGCTGCTCGTATTTTCGCGCCATGGCAGGAAGCCTCCCACATTTTCACTTGACAATGCGACTCGTGAACTACATGCTGTCTTGTAGAATACAAGCTGTCTTGTGAAAGTGAGCTGCTCATCATGGTCCACCTCGATAATGAGTCAACATCCCACGCTGCGTGGGATGTTGACGCTGTACCTGGCATGCATGCTGTGCACAGCGTGAGCAGCCTTGGCACAGGTGGTGTGGCCGGTATCGAGCGCCATGGAGGCCTGGCCTCTCAGGCTTCTATGCAGCGCGAGCCCTCCGTTTGGCCCGTAGTTGTCGTCGGAGCCGGTCCGGCAGGGCTTGTCGCCGCGATCACCCTGGCACGTGCCGGCATCCAGACTCTGGTGCTCAACCGGCGAAATTCTGTTTTCGCACATCCACGAGCGACCGTGGTCAGCGTGCGGTCCATGGAGCTGTTCCGCTCCTGGGGGCTGGAATCCGAGATCTGGGCCGGCGGTGACGATGTCGAGTGGCGCATGCTCGCGACGACAACGTTGTCAGAGGCGGCCTCCGGGTCCTTGATCGAGGTCGGCTATCCCACCAGAAGCGAGAGTGCCCGGCTCAGTCCGACTCGGCCGGCTGCAGTGCCACAAGATCATCTCGAGATGGTGCTGCTGCACTATCTCCAAAGCCTGCCTGCCGCACGTGTTGAGCTCGCACTCGCTGCCGACGATGTTTGGAGCACGACGGAGGGGCTTCAGGTCAGGTTGCGTGCTGGAGACAGCGGAATGAGCCGCGTCATCCGGGCACGGTATGTGCTCGGCGCAGATGGCGCGCGCAGCGTGGTACGGGAGCGGCTTGGAGTAGGCAACTGCACGACTGAGGATCTGGTGAAGGCGCACTCAGTCGTGTTCCATGCGCCGTTGTGGGAAGTGGTTGGCCCGCACCGCTACGGGATCTATCTCACCGAAACTCCCACACCGGCTAGCTTTTTCCCTGCTGGGCAGGGCGACCGTTGGCTCTACGGCTTCGGTTTCAGTCCTGAAGAGCAGGGCATGGCTGATCTCTCAGAGGAGCAGGCGATCGCCCGGATCCGGGCTGGCGCCGGCGTATCAGACCTCCCCGTACGAGTAGTCGATCAGAACACCTTCACTTTCTCCGGCGCGATCGCCGACCGGTTCCGATCCGGCGACGCGTTCCTGATCGGTGACGCCGCGCACCGGGTTACTCCTCGCGGTGGTACGGGGATGAACACCGCGATTGCCGACGGGTTCAACTTGGGCTGGAAGCTGGGTTGGGTGCTCAAGGGTTGGGTGCAGGATTCGCTTCTCGATACCTACGAGGCAGAACGGCGCCCGGTCGCAGAACACAACCTCGCGCGTTCCCTCGACCCGATGGGCAGTCGCCGGAGCGTCCGCGACGAGGTGCGTTTCGATCTTGGCGATCGGCTTCCGCATCTGTGGATTGAGACTCCGGCCGGCCGCATCTCGAGCCTCGATCTACTCGGTCCCGGAATTACCCACCTGATCACGGAGGGGCCGGCGGCGCAGTCTCACAACCAACAGGAGCCTCCTCCGGTGACAACGCACCGCCTCGAACGGAAGGCCGCAGCCGCTCTCGGCGCGGATCGGCCTGGCGGCATACTGCTGCGGCCCGACGGGGTGATCTGGGCTCCAAACCCATCTGCCGCCCTAGCAGCTTGATCACGGGAGCGGCGAAGCTAGTATCCTTGCCCCACCCTTGTCAAAGGTTTGGGCAAGTTCGTCAAGTCTGGGTCAGATGTACACGATCAAGCGTGTTTCCGAGATGGTCGGCGTACCGGTTGCGACGCTGCGGGCCTGGCAACGGCGCTATGGCGTCGTCACGCCCGCTCGATCCAGCGGGGGCTACCGGCTGTATCGAGCCGACGACATAGCAGTCCTACGCCGGATGCAGGCCTTGGTGGCATCTGGATGGTCGCCCAAGGAGGCTTCTCAAGCTGTCGCTGTCGGCGAAGCTCGCGGTGCGGCACCGCTAGTTGACCTTCGACAAGACGAGCTGCGGCGAAAACCTGCTTCTCCTCTGGGCGGGACAGCGCTGGACCTGGTTGCTGCTGCGGCCGCTATGGACCCAGTTGCGATCAGCCGGCTGCTTGACGAGCGCTTTGCAGCGATTTCGTTCGAGCAACTGATTGACAGCTGGTTGCTTCCCGAACTCGAGCACCTGGGAACCGCTTGGGCCACCGGTGAGGTGACGGTGGCGGGCGAGCATATGGTGGCGGCCGCGGTACAGCGGCGGTTGAACGCATCCTTCGATGCTGCCGGCCAAGCCAGTGGGGGAGCTCCCCGCGTGCTGACTGGCCTGCCATCGGGCTGTCGGCACGAGCTCGGCATCCTGAGCTTCGCAACGGCGGCACGCCGCCAGGGGATCGGTGTGATCTACCTGGGTACTGACCTCCCGCTCGCGGACTGGATGAGTGCGGTAGCACGCCAGCGACCTGATGCGGTGGTCATCGCCGTTCCTATGCCAAGCGATGTCGCACCTGCGGTGGAGCTTGTCAGGGGGGTTGTGGCTCGCCAGACATTGATAGCAGTCGGTGGGCAGCATCAAGACGCTGTGGTGGATGCCGGAGCGTTGGGTGATCCACTGGCAGTGGCTCTCGGCCACTCAGTCAGTGATGCTGCCGCCACGCTTTGGGATCTTGTGATGTCTGTAAGGACGTAGCGGTGTCAAAGGTTTGTGCACAGTCACGGTGTGACTCAGGACGTACGCCAAGCCAATGTCTTGGTGAGATCAATCAGGCCTGCGACGCCGGCGGGATGCAAGGCGCCATCAACTAGGCAGCTGCAGGCCTCCTCGACGTGCCGGGCGATCAATGCCTCCATCTGCCGTTGCACCCCCGCCATCAACATCGCATCCTGGAGAGCCTCCACGTCCTGCGCTGTCATCGCCGCAGAACCGGCCTTGCGCAAGGCTTCGGCCGCCGCGCCCTCGACACGGTCGACTGCCAGGCTGAGCAGCACGGTGGGCTTTCCTCGTCGAAGATCATCACCTACCGGCTTGCCCGTAGCGATCGGATCTCCCCAGACGCCGAGCACCTCATCGCGCAGGGCGAATGCGACACCGGCATGACTCCCGAAGCGATGCAAAGCGTGATGAGCAGCGGCAGTGCCGCCAGCGGCAGCTGCGCCGAGCGCCAACGGGCGTGCCACCGTATATGAGCCTGACTTCAGCTGGGCGAGTCGCTTGGCGTGGGATCGGTCACGGCGACCTGCCGCCGCGCCGGTGAGATCACCGCGCTGGCCTAGTACCAGCTCGACGCACAACTCGTACCACAGCTCGCGTAGCTGGGGGGCCAGCGTGGCGACCAGCCGATGAGCCTGTACGAGTGCGAGGTCGCCAAGCAGCACGGCAAGGTTTCGCCCGAAGGCGGCGCTGTCGCCAATTGCGTCGGTCTGTGCGTGCCAGCGCTCAGCCTGCCGGTGTGCCGACGGACGGCCACGGCGCAGATCGGACTCATCCATCACATCGTCATGGAGCAATGCGAACTGGTGCAGCAACTCAAGGGCCGTTGCCGCCCGGATCATCTCCGTGTGCCCAGGCCGGTCAATCTCACCGCCTGAGGCGACGTAGCCCCAATGACACATGGCAGGCCGGATCCGCTTGCCGCCCTGCTGCAGAAGATCATTCAGCCACGCGGGCAGATCTTGAGCCAGCACGTCGGGTGCCTGCCCGCCATCCAGATCGCGCCAGAGTCGTGCCAGCTCGCTGATCTGGTGCTGGAGCAAGCGCTGAACGCCGGCCAGGGTCACAGTCACGTCGGCAGCGTTGCCACTTGGCATCCCGTGTGGCATCGAGGCTGTCTGGTGTGCGCTGAGGCTTCGAACTTGGTCGACCGCCCACGGACTCAGAAAGCCAGGCGCACGTTCAACGATGGCGACCAGATCGGGCCAGTTGAGCCACTGGTAATCCATCACCTCTTCCGGGTCGGGGCGAAGCACGGCTGTGTCAACGATGGAAGCTCGATAGACCGGACAGGCCTCGTTCTCTACCAGCCCGTGCGGATCGGTCGCGGTGTAGCTGAAGTCCGGCAGGACGGCCTCGACGTTCTTCACCTCCACACCGAGTTCCTCGCCGACCCGACGATGGATGGCCGTTGCATCCATCTCTCCCGGACGCGGGTGGCCGCAACAGGAGTTGGACCAGACCCCAGGCCAGGTAGCTTTGCTCAGCGCTCTCCTGGCGAGCAGCACGCGCCCTGCATCGTCGGTGAGGTAGACCGAGAAGGCGCGGTGGCGAGGAGTCCGGGTGTGGTGCACAGTCGTCCGCGCGGCGTACCCAATGACGGCTCCAGCCTCGTCCACCAGCTCAACCAGGTCTTGGTCGGCATCAACGGTTGCTCTTTCCACGCGGCCGCCTAACTCGTACGGAGAGGATCGGCGCATAGCCTAGAACAAACAATAGACAAACACTAGACAGAGGCACGCGACCGTTTGATGTGTCGGCTGGGTTACTCACCGTAGCGGTCTGGGCCCGGGTCTTCTCCTATCGCGCGGCGGGTGAGCCGGTCCAGGTAGCGTTCCCATCCACTGCGATGCAGCTCTCGCATCTCAGCCGGCTGCAATCCGGAGTGAGTCAGCCTGACCATCGTGCCGTTATCGGCTGGCTCGAGCTCGATCGTGACAATCGAGGATCCTGGGGGGATCGGAACTGCGTTTCCCTCCCAGCCCCAGGTGAAGACGATTCGCCATGGTGGCACGACCTCGATGAAGTGTCCCGATGCGGCAGCCGCGTCCGGCATGATGACGCGCAGTGCGCCACCAGGGCGTGCGTCGACCCTTCCGTCCACGCCCTGCCAGGCAGTCCACCGTTCGATATCGGTGAAGTATGCGAACACTGTCGAAGGCGACGCTGCGATCCAGCGCGTGAGGACGATGTCGCTCACCGTGACTCGTCCTCCTCGGCCAGGGTCGCTAGCCGGTCAAGTTGACCTGCCCAGAATGACTCAAGAAAAGCTTCCAGCGGGCCAAGGCCCCGTCGATCGGCGCGGTAGAGGCGCTGCTTGCCCTCTCGTCTGACGGTCACGAATCCTGCTTCCCGTAGTCGCGCCAGGTGCTGCGAGACACCCGAATAGCTGAGGTCGAGACGGCTGGCGAGCTCGCCGACCGGGAGCTCGTCTGACCAGATAAGCCGCAGGATGCCTTGCCGGTGGGGTTCTGCTACCAGCTGAAGAGCGTCCACGGAAACACTTTACTCCAGACTAAAATGAGAGTACGCTTTAGTCCTTGCTAAAATGAAAGGCGACGTTATGGGAGACGTACTCTTCAGCTTCGACGTCGACACCACGCTGGATATGGTTCGTCGGGCGCTGACGACTACCGAGGGGATCGCCAGTTTCTGGACGGACCGGGCGGACGTTCCAGCCGAGGTCGGCGAGACCCTCACACTGGGCTTCCCGGATGCACCTCTACCGTTCGACTTGCTTCTTGCCCAGTCCGACGACAAGGTGATCATTTGGCGTACGTTGACTTTCCCTCCGCAGTGGGTGGGCACCGACATTCGGTGGGAGCTTTCCGCCGGTGATAAGACCTCGACTGTCTCCTTCCGGCACGGCACGTTCGCTGACGAGACTGAGGAGGGCCAGGTTGCGTACGTGTGGGGGCAGGTGATGGTTCAGCTCAAGCGCTACCTCGAGACTGGGGCGGCCGCACCAGTCTTTGTGAACGCATGAAGCCTGTCGATGTTACGACCGCCATCGACATTGCCCGGTCCCGTCAGGTGGTGGCCGGCTATGCCACCGACCCTGATCATGCTGCGGACTGGTACGCCAACATCGAGCGCGTCACCTGGCAGACCGAGAGGCCACTGAGAATCGGCACGCGCCTCGCATTTGTCGCACGCTTCCTCGGCCGCACGCTTACCTACACCTACGAGGTAATCGATTTCATCCCGGATGAGCGGTTGATCATGGCAACGACTGAAGGCCCGCTCCAAATGGAGACCACCTATGCCTGGAGCGACCTCAACGATCAGCAGACCCACATGACTCTCCGTAACCGCGGAACTCCATCCGGTTTCGCAGGTGTCACTGCGCCGGTGATGACCATGGCCATGCGGCGAGCCAATCGGAAGGATCTGGCGGCACTCAAGTACTTGCTGGAACGTCAATGATCATGGAGCTCGGCTGGGTCGCTACGGATCAATGATCTGGTCGTCTCGATGGGCAGCGAAGAACTCGGCTTGGCGAGCCATGATCGTACGCATCGGCGTACCTCGCGCCACGCCATAGACGGTGCCCGGAAAGTCGAGCTCGGCTTGCACCCGCCACAGCGCCTCGTGTTGATCGGGCGGAAAGAGCTGAGCTGGATTGCCAACGGCGATCCAGCCGATTGGCACGATCGTCCCTGGTGCCAGGCTGGAATTGACGTGCAGCACGCTGTTGATCCGCAGTTCCGATCCAGCGCCTGCGACCGATCCGGGGAACAGCGATGCTCCGGTCGCGATGAACACTTCGTCCTCGACCGTTGACCCGTTGAGGTGAGCGTGCGGCCCCACGAGCACGGCCTTGCCGACTGATACCGGATGCCGCGATCGGCCACGAACCAGGGCATTTTCCATGATCACGGCTTCGTCGCCGATCCAGATTTCACCGTCTTCGGCGGTCAGCACGGCCCCATGTAGTACCCGTGCTTGTTCGCCAAGGGTGACTGCGCCACACAGCACAGCCGACGGCGCGACGTATGCGGACTCCGGTACCACTGGTCGCTCGCCGCGATGGGTAAGAATCATGCCCAGCGAGCGTAGCCGCCGAGGCAGACACCCGCTGCCGCCGGACGGAGAGCTGTTCGTAAGGTTGGTTTTCGGACATCTCTCTCTTCAAGGAGGAATTCATCATGGCCAAGGTCGTGCACTTCGAAATTCCGGCCGACAACATTGATCGAGCGAAGAACTTCTACGGCTCCGTGTTTGGCTGGGAACTCCAGACAATGCCGATGGGTGAGGGCGAATACACGTCTGTGAAGACTGCGGAGGTGGACGAGCAAACCCAGCTGCCCACCGAGCCTGGTGCGATCAACGGCGGCATGTTTCAGCGCACTGAGCAGCTGGCGACACCTGTGATCACCATCGACGTCGACGGCATCGACGATGCCCTGAAGCAGATCGAGGCAGAGGGCGGCAGCACGGTGACACCGCGTACCCCGATCCCCGGCATGGGGGCGTTCGCCTACTTCCAGGATCCGGAGGGCAACATCATGGGTCTTTGGGAGACCACTCCCTAGTGCTGTGACCAGGAATGGTCGGCAGCGTCGGATGACACGTCGCCCGGTCCGCTGCCCAGGCGCGGAATCCTTCCCGCCAGCTGCCATAACGCGGCTTCCAGCCGAGCTCGGTTCGTGCCTTGTCGTTCGAGGCCCCGCGCACCTCGGTCATCTGCGCCACGACGAACTCTCCGGCGAGCAGCCGCCCGAGCCAGGCAGGCAAGCGCAGCGGCGGCTTTGCGCCTGCAAGCTTGGCCAGATACGGCAGCCACTCCGCGACCGGAGCAGGGTCGTTGTCCACGATGTTGTAAACACCAGGCGCGCCGCGGTCGACCGCAGCGAGCGTCGCGGCCGCGGCGTCGGTGATCTCGATGAACGACCATATGCCGGTGCCGCCGCCGATCATCGGCAGCTGGCGCTTCCGGACCGCCTCCACCAGAGGATCCGAGGCGGCCGGCCCGTAGAAGGTGCCGTAGCGCAGCACGATTCCCTCCGGTGCGTTGAGCGGCACGGTCTTGTCCACATACTTGATCGCCGCCATCGTCCGCGCTGCGGATGGGACGGGCCGCGAGTCGATGGGGTCCTCTTCGGTCTTCACCAGGCTGCCAGAACGCTCGTAGATGAAGTTGTGGCCTTGTGCGATGACCCGTCGGGTGCCGGCCCGCGCCGCAGCCTCCAGCACGTTGTCGGTGCCTCGGGTGCGGAGTTCGTTCGTGGCGGCGAACACTTGGTCGACCTTGCGGAGGCTCCGCATGTCTGTCAGCGCGGTCATCTCATGCACAATCGCCTCGGGGGCGGCGGCCACCACGGCCGCAATCACTGCTTCGCGATCCAGCCCGTCGACAACCACAGGCTCCGCGCCCGCCTCGCGCAGCTGCGCGACCTTACGTGGCGTCCTCGTGGTAGCGGTGACCTCGTGACCCGCCGCGACCAGCCCAGGCACGAGGTGTCGTCCCAGTGCCCCAGTGGCTCCCATAACAAAGACTCGCATGATCTTTCCTTTCGAAAATTGTGCTTTCCCTCTAAGACACCGCAGTACCTGACTCTGTGACATGCTTCAACGCCGCGAGCGTTGAGTAAATGCTGAAAAGGTGGCGGCTCTCGAGGTTGCAAACCCTACGATTTGCCAGCACCTAGTCGCGTTCGAAGGGAGTTGCATGGCCAGGACTGACCTGTCCTATGAGGAGCTCATCGACTACCGGCCTGTGGTGGTTGAACCGGCTGACTTCGATGACTTCTGGAACGACACTCTCGCGCAGAATCGCGCCTTCGAGCTGAATATGCAGCTCCGAGCGGTCGACACGCCCTACCGCACAGTGGAGATCTCGGACGCATCCTTCGCTGGCTACGGGGGGGACCGGATCAACGCGTGGCTCTTGCGACCGCGACACGAGCATGGTCCTCGGCCCGCCGTGGTCGAGTTCATCGGCTACAACGGCGGTCGGGACGTCCCCGGCGCCTTCCTGTCGTGGGCAAGCGCCGGCTACACCCACCTGCTCGTTGACACGCGCGGTCAAGGATCCGCCTGGGGCGGCGGCGGCGATACGCCAGATCCACACGGAGCAGGCCCGCACGCGCCTGGCTTTGTGACCAAGGGCATCGAGGATCCCAAGACGTATTACTACCGGCGCGTGTTCGTCGACGCGCTGCGCGCGGTTGAAGCGGCACGAAGCCTCCCCGACGTGGATGCCTCGCGCATCGCAGTGCAAGGAATCAGCCAAGGCGGCGGCATTGCACTGGCCGCCGCAGGTCTGGTGAAGGATCTCGCGGCTGTCATGCCCGACGTGCCGTTTCTCTGTCACTTCCGACGAGCTGTCGACATCTGCGACGAAGCGCCCTATACCGAAATCACCAGATACCTTGCTGTGCACCGTGAGTTGGCCGACAGTGCGTTCACCACGCTCAGCTACTTCGACGGCGTGAATTTTGCGAAGCGGGCGTCCGCGCCAGCCCTGTTTTCAGTCGGGCTTATGGACCAGGTCTGCCCGCCGTCGACGGTGTATGCCGCGTATCACGCGTACGGCGGCATCAAGGACATCGTCGTTTACCCGTTCAATGACCATGAGGGTGGGCTCAGTCACCAACGACTTGCGCAGATCAACTGGCTCAACCGCCTGATCGGCTTCGAGAACGCAATCTGAAGTCCTCGCCGAGGTCTGGATTACGTTCGACCGGAAAGATTCGCCGTGTTCCACGCGTACGAAATTTCCGGACCCGTGTCGCCTGATCCTGATTGCGCTGCAAGTCAGCGCCACGTGCGATTAGCAGGAATTGTCCAGTGGAAGTTACGCACCAAAGGCGCTAATCATGACCATGTTGAAGAGAAGCGACTGGTATCTGGGCCAAACGGCATTGTCAGGAGCCAGGTCAGAAATATTCAATCGTTGGTCTGAAATGAATTGAATATGATCCTTTGCCAGATCCGCCTTGGATTCGAAAACAATCTGTCTGAAGCCTACGGCCTGATCGCAGGTCAAATCGAGAATTAGCTGGTCGCCAGACTTTTCATCGATTTCTAGCCAACAATGGTCAGAAAGACTTTCCACATCCTGGTCGTCGAACCTCACCGATCCTCGACAGAACGTCGAATTTATCGAATAAACGCGACTGAGCACCTCCGCAAGCCAAATTGAAGAAACGCCACATTGCCCACGAGGATCCCCAGTCACCCAATGCGACTGATTGACGGTGTCCGGATAGGCGGTGGCAGGGCTCCAACTGCGAGACAAGAGCGCTCGTAACTCGTCAAAGGCCGGTCGTCGAACAGATTCGAAGACTGCGTCGGCGCCGGCGACCGCGAACGTCGGACGCGAAGGATCTGCGATGTCCGTTCGACTGTAGGTCGCTATGTGCAGCGCATGCAGATCGACCTCTTGAGAGGCGCCCAGACGAACGAGATCTCCGGAGTCCAGGTTTTGGAGTCCGCTGGACGCGTGGCATTTTATTTCGACACCGGACGAACTGGTTGCCAAAGTCTGCCCCATGTCCCCCATCCCGGTTGTGCGCCAGCAGCAGTGTCGCACCACTCGATGTGAAATTTGCAGCTTTTGAGAAGACACTCCGCAGCCCTGGCCGTTACGCCTCTGACACGTCCCAAGCCGAGTCGGGGTCGCATGCCCCACAGACTTGGCGAGCCCGGGAGCCACACGACTCGCGGTCGCTGCTAGCGACGTAGGGTGCCAAACGTATCCTGCAAGGCTCGCGGCGACCCGGGATGATCGAACTAAAACCTAGCCCGAGAACGACGTCTAACGTCTCCTTCGAAGCCACGGCCATTTCTCAGGATTTAGACTATTGGTGCGATGGTGCTGACGATGTAGTAAATCCCGAAACAAAACACGGTGACGCCGACGTAGAGCATGAAAATCAGAATCTGTCGCCAAAATGAGAAAGCTAGCATGATTGCGATCACGATGACCATCACTGCCAAGAGGCCGGTTCCTGACAACTCCCTCCTCCTTCCCGCTGTTTCGTGCGACAACGAGGGCGAGGTGAGCCGCCGAACACTGGCTATTGCGGTTGCTCGAGTACCATTGAATGACCGCTCAGGTAGCCCTATTGCAGCTCATTCAACAGGACGACAATAGTCCGTCAACCGTCAAAATTGGTACCGACAGGCCGGCAACTGGCGTATCACGTTTGGTGCACGATGCTTATTAAGCCATATCTGAAGGCAGTGTTTGCCAGAGTGTGAGTTGAGGCTGCCTTTTGGCACAGGATTGGCAGTAGCGGAACTGGATTGATCTTTTTGTGGCAGCAAGATTTTTGCTCCCGCGCCGTTCTCGTCGAGCGGTCTACTCTCCGCGTGTGTACTCGACGGGTCGGGTCCGAAGCATCCCACGCGATCGGCCGCGCGGGCCGGTCGGGCTGATCCCCGTAGGCGCTCCGCGACTCCCATTGGATGCTGGCTCGCGTCTGAATCTGGACGAGTGCCGATCCTCCGCGCCAGCATCGTCTTTCTGGGCACTTGTCAGCGAGAACGCTCGGAGAGCCGGTGTTGAGCCTCGTGCCCTAGCTGTCCGGGTTCTACTTCACCTGCCCCGCGTCGCCTCCTACAACGGCTGGATGACACGACGAGAAGTCCAGCGGGAACTTGAGATCAGCGCTGATCGACTGCGCCGTGACGTGCATGCAGCGAGGAGCTACGTACCTCGGAGAGAATTTGACCTGCATGACCTAGCCTTTGAAGAGATCGAATCGTCGCGGGCACTCCCGGTCCTGACCTTGCTTCACTATCTTCGGAGCTCCCGTCGAGGTTCTACTTATTTCGCGCTGGTCGATCCGATCCACAGGCTTCCAGTCACGCTCTGTAGTCTGTCTCCGTTGCAATGGAAGTGTGTCGGTAATCAGATACGTTCTCAGTTCGCCATCCCTCCGCAACGGGTTTGGGACGTCTCGCGTGTTTATTCGATCGAAAATGCACCACGCAATTCGATTTCTATGCTCCTGTCCAGAGTTCGAACACATATGCGCCAAACTATGCCGTCCGCTGATCTGCTCATCACGGCGGTCGACCCTAATTTGGGTTTTTCGGGGTGCAGTTATCGGGCAGCAAACTGGCAAGAGTGGATGACCGTGAAAGCCAGGCCGTACTTATACAAGGGCAACTGTTATGTGTCCCCTCGACAATTACGCGAAGAGTTCGGCACTTCGAATCTTGTCGAGCTGCGAGCAAAATATCAGGGAAAATTCCAGCAAAGCAGAACCAGGTTGCTGGATTCAATGATCTATTGTTGCAATATCAAAGGGGAAACGAAGGTTATCAATGCCCCGGCGAGGCGACGACTGCATCGCTGACCTGAGAGCCACGCAGGTTAAGGCTGAACCGCGATCGCTCTAGGAGCTGTTCTACCCGCCGACGGTCAGGCATTGGGTTCGGCAACGGGTGATCGGCAATTGCCGCGGCCATGGCGGCTGTTGCCCACAGAGCAACTTCTTCCGAAAAATGTCTTCCGCTATCTATTAGTTTGGCTGCAAGAGCTGCACAGAATGCATCTCGTGCCGTAGCGGATTCTTTGTATGTAGACGGGAAGGTCGGCACGTTGAACGTCCCGAGCGAGGTTTCGGAATAAATGTTGCATCCAGCAGCTGTGGGAACGCAGAGCGTTTCGACGCCGTAAGCCAACAGTTGTCGAGCCGCGACATCAAGGTCAAATGCTTGTCGATCCGGAGGTGCGTACCTGCCAAGTTCCCACGCGTGGGCCACAAGGTAGTCGATTTGAGAAAGAGCTTGGCCAGAAATCGCTGTATCAGAATAGGGCTGCCCCGGTGTAACGATGACGACTGGCCGCGACTCATCCAGTCGGTTCACGAGAGCTAAGGTGTGCTGCAAAGTCTCTCGTGGAATCTCGAATGTCAGTAACACTGCATCATACGCCGCAAAATGCTCACCGAGCCGGTCGATATCACGCACATCCACGTGTACGTCCATGTGATTGGGCCAATTGAGCGCGAGGCTATCGCCCAGCTCGAACTCGATAACGCCCGTAAACGGTGTTTGCGCATCCTCGACCAGCTTGAGGAAGGACGTGTCTACCCGCTCATCCCGTAAATGATTAACGATTTCATGCCCAAACCGGTCGTCGGCAACTGCCGCGATCAGTGCGACGTCAAGCCCCAACCGCGCTGCCGCGACGGCCTGCTTGAGTCCCTTTCCCCCAGGTGCAAGCTCAAATGCGTATGCCTCGCTTGAGGTGCCTATTGGTGGAAGTGACTTCGTGCGGAAGGTGGCGTCCATCACTGCAGCACCTATCACCATGACCTTGCCCGGTCGCGATAGAGGCAGGGTCCGAGAAGAGTTCTCAGACGCGGACGGCGTGACCACGCTCTTCGAGCCGAGTGAGTATTCATCACGTCTTATGAGTTGGCGTGCAAGTTCCCGAAGGGCATCGCGCTCTATCGTTCCTCGCAAAGCGCGGTCGCTTGGCGCATCGACTGGCGTAAGTCCCAGTGCCTCATGCAACGAGCGCCAGTTCGACAACAGCACGCTTCGTCGCCTCCCGAGGAGGTCGGAATGTAGCGCAGAAACTACGCGCGTCTCGATGCCGTGGCGCGTATAAGCCTCGGAGAAGGCTCCCAGTCCCAAAATTGCATCGGCCACGGGGCGCTGTGAACCATTAAGACCTTCGCGGACGCATTCTGCAGTTACGGTAAGGGCGGCTTGCGCCAGCTCGATGTTATGTACAGCAGCGTGGCGTCGTACCGAAGCGAGGTTCAATAAAGGAGCGGCTTCAACGCTGCGACTGTTTTCTAGCCGGGAGTGAGTAAGGCCGTCACGCGCCCGGAGCTTCTCAAGCGCGTGTGTCAGCACCAACGCGTCAGGCGACACCATGTCTGTGCGGTTGGTCATTGGACTCCAATGCGTCCGCCACGATGATCTAGCCGCCCCGTTCTGGCCGATCTGGTTCGAAGGTTCATCATTATGCATGACGCAGCGGTAGGAATAGCAAACTCGTTCAGAGCCGAGATGGCCTCACTAGGCCAGCCCGGCGCCCGGACTGGCGGGATTCTCGCCGCACGACACCCGTAGGATCGTCGGATATTGCCAAGCTTTAGGTGATGTCATAGAAGTCGGGCGATGGTGCCCCAGTCCTCACCGCAATCGCTGCTGGACAGGCTGCCCTCGGAAGGCGTCTACTAGTAGTTTCGTGCGCCGGAAAGGGACACCGTTGCCGCGCGGCTTGTCGCGCGGTTCACGCAGCTGCTATGCCGAGCGATCAGGAGGGGGACGATCGTAACGAGGAGCGTTCTGCGGTGACGACTCAGTCCTCAACCGCGCAAGACGCCGATACGCTCGACGCAAATCCGGGAGACGACGACACCGAGGCTCGGGTCACCGGCGTGCCTGACAGCAGCATCCAGTCGCGGATGCTCTCGTTGTTCCGACGATCTCCCGGGGTCGTTGCAGCTGGGTCCCTTGCCGTCCTGTTCGCGGCTGCATACCTTCTCGCGCCGCCGATGGGCCGTGATCTGGCGGCACAGGTGGCACATGCCGAGTTTGCCGAGATGCATTGGCCTGAGCTGCTGAACCTCCGCTGGTATAGCGGTTTCAACCCCCTCGGCTACAGCGTGCTGTCTCCTCTGCTGATGGCGCTCCTAGGCGTCCGCCTCACGACCGCGCTTGCCTACGTCGCAAGCGTGGTACTTTTCGCGGCGTTGTTGGACCGCGCCGCTGTCCCGCGACCGGTCGCCGGCGCGATTGTTGGGGCGGTCTGCCTGACCGGGAATCTGGTGACCAGTCGCACGACGTTCGCGCTAGGTCTCGCAGTGGGACTCGGTGCGCTGTTGGCTCTCCTATCGGGACGTCTCCGCATGACGTCTGCCTTGGCTGTCCTGGCGGCACTCAATAGCTCCGTGGCAGGTCTGTTCCTCGGCGTAGCTGGTGGTGCGCTTTTCATCTCCGGCCGGCGCCGAGACGGCCTGACGCTGGCGGTCAGCGCCTTGGTGCCGACCGTCGTTGTCGGCCTGGCGTTTGGCAATGGCGGGCGCCAACCGTTCGCAGATGAGTACGCGGTGAGGGGGGTGCTGATCTGCCTTGCCGTAGCCGGATTGTGTTGGCGCCGCGCGGTCATGCGTTGGGGTGCGTTGTTGTCGGCAATGCTGGTCGGTGCGGCTTATGTACTGCCGACGCCCTTGGGTACGAACGTAACCCGCCTGCCCGAGCTCTTCGCTGCGCCGACTATCGTCGCGGTGGCGACCGTACCTCTTATCGCCCTCATTGCAGCCACCGTGAGTGTGATCTTGCTCTTACCGCCTGCATCAATCACCGAGGTACGTGAACGGGGCGATCCCGCGCTCAGCGCCGAGTTCTATGCGCCACTTCTTAACCAGCTGATCGCTCGACAGGTCGACGGGCCTATCGAGGTCATACCTACGCAGCGGCGCGGCGAGGCTGCGGCCGTGCCACCGGTGGTGCCGATCGCACGGGGCTGGTTGCGACAGGTAGATATTGAGCGCAACCCGGTCTTTTATGACGGATCCCTCAATCCAGACACCTACCGGAAATGGCTCGACGACAATGCCGTTTCCTATGTGGCGGTCTCCAATGGGCCGTACGACTGGTCTGCGCCTGATGAGGCGGCTCTGGTCCGCAGTGGGTTGCCCTACTTGCAACCGGTGTGGCGGAACCGAACCTGGACACTCTATGCAGTGACGAACCCGCGGCCCGTCATCGCCCTCCCTGGACGAGTCATCGCGCGTGATCCCGATTCCCTGACGGTGTCCTTGCCTGAGGCAGGGGAGTATTCAGTCCGCGTGCGTTGGTCCCGGTACTTGTCCGCTTCTGATGGCTGTATACGGCCTGCCAAAGACGGCTGGTCGGAGGTCGTCGTTCAGCGCTCCGGCATTGTCAAGATCGAAGGCAGCTTGGCGCCCCACCATTGCTGAGAGCTGCAAGTCGGCGGGGATGCAACGTGTTGCAGCTGGCGCCGAATACCAGGTTGCCTGCGGTATGATTCAGCGCAGTAAATGAGGCGAACAGCTTCAATTCAGAGCCAGGAGTAAACCGGCGATGGCGGCTCGTAAGACTACAGTTAGTATGAAAGATGTTGCCGCGCTGGCTGGAGTTTCATTGGGCACGGTCTCAAATGTCTTGAATTCCCCAGACATTGTTGCCGAGCCGACCCGGCGAAAAGTAGAGCTCGCTATCGCGAAGCTGGGTTGGATTCCTAATGAGCCAGCGCGCCAGCTTCGCGCTGGCCGGAGTCGCTCCATTGGCATGATTGTCATGGATATCGCCAATCCCTTTTACACTGACCTAGTAATTGGAGCCGAGAACTGTGTCTACGATCGAGGCTATTCAGTTCAGGTTGGAAATAGCGCGCAAGAAGCCGAGCGTGAGAGCGCTCAGCTGCTTGTTTTGATGCAACAGAGGGTTCGCGGAGTATTGCTGGCACCGATCTGGGACATCGACGACCGGGTCAGGCAGCTCGGACTTCGCGGAATCCCCGTCGTTCTCTTGGATCGCGCCGGAAACGTATCAGATTTCTGTTCGGTGAAGGTCGACGATGTCGAGGGCGGGCGCCTGGCAGTCCAGCATCTACTTGAACAGGGGCATGTGAAGATTGCTGTAATTGGCGGACCGGGAAAGCTTCAACAGGTTGCGGACCGGAGATTGGGTGCCGAACTTGCGAGGTCACGACATAACGGATCAGCAGAGCTCGTCGTCAAGTCCACCGAACATCTTGATGTCGATTCAGGCGTCGCCGCTGCGGAGGAGCTAGCAGCCATGCCCAGTTCCGAACGCCCGACCGCAGTGTTTGCGACGAATGACCTGCTCGCAATCGGTTTGCTCCAGGGATTCGTCACCGCTGGATTGCGAGTTCCGGATGATGTGGCAATTGTCGGCTACGACGATATTGCATTTGCTGCCGCGGCCGCCGTCCCCTTGTCATCAGTCCGTCAGCCCCGGCTGGCAATTGGTTACCGAGCGGCGGAGTTGCTTTTTGACGAAGTTGAGGCGAATGATAGCGATACGGCCCATGAGCATCAGCAAGTCCGTTTTACGCCCGAGCTCGTCGTACGCCGTTCCAGCGCCATGAGGCGCGATCTCCCGGCAGCTGTTGGCACTTAGGGAATGTCACCGCGCACATCGCACAAGTCGGAAGGCCAACGCGGACGGAAGGCGCCGACCGCCCGCTCCCAGCGGTCCGTTCTGAGCCGCTGGGAGGAGTATGCGATCAAGCCATCAGCCCTTCACCGATCCCGCCGCCATGCCCTCGACAATCTTCCGGTTGAAGAAGATGAACATGATCAATGCCGGGATCGCGACCAGCAGAATGTTTGCGAATAGCAGGTTGTACGAGGTGAGGAACTGACTCTTGAAGCTGAACAGAGTCAGCTGGACTGTCGCGTTCTCCGTGCCCGGCAGGAAGTACAGCGGGCCCTGGAAGTCGTTGTAGATGAATACCGACTGCAGGATGATCACAGTCATGACCACGGAGCGCAGCACAGGGAAGATCACTCGGAAATAGACCTGGACTGGGCCCGCACCGTCCACTATGGCCGCCTCGTCCAGTTCTCTAGGGACGGTGGTCATGAAGGCCCGGAAGAGCAGGATGCAGAACGGAAGCCCAAAAGCGATCTCAAAGAAGATCAGACCGGGCATCGTCTTGAACAGCCCAAGCTTCTGGAGCACCCAGATCGTCGGAACGACGGCGGGCGGAACGATCAAGCCAGCCAGCACGAGGATATTGATGATCGGGTTGAGCCGACTCGGGCGACGTTGCCAGACGTATGCAACCATCGAGCTGAAGATGACCAGGGCCGCGACGCTGCAAACCGTGAGGATCACACTGTTGATAAAGGCGATGATCATCAGGTAATCGCGCGCCTCGATGACTTGCCGGAGGTTGTCCAAGAGCACGAACGGCTGGGGCCAGCTGAACTGCAGCTCATTCGCCTGCGTCCGGTCCATGGACGCGATGACGAAGAGGAAGGCGAACGGCACTAGGAAGAAAATTGCTGTGCCAACGATGGCTATAACTCCAATGACAATCCCACGTGTGTTTTTCATCGGTCCGACTCACCTCGGTTCAGCCACCACGTCAGCGGGACGATGATGACGGTGACGAGCAGGAATAGCACGACGCTTCCTGCCGTAGACAGGCCATAGAAGCCCGCCTGGTATTGCTTATAGATCACTGAAGCAATGGTGTCGGAGGCAAAGCCCGGACCACCGCCTGTCATCGTCCAGATCAGGTCGAACGATCTCAAGCCTCCGATCAGCGAAAGAGTAATCACCGTCGCGATCGCTGGGCGGGCAAGTGGCAGAGTGATGTTCCAGAACGAGTAGAACCGGCTGGCACCGTCGACCTCGGCCGCCTCGTAGTAGTCAGATGGGATAGAGACAATACCCGCAATAAAGATGACAGTTGCGAGGCCAACACCTTGCCAGACATCAACAAGCGCAATGGAGAAGATTGCCAGGCTCGGGTTTGTCAGCCAGTCAGGCCCAGTGATGCCGACGGCTCCCAACGCGGTGTTGATGAGGCCATCCTCTGGGTCCATCAAGACGGTGAACGTGAGACCTACGCCGACCGTGCTGACCAGCACTGGAAAGAAGATGACCGAGCGCAGGTAGCCGCGGGCGATGATCTTCGAGGTCAGGAGCACGGCGAGGAGCATGCCGATGACAACCTTCAGCCCGGAGGTCATGGTCGCATATATCAGCGTATTGCGGAGACCGATGACGAGCGCCTGCTCGTTGAAGAAGGTTTCGTAGTTCTTCAGTCCGATCCATGTCGACGTAAAAAGGTCCCAGCGGGTGAAGGAGAAGTAGAAGGAGAGCACGGTGGGTGTCAGGAAGAAGATGACGAAGATGATCGCGGCGGGGAGATAGAACCAATACGGGTAGGTCCCTTTGCGCTCTGACCTTTGGGTGGTTCTCGGGACGACGGGCGCTAAGGGCGTCGCCTCCGTTGTGCCCAGTGTGCTCGCCATGGCAGAACCCTTTCTTGAGGTCCTGCTGCCAGTCCCGGCTGAGACCGGCAGCAGGAGGTATTGCGGATAACCAGCAGTCCTGAGCGGCTGTTCGCTCACTCCCAGCCAGGTAGACCCAGCTGTTGTGCCTGCTTT
>Ga0081455_10002885_pt1 | contig 20211 bp, 20 predicted proteins | sample TabmetS3T2R1_FD_70207 | JGI IMG/M metagenome (GOLD analysis project Ga0081455, IMG submission 70207) | Tabebuia heterophylla rhizosphere microbial communities from the University of Puerto Rico - S3T2R1 | ecosystem: Host-associated > Plants > Roots > Rhizosphere ... | reverse complement strand
GATCGCCGAAGCCGCATCTCGAGCCGTCGGTCGAAGGCGAGCCACTGCTGGGCGAGGAGCTCACCGCCTACTCCGGCGTCTGGGCCGGTGCGGGGCTCGAGGTGTCGGTGCGCTGGGAGCGCTGCCGCGCCGGAAGCTGCGAGCCCGCGAGTGGCGGCTCGACCCACGTCGTCGGCAAGGCGGATACCGACCATGCGCTCCGCGCCGTGCTCAGCGCGCCCGGAGTGGAGACGGCGACCTCACGGCTCACGCCCCTCATTCCCGCGGCGCCACGCAGCGCGACACGGCCCACGATCTCCGGCCGCACGCTCGTCGGGAGCACGCTCACCGCGAGCCGCGGAACCTGGACGGGGACGTCGCTCGTGTTCGAGTATCGGTGGATCCGCTGCGACGGCGCGTGCCGGAGAGGCGCCACCGTCGGCTGGAACAGGCTCTACCGCATCCGCGTCGGCGATCGGGGTCACAGGCTGCGGCTCGAGGTGACCGCGGCGAACAGCACCGGTCGCGCGACGGCGACGAGCCGCAGGCCAAGCTCGTCGCCGGCGTCGGCCGCGCCGAGGGCGTCGAGGTCGCGGATCTCGTCCACGCGGTCACCGCCGCGGCGGGCATCGACGGCGAGGCGGTCCGCGACGTGCGCGTGCTCGAGCGCTTCTCGTTCCTCAGCGTGCCGCGCAGCGAGGCCGAGCGCGTCGTCGACGCGGTCAACGGCGCGCCGGTCAACGGCACCACGCTGCGCGTCGAGATCGCGCGCACCTGACGCCACGGCTTTGCGCCGCGCCTACGGGGTGTGCAACCCTGGGGGCGTGAAGCTGCTCGAGGCAGAGCCGACTGTCGCGCCCGAAGTCGCCCCCGAGGCGCCGCGGGAGACCCCACCAGAGCAACCGCCGTCACTGCCCGAGGCCGTTCCGACGTGCAAGGCCTGCGGCGCGCCGATGGAGCCCGAGCAGGACTGGTGCCTCACGTGCGGCACCGCCGCGCCCGGCCGGCTCGGACAGCGCCCCGGCCTGCGCGCCGTCTCCACGATCGGCGCGCTCACCGTCGCGCTGGTGTTGGGCGCCGTCGCCGCCGGCTACGCGGCGCTGCACGACAACGGCAACAAGCCGGCGCAGCAGGCTTCGGCGCCCGCCGCGGCCGCGCCGGCGCCGCAGCAGGCCGCGCCCACGCCTCCGGCGACCCAGACGCCGGCGCCGACCCAGTCCACGCCGACGCAGTCCACGCCGACGCAGTCGACGCCGTCCACGAGCACGCCGAAGTCGAGCACGCTGCCGAAGATCACGACGCCGAGCACCTCGGCGCCGCAGGGCACGCCGATCACCCCGCTGCCGCAGACCACGCCGTCGACGTCCACGCCTTCGACCTCGACGCCGTCCACGTCGACGCCCTCGACCTCGACGCCGTCCACCAGCACGCCGTCCACGAGCACGCCGACGACGAGCACGCCGACCACGACGACGCCGACCGGTCCGCAGCCGATCGACGTCAAGAGCGACGCCGGCACCGTCTACGACCCGTACGGCCGCGCGAAGGCCACGGGCCAGACGCCGCGGGCGCTCGACGGCGACGCGAGCACGTCGTGGTACGTCGACCCGAAGGACCCGCAGGAGATCGGCGTCGGCTACGCCGTCAACCTCGGCAAGCTGCAGGGGATCCGCGAGGTCGACCTCGACACCACCACGCCCGGCTTCAAGATCGAGGTCTACGCGACCGACGAGCCCCAGGTGCCGCCGGACATCCTCGACACGCGGTGGAGCCACATCACCAACGTCTCCAAGGTCGGCGTCAAGGGCGACGGCAAGGAGAAGATCGTGCTCGGAGCGGGCACCACGAAGTACCGCAACCTGCTCCTGTGGTTCACGACGCCGCCCACCGACGGCTCGCGCCTGCGGATCGTCGACCTGAAGATCCTCGGCTAGTGGTTCGTCCGGCGAATCCTGCGGCGCTTGCCGCCGCGCAGCCAGCGCCTGGCGGCGTCCTCGGACTCGCCTTTGCCACCGGCAAAGGCTTCGTCCTGCGTCCTTGCCAGGCATCCGCCTGCATCGCCGGCAACCACCACACGACTCACCGGACGAACCACTGGAGGCCGCCATGTCAGAGGCCGTGATGCAGACCAACGAGGGGCCGATCACGCTCGAGCTCTTCGACGAGGACGCTCCGAAGACCGTCGGCAACTTCAAGCAGCTCGCCGGCCAGGGCTTCTACGACGGGCTCGTCTTCCACCGCGTGATCCCCGACTTCATGATCCAGGGCGGGTGCCCTGAGGGGACCGGCACCGGTGGCCCGGGCTACACGTTCGAGGACGAGATCAACGACCACAAGGTCGTCCGGGGCGCGCTGGCGATGGCCAACGCCGGGCCGAACACGAACGGCTCGCAGTTCTTCATCGTCACCGCCGCCGAGTGCCCGTGGCTCGATGGCAAGCACACCGTCTTCGGGCAGGTCACGGGCGGCCAGGACGTTGTCGACAAGATCGGCTCGACGCGCACCGACGCGCGCGACCGTCCCGTCGACGACATCAAGATCGAGTCGCTGAGCTTCACCGGCTAGTCAGGGCACGAGCGAGGCGGGCAGTGGCGCGCCGTAGCGCGGCGCGGCCGCTTCGAGCTCGTCGCGCTCGACCACGTCCACGCCGAGCCCGGCGGCGAGCGCCTCGACGCGCGGCCGCCGCGCGAGCGCGCGGATCCGGGCGTGCTCGGCGCGCAGCCCGTCGTGGTGGGCCTCGATGCGGCCCCACACCGTGACGATCCCCTCGACCCACTCGAACTCGCCGTAGTAGGTCTGCACGCCGGGGCGGAAGTAGGCGTAGATGCCGCACTGGCAGTCGCGGTGCGGGGGCTGGTGCGGCGCGTCGAGCCAGCCGTTGCCGAAGAGCAGGGTGCGATTGGCCGGGTAGCACGCGGCGTGCATCACCGCGCCCTCCCACCGGCAGGGGATGTAGGGCGACAGCAGGCGCCCGTCGACGATCCGCCACGCGCGGAACGCCACCACCGGGACGACGAGGTCTGGTGCGGCGCACGACATGGCACCCCCCACGGTAACGTTCGACACAGCGTCAAACGAAGGAGGGAGCAGGAGCTGTGGCGAGCCTGGAGGAGCGCGCGGCGACCGAGGAAGCCGCACCGGCGCCGAACGACATCGCGGTCGAGAACCCCGCCACCGGCGAGGTCATCGCCCATGTTCCCGATATGACCGCGGAGCAGGTCGCCGAGCTGGCGCGCGCCGCCCGGACGGCACAGCCGGCGTGGGAGGCGCTCGGCTTCGAGGGCCGCGGCCGCGTGCTGCGCCGTGCCCAGAAGTGGCTCGTCGACAACTCCGAGCGGGTGATCCAGACGATCGTCTCGGAGACAGGCAAGGCCTACGAGGACGCCCAGCTCGCCGAGGTCATGTACGGGGCCAGCGCGTTCGGCTTCTGGGCGAAGAACGCGCCGAAGCTCCTGGCCGACGAGCGGGTGCGCACCGCCACGCCGACACTCAAGGGCAAGAAGCTCATCGTGCGCTACCGGCCGCTGGGCGTCGTCGGCGTGATCGGCCCCTGGAACTACCCGCTGACCAACTCGTTCGGCGACTGCATCCCGGCGCTGGCCGCCGGCAACGCGGTGATCCTCAAGCCCAGCGAGGTCACGCCGCTGACCAGCCTGCTGCTCGCCGAGGGCCTGCGCGCCTCCGGGATGCCCGACGGCGTCTTCGCGGTGGCGACCGGCCGCGGCGAGACCGGCGCGGCGCTCATCGACGAGGTCGACTTCATCCAGTTCACCGGCGCGACCGCGACCGGGCGGAAGGTCATGGCGCGGGCGGCCGAGACGTTGACGCCGGTGTCACTCGAGCTCGGCGGCAAGGACCCGATGATCGTCCTCGCCGACGCCGACCTCGAGCGCGCGGCCAACCACGCCGTCTACTACGGGATGTTCAACGGCGGCCAGACGTGCGTGAGCATCGAGCGCGTCTACGTCGAGGCGCCCATCTACGACGACTTCGTCGCCAGGGTCACCGAGAAGGCGCGCACGCTGCGCAACGATCGCTCGACGGGTCCGGGCACGGTCGATGTCGGCTCGATGACCTTCCCGCCGCAGGTCGAGATCGTCGAGCGCCACGTCGACGACGCGCGGAGCAAGGGCGCGCAGGTGCTCGTCGGCGGCCAGCGCGGGCACGAGGGTGAGAACGGCTACTGGTACGAGCCGACCGTGCTCGCCGGCGTCGATCACACGATGGACGTGATGCGCGAGGAGACCTTCGGGCCGACGCTGCCGATCATGAAGGTCGCCGACGCCGAGGAGGCGATCCGGTTGGCCAACGACTCGTCCTATGGCCTCGGCGCCGCGGTGTTCTCCAAGGACGCCGCGCGCGGCGAGGCCGTCGCCCGACGCGTCGAGGCGGGCGCGGTGTGCGTCAACGACGCATGCGTGAACTACCAGGCGCTCGAGCTGCCGATGGGCGGCGTGAAGTCCAGCGGGATCGGGCATCGCCACGGGCCCGGCGGCATCCGCAAGTTCACCCAGCAGCAGTCCCTGCTCGTCTCGCGGCTGCATCCGCGCAAGGAGCTGCACATGTACCCGTACAGCGCGAAGATGACCGCGCGGTTCGGCAAGCTCGTGGGGTTCCTGTACGGGCGCGGGAAGCGCTAGGGCGAGGCGGCGGTCGGCGGATCCGCGCCGCCCAGCCACGCGAGCACGGCGCGGCGCAGGAAGCGCCAGTCGTCGCCGATCTTGCGCCCGGGCAGCTTGCCCGACTCGGCGAGCTCGCGCACGGCGTCGGGCTCGGCCTGCAGGAGCTCGGCGACCTCCTCGATGGTCAGCACCTCGGCGGCCTCGGTGGGCACGAAGTCGGCTCGCCCGACGACGACCTCCGGGGGCGCCGGCATGGCGATGGGGGGCGGGGGGAGCGGCTGTCGCCACATGACGTCGTTCTCGTCGAGGTGCTCGGCGACGAGCCGCCGGACGACGTCGCGCTTGGGGATCCGTCGCTCGAACACGAAGCGGTCGAGCTTCTCGGCCTCCTCGCGGGGGAGGCGGACGAAGAGCGCCGCCTCGTCGCGGTGCTTGCGCTGCTTTGCCATGCAGTCGAAGATATCAATTGGATATCTAGATATCCACCGGAGGCCCCTTTTACGTGGCCGTTATCTGGGCCACACTACGTTCACCGTGCCCATGCGCGTCCTCATCGCCGAAGACGAGCCCCGGCTCGCCGAAGCTCTTGCACGCGGCCTGCGTCGCAACGGTTTCGCCGTCGACATCGCGCTCGACGGCAGCCAGGCCCTGAAGCGCACCGCCGTCGTCGACTACGACGCGGTCGTGCTCGACCGCGACCTGCCGCAGGTCCACGGGGACGAGGTGTGCCGCAAGCTCGTCGACGCCGACCGCCCGCCGCGCATCCTCATGCTCACGGCGGCGGCCGACGTGCGCGCGCGCGTCGAAGGACTGAACCTCGGCGCCGACGACTACCTCACCAAGCCGTTCGCGTTCGCGGAGGTCGTCGCGCGGCTGCACGCGCTGCAGCGCCGCCACTCGGTGCCGCAGAAGCCCGTCCTCGAGCGGGCGGGCATCCGCCTCGATCCCGCGCGCCACGAGGTCACGCGCGAGGGCAAGCCGGTGACGCTGAGCCCGAAGGAGTTCGGCGTCCTGCACGTCCTGCTGCGGGCCGAGGGCTCGGTCGTCAGCCCCGAGACGCTGCTCGAGCGCGTCTGGGACGAGCACGTCGACCCCTTCACCAACACGGTCCGCGTGACCGTGATGAACCTGCGCCGCAAACTCGGCCGGCCGCCGGTGATAGAGACGGTCATCGGGACCGGCTACCGTCTCGCCTAGTGCGCTTGCCGCGCCCATCCATTCGCCTACGGCTCACCGCCTGGTACGCGACGATCTTCATCGCGATGGGCGCCGTCCTGCTCGCGATCTCGTACGGCGTGGTGCGCCACGAGTTCCGCGACGAGCAGGGCAAGGTGCACGTCGAGGAGGTCACCAGGGTCGTGAGCGGCGGCGTGCCGTCGTTCAAGTACAAGATCCAGCCCGGGCTGCCCACGGAGAACCAGACCCAGGTGCGCACGCTGTCGCGCGAGGAGCGCGAGGCGTACGTCCGGGCGCGCAACGCCTACGCCACGCAGGTGCATGCGGCGAACGATCGCGCGCTGCGCCGCGTCCTGCTGGCCTTCGGCGGGGCGCTGCTGCTCGTGACCTTCGCCTCGGTCGCGGCGGGATGGATTGTCGCCGGCCGCGCGCTGCGGCCGATCAGCCGCATCACGTCGACCGCGCGCTCGATCTCCGACCGCACCCTCGACGCGCGCATCGCCCTGCAGGGCCCGCGCGACGAGCTGCAGGAGCTGGCGGACACCTTCGACTCGATGCTCGCGCGGCTGGAGGCCGCCTTCGAGAGCCAGCGAAGGTTCGTCGCCAACGCATCGCACGAGCTGCGCACCCCGCTGGCGATCGTGCGCACCGAGCTCGACGTCACGCTCGACGATCCCGACGCCGACGCCGAAGAGCTGCGCGCCATGGCCCACGTGGTCCAGGACGCCAACGAGCGCATGGAGCGCCTGATCGCGTCGCTGCTGGCGCTCGCGTCGAGCGAGGGCGGCATCGCGCAATCGCGCCCGGCCGACCTCGCGCAGATCGTCCGTCCCGCGCTGGAGCGCGAGGCGTTCACCGACGGCACGCTGCAACTCGAGGCGTCGCTTGCATCGGCGCCCGTGCTCGGCGACCCGGTCCTGCTCGAGCGGCTGGCCGAGAACCTCGTCGAGAACGCGGTCCGCTACAACGCCGCGGTCGGGTGGGTCCGCGTGCGGACCGGCGTCCAGCGCGGCGAGGCGGTGCTCGAGGTCGCCAACCCGGGCGCCCGCATCGATCCCGCCGACGTCGAGGGCCTGCTCGAGCCCTTCCGGCGCCTCGAGTCGTCTCGGGCGCGGTCGACCGGCGGCTACGGCCTCGGCCTCGCTGTCGTACGGGCGGTCGCCCAGGCGCACGGCGGTCGCGTCGCGGTGCTCGCGCGGCGCGAGGGCGGCCTCGAGGTCACGGTCTCGCTCCCGCTCGCCGCGGCCGACGCCGCCGAGCCGGTGGTCACCGCGCCCGCGCGGGCCTAGGCGTTACGCCGCTTTTACTCACGGAGGTTTTACGGCCTTTTCGGCAGGGTTGCGCTCGCCAACATCCCTGAGGGAGGGGAGGTCCAGGTGCACAGACGTCTTCTGCCGGCCTTGGTGGCTGCCGGCATCGCGCTGGGGATCGCTGCCTGCGGCAGCTCGGACTCCGGCAACACAGCGACCGGGCAGAAGTCCGGTCAAGCGGGCACGCCGTTCACCGGCGCGACGCCCGGCCCGGGCAAGAAGGGCGGACACGTCACCGCGCTCGCCGCCGGTGACGTGGACTACGTCGACCCCGGGCAGGTCTACTACGCGTTCGGCTACATGATCCATTACGCGGTGAACCGCGGGCTGTACTCCTACGCCCCCGGCGACTCGCAGCAGCCGCACGCCGACATCGCGACAGGCCCGCCGGAGATCTCCGCGGACCAGAAGACCATCACGGTCAAGATGAAGTCCGGCATCAAGTTCGCGCCGCCCGTCAACCGCGAGATCACGTCGAAGGACATCAAGTACGGCTTCGAGCGAGCGTTCAGCTCGCACGTGCCGTCGCCGTACGCGTCGGCGTACTTCGCGGACATCGAGGGCGCGCCCACGAAGCCCGGCCCGATCCAGGACATCCCGGGCATCCAGACGCCCGACGACCACACGATCATCTTCAAGCTCACCAAGCCGAGCGCGGTGCTCGTCTCGCAGGCGCTGGCGATGCCGATCTCCACGCCGGTGCCGGAGGAGTACGCGAAGAAGTTCGACGCCAAGACGCCGTCGACGTACGACCAGTACGTCGCCTTCACCGGCCCGTACATGTACAAGAACGACAGCTCGGGCAAGCTCACCGGGCGCGTGCCCGGCAAGGTCATCGAGCTGGTGCGCAATCCCAACTGGGACCCGAAGACCGATTACCGGCCCGCGTACCTGGACTCGATCACGATCCAGGAGGGCAACGACGACAGCGTCTCGTCCGGCCGGCGCATCCTCAACGGTCAGAGCCTGATCCAGGGCGACGGCACGACGGCGGCGCCGAACATCAAGCAGGCGGTTTCCCGCAACAAGGACCAGATCGCGTTCGTCCCGGGCGGCGGCTACCGGTTCATCTCGATGAACTCGACGATCAAGCCGTTCGACAACCTCGACGTGCGCAAGGCCGTGGTCGCCGCATCCAACCGCGTGGCACTGCAGCTGACCCGTGGCGGCGACGCCGCGGGCGAGCTGGCGTCGCACTTCCTGCCGTTCGACTTCCCCGGCTTCCAGGACGCCGGCGGCGAGAAGGGCACCGGCGTCGACTTCCTCGCCAACCCGCGCGGGAACATGGCGCTCGCCAAGAAGTACATGCTCGCGGCCAAGAAGGAGGACCCGAGCCTGCCGATCGACGCGAACGGCATGTGGACCGGCTCCGATCAGCTCCTCATGGTCGCCTCCAACGCCGACCCGGGCAAGAAGACCGGTGAGGTCGCGCAAGCGCAGTTCGAGCAGCTCGGCTTCAAGATCAAGTTCCGGACCGTCCCGCAGGACACGCTCTACACGAAGTTCTGCAACGTGCCGGCGCAGAAGATCGCGATCTGCCCGAACGTCGGGTTCTTCAAGGACTTCAACGATCCGCAGGGTCTGCTGGACCCGGTGTTCAACGGCAAGAACATCCTGCCGCAGAACAACAGCAACTGGAGCCAGCTCAACGACCCCAAGGTCAACGCCGCGATCGCCACGGCGTCGCAGCTGCCCATCGGCGCCGCACGCAACAAGGCTTGGGGCCAAGTCGACCGGATGGCCACCGCACTCGCGCCGGGCATCCCGTTCCTGTGGGACAAGATCCCCCAGGTCGAGGCGTCCAACGTCCGCGGGGTCATCAACCAGTACTCCACGAGCTGGGACCTGAACTTCACGTCCCTGAAGTAGGGCTCCCCCGGCACGCGGAGCGCGTGCACTCGCCGGGCCCCGCCGCGAACCCTCCACTGCGCGGCGGGGCCTGAGGCGCGCTTGTCAGGGTGCAGACACGAGTAGTGACTTCGTGGAGGTTCGCGCCGGACTGTGCGCCATTTGTCCCGGGCGCAATTTGACCCTTGACACGGCCGTCGCCACGGTGAGAGGGTCGCACGCGGAACGTAGGAGGCAGACCGTGTGTATGCCGTTGGGGGGCCACGGCGTAGCTTGGGGTCCCCGGAAAGACCCACCAGAACGCTGTCGGCGTTCTCGAAGCCCGCCTTGAGGGGTTCGCTCCTCCGTGCCGGTCCCGGTTCTGTGAACTGTGGGATTGGTATGTGACGGGGCCGTCGCAAAAGGCCTTCTATTGGGGGGCAGGATCGCAGCAGCAGCAGCCTGCCGATGAGGCATGCCCTGACGGAGGCAGCGAGGTCGCGGATATATCCGTGCCTTCGACAAATTAGGGACGCAAAAATTGCGACCTTGGGTCACCGTCCAGAATGAGCGGGAGGCGTCACGGTCTGGCAGTGGCTCACCTCAAAATCTGAAGGGGGAGTTAGTTTTTATGCGATTTACGCGATGGCTGGCTGCACAGCCTGCCGGCCGCCGACGCCGGGTTTTTGCAACGACGGTCGTGGCCGCAGCGGCGGCGATGGGTTTGTTCGTCGCCTCGGCCTTGGGCGTGCTCACCGGAAGCCCCAGCAATTTCGAGGCAAACGACGGCAACATGGTCGTGAACACGGCTGGCAACAACGACTGGGCGACTGTGGACTTCGTTCACGTGACCGACACGTCCAACAGCACTAGCGACGACTCGTTCACTCCGGGGCAGAAGCAGGACACGACCTGTCCGGATACCACTGGCCACAAGAACCCAGGCAAGGACGACTTCACCGACGTCGCCTCGTTCAACGAGACCAACCAGATGACGGGCGAGACGTTCCTGTACGGGGCGACGATCAGGTTCACGGCGAACGGAAACGCGAGCGAGAACGTCGAGCTGAAGCAGAGCTCCACTCTCTGCCCGGGGCAACCCACGGGCGGCATCACGCAACGTACGCCGGGCGACAAGCTCATAGCGATCGACTACCTGAACGGCGGGACCAACGTTCAGTTCAACGTCCTGACGTGGATCGACGGGACCGACCCGACCAACCCGGTTTGCTTCGTCGGCAACGACGTGCCGCCGTGCTGGGGGGCGGTTGTCAAGTCGCTTTCCGCGAGCTCAGCCGAGGGACTGGCCAGCCAGGCCGCCATCACCGCAGCAAACAACCCGATCAACGGCCAGGCTCTCGTCGCGGGGCAGTTCGCCGAGTTCGGGGTGAACTTGTCCGCCGCGGGCATCGTTCCGGCGAACTCGTGCCAGTCGTTCCCGCAGACGGTCTGGGAGTCGCGCTCGTCCGGGAGCAGCTTCGTCTCGTCGACCAAGGACATCGCGGTCGAGAACCACACGATCGGCAACTGCACGTCTTCGGTCACGACGAACCCGCAGAGCAGCACCGACAACACCACCTTCACCGACCTGGCGAACACCAGCTCGATCCCGAGCGGCACGTACGTGCGCGACCAGGCGACGGTGACGGTCGCCGGGACGAGCGTATGGAGGGGCAACGTCGACTTCTACCTCTGCTTCTCCGCGACGTCGACGCTGACAAGCTGCGACCCGGCCGGTAGCAACGCCACGCATATCGGTGCCCAAAAGCCAGTGGGCCTAGGCGGCACCAACCCGCCCGGCGCTACCGCCACGTCGGACAGCACGCAGGTGGCTGACGCCGGAAGCTACTGCTGGGCGGCTAAGTTCACACATACAAGCCCGACCGGGCTTCCAGATTCGGATTCGAGGACACTTGAGTGCTTCACGGTGACGGCGCCGACCTCGATCGCCACCAACCCGTGGTTCCGTCCGCAGGACCGGGCGGTGATCTCGGCCTCGTCCGGCGGTAACCTGGCCGGGTCGGTGAGCTTCAAGCTGTACGACAGCCTCGCCAACTGCACTGACAACGGAGCAACCGGACTGCTCTACCAGGAAGGTCCGGTTACCGTCGCGGGCACCTCGCCGCAAACGGTCGATACGAGCAACGGCACGTTCAGGGTGACCAGCAGCACGGCCGCCAACCTGTACTGGCGGGTGACCTACACGTCAACCAACAGTAGCCAGACCGATAGCAGCAGCGTCTGCGTCGAGAACATGGGAGCGACGATCGTCCCCGACGGGACCGTCACCTTCCCCTAAACGCAGGCACTTCACGCAACACGGTGTGAAGGACGAGAGGCCCCGGCGACGCCGGGGCCTCTTGCGTTTGCCATGCTAACTCGACCATCACCGACGGGTGTTGGGTTCTAAGACACTGTGGGCTACGTTCCAACGCCGGACTCGTGGCGCTCCGACCTGACGCCGCTCGCGACACGTCGGCGTACGCTGCGGCCATGGAGGTCGCCCTCCAACTCCTGCCCGCCACGATCACGGGCATCCTCTACGCGCTGCGCGTCCACCATCTGGCGGGGACGCCGCGCGAGGTGCCGGGCTGGCGGCGGGCGTGCTTCTTCGGCGGCCTGTGCCTGATCGTCGTGACGGTCACCTCGATGGGCTCGCTGGCCGACGAGCTCTTCTGGGCGCACATGGTCGAGCACCTGGTCATCGGCGACCTCGGGACGCTGCTGCTCGTGCTCGGGCTGACCGGGCCGGTCCTCGCGCCGGTGCTGCGGATCGGCTTCTTCGACCGGCTGCGCGTGCTCGCCCACCCGCTCGTCGCGTTCCCGCTGTGGGCGGTCAACCTCTACTTCTGGCACGTGCCGCTCTTCCACGAGGCGGCCGTCCGCCACGACGTCGTGCACGCGACGCAGCACTTCTGCTTCGTCGCGTTCGGCTTCAACATGTGGATGGCGCTGCTCGGCCCGCTGCCCAAGCCCGCCTGGTTCGGCAACCTCGCGCGCCTCTTCTACATCATCGCCGTGCGCATCACCGGCGCGATCCTCGGCAACGTCTTCGTGTTCGGCGGGCACGTGTTCTTCACCGTGTACGCGGCGGGCGAGCGGGCGCACGGCATCTCGCCGGGCGCCGACCAGAACGCGGCCGGCGCGGTGATGATGATCGAGGGCTCGCTGCTCACGCTGGGACTCTTCGGGTGGCTGTTCGCGCGGACGGCGCGCGAGGGGGAGGAGCGCCAGGAGCTGCTCGACCTGGCGGCCGCGCGTGGGGTCGAGCTCAGCGAGGCGCGCGCCGCGAGGGCGGTGGCGGCCGGGCGGGGGGCCGAGCTCCGACGGCGCATAGAATCCGGCTCGTCGCCTTCCGGGTCGCCAACCTGAACGAGATCGAGCCCGTCGCCATCGGCGAGCACACGTGGGTGCCGCTGCGGCGCGCGATCGGCGCCACCGCATTCGGGATCGCGGGGTGGACTGCCGAGAACGCGGGCGACGCGCTCATCGAGCCGCACGACGAGACGACGACGGCCGCGGGCGCCCACGAGGAGCTCTACCTCGTGCTCGACGGCCACGCGACGTTCACCGTCGGCGGCGAGGAGGTCGACGCGCCGGCGGGCACGTGCGTCCTCGTCGAGGTCGGCACGCGCCGCGAGGCCGTTGCGGCCGAGCCGGGCACGCGGATCCTCGCGATCGGCGGGCGCCCCGGCGCCGCCCTGCCGCCCTCACCGTTCGAGTACTACTACGCCGCGCAGCCGGCCTACGAGGCCGGCGACTTCGACCGCGCGGTGGCGATCGCGAGCGAGGGCCTGAGCGACTGGCCCGACCATCCGATCATCCACTACCAGCTTGCCTGCTTTCACGCGCGCGCCGGGCGGCTCGACGAGGCACGCCGGTCGCTAGACATCGCGTTCGCCGGCGACGAGCGCACGCGTCAGTGGGCGGACACGGACGAAGACCTCGCCGCGCTGCGGGCGTAACCCCGCGCTCAGACGGCCGTTGGGACCATATGTCCCGCTTCGCTCTCACTCTCTCCCTGACCCTCCTCGCGCTCGCACCCGCCGCGGCCCAGGCCGCGGGCCCGCAGCCGCCGAACTGCCCGCTGTACGCGCAGCGCGGCGCTGTTGACCACCCGCTCACGCTCCCCGGCGGCGAGCAGCTCGTCGCGCGCGACCCGTACGGCGGCCTGTTGCCGCGCAACCGCCTCTTCTTCGACTTCTCGGTCATCAAGGCGGGTCGTGGCGCGCTGACCGGCGTCGCGCAGGTGACCTGGGCGCTCGACGGCAAGGTCGTGCGCACCGACCCGACGGCGCCGTACCAGTGGAAGGGCGTCTCGGGCTCCAATCGCCGGATGCCCGCCGGCGATCACCAGATCACGGTCACCGTGACGCCGGCCGGCGGAGGCGCACCGGTCTCCACGACGTTCGCGTTGACGGCCACCGACTGCCAACCGGCCGGCACGTTCTCGAATCCCGACACATCGCTCGGGCGTGGCGTGCACGGCTCGCAGCTCGAGGCGTGGTCAGCCTTCGAGTCCGACACCGGGCCGACCATGCGCGCGGTCACCTTCCAGGCCCCCGATGTGACGGCGCGGATCCCGGCCGGCGCGCGGGGCCGCTCCGCCGGCACGCTGAAGACCGACAGCGGCCGCACCTATCAGCTGCGCGTGCCGCGCTCGGGCACGACCCTGCTGCGCCGCGGCGCGCTGCGCGTCGTGCTGCATCCCGGCGCGCGGCGATTCCTCACCGTCAGCGGCCTGCCGGGCGGCGTCCGCGACGTCGCGCTACGGCTGGTGGGCCGTGGCGGCGGGCGGCTGCTCGTGGCGCACAGCGCGCGCTTGGACGTCAGCGCCATCGTCGTCAGCCCCGCGGGGACCGTTCGCGTCTAGGCGGAATCGACCAGCCGCTCGAGCTCGGCGAGTGTCGTCTGCGCGTCGGTGTGGTGGACGACCGCCATGCCGAGCTCGCGCGCGGGATCGAGGTTGAAGGCCAGGTCGTCGACGAAGACGCACTTCTGGGGCGCGGCGCCCGCGCGCTGCGCCCCGAGCTCGTACATGCGCGGGTCGGGCTTGCGGAAGCCCTCCTCGCCCGAGATGACGACGCCGTCGAACAGCTCGGCGATGAGCTCGCGCGGATAGCGGCGCGTGCCCCACGAGTTCGACACGAGCGCGGTGCGGACCCCGCGCTCGTGGAGCGCGCGGATGCCCTCGACCATCGCGGCGTCGAGCTCGGAGCCCGCGAAGAGCCGGTCGATAAGGAGCTCGTGGTCGGCGATGCCGAGCGCCGCCGCGAGCTGCGGTTCGAACTCCGGCTCGTCCAGGCGCCCGCATTCGAAGTCGATGAGCAGCGCGCGGGCGTCGCGGTCGTGGCGGAAGAGGTTCGCGAGCGCGTCGGCGTCGAGGCCCTCCGTGGCGCAGAACGCGCGGAACGAGCCGAAGAGGTCGCCGGTCATCACGCCGCCCCAGTCGAGCAGGACCGCGCTGCGCTCAGCCGCCACGGGCCAGCGCCTCCGCGCGGCGCGCGAGCTCGATCACGCCGTCGCCGAAGCCCCTGAGGTAGGGGTCGTCGGTGCTGCCGGCCATCGCGCGCTTGTAGTTGCCCTCCATGAAGACGATCGACTTCCACAGCGCGAGCGTGCGATACCAGCGGATGTCGGTCATCGAGCGTCCCGAGCGCTCCTCGTAGCGCGCGACGAGCTCCTCGCGCAGCGGAAAGCCCTCCTCGCGGGTCACGCTCGACAGCTCGAACATGTTGCCTCTGGGGTCGCGGCGATCGACCCACAGCGTGCAGAGGTAGCCGACGTCGGCGAGCGGGTCGCCGATCGTCGCCATCTCCCAGTCGAAGATCGCGACGAGCCGCGCCGGCGGGTCGGGCGCCATCATCGTGTTCCCCAGCCGGTAGTCGCCGTGGACGACGGTGGCGGGGCCGGAGGCGGGCAGGTTGGCCTTGAGCCAGTCGGCGACCGACTCGACCGCCGGGATCTCGCGCGTGCGGTTGTGCTCCCACAGCCCGAGGAAGCGCCGCAGCTGGCGCTCGAGGTAGCCCGTCGGCTTGCCGAAGCCCTCGAGGCCGACGGCGCGCCAGTCGACCTCGTGGACCTCGACGAGCGCGTCGACGAGCTCCTCGCCCATGCGGCGCCGTTGCTCCGGCGTGTCGAGCGCGGTCGGCACGGTGGTGGTCACGACGTCGCCCTCCATGCGCTCCATCACGTAGAACGGCGCGCCGATGACCGCCGGGTCGTCGCCGACCGCCAGAACCGCCGGGACCCGCGCGCTGCCGGCGAGCGCGCTCAACACGCGCGCCTCGCGCAGGACGTCGTGCGCGCTCGGAGGCAGGGGGCCGCGCGGCGGGCGGCGCAGCACCGCGTCGAGGCCGTCGCGCCGCACCGCGAAGGTCACATTGGAGTGGCCCTCGCCGAGCGGTTGGACGTCGAGATCTCCGCTGCCGAGGGCGTGCTCGTCGAGAAATGCGGTGAGCGGCTCGAGCACGACGAGCGGCTCGCGCTCGTTCGCCGCACCCTCGGTGTGCGTCTGGACGATGTCGTCCGGGGCGATCACGGCGGCGAACCCTAGTGTTACGGTGTTCTTAGCGCCGTGGAACCGACCACAACCTTTGGGGACTCCGGGCGGTTCCTCTCACACGGTGCTGATCCTCATGCGACGTCTCCCAATACTCATCGCTTCCGCGTGCGCCATCGCTGCGCTCCTCGTGCCTGCCGCGGCCGACGCCTCGAAGACCCAGACCATGACCTTCGAGGCGCCGCGCGACCTCAAGGACCCGGCCACCCGCGATCAGGCGTTCAAGGACATCGCATCGCTCGGTGTGCACTCGATGCGCCTCGTGCTCTACTGGCACGACGTCGCCCCCGACGCCGATTCGCGCATCAAGCCGCAGTTCGACCCCACCTCGCCGTCGAGCTACAACTGGGGCGCCTACGACGCCGTGATCGACGGCATCAAGGCGCGCGGCTGGAGCCTGCTGCTCACCGTCTCAGGACCCGTCCCGCGCTGGGCCACGAACGGCGCCCGCGACACGGTCACGCGCCCGAGCCCCAACGAGTTCCGCATGTTCATGCAGGCGGTCGCGGAGCACTACGGCTCGAAGGTCGACAACTGGAGCATCTGGAACGAGCCCAACCAGCCGCAGTTCCTCATGCCGCAGTACTCGCCCAGCCACAAGCCGCTGTCGCCGCGGATCTATCGCAACCTCTACTTCGCCGCCCAGCGCGGCCTGCGCGCCGCGGGCCTCAACAACGCGCGCGTCCTGCTGGCGGAGACGTCGCCGCGCGGCACCGGGCACGTCGTCGCGCCGCTGACCTTCCTGCGCGACATGCTGTGCCTGGACTCGAAGTACCACAAGACCTCGTCGAAGTGCGCGAAGGTGACCGCCTCCGGCTACGCCCACCACGCGTACACGACCGGCCAGGGCCCGACGTTCAAGCCGCCACAGCCCAACGACGTCACGATCGGCGTGCTGTCGCGGCTGACCACGGCGCTCGACCGCGCCGCCAGGACCGGCGCGGTGACCGCGCACCTCCCGATCTACCTCACCGAGTTCGGCATCGAGAGCACGCCGGACCCGATCCGCGGCGTCAGCCTGCAGAAGCAGTCCGACTACCGGTCGATCTCCGAGCGCATCGCCTACGACAATCCGCGGGTGGTCGCGTTCTCGCAGTACCTCCTGCGCGACGACCTGCCGGTGCAGGGCGTGCCCGCGATCCAGCGCTACCAGGGCTTCCAGACCGGGCTGTTCACGGCCGCGGGCAAGGCCAAGCCCTCCTTCGACGGTTTCCGCCTCCCGCTCGCGGTCAAGCGCTCGGGTTCCAAGAAGGTGTCGTTCTGGGGGCTCGTGCGTCCGGCCACCGGCGCGACGACGGCGACGATCGAGGTCCACGGCAAGAGCGGTGGCTGGCACGAGCTGACCACCGTCCAGACCAACAGCCGCGGCTACTTCACCAAGAGCGGCGCGTTCGTCTCAGGCCGCGAGTGGCGGCTGGTCTGGAAGGCGCCCGACGGCACCACGTTCCACGGGACTCCGACGCGCGCGTATGCCGGGTAGCCTGCCCGGGCGATGGCCCAGCAGCTCTGGCTTCTGCGCCACGGCGAGGCCGAGCCACACGACGCTCGCCCCGACGCCGAACGCCGCCTGACCGATCGCGGACGCGAGCAAGCGCGCGCCGCCGGCCGCGCGCTGGCCGCCCTGAAGATCCAGATGCATGCGGCGTATACGAGCCCGCGGGTGCGCGCGCGCGACACCGCGCTCCTCGCCTGCGAGCCCCTGGGGGTCGAGCCGATCGACCACGAGCCCCTGTCCGGGGGCTTCACGGCAGACGACGCGATGACGCTGCTCGCCGCTTCGGAAGCCGAACAGCGCGTGCTGGTCGTCGGCCACGATCCCGACTTCTCGCAGGTCGTCTACGACCTCACCGGCGGCCGGATCGACTTCAAGAAGGGCGCGATCGCCGCGATCCGCCTCGACGGATCGCGCGGGGAGCTCATCGTCCTGATGCGTCCCCGCGAGCTGGTCCGAATCTCCTGAGCGCGATTGCAGGAGGCGGCGGGCCATGCTCGAACGCCACCACCGTGCTCACCCGGCGATCCGAACCGCTCGACCGCCGACTCCAACCATTTGTCGAGCGCGCGACGCCTGATAGGGCTCGATTTGACATCGTTTCACGGTCCATGGCGGGGCATACGACGATGCCGGCCGACGCACCATGGATGGCGCAGGCCGTCGAGGCCCTTGCCCATGAGCTGCGCTCCCATCACGCGCCGACCGCCGACCACAGCCATCGCTTGGCCGCTCACGCGCGCATCGTGGCCGAGCGATTGCGACTCGACCCGCTCGACGCGACCGAGGTCGAGCTGGTGGCGGTGCTGCACGACGTCGGCAAGCTCGCCGTCGACCCGGCGATCCTCGACTGGCCGGGGCCGCTCGACGAGGGTCGCCGCGAGCGCATGCGCCGGCACACGATCGAGGGCGAGGAGATGCTGGCCGGGATCGCGGGCCTCGAGCACCTCGCGCCCGCCGTGCGCGCCACGCACGAGGCGTGGGACGGCTCCGGGTACCCGGACGGTCTGACCGGGGAGGAGATCCCCCTGACCGCCCGGATCGTGCGCGTTGTCGACGCGTTCGACGCGATGACGAGCGAGCGCGCCTACCGCAAGCCGCTGCCGCGGCGCGAGGCGCTCCGGCGGCTGCGCGCCGGCTCGGGGATGCAGTTCGACCCGCGCGTGGTCGACGCCTTGCTGAAGGTGCTCTGACGGGCCGTACCATGGGCATTCGTGCCCGAACTGCCTGAGGTCGAGATCACCGCGCGTCGCCTCGATGCTGCGCTGCGCGGCGTCACGATCGAGTCGGCGCTCGCCCCGGGCATCAACGCGCTCAAGACCTTCGACCCGCCGCTGCAGGCGATCGAGGGCGCCGCCGTCACCGGCGTGCGCCGGCGCGGCAAGCACCTCGTCGTCGACATCGCCGGCGACCTCGCGCTGCTCGTGCACCTGATGTCGGCCGGGCGGCTGCAGCTGTTCGACAAGCGCGCTTCGCTGCGCGATCGCACATCGCGGCTGCTCGTCCGCATGTCGGACGGCCGCGAGCTGCGCCTGCGCGAGTTCGGGACCAAGCAGGCGGCGTGGGTGAAGGTCCTGCGCGCTGACGAGGTCGAGGCCGACGACGCGCTCGCCACCCTCGGGCCCGACGCGTGGCCCGACCCGCCGCCGCTGCGCGAGCTGCTCTCGGCGCAGGGCGCCCGGCCGCTGCACGCGGTCCTGCGCGACCAGCGCGTCATCACCGGGATCGGGCGCTCGTGGGTCGACGAGATCCTGTGGACGGCGGAGCTCTCGCCGTTCAAGCGCGCCGATGATCTCGACGACGACGAGGCCGACAACCTGCGCGCGGCGATGATCGAGCGCCTCGACGGCGCGATCGAGCACTACGAGCGCGTGGTCGAGCTGCCGATCCCCGACAAGCTGCCGATGCCGCTCGAGATCCACCGCCACCAGGGCGAGCCGTGCCCGCGCTGCGGCAACACGATCGAGGCCGTCCACTACGAGGACTACGTCATGTGTTACTGCCCGCACGACCAGACGGGCGGGCGGGTGCTGAAGGACCGGCGGCTCTCGCGGCTGCTGAAGTAGCCTGGCGAGCATGATCGAATCCGGCCAGCCCGCCCCCGACTTCGAGCTTTCAGACCAGGACGGCACCCCAGTTCGGCTGTCCGATCTGCGTGGCCACCGCGTGGTCCTCTACTTCTATCCGAAGGCCGACACCCCAGGCTGTACCACGCAGGCGTGCGGCATCCGCGACCACCGCGCCGACTACGAGGCTGCCGGCGCCACCGTCCTCGGCGTCTCGCCCGATCCGGTCAAGGCGGTCAAGAAGTTCCACGACAAGCAGTCGCTGGGCTTCACGCTGCTGGCCGACGAGGACCACGCCGTCGCCGAGGAGTACGGCGTGTGGGTCGAGAAGTCGATGTACGGGCGCACGTACTGGGGCAACGCGCGCGCGACCTTCCTCATCGACGAGGAGGGCGTGGTGCGTCACGTCATCCCGAAGGCGTCGCCGAAGACGCACGACGACGAAGTGCTCGCCGCGCTGGCCGAGCTGACGCCCGCGTAGCCTCCAACGATGGCCCCCTACACCTCCCCGCTGGCCGAGGAGCTCGCGCCCGACGTCCTCGACCGCTTCCTGCGCTATGTCCGCATCGACACGCGCTCGCAGCGCGACCGCACCGGCTCGCCGAGCACGCCGGGACAGCTCGACCTGTCGCGCCTGCTCGTCGACGAGCTCAAGGCGATCGGGCTGGCCGACGCCGAGCTCGACGAGAACGGCTACGTCATGGCGACGCTGCCGGCCACCGTCGACGGCGACGCGCCGGTCATCGGCCTCGTCGCGCACGTCGACACCGAGCCCGACACCTCGGGCACGGGCGTCGAGCCGATCGTCCATCGCGACTACGACGGCGCGGCCATCGAGCTTCCGCGCGGCGAGACCGTGCTCGATCCGGCGACGATGCCGCAGCTCGCGGAGAAGGCCGGCCACGACGTCGTCACCGCGAGCGGCGACACGCTGCTGGGCGCCGACGACAAGGCCGGCGTCGCCGAGATCATGGGCGCGGTCGCCTACCTGGCAGCCCATCCCGACGTTCCGCGGCCCACCCTTCGCATCGGCTTCACGCCCGACGAGGAGATCGGCGAGGGAGCGACGCTCTTCGACCTCGACCGCTTCGGCGCGTTCTGCGCCTACACGCTCGACGGTTCGACCCTTGGCGAGCTGCAGGACGAGACGTTCACCGCGGCCGAAGCGATCGTCACC
>Ga0081455_10002884_pt1 | contig 20225 bp, 23 predicted proteins | sample TabmetS3T2R1_FD_70207 | JGI IMG/M metagenome (GOLD analysis project Ga0081455, IMG submission 70207) | Tabebuia heterophylla rhizosphere microbial communities from the University of Puerto Rico - S3T2R1 | ecosystem: Host-associated > Plants > Roots > Rhizosphere ... | reverse complement strand
GTCTCCGGGTCGAGGACCGTGAGCTGGCCCTGCGGAAAGAAGCCTAGCGGGGGGTAGCTGCGGCCCGTGACGTAGAGCAGTCCCGTGACGGTATCCACCGCCATGGCAGAGGAGTCGGAGGCGATTTCGAAAAGAGATCTCCTTCGACTGAGCTCGTCGATGCCGGTGAGTTGTCCTTCGGGAGCCAGTGCGAAGAGCTGCCCGGACGTCGGGTTCACTGCCAGAGCGAGCGGAGTCGAACCGGTCGTGAGCGGAATGACCTCCAACGGGGGCTCGACGGCGAGGCAGGGCATCGCGACGAGTCCGACGAACAGTGCGAGATTGCGCAGTGACATTTCTCCCGGATGTCTCTGGATCTTACGTTTCCCGGAGCGCGAGCGTCGCGGCCGGGGTAGGGCCTAGCCTTCCGTCGACGCGTGCTCGACGAGCTCCGGGCGCACCGCGATCTCGGCGCCGCAGACGCAGGTGGCGGTGAAGCTGCCGTCCTCGCCCACGGATGCGCGGGGGATTTCGAGCTTCCGGCCGTCGTTGACGCTGCGGTCGTTGGACCAGCGCCGCACCGAGCCGGCGATGCGATCCGGGCGCTCGGCGAACTGGATGGCGAGCTGACAGCTGCACTTCGGGCAATTCGTCCAGACGTAGTTCATTGCGTCTTCTCTCCCGCGGGGCTGCGGAGCTCGCGGTGCGCCCGCTTTCTCTCGTACATGACTCGGTCAGCCTGGGCGATCGCGACGTCCACTGCGACGCGCTTGGAGTAGATGTGTATGCCGACGGAGGCGGCGAGGAACTTCGTGTAGGGACGGCCTCCGGGCTTGGGCGACTGCTTGACCTCGTCGATCTTGGACGGAAGCATGTAAAACCGTTTCCGGGCGAGCTCCTCGTCCATCCCCGGCAGGATCACCAGGAACTCGTCGCCTCCCCAGCGGATCACGTGATCGTTTCCGCGGACGAGCTTCTTGATCGCCGTGGCGACGGTCCAGATCGCCCGGTCTCCCTCCTCGTGGCCTTCCGTGTCGTTGATGCGCTTCAACCCGTCCAGGTCGATCAGGACGATCGAGCCGCCGAGCTCGCGCACCCGCCCGGCGAGCGCGTCGGCGAGCGACTGCGAGCCGCCCCGGGCGAGCGGCCACCCGACCGCGTGGCCCAGCACCGCCAGTGCGAGGCCGACACCCGCGCTCGGGCGACGCTCGAGCGGCAGCATCGAATGGGCGCAGTGGCCCGCGAACCAGGCCTGGGCGCGATCGGTCTCGAACAGCGACTCCGCCACCGAGCGCGCATCACCGAGGGCCGTGCGAGCAGCGGCTGCGAACCCACGAAGACCCGCAGCCCGAGCCGCGCGCAAGCCCCGCCGCGGCGGCGGCGGAACCCGACCGAGCAAGGCAGGTGCAAGCTCGTCCCACCCCTCGACAAGCGGCTCGACGAGCCGGCGGTACGCCGACCCATCCGACCCCAGCCCCGACGCCGTCTCGTCGAGCCCGCGTTCCAGCACGACCGCGCTGCCGTCGTCGAGCGGATGCGCCGCGGGCGCGTCGGGGTGCACCCATTCGACGTCGAGGTCGAGCGTCCGGAAGAACGGCGACCCCAGGCCGAGCGGCAGCACCGACGCGCAGACGTCGTGGGCGAACCCCGGCAGGGTCAGCTCCGCGGAGTGGAGCCCGCCGCCGACCCAGCCGGCCGCCTCGCGCACCTCGACCTCGAGCCCACCCTGCAACAGGGCGATCGCGGCCGCGAGGCCGTTCGGCCCCGAGCCGACCACGAGTGCGCGGCTCACTCCGCGCGCAGCCGCCGCAGCGCGGGCCCGAGCGCCTGGCCGCCGCGCAGCACGGGCTCGAAGAGGTCGCCGTGCTTCTCCACGCGCGCGAGCACCTCCCGCCTGCCGAAGTCACGCGGCCGCACCTTGTCGCCGAGCTCCTCCCAGCGCAACGGCGTCGAGACGGGCGCGCCGGGCTTCGGCCGCACCGAGTAGGCGGAGGCGATCGTCTTCCCGTGGCCGTTCTGGCGGTGGTCGACGAGCACCCCGCGCCGCTTCTTCTTCAGCCACTCCGTCGTCACGAGGCCGGGATGCTCCGCCTCCAACGCGCGCGAGACGCGCTCGGCGAGCTCGTACGTCTCGGGATACGAGTAACGGCGAGCGATCGGCAGGAGCACGTGGATCCCGTCCGCCCCGCTCGTCTTGACGTAGGACTGCAGCTCCAGCCCCTCGAGCGCCTCCCGCACGAGGTGCGCCACCTTGATCGCCTGGGCGAAGCCGTTCCGCGACTCCGGCGGGTCGAGGTCGAAGACGACGTAGTCGGGCCGCTCCGGCTTGTCGGTGCGCGAGTACCAGGCGTTCATGTCGATGCAGTTCATCTGCACCATCCACACCAGCGCGGCCGGCTCGTTGACGAGCGCGAAGTCGACCAGCCGCGAGCCGCCTTCGCGGGGCCAGGTCCGAAACTGACGAGTCGGAAGCCACGACGGCTTCCCTTTCGGCGCCTGCTTCGCGAAGTACGGCTGCGCGTGGATTCCGTGGGGGTAGCGCTTGAGCGTGAAGGGCCGGTCCCGGAGATGCGGCACCAGCGTCGGCCCGATCTCGGCGTAGTACTCCGCGAGATCGCCCTTCGTCACGCCGTCCTCTGGGAAGAGGACGCGATCCGCGCTCGTCAGCCGGACGCGGCGGCGCCCGACACGCTGCTCCTGATCAGGCACGGCGGCCCCAGTGGAGCATGGTGGTGATCGTCAGCCGGTACTCGGCGTCCAGCATCGGCAGCATCTTCCGCTTCAGCTCGTCCCGGTCGCGAGCCGGCAGCGCCGCAACGGCACTGACGGTGGAGTAGAGGTCGACCACCTCCGGGCCTGTCAGCCGCCGCCGCTGCTCGAACGTCTCGACCCGGAGCGGGCCGAAAGCCGAGTCCGTGAAGCACTCGACCGGGTCGGCCTTCTCCTCCCGCGCCGCCCTGCGGCCGGACCTGACGTATACCTCGTCGAACAGCGCGCACGCATCGGACGGAAGCCGCGGCTCGAGGAAGTTCGCCGTCCAGTTGTCGCCGTCCTCCCACCAGCGGTTCCAGACCAGCGCGACCCCACCCTCCGGCCGGAGGACTCGATCGATCTCGGCGACCGCCGCCGGCCCGTCGAACCAGTGGAACGCGTCGCCGACGAACACCGCGTCCGCCGACCGAGCCGGAAGCGGGATCCGCTCGGCCGTTCCCGCGCGAACCTCGACGTCCGGCGAGCGCCGTGCGAAGACCGCGCGCATCTCGTCGTCAGGCTCGATCGCCACGAGCCTCGGGAACCGGTCGGCGAGCGCGCGCGTCAGCGTGCCCGACCCCGCGGCGAGGTCGACCACCCTCGCACCCGGATGGAGCTCGAGCGCCTCGACGGCGCGCTCGACCGCCTCCGGAGCGTAGTCGGGCCGGACGGCGTCGTACTCCGAGGCGATCTGGCCGAAGCTGCGGGCGAGCTCACGCACGCCGGGTCCAGACGAGCTCGTGGCGGAGCGGCAGTCGGTAGGGGCCGTCCAGGAGCGGCCGCACCCGCTCGAACAGCGACGCGCGCTCCTCCGGCGGGAGCGCCGCGAGGGAGCTCGTCGTCGAGTAGAGCGTGAGCAGCGTGTCCACGTCGACGGTCAGCTCGTCGTCTGCCCGCTCGTAGTGGAGCGGCTCGAACGGCGACCCTTCGAAGGCGTCGTCCCAGGGCGGGCGGCGCAGCGGCTGTGACCGCTCCCAGGGCTCGCTCAACACCTGCAGCGCCGCGTCGGGCAGCGGCGGCTCGGTCTCCCACCAGTGCGTGGAGACGATCGCGAGCCCGCCGCGAGGCCGGAGCACGCGCTCGAGCTCCGGGATCGCCGCCTTGGGATCGAACCAGTGGAACGCCTCGCCGACGAAGACGGCGTCCACGCTCGCTTCGTCGAGCGGGATGTCCTCCGCGCTCCCCGCGAGCGCGCCGCCGTGCACCGCGCGCATCCGCCCGTCCGGCTCGACGGCGACGACCTCCGCGAAACGGCGACGCAGCTCCTCGGTCAGGCGGCCGGTCCCGGCGGCGAGGTCGAGCACCCGCGCGCCCGCCCCGAGCTCCAGTGCCTCCTGCGCGCGGTCGAGCAGCGCCTGGGAGTACGGCGGCCGGATCCGGTGGTAGGTCTCCGCGAGGTTCCCGAAGCTGAGGCGAAGCTCAGTCACGCGTGGCCCACTCGTAGTTCGTCTGCATGCGGAAGGTGTACTCGCCCTCGGGTAGCAGCGCGGCGAGCTCCGCGAGCACCTCGTCGCGGTCGTCGCGGTGGGCGATCCAGCTGGTCGAGGCAGAAAAGGCGAGCACCTCGTCACGGGTCGAGCGCTGCTCGTGCTCGACCTCGCCCGCGTGGACCTCGCCGAAGGGAGTCCCGTCGAAGACGCGGTCGTCGACAAACGGCGGCGGCATCGCGTCGAACAGCTCGTCCAGCCGTGCCCGGTACTCGGCCGGCAGCGGGTTCGGCTCGATCACCTCGTTCCAGAGGCGAGCGAGCACCCCGCCCGGCCGCAGCACGCGCGCGATCTCGGCCAGCGCGACGTCGTTGGCGAACCAGTGGAACGCCTGGCCGGTGAAGACCGCGTCCACCGAGGCGTCGTCGAGCGCGATCGCCTCCGCGACGCCGGGCAAAGCCTCGGCCTGCGGCACGCGCTGCTCGAGGATCGCCCGCATCTCGGTGAGCGGCTCGAGCGCGATCACGTGCGCGTAGCGCGCCGCGAGAACGCGCGTCAGCTTGCCGGTGCCGGCGCCGATGTCGAGGACGGTCGCGTAGTCAGCGATGGGAAACAGCTCGAGTACCTCGGGAGGCCAGCTCGGCCGCCCGCGCTCGTACTCCTCCGCGGCTCGATCAAAACTGCGAGCTTGCTCAGCCGACACCGGCTAGCAAGAACGAGCGTTGCTCCTTGACCATTTCCCGCGCGATCACGAGCCGCTGGATCTGGTTCGTCCCCTCGTAGATCTGCGTGATCTTGGCGTCGCGCATCATCCGCTCGACGGGGTACTCCTGGATATAGCCGTAGCCGCCGAGGATCTGCACGGCGTCGGTGGTGACGTCCATCGCGACGTCGGTGCAGTAGAGCTTCGCCATCGCGGAGACCTTCGTCAGCTCGGCGCCGTCGGCCCCCTCGTCGATCAGCCGGCCGCACTTGTAGAGCAGCCCGCGCGCGGCCTCGCACTTGGTCTCCATGTCCGCGAGCATCCCGGCGATCAGCTGGTGCTGCGCGATCGGCTTGCCCATCGTCTCGCGGCTCTTGGCGTACTCGAGCGCGTAGTCGGTCGCGCCCTGCGCGAGGCCGAGGCCCTGCGCGCCGATTCCCGGCCGCGAGCGGTCGAGGATACGCATCGCCAGGCGAAAACCCTCGCCCTCCCCGCCGAGCAGGTTGTCGGCCGGGATGCGGCAGTCGTCGAAGAAGATCTCGCCCGTCGTCGAGCCCTTGATCCCCATCTTCGGCTCGATCCGGCCGACCTCGAACCCGGGCGCGTCCGCTTCGACCACGAACGCCGAGATCCCGGAGTGCCCGCCCTCGGGGTCGGTCTTGGCGAAGACCACGTAGACGTGCGCCACGCCCGCGTTGGTGATGAAGCGCTTGCCGCCGTTCAGGACGTACTCGTCGCCCTCGCGGCGCGCCTCGGTGCGCATCGCGGCCGAATCGGAGCCCGAGCCCGGCTCGGTCAACGCGTAGGCGGGTAGCCACTCGCCGCTCGCCAGGTGCGGGAGCCAGCGCGCCTTCTGCTCGTCCGTCCCGGCCAGCTTGATCCCGAGCGAGCCGAGCTCCTGAACCGCGAGGATCAGGCCGGTCGTCGCGCAGACCTTCGAGAGCTCCTCGACCGCCACGAGCACCATCAGCGCACCGGTCCCGGTGCCGCCGTACTGCCCCTCGAACGGCAGCCCGAGCAGGTCGTGCTCGCGCATCAGCTCGACCATGTCCCACGGGAACTCGGCCGACTTGTCGATCTCGGCCGCCCGCGGCGCAACCCGCTCGCGCGCAAGATCGCGCACGAGGTCGCGAATCTCGCGCTGCTCGTCGCTCAGCGGCTCGGCCGGCACGGCCGTGAGTCTAGAGGAGGATGTTGAGCGCGATTCGAGACGGGCAGCCGCATTCGAGCAGCTCGACGGCCTCGTGCAGGTCGACCCTCGGCTCCCGCGCGAGCACCTCGGCCTCGAAGCGCCGACAGCCGGCGCGTGTGAGCTGCTCCCGCCGCCAGGCGACGACCTGGTCGTCACTCGCTCGGGCCTTCAGCAGCTCCGCCGTGGTCATGTCAGCGGACGCGCAGTCGGATCGAGACAGGCAGGTAGCCGCTTCTCGACGCCGAGATCCGGAGATAGCCACGGCGCTTCGGCTTGAGCACCACTGATGCGGTGCCGAATGCGTTGGTCCGCCACCTCGTCACGCGAAGCCCTGCGCCGGCCGCCCGCAGCCTGGCGCCGCCGACCGGGCCGGCGGTCTCGAAGTCCGAGAGGCTGATCATGAGCATCGCCCTCTTGCCGCGCTTGAGCGAGCCCCGGACCGCGATCTCCATCTTGCGGACCCGCGTGATGAGCTGCGGCTGCGTGTAGTCGCCGACGTTGTCGCCTTCGTCCATGGCGGCGACACGCCAGTACAGGCGCCCCGTGTTGACGGTGCGGTAGCCGAGGTACTTGAGCAGCGGGGCGTACGAGGTGTTGTCGGTGACGACGTTCTCGACGAGCTGCGAAAACTCGGGCGTGCCGGAGAGCTGGACGCGGTAGCGCCTCGCGCCGGCCTTCGCATTCCAGCTCAGCAGGACGTGGTTCACGTCGAAGTCGGCGTGGGCACCGGACGGCTCGCTGATCGTCCTGGTGAAGGCGTAGGTGGCGGAGTACGGCCCCGGCGTGAGCCCGAAGGGCGTCCTCGCAAACTCGGCGCGCACACGCCAGTGGAAGATCCCCGTCCCGTACATGAGCACCGGCGTCGCCGAGGGCGCGCGAAGGCCACTGAAGTCCCTGTGTGTCCCGTCCGGCTGGTCGACCGAGACGTCGTAGGACACGGCGCCCGGAACGGGGCTCCACGCCCAGTTCGGGATCGCGTCGCCGCGGATCGCGTTGGCGGGGCTACCGACCGGTGCCGCCAGCTTCTTCCGGAACGTCCAGGCGCCGGAGACCGCGTTCGACCAGGTCAGGCCGATCCCGTTCTCGTCGTTCGCGCGGACACGCCAGTACAGGATCGTGTCGGCCGGATAGGTGCTGTTGCTCGAGTACGCGGTCGAAGCGGTGGTCACGTCGTCGATCGGGCTGCCGAAGCTCGGATCCTGCGAGACCTGCAGCCGGTAGTTGCGCGCGCCCAGCACCGGCGTCCACTGGAACCGCGGCTGGTCGAGGAAGACGCTCCCGTTGGCCGGGAAGACCCGCGCGGGCGGCGTCGACTGCTTCTGGAACGAGCCGACCGCCGAGGTCGGGACGCCGAGCGGCAACGCGTCGCTGCCGTCGGTGGCCGAAGCCGGCAGGACCGCCCAGTAGTAGGTGGTCGTCTCGTCGGCGTACGTGGTCGGCACCAACGTGTTCCGCGGCGCGTAGGCCGGGATTCGCGTGAAGCCCTCGTCGACGACGTTGGTGAAGTTCGCGTCCTTGGCGACCACGACGAAGTAGCTGTTCGCGCCCATCAACGGCTTCCAGGTGAAGAGCGGCGTGCGCCCGGTGGTCGTGCCGGTCACGGGACCGACGTAGTCCCCCGCGCAGCCATAGCCCGCGAAGCACGGCGTCGAGTTCCCGGGGTCGACCGCGCTGGGGTACTCGCTCCAGGTGAAGGCGGGCCCGGCGGGGACGGCCGAGTCGGTGCCGCCGTTCTGCAGGTACGTGTAGTCCCCCCAGATCTCCTGGTTGATCGGCGAGCGATCGCTGCGCGCTCGGACCCGGAAGCAGTACGTCCCCGGGTCGAGCGTCGGAAACGAGTCCTGGGCCAGCGTTCCCTGCCACGGAGCCGGGTTGTTCAGCCCTGCGTAGCCGAGCGGGCTCCACTCGGTTACCGCGGTCTTCTTCAGGTAGGGCGTCGATGCCCAGAGACACGCGGCGCCGTTCCAGTCAGCCAGCTGCACCTCGTAACTGGAGGCGCCGGGCACCGGATCCCACCGCACGACCGGAACGCGCGTCTGGTAGCCGGCGGCCGGGTCGACGTCCGTGCCCGGGTCGGCGAGGTTGTCGCGCATGCGCAGGTTCTTGATGCTCGTGCCGGGAACCGGCCCGGCAGGCGAGACGTTGTCGAAGCTCTTCGTGAAGCTCGGCCCGACGTTCCACTGGCCGGCGTGCCCGTCCACGTCGAGCGCACGGACCCGCCAGTAGTAGGTGTTGTTCTTGAAGACCGTCGTCGGGGAGATCGAGTTGCTGATCGTCGTGCCCGTGCAGCAGACCTGCGAGCCGACCGCGAACTCCTGCGTCGGGTTGATCTCCACCTCGTAGCGGGCGGCACCCGGCACGGGATCCCAGCTGAAGCGCGGGTCGAACAGCTCGGGGGCCGACGCGAGGTCGGCCACGTGCGGAGTCGTCGCCGAGGGCCACGCCCACGTGAACGACCCGGCAGCCGAGGGGACGCCGCGATTCCCCTGGGCATCGAGCGCCGTGACGCCCCAGTAGTACGTCCCGGGTGCGAGCGCGGCGGCCGGCGTGAACGTCGTCGCCGACGTCTCGATTGGCCTCGCCTGCCCGTTGATCGTGATCAGCGACCCGAGGCTCGGGTCGGTCGCGACCGAGACGAGGTACTTCCGCGCGCCGGCAACCGGCGCCCAGCTCAGCCTCAGGGGCGTAGCCGGATACGTGATCTGCGCGCCTCCGACCGGCGAGAGGAGGGTCGTCCTCGACGCCCAGCTCTTCCTGATCGAGCGCCCGCGCGACCAGGCGGAGGGCGTCCCGTTCTTGGAGATCGCCCGCACGCGCCACCAGTACGTCCCGTTCGGGGCCGTCTGGGTCAGCGTCGCACGCGTGTTCTTGGTACGAAAGTCGTCCTTGCCCGAACCGAGCACCGGCGAGTTGAACCCCGCGTCGGCCGCGATCTCGAACTCGTACTCCTCGGCACCGGGGACGGCCTTCCACGCGAACGCCGGCAAGCCGCCGACCGCGCTGCCGTCCGCAGGCGAGAGCGGGAGCGGCGTCTTCAGAACCGCCCGTGCGGCCCCACCGACGAACAGGCCCGCGGCCGCGAGCAGGACAAGGACGCCGATCAGGCGTCGCAGGGCGGTCCGCCCCTCCGATTGCGTGCTGAGCTTTCTCACGTTGTCTCGCTGACTATTCCGCGACGGCGTCCGGGCCCGGATCGCCTGATCGTCTAGGTCGGCTCACCCGTTCCGGCGGATGTCTCAGTAGACGTAGGGCACCAGCCGGAAGCGGACCCGGCCGGTGTAGTCGCGGTAGCCCTCGTCCGCCGTCAGCACGCGCTCCTCCTCCCGGATCCGGACGAGCTGGAACGCGGTGCTCGCGACCAGGAGAACGAGGTTGCGAAGCGACGGGTTCTCCGCGGTGTAGGCGAGGTAGGCGATCAGGTAGCCGGTGTACGCAGGGTGGCGCACGAGGGCGTACGGGCCGCCCGTCTTCACGCCTCGGTTGGCCGCGACCAGGCCGAACGAGCGGCCGAGGGTCCCGAGGCTGAGCAGCGCCACCGCAACGCCGAGGAGCTGAAGCGCCTCGGCAGGCAGCTGCGGTAGGCCGCCGGACGCCGGCCGCGCCAGGAGCATCGCGAAGCTGCCGATCGGCGCCGCCACCCAGGCGAGGCGCCTCGAGCTCACCAGCTTCGTCGGGCGGCGAACCAGGAAGAGGACCGCGACCCAGCCTTCGAGCAGGGTCGTGCCCAGGCCCGAAGGCTCTCCCGTCGCGCGCCAGCGCTGGAAGTTCGCCCAGGCGAACGCCAGGAACAGGGTCACGAGCACGGCCCGCGACAGCAGGCTGCCGGCGCGTTCACGCATCTCACCGAGCGTAGGCGCGCCGGGCGCGAGGCCTTCCCGGGCAAACGGCTTGACCCGTATGGCATAAGGTCCTGAATTGGTGCCGATCCTGCTCGTCGACCTCGTGCTGGGCATCGCGCTCGTCGCGACGGTCGCGTTGGGCGCCACGCGCGCTCCGCTCGGCGCGTCGTCCGCGCGGCGCCGGGTGCTCGGATGGCTTCTGATCGCCGTTCCGCTGCCGCTGGCCGTCGGCATTGAGGTGTTCGCTCTCCCACCGCCCTTGTTCGCGCAGGCCACATTCGTCGCCGGGGTGGCCGCATTCGCTGCCGGAGCGCTCCTCATCCTGAGCAGCAGCGACGACGACGACCTACGTGGGCACGACGATCCCGACGGTCCGCCCTGGTGGCCGGACTTCGAGCGGGAGTTCCGCGCCTACGCGCGCCGCAGCTCGCGGCCGCGCGTACTTCGGTAGGGCTTCAGTTCTCGGCGGCAGCCCGCCGATGTGCGAACATGATGCGCAGTTGAGCGTTCACGCGTTTGTGCTTGCACTACTCGGCGGTTCGGCCGCGCTGGCGCTGTGGATTCTGGCGCGGTACGCGAACTTCGGCCCTCGCACGCTCGTCTGGGCGATCATCCACGTCGTCGCCGCGGTCGTGCTCCTGCAGTTCGTCTCGGTTCCGCTCGACCTCGTCAAGGCGAGCGGCGTCCCTGCAGCTCGATTCGTCTGCGCCTTCGGCGTGGCGCTGCCGCTGTTCGTCTACGCCTTCCTCAGCGGCGGCTGGGTCACCCGCCTGTCCATGGGCCTCTTGCGCTAGCGCTCCCAGGTTCAGAGGAGGCCGTGCGAGCCCAGGAACGCCGGCGCGAGGATGATCACGAAGATCACGGGCAGGAAGAAGATCGCCATCGGCAGGAGCATCTTCACGGGCGCCTTCTGAGCCCGCTCTTCGGCGTGCATCTGGCGGCGGTGCCTCAGGTCTGCCGCCTGTGAGTGCAGGATCCCGCCGAGCGGCGCGCCGAGCTGGTCGGAGGCGATGACGGCGTTGGCGAAGGCGGTGACGCTGTCGCTCCCGACGCGCTCCGAGAGGCTGCGCATCGCCGTCCGCCGCGACTCGCCCACCCGCAGCTCGGTCAGCACCCGCCGCATCTCGTCCGCGAGCGGGCCGTCGCTGGCCTCGAGCAGGTAGCTCAGCGCCGCGTCGAAGCCCATCCCGGCCTCGACGGCGATCGCGAGCTGGTCGACGAAGTGCGGCAGCTCGGAGTCGATCCGCTGGCTGCGCCGGGTTGCGGCCTTGCTGACCAGGAAGGACGGGATGTAGATCCCGGCCGCTGCGAAGGAGACGGCGAGCAGGATCCGTCCCGCGCCGTGCGCGAGGGTCAGCCCCGCCAGGAAGCCGAGCGCGGTCAGCGCCACCCGTCCGGCCATGAACATCTCAGCCGTCAGGCGGCTCGAGACTCCGGCGCGGCGCAGCTGCGCGTCGATTGCCTCCGGTGAGTCCTTGCGCCAGAGCTTCGCGTGAACCTCCGCCAGCAGCGGGAGGGCACGCGAGAGCAGCGCGGGCGCCCGGCTCGTGTCGGCCGTCTCCGCGGGGCCGCCCGCGGCGGAGCGAACCGTCTCCAGGGCTGCGCGGCGGTCGCGTTCTGCGGCGACGCGCGCGCGGGTCAGCTGGTAGCCGCACAGCGCGAAGCAGGCGATTCCGGCGAGAAGGATGAGGATCATCGCTAGTACCCCACCGTGACGATTCGCTTGAGGATCAGGCTGCCGATCGTCATCGAGACGAGGCACATGCCGATCAGGACATGGCCGACCGAGGTCGTGAACATCGGCGCCATGTACGACGGGTTGATCACGCTCATGATCAACACGAGCCCGAACGGCAGGGAGATCAGGATCATCGCGGACATCCGGCCCATCGAGGTCAGCGCGCGCACCTTGCGGGCGTGCCGCTGCCGCTCGCGGACCGTCTCCGAGAGCGTGTCGAAGAGCCCGGCCAGCGAGCCTCCGACCTGCGACTGGACGTTGACCGCGGTCGCCACGTACTCCATGTCGGGTGAGCCGATTCGCTCGCACATCCCGGTGAGTGCCTCGTCGAGCGGTCGCCCGAGCCGCTCCTCTCCGAGCACGCGGCTGAACTCCTCCGACGCCGGGGGACTGCCGTCGTCGGCGATCGCGCGGATCGCCGGGCGGAGGCCGTGGCCGGCGCGTAGCGTCGAGGCAATCGTCGAGAGCACGTCCGGCAGCTGCTGGTCGAAGGCCTTCCGGCGCCGCACGGCGGCCAGCCGGAGCACGAGGAGCGGCACGCCGAGCCCGAGGAGCATGCACAGCACGGCAACGACCGGCCCGGCGCCGATCACGGTGACGAGCACGCCGAAGACGAGCGCCGAGAGCCCCGCGAGGTACGGCAGGTGGCCGACCCGCAGGTCCAGCCCCGAGCGCTCCACCGACCGCGTCAGCCACTCGTAGCCCGGCAGCTCCTCCAGCGAGCGCTCGGTCCACGAAAGCAGTGACTCGAAGCGGCCCCGGCGGTCGCGGTCCTCGGTCCGCCGCTCGCCGCCCTTGACGTGCTTGTCGACCAGCCGGCCGATCTCGGACTTGCGCAGGCGGCGGTTCGCCGCAACCCCTGCCGCCGACAGCAGCAAGGCGACGAGCAGGACGACGACCAGGGCCGTCTTCCCGCTGCGGGCAACCGAGCCCGCCTTCGTGGGGGCGTACTTGCTTCCCGGAACCTGCAGGGGCACGGACGTACGCCGACCCGCCGCGCGGACGCTGAGCAAGAGCCGGTCACCCGGCCGTGCCTGCGTCAGGTACGAGATCTGCCACGTCCGGTCGAGCTCACGGCTGAGCGCCTGGTAGGTCGAACCGAAGCTGGCGGCATCCGCGGCGTCGAAGACCTTTCCGCCGGTCGCGGAGGCCAGTGCGTGGAGCGGCTCCTTCTCGGCCTTCGAGCCCGCGGCGATCGCGTAGACGACCACGTTCGCGCGCCGCGCGGCCGCGATCGCGCCCGAGAGCGAGCTCTTCGAGCCGAGGTCGTGGCCGTCGGTGAGCAGGACCAGGATCCGCATGCCGTTCGACATGTGGGCGAGGCGCGCCGACGACAGGCCGACCGCGTCGTAGAGCGACGTGCCCGACTGCCGGTCCGGCTCGAGCGCCGCCAGCGTGCGGGCGACTTCCTCGCGAGGCGAGTTGAGGCGCGTGAGCGCGAGCGCCTCGTGCCCGAACGCGACCAGCCCGGTCGCGCTCGCGCGCTGCTGCGAAGCGAGGAACTCCTCGGCCGCCCGCGTCGCCTCGTGCAACGGCTCGCCGCGCATCGAGTACGAGTTGTCGACGGCGAGGACGATCGCCTCCTCCGCACCGAGCTGGTGCGCCTGGGGGAACTCCGCCGGCACGGTCCCTTCGAACAGCGCTGGACGGGCGCCCGCGGGCACGACCGCCGTCACGCGCACCAGCGGAAAGCCGCTCACGTCGACGTGTCGGATCTGCAGCGGCGTCGAGGCCGCGGCAGTCGCCGGCAGGCAGAGCGCCGCGACTGCTACTGCGAGTCGGAGCGTCTTCCTCACGAGTGCCCCAGCCAGGCCGAGGAGGGCAGGTCGACGCCGTTCGCCATCAGCTTGTGCAGGAAGTTCGGCCGCAGCCCCGTGGGCGCGAGCGGCCCGAGCAGCCCCGGTTCGCCGCCCGCACTCTCATGGGTCGGAGCCACGAACAGGTCTTGCAGGGTCACGACGTCGCCCTCCATGCCCGTGATCTCCGTGATCTGGGTCACCTTGCGCGAGCCGTCGACCAGGCGGGCGATGTGCACGAGCAGGTCGAAGCCGCCCGCGATCTGCTCGCGAATCGCCTTGACCGGGAGCTCGACGCCCGCCATCAGCACGAGCATCTCGAGCCGGTGCAGCGCGTCACGAGCCGAGTTCGCGTGGATCGTCGTGAGCGAGCCGTCGTGGCCCGTGTTCATCGCCTGGAGCATGTCGAGCGTCTCCGGGCCGCGAACCTCGCCGACGATGATCCGGTCGGGCCGCATTCGCAGGGCGTTCCGGACGAGGTCGCGGATACGGACCTCGCCTTCGCCCTCGACGTTCGGCGGACGGGACTCGAGCGGCACGACGTGGCGCTGCTGGAGCCGGAGCTCCGCCGCATCCTCCACGGTGACGATGCGCTCGCCCGCGGGGACGAACTGCGAGACCGCGTTGAGCAGCGTCGTCTTCCCCGTACCGGTTCCGCCGGAGATGAGCAGGTTGAGCTTCCCGCGCACGCACTGCGCGAGGAAGTCGGCGGTCTGCGGAGTCATCGAGCCGAGCTCTACGAGGCTCTCGAGGGTCAGCGCGTCCTGTGCGAACTTCCGGATCGTCAGCGACGGCCCGCGGAGCGCGAGCGGCGAGATGATCGCGTTGACGCGGCTGCCGTCGGGAAGCCGTGCGTCGACCATCGGCGACGACTCGTCGACCCGGCGGCCGACCTGCGAGACGATCCTGTCGATGATGCGCAGCAGGTGCGCGTCGTCCAGGAAGGCAGCATCCGTCTCCTGGATCACGCCGCCGCGCTCGATGTAGAGCTGGTCGTACCCGTTGACCATGATCTCCGTCACGCTCGGGTCGCGGAGGAAGGGCTCCAGCGGTCCGTAGCCGAGGATGTCGTCGGCGATCTGCCGCTCGAGCAGCGCACGCTCGCTCGGGCTCAGCGGGACTTCCTCGCCCTTGAGCTCCTCGCTGACGACTTCCTGGACGCGCCGCTCGAGCTCGTCCGAGCCTTCGAGGTTCAGGAACGCCGCGCCCAGCCGGGCGATGCAGGCCCGGTGGATCCGGGTCTTCAGCTCGGCGTGCGGGTCCCGCGCCCGCGCCCGCGCCTGGGCCTGGTCGACCTGGAGGCGCTCGGCGAGCACCGAGGCGTCGTTGCGGGAGAAGCCGTTGTTGAGGTCGACGCTGCTCATCGGCGTCCCCTCAGCCCGAAGCGGCGCCTCGGGGCGTCGTCTTTTGCCTTCGCGCCTGCGAAGACCGTGTCGGCAAGGCGCCCGGCCGCCTGCGAGAAGCTGGTGCCCTCGTCCGCGAGGACGACCGGCAGCGCGCGGTTGATCGCCGCCGGAACCTCCGGGTCGTCCGGCAGCTCGAACGCGATCTTCGTGTCCAGCGCGTCCTCGATGTCGTCGCGCGCGACCGCGCCGGCAGCGCCGATGCGGTTGGCGACGAGGGAGACGCGCTCGCGCGGGAAGCCGAGCCGGTCGATCGTCTCGAGCCCGATGCGCACGTTCTTGAGCGACGTCACCTCGGGGTTGCACACGAGGAGCAGCTGCTCGGTGTGGTCCAGCGCCGCGAGCATCGGAGCGTCGAACAGCGGGCCGGTGTCGATCACGACCGCGCCAAAGGCGCTGCGCGCTGCCTCGAGGATGGCCGCGAGCTGGGCCGCGCCGACGAGGTCGGCCTCTTCCGGCCGCTTGGGCGCAGGAAGCAGCGACAGGCCGGTCCGCGAGTCCGTGCTGACGAACGCCTTCAGCTTCTCGACGTCGACGTCGCCCTGCGAGGCTGCGAGGTCGGCGATCGTCGCCCGCGGCGAGACCGCGAGCGTGAGCGCCGAGTCTCCGAACTGGAGATCGAGGTCGATCAGCAGCGTGTCGACACCCGAGCGCGCGGTTGCCGCCGCGAGGTTCGTCGCGAGCACCGTCTTGCCGCTCCCGCCCTTGGGCGAGAACACGGTGACGACCTTGCCCCGGTCGCCGTTCGCGCTCGCCGCAGCCGCGGCGGCCTTGCGCAGGGCGAAGACGAGCGTCTCCGACGGCTGCGGCAGCACGAGCACGTCCGCTGCGCCGACCGCCAGCCCGGTCTCGACGATCCCGTTCGGCTCGCCGTAGGCGGCGAGGATGAGCGGGACGCGCAGCTCGCGGGCGTGCGGCAGCTCGCCGTGGGCCGAGGAGGACTCGAGCACGTGGAGTGCCACGTCCGCGGTCGTCTGCGTCTCGGCGAGCCCCGTCGGCCGCACCAGCGAGATCGCCGGCTGGTGCTGGAGCATCGTCGCGACGCCGTCGGCCGCCGGCCCGCTCAGCAGGACGCGCAGGCCCTTGATTCCGTTGTGGCCGTTACTGTCCATCTGCGCTCCCTGCGAAGCCGCCGGCGATCTGCGCCTTCGTGTCGTTGGTGTTCGGAAGGCCGCGAGTGAGGAACGAATGGAGCGTCTCGACGCTCGGCTTGCTGTTCCGCGGGCCCGCGGTCGGGCGCAGGACGAGGTACCAGGTCGCGTTCTTGAGCGCCCAGAGCATCGTCTGGCTCTGCTTGTCGGTCATGACGAGCGTCGCCGAGCTGGTCGCCGCGCCTGCAACGCTGCCGCTCTTCGAGCCGGTCGGCGCCTTCAGCACGAGCAGGTTCTGGAGGACGGTGCGCGTAGTGACCCTGTTGATCCCGCCGACGGTGTACTTGGTGTTGGCCACGACGTCGACGCGGTCGCCGTCCTCGACCGTCCCCGAGAGCAGCTGGTTCGGATCGCCTGGCACCACGACGACGCGCTGCTTGCCGGCGAAGCTGGCGAAGATGCCGCCCTGCGCCATCGGCTTGAACTGGCGCAGCGTCACCTGCTGGCCCTTGTAGATCGTGCCGGACACGACGAGGTTGGTGAGCGGCGCGCCGCTGACGACCGCGCCGGGAACGACTGCCCGGTTCGGCACGGTCTGCTCCTTCAGGTAGCCGCCGCCGGCCACGGAGGAGCCGGGCGTGCCGGCCGGGATGTCGCGCGCCGCAACGAGCACCTTCTCCAGGTCCGCGCCGTGATTGACGCTGTTGCGGTAACTGATGACGTAGATGCCGACCAGCACCGCGGCGAGCACGGCGAGCCCGATCGGCAGCGCGAGATTTCGAAGTCGGGATTTCGTCACAGCAGGTTCCTTTCGGGTCTCATTGCGTGAGCGTGATGACGTGCACGCCGAAGTCGAGGCTTGGGTCCGTGATCGGGTTGCCGGCGGCGAGGTCCGTGGCCAGGAAGGTCACGAAGTGGCCGGTGAGCACGTGCTCCTTCCCGGCCCACTTGCCGATGTCGTCGATGACGAAGGCCGCCCACCCGATGACGTGGTACCCGGTGACCGTGGCGGTGTCGTACACCGGGAACAGGAGCACACGGTGGGCGTCGGCCGCGGCTTGCAGCTGCGTCTTGATGCCGTTCTTCTCGCCGTTCGCCGGCGGATAGGTCGTGTCGATCGGGAGGTAGTCCGGATACCCGTTGTCCAGCCAGTTCTTCATGTCACCGCTACCGGCGCTGCCGTCCCGATCCAGGTCGAGCAGGCCGAACTTGCTCTTCGTCGGATCGAATGGATTGTCTTCGTCGAACCCCAGGACGACCGTCTGGCCGAAGCAGTTCGGGTTCGTGACGATGCAGGCGTAATCTTTGTAGACCGCGATCGGGGCCACGTTCTTCAGGCTCGACGGTGCGCTGACCTGTGCGCGTGCGTGCGCCCGGGCCGTCGCGTTCAGCGCCGGCAAGATGATCCCGTTGACCGGCTTGGCCGCCACCACGTCGATCTCGGCGGCACTCGGGAACGTGATCGTCGGCGCCGCGATGCCGCTGAAGTTCTGCTGCGCGTAGGTGATCGCCGTCGAGCGGGCTCCGGTCTGGTCGATCGGCAGGTTCTGCGCGCCGGCCAGCGCGGCCGCGTCCGCGGCGGTCTGGACCTGGCGCTGCGTGCGGAACCACGAGCCGCCGTCGACGACGAGCGAAACCAGGCCGACGAGCCCGAGCAGGGCGACGACGACGAACAGCATCGCCTGGCCCGAGTCGCCGCGCAGCCGTGTCGAGAGCGCGCTCACTCGAGCCGCTCCGTGGCGCTCGCGGTCATCGTGCCGCTGCGGCTGATGAAGACGTTGATCGTGAACGGGACGGCGATCGAAATCGTGTACTGCGTGCCGGCCAAGCCAGGAGAGGCGGGCGTGCAGGTGATGCGGGCGCCGCTCTGGAGATCGTTCGTCCACTGCGACGCCGAGACCGTGCTCTGAATCGCGCTCTTGGCAGCTGCGCACGGCCCGCCGACTGCGGTCCGGCTGACGGCGGCCTTGCGGGCGCCGACCCGCGCCGCGTCCGTGTAGACGATGTACTTGTGGAACGCGACGCCGCACTGCCAGATCGCCAGGAAGAGCATCACGATGATCGGCAGGACCACGGCGAACTCGACCATGCTCTGGCCGTCGTCTCTGCCGAGTCTCGGATATGTGCGGTGTCGGGTCGTGTTCATGTCGGTGAGATCCGGACAGAGCCTCCGCCGGTCGGGCGGAGGCTCTGTCGGTTGATCGGTCGCTTACGCGCCGATCGCGTTGCTGACCTGCGTGATCGCGTTCTGGATGGCGGTGCCGAGGCCCGTCCACGTGACGGCGAGCAGCACGGCCACGACCACCACGGCCAGGATCAGCGCGTACTCGACGAAGGTCTGACCCTCGTCGCTGTCGAGCCGACCCATGAAGGCGGTCGCCCAAGCAGTGAGGCGATCCATCATGAGGTTCCTCCCTCTATCCCTGCAGGGCGACCATCGCCCTCGCATATGGGAGGAGTGTTAAGCGGGCGGCGTTGCCCCCGGATCGTCCGTGAGTCTGGTTTCAACCACCCATCCGGTTGAGGTGGCTGCCGGGATCGCAGCGTTACGGTCACGGCCGTGATGGAGCGGAGGGTCGTACTCGCGCGCGAACACCACGTCGTCTGCGACGTCGCCGACAAGGCGCTCACGCGCATGCGCGGGCTGCTCGGCCGAAGAGGGCTCCAGAGTGGGCACGGCCTCCTGATCGAGCCGACCTGGTCGGTTCACACCTGGTTCATGCGCTTTCCGATCGACGTCGTGTTCCTCGACCGCGACCTGACCGTGCTGAAGATCCGCAAGCACATGGGCCCCTGGCGGACTGCTGCGCGCTTTCGCGCGCGGTCGGTGCTGGAGCTCGCCGCCGGCGAGTGCGACCGGCTTCACCTCGAGGTCGGCGACCGGCTCGCCTTCGCGCAGTGACCGCCGCCGCCTGGACCCGCGCGCATCCACTCGGCTCGCTCTTCGCAGCGGGGCTGGCGACAACCGTGCTCGTCCGCTACGGCTTCACCGCGGCAGGGCAGATCGCCGCCCTTGCGACCGCGGTACTGGTGGTGCTCTCACTGATCGACGTCGAGTCGCGCCGCCTGCCGAACCGGATCGTCGTTCCGGCGGCCGCCCTCGTGCTGGCCGCCCGTCTGCTCACGGCGCCGCAGCACTCGGCCGCCTGGATCGGTGCCGCGCTCGGCGCGGCGGCGTTCCTGCTGGCCTTCGCGCTCGCCTTCCCCGGCGGCCTCGGCATGGGAGACGTGAAGCTGGCCTTGCTGCTCGGCGCGATGCTGGGGAGCGCAGTCGTACCGGCCGTCGTGCTGGGAACGCTCGCCGGTGCGGCCGCGGCCGTGGTGCTGCTCGTCCGTGACGGCCGCCGTGCGCTCGGGCGCACGATCCCGTTCGGGCCCTTCCTCGCCTTCGGCGCAATCGCGACCGTCCTGCTGTTCGCCCCCTAGGCCCGTGACTCCGCTCACCGTCCACGTGAACCGGGCCGAGCTCGTCGAAAACCTCGTCAGCTCGTTCAAGAGGAGCGGTTACACCGCGAGGCGAACAGGGCCCTGGACCTGCGCCGTCGTGCACGAGGACGCTCTCGACGAGCAGGAGGCGCGAGTCGAAGTGACGTTCTTCCTGCGCGCGTGGGGCGCGCGGTTGAACGGCGCGCAGGCCTCGCTAGCGGGCTGAGCCCTGAAGCAGCGCGGCCGCGTCGACGTCGAGCGTCGTCGCGAGCAGGCCGTGGCTGTACGCCCAGTGCACCGCCTCGGTCCGGCTGCCCACGTTCAGCTTGCGGTAGATGTTGGTCAGGTGGAACTTCACCGTCTGCTCGGCGAGCCAGAGCGCCTTCGCGATCTCCTTGTTCGAGCGGCCCTCGCCGAGCGCACGGAGGATCTCGAGCTCGCGCTCGGTCAGGCCGGTGGAGCGCGCAGCCGGCGCCTGATCCGCAAAGCGCCCGATCGGCTTGCTGACGGTCGCATCCATCGCGGCCAGCAGCGCGTCAGGAAGCTCCAGCGGGTCGACGCTCTTCGAGACGAATGCGTTCGCTCCCCGCGCCAGCGCCTCCTCGGCCACCGCGTCGGAGTCGACGCCGGAGAGCACGACGATCGTGACCGCCGGATCGCGCTCGCGCAGGAGCCGTACGCACGTGAGCCCGTCGACACCCGGCATCCGCAGGTCGACCAGGACCAGGTCTGGGGCCGTCCGCTCGACGACCGGCATCAGCTGGCTGCCGCTCTCGGCGGCGCCGACGATCTCGAACTCGGGCCGCTCCGCAAGAGCGAGCCTGACCGCCTCGACCATCAGGCCGTGGTCGTCCGCTACCACCACTTTGAGCCGCCGCAT
>Ga0081455_10002883_pt1 | contig 20226 bp, 37 predicted proteins | sample TabmetS3T2R1_FD_70207 | JGI IMG/M metagenome (GOLD analysis project Ga0081455, IMG submission 70207) | Tabebuia heterophylla rhizosphere microbial communities from the University of Puerto Rico - S3T2R1 | ecosystem: Host-associated > Plants > Roots > Rhizosphere ... | reverse complement strand
GCGGGTGGAATAATTAATCCGATCGATTTCTGGTTTAATAACTTCCTGTTTCTTTTTCTTGATGTCGGTCAAACAGCAAAAATTCGTTGTCGAGTAGAACCGAGCACGACCACAATTTCGATTTGGGGACATCAGCAAAGCGTTTTTTCGCCTCTTATGACTCAATTGACGAAAAGTTCGGTTTTTTCGGTTGAATCAAATATAGCGAAAATTCGAATGGCAGGGAAATATCGAATCGCATGAGCCACAGAATCTCAGATCGTGTTCGCGAAACATCTGCAACAACGGGTACGGGTTCGTATGCGTTACTTGGTGCCGTAGCCGGTTTCCAGAGCATGGCTGCTTCGCTGACTGCTGATGGCGATACCGGTTTCTTTTTCGCGAAGAATGAAACTGATTGGGAAACGTTTCTCGGTACGCGCGTCAATGCTACGACGTTGGCGCGCACGATAATTTATTCTTCAAGCAATGCTGGTTCTCCGATCAGTTGGACATCTGGGACAAAAGAGATCGTTGGTGACATATCGGCTCGCTATGCCGAGATGCTCAACACGATTAGTGCTCCGGTTGCTTCAGGAAGCACTACCGACATCGGTGCAGTCAACTCCAGCGTCATCGAGATCACCGGTACGACGACGATCAATTCGTTTGGAACAAGTGCGAATAAATTACGGTTCGTTAAATTTAGTGGGCAGCTGACGCTCACGCACAACGCGACAACATTGATCCTTCCGGGCGGCGCGAATATCAATGCCAAAGCAGGTGATTGTGCAACCTTCGTGTCGGATACCTCTGGCAATTGGCGTTGCCTTGATTATCAGCCATATCTAGCTCCTGACCTGGAGGGCACATTCATTCCAGGTCTGACATTCGGTGGAGCATCAACTGGTATTACATTCAGCGAACAACTTGGTGTCTTTCAAAAGCGCGGCAATTGGGTTTATTTCACGATACAACTAACTCTTACTGCCGTAGGTTCAGCGAGCGGCGACGCTTTAATCACCAATCTACCTTTTACGGCGGCGGCTGGTATCTATCATCCAGTCAGTCTGTGGGCGTCATTGATTATTGTATCTAATCCGAGCACAGCTCATATTCAATGTATTGTCGATGCTGCTGCGGCGACCATCTCGCTTTGGGCTAATGATTACAGTACTCTAACATCTGTTCAATTGACGAATATTAATTTTGCCAATCTCCCTCAGATTATTATCTCGGGGCATTACCATATAGCATAGTAATGCATATTCCTCGACCAGAAGATTTATCTCCGTGGCGTCGAATTATTGTGACGATAGTAATCGTTTTGTCTGTCGTTTTGATCTTGTTCATTATTAGCATGTTTTCGGTTGAGGGACGACAACCTGAAGGACAGTCAATTATTGAATGTGCCGATCCTAGCGTGCGGGATGCACTCAAATTGACGATACATAAATCTTTAGATCGAAGCTTTGAGGAGCGGACAATAAAGCTCTTCGCTGTATGGCTGTCCGATGAACAAGACCAACCACGAAGATTCCTTAATGGTATGCGGCTGTCTGTACGTGGTTACATCAATGCACGCAACTTCGTCGAAACGTGGAATCCGCCGCCGTGTTCAGAGGGGTTAAAATGAGTCCTAATCTTGGCCAAGAAGCAGGACTAACTGCGCGCACTGTTGTCGAGGCAATGAAAACGACACCAGCGCTTTTAGCGCTAGTTATTTTCAATATACTGTTCATGGCGGCGGTGGTCTACATCCAATATACCAACGGAGAACGATGGCAAACATTGTTTGAACTCACACTCAAGCAATGTGGCGTTAAACAATAAAGGAGCACGTCAATGAAGCTAGCGATGTCGTCTGGCCACGGACTCAAGGTGCGCGGTGCAAGCGGCATACTCGATGAGGTGGATGAGGCTCGCAAAGCAGTCGATCGCACGGCCGAGCTGATGAGTGATTATGGCGTCGGTGTCGTCACTTTCCACGATGATACTTCGACGTCACAAGATGAGAATTTGGATACTATCGTTCGCTGGCACAATGATCAGGATCGGGATCTCGACGTCTCATTTCATCTGAACTGCTATGACGGCTCGGCGCACGGCACCGAGGTGCTCTATCTCACGCAGTACGATGTCGCCAAGAGTGTTTGTGACGCGATCTGTGCTGCGGGTGGATTCACCAATAGAGGACCGAAGCAGCGCACGAATTTGGCATTTTTAAACGGCACCGATATGCCTGCAATCTTACTTGAATTGTGCTTCGTTGATTCCAGTGTCGATGCTAATTTATGGAAGGCGAATTGGGAGAAGATATGTCAAGCTCTGGCAAATTTGGCAGCAGAAGAGGATGAACTCGAGCCTGTCCTGCCAGAAGAAATCGAACGTCCTGAAAGCATTCCAGTCGAAGACCGGCCAACACTTGCACGCGGCGATCAAGGATCTGATGTGCTCGATCTGCAACGCATGCTGCCGCGTTTTCCCGGTGAATTCGATGGTGACTTCGGGTCGGTCACTGAAGATGCCGTGCTCAATTATCAACGTTCACGCGGTCTTGCGGCCGATGGCATTGTCGGTGAGCAGACATGGACCGCGCTCTATGAGCACAAGCTTCCAGTCAAGCCGCCACCGCTGCCGCCCAATGCGCTTTCATATGCGCAGCAAACTGCAATCATGGCCATTGCCAACAACTCGGCCATTGCTGATTACTCATGGAAGAGCAGAGGCATTGCACCGACCGGATTTACTCAAGGGATGGCCTTGTCATTCGCTCAGACGCTAAAGAAGTTTCGTGCCGATCATCCTGCTGCTATCGAGATGGCAAAGGCCAGGACTGATTCCGACAAGGATGTGCTCAATCTCTATCGCGATGATTTCGAGGAGCTAGGATTTTTCAACGAGCAGAGTGGCGAGGATACGCTGCGGCATCTCTACGCTTTCATGCTCGGCAGCGGCATGCGGGAAAGTTCAGGACAACATTGCTGTGGGCGGGATCAAAGTGCCGAAAATACCAGCTCGGATACGTGTGAGGCTGGTGCTTTTCAGACGAGCTACAATGCACATTCCGCAAGTGATCCCGAATTTGATATTTTGCTCGATGAATATGCAGCCGGATTATCTCCCGGCTATCTCGATGCCTGGAGCGAAGGCGTATCATGTAGTTCCTCAGATTGGGAGAACTACGGATCCGGCCGCGGTGAGCAGTTTCAAGACCTCTGTAAAAACGCACCAGCGTTCAGCGCCGAGACCCATGCGCTCACATTGCGCAATCTTGCCAATCACTACGGCCCAGTGATCAGACACGAGGTCGAGCTGCACCAGGACGCCGAAGAGATGTTTCGCGCAGTGCAAGATTATCTTGATATGGTCGCATAATCAGCAGCTGCCCCGTAAGAGAGATTAAGACGGTAATACTTGCTGTCTGGATTCTGGATATTCAATTATTTCAACGTTGAATTTCTCAGCCAGTAAACGCAAGACATCCATGACAAGAGGCGACCGTATCAGGTCATGGACTATTATTTGTTCGCCAGTGCCAGATGGATACTTAATTACGACGGTCATGTTACTGTCTTGTCTTGAGTTTCCACCTACTTCGGTGATCTTAAATCACTTTCCTTTGCCCTTCAAATGCCCGTAGGCGTGATCGAGTAGGTGCAGGTAGTTGCCGGGATGGTTGCTGCTGTTTGACAGCGCCCAGCCGCGTTTGCAGCGTTTGCACCAGAACTCAGTTTGTTCCGGTCCCACGATCACATGGAAATACTTTTTCATTCCTTCCCAGGCAAAGTTGCTTTCTGACTTGTCTTCTGGCATGATTACCTCCGTTTAGGACTGCACTCTCTGTAGAACCCTCCAGGTGTAAATGGCCCTAGCCGGTTGGACCCCGGCTGGGGCCTTGGTGTTTTAGGACTTGAGCCACTGCTCAAGCGCATCGCAGCAGGCACGCAGCTGCGACCCGCGTCCAAACGTGCTCAGATATTCCACGCCGATGTGGCGGCAGATCTGCTGTGCGAGGTGAGCTGCGTCCACCCCCTCGGCCTGCTCGGCGCCATCCTTGAGCGTCAAGCCCTTGGGATCTTGTGGGTTGGCATGGTGGATCCAAGTCTCCGCTTTGAACCCAAATGCTGTTGAGAAACGATCAGCTCCTTTTGGACTGAGAAAGAGATGATCGCATTCCCGCAGCTCATCCACGAGCTTAAGCAACAGCTCCTTCGACATCGCTAGCTTCATAGCGATTTCCTTTCCTTGGTTCACTTGTTAAACAGCCTGCGCGCAGGATCTCCCACGCGCGCAAGCATGGTAGCACATCACGTGACATTGAGCAAAGTGACCGCGAATCACGAACCGAAACGTCAATGGGTTAGCGGCAATCTCGGTCCAGAATGATTGAACAATTTCTGCGTCACTATGTCGCAGATTCGCGTAGTGAAATTAAAGTTTTCCCCAGTACCAACCGTCGAACATCGTCAACATCCATATTCCGAGTGCAAATAGGGCGAGGTAGAACATCGGAGCAAATACATAGCGCCAGAATGCCTGCTCGATGTAGTGCATTATGCCCATTTCACTCCTTATGATCCCATCCCTGAGGATGCCAAATAAATTCTGGTTCCGGTGCTATGATTGTCATCGGCGGGATCTCTGGTGGCACTGTCGGCGTCTCAGCCCAGTACAATTCCTTCCTCGGTTTCATCCGCTCTCCCATGTACCAGCACTGCTCTGATCGGCCGCCGACCTTGGTGCGGTAATGCCAGCCGTCGCTGTCAACTGGTTCGAGATGGCATATCATCTTTTCACCGCCCCGAGCGGTGCGGGTCATGATTACGCTGGTCACAAATGCAATCGCCAGCAACAAGGCAATAGAGACAAGTGCTTCATGGCTTTTCATCAGTTCTCTCCCAGCTTATCAGCGATTGCTCCCATGATTCCGCCGGGACCACCGGCTGGATTGCGCGTCAGTGAATGCGCCAGCTCATGCAGAGTCATGCCGTGCTGCAGTAGCATTGAAAACATAATCGCTGCATCTCTGGTCATGACATCGAGATCGGTCCCAGCACGCCGACCGGCGTTGACGAAGATCTCGCCCGGTCGGGTCATCTCGTGATCGTAATAACCCACGGTGACGTGCCAACGCTGCCCCCACCAATCGAGATCAAACGTCTCACTGTGTCGTCGCTGTGGTAGAGGACGTCGCATCAATGCCGATCCACGAAGTCAAGTGATTTTGGTAGCTCTGGCTCGTCGTTCCGACGCTATTTCCAAAGCAGCAACGATTTGTCCTGCCAGAAAAGCACGCGTTTCGACGCTGAGCGTTCCCGGTTTCAACGTGTCCAAAATTTCCCACGCTTTATTTAGTGCCCATGGTTGATTAGGCCCTGGCGGATATTTGGATGGATAAGTATGCTCGGCTTTACTCATTTCTGTGCTTCCTTTACGGCTTCATGAGTTTTTGCGACAACGGACGCGGTATTGATTTTTCTTTGGGCTCCATGACGTATGTCGGTGGGCGGTTGACGGTGGCTATAGTCAGCTCATCGATGGCTTTTGTGATGCTACGCAAAGCAGAAGTGATTTCATCCAGTCTTACTAGCAGGCTCGTGTATTGCTCGTCGGTCATGATTACATCCAGGTCTCAACGATGTGAGGCTCGTCGTCATCCCAACGAGCAATGCGGATAAGACCAAACGGAATCTGCTTGCGCGCCTCTTCCAGGCTATTACAGACCTCACAGTCTTTGTGCGGCCCGCCCGGAACGTCATGCACGCGCACTACAAAGCTGCCGGGATAGTCGAGCGGTGATCTGTAGATCACGTACATCTGCAGTATGGCAGCCATATCAACACCTGAAGATTGGCGGCTTCCCCGGTTTCACTGGAGCTACATTTCTCAGCGAGACCAACCAGAACCGGAGCTTGTTTGAGGAAGGAAACCCTCATCGCCCGTTGCCGCCGCGGCTGCGTCTTTTTCCCTCGATCTCGCCGGTCTCGTTATTCCGATCGGTTATGATACTCCTTGTGTGCGTCGAGTAGTGACGTGCCAAGCTTCTTTTGTCGCTCGACCAGTTGTTGATATTCCTTGGTCTTATCGGCGATCTCTCGCTGGATCCCTTCGATCCAGATGGTGACCTCCTGCAGGAAGTTCTGTGCGTCGTTCACGACATTAGTGGCAGCGGCAGTGAAAGCTTTGCCTAACTCGTCGCCGAGGCGCTCGAAATGCGTAATCTCCCGCGGCTGCTTGGGCGGCGGCAGATCGTTGTTAACGTCCTTGATAAAACCCGTGAGCTGGTTCTCGACCTCGGTGATTTGATCATCGAGCTTTGGTTCAATGCGGCTAGGCAGCTTCGCCATCAGTGCCTCCCAAGTTCAGGTGGATCACACGCCCGTCCTTCCACAGAGCTGTGACTGGGTCGGCGCAGACCACGACACGCGTGTCGCGTACCAGGGTCCAACGCCACATCAGATCCTGCACATAGGCTTCGGCCTCGAACTGCGTGGCAAAGCGTAGCGCATTGCTGATCCACTCACCGCTGCTGTCAGCGATCACTTCCGGTTTGAAGCTCATCTTATTCCCCATAATTTTTGTGCTCGTTTGATTGCTTTACGATTTTTTCGATCGCTGCGGTCCTGCTGCCGATGGAACTCGGTATTGATCTTCTCACCATTGATCCTGGCGTCGCAGCCTTCACCAGCACGAATCAGCAGCAGAGCTGCGTCACGCAGCTCGGCGTCCTCGATCTCCTGTACAACCCCGCAGCCATAAGTCACCTCGCCGGTCTGGACGAGGGCAGGACAACGCCCGCCCTCGCCAAACAACACACGACCAACTTGACAACGCGACGCAACGCAACATACGCCACAGCCGTTGCACGGTGATCCGTGCTTAGGTTTGCGCGCGACCATCTCGCGCGGTATCGAAGCAGCCCAGCTCATGCCGCATCCTCTTCTTTTTTGTTCGCCGTCAGGAAGCTCGTGCGATAGGCCTTGGTTGACCAGCCTTTCTCCGCGGCGGCGTAGCCCATCAATTGAGCGTGCTCGCCGTTGCAGAAGAAGCCATCTTTGTAACTCTCGCCATCCCAGGTGGCATAGCTGTAGACAGTCCGACGCCCGGTGCGTGCATAACCATCAATCGTTGATTCGGTCTCGTGATGATACTTCACCGACACGATCTTTTCGTTGTGCTTCTTCTGGCAATCTTCGAGCGTGGTCAGCTTGTTTTCTTTGAACGCATGGAAAGCATTGCTGACAGAATGGTAGTTCGTTGCTTTGGCGATCGGTTTGCCACACCAGCGGCAACGCGGCCGCTCTGCTGATTTGAACATAGCTAGGTTTCCTTCGGTTGCTTGGTGAACTTCGTACCATCGCACATCACGTGACGTTGGCCAAGGAAATTTAAACTAAATCTTCCGACGCGTCCACAGCTGGGACAGCGGAAATCGTGGCTCCAGTTTTTGTAGTGGTAGTGCCCATAGCCGGTCACGTTGCAGATCGTCGGCTCGTGCGGTTGGCGGGGCGCTTTCGCTTCCTGCCGTTTACGATCGAACTGGGTATAGAAATCAGTCATAGCTAGGTTCCCTTTGCGCGCGCTAGATTGATGTCAACCTGGACGTCGGATTGATTGATGGCACGCCGTCGTGCGCGAGCGCGCAGACGCACGGTGCTGCTCTTGCTACGTTCCAGATCAAGAAACCGCATCAGCTCGTGGCGCGACAGTCGATCGATCTCTTGCAAGTTATCAGTCATCAACTGGTTACTCATTGTCTGATCTCCTTGATTAGAAGGCGGGGAGGGCAGTCTCATGAGTGCGGCTGGGGCGACCGCCCTCCCCTAGGCCTCGGTTGTTACCGAGGCTGTTCCTCGACAACGATGTCGATCAGACGATCCTTGCTACGGGTCGCTGCGACATATTGCAGATTGGCTTCCTGCTCGATCTGCCACGCCTGCCGCGCCCAACGATTCGGGCAGGTATTGGCGCGATCCAGCCAGAATACCGTCGGCCATTCCCGGCCCTTGCTCTTGTGGATCGAGGACAGCATCAGCAGGTTGAGATTACGATCGTCGGTGAACATCTCATCGATCCAGGCCACGGCATCGGCCACGCTGTACTTCTTCTGCTCGCGACAGGCGGTGATAATGACCTTGGCGGTCTCGACCTGATCCTCGATGGCAGCAACCTTGGTCTCCTGCTTTGCTGCCAGGAGCCGCGAGGTCTGCCGCGCGAGGTAGTCATCGAGCTTTTCCTCCAGCCGATCCAGGCTGGATACCTTCCACCGCGTCAGGAGCTTTTTAAGCCCTTCGCCGACGTCTTCCCGACCGGCGATACGGCAGGGTATGCGCCGACGCAGCAGGGCGAACGCCAGGCTCACCAGCGGCCGGTTTAAACGGCACAGGACTGCCGCTCGGCTGTCGAGATCGTTACGCTGCATGAAGGCATCCAGATCGATCTTGCTGACATCGCCTTCGGGCGCCGTGTCGGCCGCCGAGATATGCGAGACCCACTGCTGCGCGAAAGCGACTACCTGCTTGGGGCAGCGGTAGGTGATAGTCAGCGGCAACCGGATCGCATTGAAGTCGCGAGCGATGATGTCGAGGCTATCGCTATCGGCGCCGGTGAAGCCGTAGATTGCCTGCCGCGGATCGCCGACCGCCGTCAGCCGACCGCCTTTGCGCAGCAGCATGCGGACCAGGGCGCGACGTGCGGCGTTGGTGTCCTGCGCCTCGTCCAAGGTGATGTTGGCATGCCGCCAGCAAGGCAGCTCATGCAGCGGCGGCAGATACACCATGTCATCGTAATCGATGGTCTCAAGGATCCGGTTGTTCTGGATCAGCAGCTCTTGCGCCAGCTCGATCAGCTTGGTCTGCATCACAGGAGAGGCGCCGCCGTTGCTGTCCTCGAAGATGTCGAAGTGCGCGGCCATTGTGAGCCACGCGTGCATATCGGTGATCGCGGGACCGGCGGTACCGAAAGCAGATTGCTTGGCAAGAGAGACCAGCTTGAGCACTTCGCCGCAGCGCGCTTTTAGCGGATCGGTAGCGTGAGTGACCTTGGCGTCGAAGAGATCGCGAACTTTGTTCTTGTTAATGATCAGCGCATCTTTGCCGACTGACTTGACGATGACGGCGCGACCGGCGGCATGCACAGTCGAAGCGCGCATCTTTTTCCAATCGACGCCGAGTGCCTTGAGCTTCGCAGAGGTCTCGTCGGCGACGTCCTTGTTGTACGCCATATAAAGCGTGTCGCCTTGCATACGCTGTCCGCCTTCGAGCAGGACCGTGGTCTTGCCTGCGCCTGCGACCGCTTCGAGCACGGATGAGCCGGTGCCGTTTTTGCACCAGTCGAGATACGTTTCCTGTTGGGGAGACCAAGTGAACATAGCTAAGGTTTCCTTTGGTTGATCTGTCACGTGACAAGGATAGCAGATCACGTGAATAAGGCAAGAGGCAAATTATTTAACGATTTCAACGACTTTCTCGAGGGTCTCTTGGGCTTTGCTGGGGCGTCCTTGTTTCAATGCATCGAGCGCATCCTCGACGGCGATCAGCAATCTGCGCATGTTGCGTTCGTGCTTTTCGCCGATCTTGATGGCGGCATCGCACATGCCAAGCAGTTTTATTTCATTCTGCATCAGACTGGTCACCTCCTCCAATGCGGTTTTCTCCTTTGGCTTTTAGCTGTTCATTCTCAATTTGAAGTTTCTCAAGCGCAAACTTTTGCTGCTCGACTTGCTCGGCCAACACAACACATTCGGAGCGAACTTCGGACAGTTCGCGTTCCAAATAGTCGATGTATTGAAACGCTTCGTCTAGGGTAGAGTCAGGATGTAGCATCATGCATTATAGCAGGTGTTGACGAATATCCTGTTGACCGTACATGAGCTAGCCATACAAAAACAAGATTAGCACCCATATTACCATCACCCAGATTATTATGGGATCGACCATTCCACCCTCCCCTCCAATGCGCGGCGGGCTATCACCCCAGCATGTTCGTAGTTGTTCACAATATCGTCAGCTATCTCTTGCAGCGCTTCCCGCAACTTCTCGTTATGCTTGGCTTCATCACGGTAGCGACCCTCCCAATAGCGATTTGCCCCTATGCCGCGCAGCATTTCTTGCAGCCGCTCGTTTTCTTCGCGCTCTATGCGTGTCCCTCGATCTCCGGTTGCCCTTCAAAGCGTTTGATTTGCTCCTTGAGCATGATCACGACCTCGTCACGGCGCGCGTTGGAGATGTAGTTGGCGCGACCGGTGTCACCGGCTTTTGCCTTCTCGGCTTCCTCGAACGGAAACACGATCAGCACAAAGCCGGTCTTACGATCAGTGCCCGTTGCCGGTCCATTGAAGACGTCATCGAGTGCTTGCGCCAGAGCATTCATCTTCTCACGATATTCCGGCTGAATCGGTGCGTCGCCTAATCGCTCACTCATTTGAACTTTCCTCCTCCTCCTCCACTACGTGCGCTATCGCCATGTTAGACCATTCGTTATGATGGCGATGAAAACTGCTGTGAGGATCACAACGATAATTGAAATGGCGATGTCCATTTATCTCTCTACCACGGCGATCTCATGACATTGCCTCATAGAGTTCACCCCACGAGACCCATACATCAGTGTCGCCAGCACGCGCGCGCCGATCGATGACTTTTCCACTAAGTTGGGAGAGGTTGACCAGCTTGCCATAGCCCGCGTAGACGCAGTGGCCATAGTGCTCCAAACAATATTGCGCCGCCGCACAGTCCTCGCGATTGGGCCAATTGAATTTCTCCTTCTGTGGTTTATCCGCAACCCATAATTTGATGTGCTCCCAACTACCGATTTCGGGACGCTGCAGCATTAGATGCCTCCATCACTTGATTCTTCCGCTGGGATTGGGCATCTTAACTGGGACTGCGTCAAGTGACAATCTGGAGTTATCCTGATGGGAAAATGGACTGATCAACTGACTGACGGTGAAGCAAAAATAGTTGCCGATCTGGAGGCACAAATTGCCGTGCTTAAGGCGCGGCGCTATAAGATTCAGAACGCGGCAACGCAGCGAGCGCGGAGGGATGACAGTGGCAGGAAATCGAAGTCGGCTAAAAGGATATCGAGCCGAAAGAGGGCTCGTAAAATTCCTGCAGGCGGCCGGGTTGGAAGCGGAGCGAGCGCCGCTTAGCGGAGCCCTGCGTGGCGCCCGATTTGGTGGCGGTTTCGATGTACATGTAGCGCAATTGTTCGGGCGGCAATTCAAGCTCGAAGTCAAGCATCATGCCAACGGCTTTCGTCGGCTTTACAAGTGGCTTGAGCCCGTCGATATGCTGATTGTGCGCTCCAATTACAGCAAGCCATTGGCTGTCGTTCCGTTGGAATTGCTGCTTCAACTGGCAACGGCGGCGAAAGTGGAGATCAAAAATGCGCCGAAAGAAACCGACCAAAATCGACAATGTGACTAAAATGGCGGACTTTTCGAAGGAGCATTCAGGATATTCGGCGAAAGTTACTGCATCCAATCTCCTGCAAGAGCTTCAAGACACACGCGATCGGCATGCTGGTGCGTCATTCGCACTTGATCAGGTTCGGTATAAGCAAGGTGAACTGGAAACAGAGATCGAGCGGCTAAGGAAAAAGCTGGAAACGATCGAGACACTGACCCGAATGATCTGCAAGCTGTGAGACCTGCACTCATACGCGATCGCATACCGAAATGGGTATTCTCAACCGGCAACTCAACGAAGAAGAGACTCGCGTTTATGCGGCGGGCATGGCTGCACGCAGGCGCGGAGAAAACAAGCCGCGTGAAAGAGTGCCAGAGCATCTCTATCAATTCTGGAGAGCGGGATGGAAACGTGCTGGTAGCTATCTGCGTTCTGGTCCGATAAACCGAGCGATCAATTCATCGACACACGCACAGAGTCCGCATATGGTGCGGACTGAAGTTGAAACACTTGAGCAAGCTGTGGATGTGCTTGCGATCCAGCAACGGCGCAAGAAAGCCGTGACAACGTTAAAATCACAACTGCGAACGCCTCGGCAGCAACGTAGCGATATCAGGATCGCTGTCCTAGGACATCAAAGGCGCGTTAACCGCGCAGCTGAAGTCGCAATCCAGCAGGACAAAGCATCCGAGTTTGAGCTGCTGCAAGTTCAGCGGATCGCCAAGGCGATTGAGATTCTGTCATTCTCTGTTGACGAGATGTCGGCGATGTCGGCCATGCAATCATGGTACCCGCTGATTACGGCTTCGTCATTGATTGGCGTAATTGAAAAGCTCTGCAATATGATCAAACGGCCACTGCCGACATTCGATGGTTTGCGCAAACCGATCCAGCATTCGCATACGCGTCGTTGCCTCAACTGTGGTGTCGAGCTACGGCCACGCGAGATCGAGTATTGCTTACACTGCACGCCAGTGGATGATTCAGTCAAGATTTCATCCGAATTACGACGTGAGCATCTCGCACGTCTGAGCGGACTGAAAAGCGAAGCAAAAGAGCTAGGACGGCTTATTAATGATCTAGAACGGGCAGTCGATCATGATGATCAAAGACACGGCGGACATCCGGCAGCGGCTACTACAAGTGTGGAAGCTAGTGGACGAGAAGAAGATCTCGACAGCAGAAGCACGGCTCCACATCGGACTGGCACGCGCGATTCTTGAGACACTCAAAGTCGAAATTGCAGCCGCGCATTTGACGCAGTTGCAAGCGCCGTCTGTTTCACTCGGGCGTTCCACCGACACAGTGCAAGTGGCTCGTCGGCAATATGCGTCCAGCTCTCATTCGTGATATTGAGACCCGCAGCACTGTCGATGTCGGCGACGTGGGGGCGCATATCTATGCGGCGCATCCGTCAACTGAAGTCCTCTGTGTCGGTTATTGCCTTGATGCGGGCCCAGTACGGATCTGGCACCCTGGAGACTCCGTTCCGAAGGAATTCAAACTTGTCGCTCAGAATCGTCAATACGCAGCGGTAGCGCACAATGCTGCGTTCGAGCTGCAGATCGAGCGGCACATCCTCGGACCCAAATACGGCTTCCCAGTCTTTCCGATCGAGCGCAACATCTGCACCATGTCGCTGGCACTGGCACTAGCATTGCCAGGATCACTCGATCGTCTGGCCAAGGTGCTCAATCTCGAACATCAGAAAGATGCGCTCGGCAACCGGCTGATGTTGCAGCTGTCCAAACCGCGGCGGGCACGTAAATCCGAGGATCCCGACGGTATTTATTTCTTTGACGATGCCGATCGCTTGCTGCGGTTGGATCAATATTGCATCGCCGACGTCGAGACTGCACGTGAGATCCTCGATACGCTTCCCGAGCTATCGGAGCAGGAGCAGCAAGTCTGGATCCTCGATCAGAAGATCAACGATCATGGCATCTATCTCGACAAGCAGCTGATGCTCGCGGCCAAGAAGATCATCACCACGGCGCTACCGAGCTTTGACCGTGAGTTGAATAGGCTGACCAATGGACAGGTGAATGCCATCACTCAGGTTGAGAAGCTCAAGGCCTGGATCAATCAGTTTTATCCGGTCGATACACTGCGCAAGGACGATCTCGAAGAACTTCTGCAGCGTAAAGATTTGCCGAAGCAAGTACGACGTGCGTTGGAGCTGCGCGCCCAAGGGGCACACGCTGCTATCAAGAAGGTCGATGCTCTGCTGCAGCGGCGCGGCGGCAATGGACGGATCTGTGGCGCGTTTGTCTATCACGCTGCTGGTCCTGGCCGCTGGTCGAGTAGAGGCGCGCAAGTTCACAATATGAAGCGGTCAATGACCGAAGACATGGAACGAGCGATCCAGGTCATCAGCACTGGCGACTTCAAGACCGCGCAGAAAGAATACGCCAATCCGCTGTCGGTGATCGGCGATCTTGTGCGGGCCAACATCATGGCAGCACCCGGCAACATCCTGATCGGTGCCGACTTCAGCGGGATCGAGGCACGCGTGACAGCCTGGGCAGCAAATGAGCACAAGAAGCTCGATGCCTTCCGCGCCTATGATGCCGGTACCGGGCCGGATCCGTACATCATCGCTGCCGCTGCCGTACTCAATATCGATGCCGATGATCTGAACAAGCGATACAAAGCCGGTGATCCGAATGCGCGCGAAGAGCGGCAGATCGGAAAAGCATGCGAGCTGGCTTTCGGTTATCAAGGCGGGGTCAATGCCTTCAAACGATTCATGCCCAGCGGAGGTGTCGCCATTGCCGATGCGGATTGGGATTGGGAATACGGCGGCGTAAGAGGCAAAGGTGGGCGGCCTGGAGATCGAGAGCGGGAAAAACTCAATGAAGATATTGAGGATGCTAAGATCGATAGAATTAAACAGCGATGGCGACGCGAGCATGCACGGATTGCCCAGCTTTGGCGCTTGCTAAACGATGCGGCATGGCGAGCAGTAAGAAAACCCGATTTGACGTTCACCGTGCTCGATCGATTCGTGTTCGAATGCGATGAGCAGCCGATCCTGTGGTTGACGCTGCCGTCGGGGCGCAAGCTCGCTTATCCACACGCACGGATCATTCGTGCTTTTACCCCGCATGGAACTCGCCTTTATATCGAAGCGGCAAACGGGCGGCCGATATTGGTGTTCAAGGATGCGTCGGCGGGACAGTGGCGCGACGTGAAAGTCTGGGGTGGATTGTTGACCGAGAACGTAGTGCAGGCGATTTCACGTGACTTACTGGCAGAAGCCATGCTAAGGATCGATCAAGCTGGTCTTGATATCGTTGCGCATGTTCACGACGAATGTGTGATCGAGGTGAAAGAGGACGTCGCCGATCTGGCAATGCGAAAGTTCTCGCGGTTGATGAACATGGTGCCGGATTGGGCCGAAGGACTGCCGATCAAAGCCAATGCCTGGACTGCTAAGCGCTATGTCAAATAAAGAGTAAATCATGAGCGATGAAACCGAAGAAACGCAACAGCTCGCCATTGGAATGCTCAAGTTGGCCGACGGCTATAATACGGCGCAGATATTCACTGCGCTAACCGCGGTCCTGGTCGAGCTGATCAAGCAACAGCCGAAAGCAAGTTGGGACACTATCATCAAACATCATGAAATGGTCGTTATAAACAGATTGGCTGAATTACGATGAACGAGCTTGATGTGCTGACGAAAATTTTCGAGAAGCACAATCACGATTTGGAATCGCTTGCACCGCGTTTTCAGGCTGAGCGCTTGCTTGAATTGTTGGCGGATGCAGGCTGGACGGTCACGCCAATCGATGAAACAGCAAATTTTTAGGTTGAGACGATGTCTGATCCTTGGGAAAGACTCGCCGACGAGCAGATTGTCAATCCGGTCAAGAGCCGGATGAAGGCGGCGCAAACGCGAGCCGAGCGTAAGCGGCAGAAAGCGCTACAAGAACGCGACATCCTATTTCGGCAGTGGACAAAGTGGCATCGGGAGCATAAACAGGAATTGCTTACTGGGCGGTTTTCTGGACCCGCGACCGCGTTATGTGAGTTCCTCGAATCCATGACCATCGAGGATGGGGCCGCGCTGATCGATCTGGTCAGTCGCGGCCCCTGGCGTTCTACCGACAAGGATACCAAGTTCACCGTGCTCTCGCTGATCGATCACGCGATCTGCTATCTGCGCAAGCGCGAGGGATTGTATCCGATTGATGATCCGCTTCCCGGTGAAGAGGATAGTGTGTTCTTGTGTATCAAAGCCGTGTTGATCTAGGCGACTTCACTTAAACATGATTTAAAATTTTCATCTGGATGTTCTCTAGAAAATTTTTCCGCAGCTTTATACCAATCGAGCATCTGTTTGCGTTTGTAAATTTGCAACTGTGTTCGATTACGATCTTTACTATCATCTAAATCAGCAACAATAAATGTATCACCAATCCATATACAATCATGCGGATAACCACCAAAAATATCAAGATGCCATTCTGTTAGATAGCATGCTAGTATTTCAAGTTTAGCTTTATCCGTTTTAGCTTTTATTCGCATGCTATCGATATCAGTAATCATTTGTGTTCTCCAAGCTTGTTTTACGTTCGTCTCTTGATAAAGGATTCAATATAAGATGCCTGTCTCTCCAGGCTGTCACGCTCTCGGTTAGTCAGGCTCGTTGAGGCCTACCTTACCACACGTGGCGTTGACGTGTAAAAAATTGGTCTGCAACCGGAGTTGTTTAAGCGGCATCATTCATTTCACGTTGGATGAATTTCAATACTCGTGCGGCACGCTTGGCGGTGTAATCGAAGTTCTCTTCAAGATCCGCCAGATATTCCTTGCGAGTATGTGACCGCTCATATTGTTGACAAACTCCGACAATAGCTTTCAGATTGCGCATCTGTTGAGTGATCGAAGCGACTGTGGAACAGGTTCCAGAGTCAAGATGATCACGATGCTGATCGTCGAAGTAGAAGGTACCATCCCTTTCAGTCAGAACTGCGAACCATCGGCCACTCTCACCAGTGGCCGGTGATCCGCGTTTAACGTGAGGAATGGTGTAACCAACCTCTTCATAGTTCTTACGTACATACGATATCGTCGCACGTAAGACCCATGGAGGTACACGTCTGTGCATTTCTTTGCAAAGACGTGTATGCATTTGACGCAGATCGTCTGCGGGGAGGCACTGGAATAGCGCCTCCGCGCATTCTTCAAGTTTCATTTTTCCTCGCTATCTGTACGCTACTCGTTCACGACCGCGAGATGGCCGCGCTTATTGGCTGATGTGCTGCGTACATGATTGGCAACATCGGTCCAAGCATTGGCTGCTTTAAGTGCAGCTTCTGCGAGAGCATTGATGGCAGTGACAGAAAGATCGCTTACATTGCGTCCAAGTTTCTTTCGACTCTCTTCTGCCAACCGTCGTGCCTTGCCTGCGTTGGCAAGAGCAAAGGATTGCGCCACCAGCACTGCAACATCATCTTCAGCAGGTGGTGGAATTTCCTTACGCTTCGGTGCGAGCTTGATCGCATCTTTTTTCTCACGAGCTTTACGTTTGCGCTCGCGAGCACTCTCTTGTTGACGCCGAGCCTTGGATCGCTCGGTTTCGTCTTTGGCTTTCTTTGCACGTGCCTTGGCTTCGGCCTCTTCAGCTTCAGCTTCAGCTTGTTCACGTGCCGCTTCGGCTTTGGCTTCCTCACGCTTACGCCGCTCGTCTTCACGGATACGTCGCAAAACATCTTCGACATACCAGATCGTGACTTTCTCGCCATCCTTGCGGGCGGCTTTGACAATCACATCGAGACTGTCTGGATTACCAGCCGCAGAATGAACTTTCCACGGTAACTCATGTCGCCGATTACGCGGAAAAGCTTCGGCCGTAGTTCGAAGATTGCTAAGGTAACTTGTAGAAAATTCTAAGCCATTTTTCTCAAGTTCATCCGCAACAGCTTGGAGTCCACGTGGTCCGGTGTAGCTTTCTTCCGCTTCGTGAAGGAGTGCTTCACCAATTTTCCATTGTGAGCCGTCAGATCCTTTGGCGGCGGCAATGGTCTCTGGGAACTTGCTCATGTCTTTGATCTACCTCGCTTTTCGAGTTACGTCCTCGAGATTTCTCCGGTTGCAGACCGGCTGAATACGGTACTTGGCGGATGCACGTGTGTCCCGCTGCAAGGGAGAGGGGCTTATACAGCTCTTGCTCTTTTGTCCCTAGTCTGCTTATATAGCAGAAGGATCAGCACATGCGCAAGAGAAAAAAGATGGATCCTGGAATTGCAGCGGCGGTAGCTGTCACCGGCACTCGCTATCGATTAGCTAAGATATTAGGTCTGCGGCCATCAGCAGTCTTACAATGGCGGCAAATTCCAACTAAACGCATCATCGAGATTGAAAAGCTGACTGGCGTACCACGCGAACAATTACGCCCGGATCTGTATCGCAAAGTCTGATTGAAGAACCTGACACCACAATAAAAACGGGTGGCTTTGGCTGCCCGTTTTCATTATTATAGTTCACGTGATCGGAGATTGAACATGCTGATTAAACCGGCACTACAGAAGCATGTCGATGCGCAGCAGGCGCGCTACTACAGCCGCACCCGGCGCGCGCAGCAGGCCAAATACGTTGGCGCATCGGAGATCGGATTGTGCATGCGGCGGGTCTGGTACGCCAAGAATGCGATGCACATCACCATCGACACCAAGCACTCCGACACCATGAACTGGGGCGCCACGCGGCGTGGGGTAACGTTCGAATCTTATTTCTGGCTTCCGGCCATGCGCCGCTATTACGGCGACAACCTGCTCTACGCCGGGAACAAGCAAATCACTCTGACCTATGGAACGCTACGTGCCACGCCCGATGGTCTCCTTATCAATCAGCCGAAGCCGCTTGGCCCCGAGATCGTAGTCGAGTGCAAGACCATCGATCCACGGATCCCACTGCAAGAAGCAAAACTTGAGCATGTCTTCCAGGCACAGGTGCAGCTCGGCATGTTTCACGTCTGCACCGAGCACAAGCCGCAATACGCAATGATCAGCTACGTCAATGCATCGTTCTACGATGACATCATCGAGTTCGAAGTCGAGCGCGATCCCGATATTTTCGATCAAGCGCTCAAGCGGGCCGAGCGGATCATGCGCGCCACCAATGCGAAGTATATGCCCGCGGAAGGTTGGATCAGCGGCGGCAAGGAATGCCAGTGGTGTCCGTTTCGCGCGCCGTGCGATGCGATTCGCCTGCCAAATGAACCAGTCAATGATGCCGCCCCAATCAATCCACAGATTTTATCCGAGCTGACGGCCACCGCGCGCAAGGAACGCGCCATAGCCGCTAAGGTTAGTGATCTCGAAGCGGAACAACGCAACCTGCAGGAGCTGATCAAGAGTCGATTGCGTGACTTAGGCTTGAATCGGATCGAGAGCGACGGTATAAAACTCGTCTGGTCGCCGGTTAAGGGTCGGCCATCCTATGACATGCCCAAGCTGAGAGAAGCTGCGGCTGCCCTCGGTTTGGATATCCAACAGTTCGAAACAGTCGGTCAAGCTACTGATCGATTGATCATCACACTATTGCCAAAACCCGTCTGACCTCCACGGGCAGTCAAGCGAGGTCCAAACCAACGGAGACGAAAATGTCAAATGAAGTATCAACACTACGCGTCAATGATATTGATCCATTCGAAGCCTACGGTGAAGAGGTTGCTTCGCGCGCCAACATCACCGGGCAGCTGCTGCGCTTCACCAAGCACGGCGAATACAAAGCCGGACAAGATCAAGACGAGGTTGCCGAGGGCACCCGGCTCCTGGCGCACATGCCGGGGCTCAAGCGCGGCTGGGTGAAGTGGAACGAAGGCCAGCCGGTACGTCATATCATCGGGCTCATCGCCGAGGGCTACACGCCGCCCAAGCGCGAGGAGCTAGGCGATATGGACGAGAGCGAATGGGCCGAGCTAAACGGCAGGCCGATCGATCCCTGGCAGATGACCAACTACTTGGTCATGCTCGATGAGGAGGGCGAGCTATACACGTTCGTGACCTCGTCCAAGGGCGGTTTGTCGGCGGTCGGCGAGCTGGCAACGGCTTACGGCAAGCATCGGCGCATGAAGCCGAGCGAGATCCCGGTGGTCGAGCTGCACGCGCGCTCTTATCAGCACAAGGATTACGGCGAGACCTTTGCTCCGGTGTTGAAGATTGTCGGCTGGGCCGAGATCCCAGAGAACTTCTCCGAGCTGGAGACGGCAATGGAAGGCGAAGAGCAGCCGTTGATCGAAGAAGCTCCACCCAAGAGCAACGAGCCCAAGATCCGACCGCTCAAGGGCAAACAGCCAGCTAAGACTCCGACCAAAGCACTATCACCGCCGCCCAAAGCGGCGAAGAAGAAGAACGGACCAAGTAAGCGCGTTTCTTTCTGAGCTACCGAAGGCGGGTGCGGAGAGGCCCGTGCCCGCCTTCTCCATGAGGCGGCGACATGGATGCGGCAGCTTTTCTAGCTGAGTTCTTTTCTACGCGCTCCACTGCCGATGTCTGCCTCGCTTCCTACGCCAACGATCGAGATCAAGCCGACAAGCTGCCGCCGGTCGAGATCTACACGCGTGATCCGCGCAAGGTCGATGCCTTCCTCAAGCGCTACGATAAGCCGGGGCGGGCGGTTTATTTCTGTGTCGCTACGATACAGGGCAAGAAGCGCAGCAAAGCGCATATCGCCGAGATCACTTGCCTGCACACCGATCTCGATTTCAAAAGCATCAGAGCCTCGCGCATCGAGATCGAGGCCGTGCTGGCACGCTTGCCGCTGCCGCCCAGCTGCATCGTATTCAGCGGCAATGGACTGCACGTCTATTGGTGGCTCAAGC
>Ga0081455_10002882_pt1 | contig 20243 bp, 15 predicted proteins | sample TabmetS3T2R1_FD_70207 | JGI IMG/M metagenome (GOLD analysis project Ga0081455, IMG submission 70207) | Tabebuia heterophylla rhizosphere microbial communities from the University of Puerto Rico - S3T2R1 | ecosystem: Host-associated > Plants > Roots > Rhizosphere ... | reverse complement strand
GCCTCGGCTCCCGCCTCCGGATCGACGGCCGCTCCGGCCCCGGCGGCAGGAGCGGCTCCGGCGCCCGCGGCGGCCGCGCCCGCCGCGGTCGTTCCGCTTCCGGCAGCCGTCAAGTCCGCCCTCGAGGCGGCGTCGGCGGCCCCGGGTGATGCCGGGTTCTGGTCGGGCACGTTCCGCGCGCCGGCCGGCGAGGAGTTCCTGGCGTTCCAGTTCTATCTGCCCGCCGACAAGGCCGCCTTCTCCTCGGGCGCTCCGCTCAAGGTCGGAGGCTTCGTGACCGACGCGTCGGGCAAGGAGGTCGAGTCGTTCTGGGAGGACGCCTCCTTCTCCGAGGTCGCGGAGGGAACGCGCAAGGACCGCGTCGTCGACAAGTCCGTAGTGCTGCCGCCGGGCACCTACAAGGGAACCTTCGGTCTCTTCCCGGCGGAAGGCCAGCCGCCGGTCAGCTCGTCGACCGTGCCGTTCACGCTCAACCCGAAGTCGACCGAGTTCGAGGTCTCGCCCCTGATTCTCTCGAGCGGGCTCGTGCCGCTGACCAAGCGGCCGGGACCGAACGATCCTTTCGTCTTCGGCACCGACAAGCCCATCAAGGTCGAGCCCAAGGGCGATCGGGCCTTCTCGAAGCAGGACAGCCTCTGGTACTTCTACGTCGTCACGAATCCGACGGTCCCTGCGGGCGCCGCTCCCGCTCCGGCCGAGGGCGCCGCCGCGGCTCCCGGCGCCACGCCCGCGCCCGGCGCTGCTCCGGCGGCCCCGGCTCCGGCGGCGGAGGATGCGCCGAAGCCCGTGGTTCTCTCCAAGATCAACGTCCAGCGCGAGGGGAAGGACGCCTTCCAGCCGGCCACGATCCCGGCCGACCTGATGCAGATCTCGGGAGGCCGCTACGGCGCGGGCAGCGAGATCCCGCTGGCCTCGTTCGAGCCCGGCTACTACACGTTCCTGATCAAGGTGTGGGACCGCAACGCGCCCAACGGCTCGGCGGCCAAGAAGGGTTACGACCGGAAGGAGGACTTCATCGTTCTCATGCCGGACGGCAGCCTGCCGCCGAAGAAGGCCGCGGCCGCTCCGGCCCCCGCGCCGACGCCGAAGAAGAAGTCCTAGCCCGCGGAAAATCGATCCAATGAAAAAGGGGCGGGGTCAAACCCCGCCCCTTTGTTTTGCCGTCTGCCGTCTGCCGTCTGCCGTCTGCCGTCTGCCGTCTGACTACTCGACTCGGACGTTCGCTCTCGCCGTTCCCATCTTGCCCGTCGCCAGGTCGCGGACATTGACGACGATCCGGTAGTTGCCCTTCTTCGTCTGGAGATCCGCCGCGTAGGTCAGCGGCGTCTCGGCCGACGTCTTGTCCGAAGCCAGCTCGAAGGTCGTCTCCTGCCGCGTGATGTCGCTCGTGTTGCCCTTGTCGTCGATGGATCCGATGTAGAAGGCCGCCCGCGCGGTGGACTTGTCTCCGCTCGGCACGAAGGTCAGCGCGTTCGCCGGCACCGTCACCGTGATCGGAAGCCGGTAGAGCTTCTTGTCGGGCGTCGGCGGCGCCGTCTGGATCGCCGCGGGGATGCCCGTGTAGGAAAGGTCCGTCTCCATCGTGGCGCGGGCGCGCTGCTCGACCAGCGCCGTCTCCGGCTTCGCGGCGAAGCCGCGCCGCGCGCGCACGTTCACGCCCGGGCGGTTCACGAGGACCTCCACCTTCTCGTACTTCCCGACGGGAAGGCTGGAGAGGTTGACGCCCACCGTGTAGTAGGTCGACACCGCCTCGTACACGCGGCTGAGACCCCTCTGGAAGTCGTTCGTGTTGATGAGGGCGCGGCCTCCGGTGTCGTAGGCCATCTCCTGCAGGCCGTTCTGCCGGTCCTGCCGCGCCTGGAACGACACTCCCGGGCGCATGGAGAGCGGGTCGTCGTTGGCGGGACCCACGCCCTCGCCCGTCAGGCCGGTCGCGTCGATCGTGAAGAAGGTGATCTCGTCGGAGTTGGCGTTCTGGACCAGTCCGCCGACCCGCTCCGGGATCTGGCGGACGTTGGTGAAGTTGAGACCCGTCGCGGCCACCGAGCCGCTTGCGTACTGGGCCATCACGAACCCGGGCTGGTACGAGAAACCGCCGGAGAGGAAGATGAACGACTTCTTGCCGGCGAGCGGCGAAAGCGTCACGAGCTCATTCTGCATGCTCGTCAGCATCGTCTGGATCTCCATCGAGATCTCCGCAGCGTACTGGTCGACGAGGGGGCCGCGCCGGCGGCGCGGGGTCGAGTCGATCATCGCCAGGGTCTGACGCTCGGTCTGGAGACGCGACATGCCCGGGTTCTTTTTCTCGATGCCCGTGATCGCGGACATCGCCGACTCCTTGCTCGTCGTCCAGTCCTGGAGGACCCTCGGCGAGCGGTCGAAGAGCACGATGCGCGTCGCATCGTTGGGGCCCAGCCGCGTCACGAAATCCGAGAGGGCATTGATGCTGCGGTTGCGGATTCCGGGCGAGATGAATCCGAGATCGATGTAGATCAGGAAGTTCCGGGGCACGGTCGCCTCGCCGCCCTTGGTATAGGCCGCGAGCACCTGGTCCGGCGACGCGGTGGAGAGGTCCGGCGAGTGAATGGTGCCATCGGTGACCGCGGCGAAGTAGTCGACCGTCATGGGCTTTCCGCCGATCTTGACCGTGAAGTCTTCGCGCTTGAGATCGGTCACCGGCACGCCCTTGGAGTCGGTGACGTCCACGTCCAGGTCGAGCACGCGGACCTCGACGCGTTCGGAAAATACGGGGACTTGCGGCGCCGGTGCGGCCTCCTGGCCGAGGGCCACCGCGGTGGCGAGCAGGAGAGCGATGGCCGGTGCTTTGGGACGCATTGTCGAAATCCTTTCTCAAGTCGGCTCTGCCGCCCGTTCGGGCCCGGCGAGCCGCCCGTTACGGCAAACGACAACGCGCCCAACCCGTCCGGGATTCCGCGGCGTCCTCTTTTGAGGATTTTTTGAGGGAGCCGTCCCAATCGACGGCAGGAGCGGGATTTATTCCCGGGACGCCGCGACCGGCTCGAGGCGAAGGTACTCGAAGAGCATGTTGAGCTCCTTCGCGATCTCGTCGGACTCGAGGTCGTCGCCCGAGTCGACCGGCAGGCTGCCGACCGCGCAGGCCGGGACTGCGGCCCGGGCCTTGCGGACGAGGGCCGCCGAGGCGCTCGGGTCGGTCCCGTCGTCGGACAGCGTGGCTTCGTAGTCCCGGGGGAGGCCCCAGATCTCGGCGCGGGCCCGGCCCACGGCCGGCCGGTAGGTCTCGAGGACCGAGCCCCGGAAGGGGCCCGAGGGAAGGTTCATCTCGCGCACGATCTCGAAGAGGTCCGAATAGCCGATGCAGTGGAGCAGGCCGAGGGTGTACCCGCGCTCCCGCGAGATGCCGTAGCGTTCCGCGAACCGTCCGGCCGCCAGGGCCGCGGCGAGGCTCGCCCGGCGCACCGCCCGCGCCGCCGGGTCGTTGCGCGGAAGCGCCGGGAAATCGGTCGAGGAGAGCCGGTCGATCAGCACCGTCAGAGCGCGCGGGCCGATGCGATCGATCGCCTCGGGCACCGTGCCGACCGAGTTCTCCCGGTCGACCGAAAGCGAGTTCGCCAGGATGAGCAGGTCGAGCGTGAGGTACTGGTCGAGCGCGGCGATCGGCACGACCGCGGACGGATCGAGAGGGGACTTCTTGAGGAGCTCGAGCAGGAGGGCCGCCGTATCCTCGTGGACCGGCCGCATGAGGTAGTTCTTGATGAGCCGCTCCCGGAGCCGCCGGGCGAACTCGTGGAAGCGCGTGGCATGGACACGCGCCTGCATCGGCTCGAGGGCGGTGTCCAGCCGCTCCAGCGCCTCCCAGAAGTGCTCCTCGATCGCGTCCGGCAGGAAGGGGAGCACCCAGGCGTCGGCGGCTTCCCAGGTCTCCCGGCGCTCCTTGCGCGACAGGCGGTGCGTGTCGTCGAGCTGCTTGACGCCCTGGAAGGCGAGCGCCTGGCCGCGGAGCGTGAGGCCGATGCGGAGGATCGGGGTCACGCGGTAGGTCGGGTCGTAGTCGAAGCTGGCCTCCCGCCACTCGAAGATCTCGAAGAGGAGCTTCCGGGCGAGCTCCTCGACCCGGAGGGAGAGGCCGTCGAGCGTGTCGTGGCCCATCTCCAGGATGAGGCGCGTCAGGTTCTCCTGCGTCGTCATGTTGCGGGCCAGCAGCTCGTAGAGGGTGGCGGCAGGGAGGGCCCCGCTCCGCAGGAGGTGGACGCCCAGCCGGTGGCGGGGCAGGGAACCGGAGACGTAGACGATCTCGCCGTCTTTCCAGTCCAGGGTGCGGCGGTCGTGGCCGCGCGTGACGAGGAGCCGGCCCGAACGCCGGTTCAGCTCCATCCACTGGAGGAGGTCCGCGAGGCCGAAGACCTCGAGACGTCCCCGGAAGTGTTCCGTCATTGGCGCTTTGGGCCATTTTAGCAGCTCCATGAACCCCTCCGGGGGAGTCGCACGCCACGGATCCCCGGGCGGGCGCCCGTGAAACAATCCCGAAAAGTGAAGCGCAAGGAGAAGGTGGAGGCGGAGCGGCCGAACCTCCCCGAAGCCACGTCCTCCGGCATCCCCGTGGAGGCGTTCTACGGTCCGCCCCCTCCCGGCGAGTTTCCGTTTACCCGGGGGATCTCCCCGGAGATGTACCGCAGCCGCTTCTGGACGATGCGCCAGTACGCCGGCTACGGATCGGCGCGGGAGTCCAACCGCCGGTACCGGTATCTGCTCGCCCAGGGCCAGACCGGGCTGTCGGTGGCCTTCGACCTCCCGACGCAGATGGGGTACGACTCCGACGACCCCGCCGCGCGGGGGGAGGTCGGCAAGGTCGGCGTGGCCATCGCCACCCTCGAGGACATGCGGATCCTGACCGAGGACCTGCCCCTCGACCGCGTCTCGGTGTCGATGACGATCAACTCGACTGCGTCGATCCTCCTCGCTTTGCTTCTCTCGGTGGCGCGCGAGCGAGGGATCGCGTGGAGCGCCCTCTCGGGCACGGTCCAGAACGACCTGCTCAAGGAGTACGTCGCCCGCGGAACCTACATTTTTCCGCCCAAGGCCTCGCTGAAGATCACGACCGACATCTTCGCCTTCTGCGGAGCGGAGGTGCCCCGCTGGAACACGATCTCGATCTCGGGCTACCACATCCGGGAGGCTGGCTCGACGGCCGTCCAGGAGGTCGCCTTCACGCTCTCGAACGCGATCGCCTACGTCGAGGCGGCTCTCGCGCGCGGCCTCGCGATCGACGACTTCGCGCCGCGGGTCTCGTTCTTCTTCAATGCGCACTCCAACTTCTTCGAAGAGGTCGCGAAGTTCCGGGCGGCGCGCTCCCTCTGGGCCGAGATCGCGCGGGATCGTTTCGGCGCGAAGGACCCGCGCTCCTGGCGCCTGCGCTTCCACACGCAGACGGCGGGCTCCACGCTGACCGCTCAGCAGCCCGACGTCAACGTGGTTCGCGTCGCCCTGCAGGCACTCTCGGCCGTTCTCGGCGGAACGCAGTCCCTCCACACGAACGCGTCCGACGAGGCGCTGGCCCTCCCGACGGAACAATCGGCGCGGCTCGCCCTCCGGACGCAACAGGTCATCGCGAACGAGACCGGCGTGGCCGACGTCGTGGATCCGCTCGGCGGCTCGCACCTGGTGGAGGCCTGGACGGCCGAGATCCGCGAGCGGGCGCGGGCGCTCATCCGCAAGGTCGACGAGATCGGCGGCGCGGTCGCCGCGATCGAGCAGGGCTTCCTGCAGAAGGAGATCGAGGACGCGGCCTACACGGCGCAGCGCGAGCTCGAGGAGGGCAAACGCGTGATCGTGGGCGTCAACGCGTTTCGCGAGGATCAGGAGACGCCGCCGCCCATCCTCGCGATCGATCCCGAGATCGAGATGGAGCAGCTCGCACGGCTCGCGGCCTTTCGGGCGGCCCGCGACCCCGATGCCGCGCGCCGTTCTCTCGCCGCGCTGCAGGCCGACGCGCGCGAGGACCGAAACCTGATGCCGGCGCTCATCGAGGCCGTCACCCGGCAGGCGACGCTCGGGGAGATCGTGAAGTCTTTGAAGGAAATTTACGGGGAGCACCGCCCCGGCAACTGACGAAAGAGGCGGTTAAGTTTCACTCTTTGAGTCGGTTGCACGTGTGGAAAAAGAACCGGCGTCGAATTACCGGTTCGCGTTTTCTGCACACGTGTTTGGGCATCGCCGCTAAATCACTGATGGAGCGTGCGTTGTCCGGGCGCACAGAGGATGGTGCAATTCGATGGCGAAGCGCGGGATTCCGCGTTTTTTGACCCATTTCCGCAGGGTTTTTGACAGGGTTTTCCGCCGCCTCTCCGGAAAACTGATTTCGTTCAAGCGGGCGTGCTTTTTCGCACGGTTCACACGCCGACTTTGGGGCAGAGATCCTCGACCGGACAGGTCGGGCAGGCGGGCTTCCGCGCCGTGCAGATCCGCCGGCCGTGAAAGATCAGCAGGTGCGCGGCGAGCGTCCGGCGCCCCTTCGGCACGATCGCGTTCAGGTCGTTCTCGACTTTGACCGGATCGGCCTGGCGCGTGAATCCCATGCGGCGCGCGAGTCGCCCGACGTGCGTGTCGACGACGAAGCCCTCGTCCTTTCCGAACGCGTTGCCGAGAACGACGTTGGCCGTTTTGCGCCCGACTCCCGGAAGGGCGACCAGCGCTTCCATCGAATCGGGAACCTGCCCGCCGTGCCCGGCGGCGATGGCGGCGCCCATCGCGCGCAGGCTCTTCGCCTTCGAGTTGAAGAAACCGGTCGAGTGGATTTCCTTTTCGAGAACGCCGCGCGGCGAGCGCGCGTAGTCGGCGGCCGTCCTGTACTTCGCGAAGAGCGCCGGCGTGACGGTGTTGACCATCTTGTCGGTGCTCTGCGCCGAGAGAATCGTCGCGACGAGGAGCTCGAGCGGGCTCGAGTGATCGAGCGCGCACTTCGCTTCCGGATACGCCTTCTTCAGCCTGCGGAGGATGAGCGCGGCGCGGCGACGGGTCTGTTCCGGCGTCTCCCGCGGTTTGCGTCGCGCCATGCGCGAGCATTCTATGTGTAGGATCCACGCGTGCGCTCCCTGCGAATCGCCGCGCTCTTGCTGTGTCTTCGCCCGCCTGGGGCCGCCGAGGCGAAGGACGTCCGGCTGACGATCCTCCAGACCGGCGACCTTCACGGCCGCGTGCATCCCGTCGACGCGCTCGCCGATGCCGACCTCGGCGAAGGGCTCGCGCGCGTCGCGACCGCGATCCAGTCCATCCGCGCCGAGGGCCGGCCGGTGCTCCTCCTCGATTCGGGCGACACGATCGAAGGATCGCCCGAGCAGGCTCTCGCCTTCGCGACGGGCAAGGATGCGACCGATCCGATCGTTGCCGCCATGAACCTGCTCGGCTACGACGCGATGGCCGTCGGAAACCACGAGTTCGATTTCGGTGTCGAGCGGCTGGACGCTTCGCAGAGGCAGTCCCGCTTCCTCTGGCTCTCGGCGAACACGCTGCTTCCCGGCGATGCGCAGGCCTTTCCGCCGTACGTCGTCAAGCAGTTCGACGGCGTCCGCGTCGGCATCCTCGGGCTGATCACGTCCGGCACGCCCAACTGGGTCAGCCCGACGCTGCTGTCCGGCCTGCGCTTCGTCCAGCCGCTCGCCGTCGCGCGGCACCGCGTCACACAGCTCCGCGAACAGGAGAAGTGCGATTTCGTCGTCATCCTGACGCACCAGGGTTTCGAGCGGGACCCGAAGACCGGGAAGGAGCGTCCCGGCAGCTCGGCCGACAACCAGGCCTACGCCCTGGCGACCAAAGTTCCGGGCGTCGATCTCGTCCTCTCGGGCCACGCCCACGTCGTCGTCAACCCGCAGCGGGTCGGTTCGACCTGGGTCGCGGCGCCGGGCCGCTGGGGCGAGAGCCTGGTCCGCATCGACGTCGCATTCCGCCAGACAAAGGAAGGCGAGGGCGGCCCCTGGCGGGTCGCCGACATCGGGGGCAAGACCCTTCCGATGAAGAAGGTCAAGCCCGATCCCGACGTCGTCGCCGCCGTCGCGTCCTCACACGAGCTGGCGATGAAGATCCTCGCCGTCCGGCTCGCGGAGCTCACGGAGCCGGTCTCGACGCAGCTGGCGCGGACCGAGGACTCGGGCCTGGTCGACTGGCTGCACGGCGTGCAGCTCTCCGAGGGGAAGGCCGACCTGTCGTTCGCTTCGGTCCTCGCGTCGCGGCCGCTCGACTGGCCGCGCGGGCCGCTCTCGATGCGGCAGGTGTGGCAGTTCTACCCGTACGAGAACAGTCTCGTCACGGTGCGGGCGACGGGTAAGGTCGTGCGCGAAGCCCTCGAGCGCGCGGCCGCCTGCATGACGGAGCCCGGCGAAGCGGCCCGCTCCTGCGACTCGCTCGAGGGCGCCGAGTACGCGCTCGACCTGAGCCGGCCCCCCCGGCAGCGCGTCGTGTCCCTGCGGCGCGGCGGCAGGGACGTTTCCGACGAGGACGTCTTCACGGTGGCGCTCAACTCCCACCGGGCGCAGGGGGGCGGCGGCTACGCGATGTGGAGGCGCGCCGAGCGGATCGGCGAGAAGGGGAACATCCGCGACATGCTGGTGGCCGATGCCCGGGCACGCCGGCGTCTCACGCTCGCCCCGTCGGGCAACTGGAAGGCGACGGGAGCGCCGGCCCGCAAGAAAGCCGCGACGCCGTGAACCCGGCGGAACGCGCGATCGTCGACGCCTTCCACCGTCTCTACTACGACGGCCCGGAGGGCGAGGGCCGGGTCCATCACCGGACGCGCTGGATGGGCGTGCCCTGCCTCAAGTGCCCGATGGACCTGATGGCGTACCAGGAGATCCTCTTCGAGACGCGGCCCGCGCTCGTCATCGAGACCGGAACGCACGAAGGGGGCAGCGCCCTGTTCCTCGCCCAGATGCTCGACCTGCTCGGCGCCGGGGAGGTCGTGTCCATCGATGTCCTCGACCGCCCCGGCCGCCCCCCGCACCCGAGAATCCGGTACGTGACGGGGTCGAGCGGCGACGTCGAGCTGGCCGGAGGAATTTTCCGCGGACGGCCGGCGGGGGAGAAGCGCCTGGTCATCCTGGATTCCGATCACTCCCGGGCGCACGTCCTCCGGGAGCTCGAGCTGTTCGCGCCCCGCGTGCCGCCCGGCGGCTACGTCGTCGTCGAGGACTCGAACGTCAACGGGAATCCGGTCCTGCCGGAGTTCGGGCCCGGCCCGAGCGAGGCGATCGAGGAGTTCCTCGCGGGCCATCCGGAGTTCGAGGTGGACCGCTCCCGGGAGAAGTTCCTGATGACGTTCAACCCGGGGGGATACCTGAAGCGGATCCGCTGACTCAGGAGGCGCGCGACTTCAGGTCCTTCGCGACTTCGCGGCTGGCGTTGGCGCCGGGCGCTCCCGTGACGCCTCCGCCCGGATGCGTGCCCGCGCCGCAGAGATAGAGCCCCGCCACCGGCGTGCGGTACTGCGCCCAGTCGAGGACGGGGCGCATCGTGAAGAGCTGGTCGAGGGAGTGCTCGCCGTGGAAGACGTGCCCTCCGGTCAACCCGAAGGTCTCCTCGAGATCGAGAGGGGTGAGGACCTGCCGCTTCTCCACGAGCTTCGGAAGATTCGGAGCGTAGGCGGCGACTGTCTTCACCACGGCGTCGCCGAGCGCTTCGCGGCGGCTCTTCCAGTCTCCGGTCTTGAGCTTGTAGGGAGCGAACTGCGCCACGATCGACATGACGTGCTTGCCGGCGGGCGCCAGGGACGGGTCCGTCAGCGTCGGGATCGTGACGTCGCAATAGGGCTCGGGCGAGAAGTCGCCGTGCTTCGCGGCGTCGTAGGCCCGCTCGAGGTAGTCGATCTCGGGGCCGATGTGGATCCGGCCGGCCAGGACGTTGGGGCCGAGGGCCTTCGCCGACGGGAAGTCCGGCAACCCGGAAAGGGCCAGGTTGACCTTGGCGAGCGCGCCGTGCGCCCGGTAGTTCTTGATCCGCCAGACGAAGTCGGGGGCCAGCTCGGCCGGATCGACGAAACCGAGCAGCGTGCGCTTGGGGTCCGCGCTGGAGACGACGGCCCGGGCCTGGACCTCTTCGCCGGTCGAGAGCACCACGCCGGTGGCCCGGCCGTCCCTCACCGCGATGCGGGAGACCGTCGCGCCGCTGCGGACCTCGGCGCCGAAGCCCTTTGCCGCCGAGGCCAGCGCCTGAGTCAACGCTCCCATGCCGCCCCGGGCGAAGGTGGCGGGGCCGGCCGCGTTCGGGTCCGAGGCCGCCTGGAGGATGACTCCGAGGCTCGTGCCGGCGGACCAGGGGCCGGCAAACGCGCCGTAGATTCCGCGGGCCGCGACGACTGCGCGGAGGAGCTCGTCCTCGAAGAACTCCGAGACCAGGTCCGCGACGGCCATGGGCCCCCAGCGCAGCAGCCGGAAGGCGTCCCGGCGGGGAAGAGCGCGGAACTTGCGGCCGACGCCGAGCAGCTCCCACATCTCGCCGAACGACGGATCGTCGATCGACGGGGGCGTCATCCGCAGGAGGGGCTCGAGCACCCGGCCGATGCGGCCGAGGCTCTCGTGGAAGGCGACGTAGCCCTTCGCGTCGTGCGCGGAGACCTTCTCGAGCTCGCGCGCGGTGCGGCCTGCGTCGCTGTAGAGCGCGAAGGCCGATCGGCCGTCTCCGTTTGCGGACGGCGCGAAGATCCGGGCCTCGGTCTCGATCCACGAGAGGCCGTGCCGCGCGAGCTCGAGCTCCCGGGCGATCGATGGAAGGAACGGTCCCGCTGCGTGGAGGAGCGTCGACACCTTGAAGCCGGGCGCGAGGTCTTCCGTGACCGCGGTGCCGCCGAGGGCGTCGCGGCGCTCGACGACCACGGTCTTGAGCCCCTGCTTCGCGAGGTAGGCCGCGGCGGTGAGGCCGTTGACCCCTCCGCCGATGACGACGACGTCCTTCCGCTCGGCGGCTGCCATCAGGCGCGCCCCCGCTTCCAATCGGCGAGAACCTTGTCGGCGGCGTTGCGGCCGTTCGCGCCCATGATGCCGCCGCCGGGGTGCGTCGCCGAGCCGCACATGTAGAGGTTCCGGATCGGCGTCCGGTACTGCGCCCAGCCCGGAACCGGCCGGAGGAAGAAGAGCTGCTCGAGCGTCAGCTCGCCCTGGAAGATGTTGCCCTCGGAGAGACCGAACTCGCGCTCGATGTCGAGGGGCGTCAGGACCTGCCGGTGCCGGATGATGTTCTTGATGTTGGGCGCGTGCTCGGCGATCGTGTCGATGACCGTGTCGCCGAAGGCCTCGCGCTCCTTGTCCCAGTCGCCCTTGAGGTTATACGGCGCGTACTGGACGAAGCACGACATGACGTGCTTGCCCGGCGGAGCGAGCGAGGGGTCGGTGAGCGTCGGGATGACCATGTCGATGTAGGGCCGGCGCGAGTACCGGCCGTACTTGGCGTCGTCGTAGGCCCGCTCCATGTACTCGACGCCCGGCGAGATCGAGATCGCGCCGCGCAGGTGCGCCCCCACGCCCGGCATCGACCGGAACTCCGGCAGCGCGTCGAGGGCCAGGTTGACCTTGCCCGACGAGCCGCGGAACTTGTAGCGCTTGACGTCCTCGACGAACTCGCCCGGCAGCTCCTTCTCCCCGATGAACTTCATGAAGGTCAGCCGCGGGTCGACGCTCGAGGAGACGACCCGGGCGCCGATCTCCTCGCCGGACTCGAGGACGACGCCGGTGGCCCGGCCGCCCGAGACGACGATCTTCGCGATCGGGGCCTTCGTACGGATCTCGACGCCCGCCTCGCGGGCCGCCTCGGCGCAGGCATTGGAGATCGCGCCGGTGCCGCCGCGGGCGAAGCCCCATGCGCGGAACGCGCCGTCGATGTCGCCCATGTAGTGGTGGAGGAGCACGTAGGCGGTCCCGGGCGAGCGGACTCCGAGGAAGGTCCCGATGATCCCCGAGGCCGACATCGTGGCCTTCAGCGGGTCGGTCTCGAACCACTGGTCGAGGAAGTCGACCGCCGACATCGTCATGAGCTGGACCTGGTTGTAGCGGTCCGTGCTCGAGAGCCCGCGGAAGCGCTTGCCGAGGAAGAGGAGGTCCTGGAGCCCGTTGAGCGAGAGCTTCGTCGGGTCGGGCGGCGTCATGCCGAGGATGGGCTTGACGAACCGGCCCATGTCGGCCATCGCCTTGCCGTACTCGTCGTAAGCCTCGGCGTCGACCTTGGAGTGGCGGGCGATCTCGCGGCGCGTCTTGGCGTGATCGTTGACGCGCCAGAGGTAATCGCCGTTGAGCATCGGCGTGAAGGTCCCGTCGAGCGGGAGGATCTCGAGGCCGTGCCGGGGCAGGTCGAGCTCGCGGATGATCTCGGGCCGCAGCAGCGACACGACGTAGGAGCAGACCGAGAACTTGAATCCCGGGAAAACTTCTTCGGTCACCGCCGCGCCGCCGAGGACGTGGCGCCGCTCGAGGACGAGAACCTTCTTTCCGGCGCGCGCGAGGTACGCGGCGTGGATGAGGCCGTTGTGTCCGCCTCCGATGACGACGACGTCGTACTTCGAGCTCATGTCTCGTTCCGGTCCCTCGATCTGAGACTCGGGCGTTGTGACCCGTGGTTTCGTTGGTGCGGCTTGCCGCGAGCGCGGCAGCATACTTATAATCGCGCGCCCCGACAAGCTCCCGCTGACCGCTGGTTCTGCGGAAATTCGGAAGCGCGCCGAGGCGGACGGATCGACGAGGGGGCCACGTGCCGATCGGAACCGCCGTACACGAGAGAACGTTCCCGCTCTGCGAGAGCCTGAACTACCGCGAGTGGTCGGGCTACTACGCGGTCTCGGCGTACGAGGCGCACCACGAGCACGAGTACAACGCGATCCGCAACGCCGCGGCGGTCATCGACATCTCGCCGCTCTTCAAGTACCGCCTGTCCGGGAAGGACGCGACGCGCCTGGTGGACCGGATCGTCACGCGCGACATGCGCAAGATCAAGCCGGGCTCCGTCATCTACACGCCGTGGTGCGACGAGCGCGGCAAGGTCATCGACGACGGCACGGTCTCGCGTCTCTCCGAGGACCTCTACCGGTGGACCGCGGCCGATCCGAGCCTGCGCTGGTTCCAGCAGAACGCCCTGGGCCTCGACGTCCAGATCGAGGACATCTCGGACGAGGTCGCGGCCCTCGCGGTGCAGGGGCCGACCTCGGGCCGGCTGCTCAAGGCCATCGCCGAGGCCGACATCGAGAATCTCAAGTACTTCAAGGTCACCTCCGGCAAGATCGCCGGCGTCCCCGTCGACATTTCGCGGACCGGCTACACGGGCGACCTCGGCTATGAGGTCTGGATCCCGTGGAAGGACGCGGTCAAGGTCTGGGACGAGATCATGACGAAGGGCAAGGCCTTCGACATCCACGCCGCCGGGATGCTCGCGCTCGACGTCTCGCGCGTCGAGGCCGGGTTGCTCCTGATCGACGTCGACTTCCACGGCTCCAAGAAGGCCTACATCGACCTCCAGCGCTATTCGCCCTACGAGATGGGCCTGGGCCGCCTGGTGGCGCTCGACAAGAACCGGTTCGTGGGCCAGGACGCGCTGCGCGCCGAGGCGAAGAATGGCCCGCCGCGGCAGATCGTGGGCCTCGAAGTCGACTGGGATTCGATCGAAAAGATCTACGACCGGCTCTCGCTCGCTCCGGCCGTCCCGGCCGCCGCCTCGCGGACCCCGGTGCCGGTGTATCGCGGCGGGGAGTGGGTGGGCAAGGCGACCACGACGACGTGGTCTCCGGTCCTCAAGAAGATGATCGCCCTCGCCACCGTCGCCCGGGGCGCGAACGCCGTGGGCACGCGCCTGGAGATGGAGTACACGGTCGAGGCCGTGCGGAACAAGGTCGCCGCGACCGTGGTCGAGACGCCCTTCTTCAATCCGCCGCGCAAGACCGCGACGCCGATCCGCTGAAGAAGAGATAAGGAGATAGGAGGATGTCCACCATGCCGCCGTTCGACATGAGTCTGGTCCAGCGCGGAGCGCGCAACCGTCGCACGCCTTATTACGAAGCCACCCAGCGCAGCTCGCCCAAGGCCTACACGGTCTACAACCACATGTATTTCCCGATCCGGTTCGACACGTTCGAGAACGAGTTCCAGGCGCTGCTCAACGACGTCACGATCTGGGACGTGTCGGTCGAGCGCTGCATCGAGGTGTCGGGTCCCGACGGCTTCAAGTTCGCCCAGCTCGTCACGCCGCGCAATCTCTCCAAGTGCAAGGTCGGCCAGGGCAAGTACGTGCTGATCTGCGATTCCGACGGGGGCGTGATCAACGACCCGGTCATGACGCGCATGGACGAGAACACGTTCTGGTTCGCCCTGGCGTCCTCGGACGTCCTGCTCTTCTTCAAGGGCCTCAAGAACGCCTACCCGAAGCTGAACGTCACGATCCGCGAGCTCGACGTCGCGCCGCTCCAGGTCCAGGGTCCCAAGTCCAAGGACCTCATGAAGGACCTTCTCGGCGAGAGCATCCTCGATCTCAAGTACTACTTCTGGCGCAAGGCCGAGATCAAGGGCGTCCCCGTCGTCATCACGCGCACGGGCTGGACGAGCGAAGTCGGTTATGAGGTTTATCTCCTCGACCCCACCAAGGGCTCGGTCATCTGGGACACGCTCCTCGAGGTGGGGAAGAAGTACAACGTCAAGCCGACCGGCCCCTCCGACATCCGCCGCGTCGAGGGCGGCATCCTCAACTGGGGCGCGGACATGACGTACGAGAACAATGCGATCCAGCTGGGTCTCGAGCGGCTCGTCGACTACACGCTTCCCGAGGACGCCTGCATCTCGATCGGCGCGCTCAAGAAGCTCAAGGCGCAGGGCGTGAAGAAGAAGCTGGTGGGCGTCGAGCTCGACGGCGAGGCGTTCCCGGCGCTCAACAACGTGAAGTGGCCGGCGTCCAAGGACGGCGCCTCCGTCGGCAAGGTGACGTCGGCGATCTACTCGCCGCGCCTGAAGAAGAACATCGGCTACTGCTGGCTGCCCACGGAGATCGCGAAGGACGGGACCAAGATCAAGGTCGAGACCGAGTGGGGCCCGCGGAACGCGACCGTCGTGCCGATGCCGTTCGTCGACCCGGACAAGCGGATCCCGGTCTCCTAGAGAGCTCCCGGGCGGACGGGCCGGAGCGGGGCCGATGGGCGTCTTCCACAGCGCGCTGATCGCGATCGAGAAGGCGGTCAAGGTCCCGCTCTTCGGCTGCCGCATGTGCGGCCAGTGCATCCTGCACTCGACCGGCCTCGTCTGTCCGATGAACTGCCCCAAGAACCTGCGCAACGGGCCGTGCGGGGGAGTCCTCGTGGACGGGAACTGCGAGGTGCGTCCCCAGATGCGCTGCGTCTGGGTCCGCGCCTACGAAGGCTCGCGGCGGCTGCCCGTCTGGAAGGACCACATCGAGCACCTTCAGCCGCCGGTGGACTGGAGGCTCCAGGGCACCTCGTCCTGGCTCAACCTCATGAGCGGCCGCGACCGGCAGGTGCCGGCGGGGTGGAACGGCCTCGACCCAGCCGGCGGCGCGCAGGGCCGCGACAGAGACCCCGGCGGCGCGGCATGACCGCGAAGGCGGCTCCGAGGAGCCGCCTCGAGGCGATCCTGCGCTCGGGACGCTTCGCCGTGACGGCCGAGATGCAGCCGGCGAACGGAGCGGATCCGGAGGAGGTCGTTCGCTTCGCGAGCGGCCTGCGCGGCAAAGTCGACGCGGCCAACTGCACCGATAACCCCGCGGCCCATCCGCACCTCTCCGCGCTCGCCGCCGGCGCGTTCGTCGCGCAGGCCGGCGTGGAGCCGATCGTCCAGCTGGCCTGCCGCGACCGGAACCGCCTCGCCCTCCAGGCGGACCTCCTCGGCGCCGCGGCGCTCGGCGCGCGCAACGTCCTGCTGATCACGGGCGACGACGTCTCGGCCGGAGACCATCCCGAGGCCAAGCCCCTCTTCGACATCGACTCGATGCACCTGCTGCGGATCGCCCGCGTCCTGCGCGACGAGGGGAAATACCTGTCGGGACGCGAGCTCACCTCCCGCCCCTCGTTTTTCATCGGCGCCGTCGAGAACCCTTTCGCGCCGCCGCACGACTTCCGGCCGACGCGGCTCGCCAAGAAGATCGAGGCCGGCGCCGAGTTCATCCAGACGCAGCTCTGCTTCAATGTCCCGCGCCTGTCGAAGTTCGTCGCGCGCTGCCGCGAGCTCGGGCTCCTCGAGAAGGTCTTCCTGCTCGTCTCGGTCTACGTGGCGCGCTCGGCGCGCGCCATGCGCTACCTGCGCGACGTCGTCCCCGGGATCGACGTGCCCGACGAGGTGCTGGGCCGCCTGGAGAAAGCCCCTGCGGGCCGCCAGGCCGAGGAGGGATTCCGCCTCGCGCTCGAGACCGTCGCGGCCCTGCGCGAGATCACCGGGATCTCCGGAGTCCACCTGATCTCGATCAAGGGCCAGGACGCCATCCTCCGCCTGATCGAAGAGGCGGGATTGCTGCCTCGCCCGGACGCGGGCCTGGAGAGAGTTTCTTAACGAGCCACCTGGCGGCGAAGCGGGACGATCTTCGCCGACGATCGGGAGATCTCGATCGCGGTGCGCCGGACATCCTCGATCGTCGGCTGGAGGGCGCCGAGCAGGCGCTCGAGCTCGGCGACGAGCGTGACGGAGCCGCGCTCCTCCGCCTCGTCGCGGCTCTCGGCGAGTCGGCGGCGGAAGAGGCGCAGGTCGTTCCAGCGTCCGAGGGCCTCCTGCAGGGCCTTCTCCCGTTCGATCTGCGGCGAGAACTGGCGCACACCGAGCGCCGCGAGGTCCTCCCCGAGGTAGCGAGCCTTCTTGACGGACATGCGGTAACGGTGGAGCGACTCGTCGTCCTTGCCCTCGAGCGGCTCGTCGAGCGTGATCTCCGCCTTGCGGCGGGCGCGGTCGAGGCGCTCGACCATCTCGTCGCGGCGCCGGCGGGAGAGCTTCCGGAGATCCCGGATGATGAAGCGGACGACCCGTCCATTCACCGCGCGGGCGATGCGTCGCCCGCCGCGCTCGGCCAGCTTTTCCCAGCGCGCGGCGAGCGCGGTCGTGGCGTCCGGCGAGAGGTAGCCGAGCTTGCCGATCCGCGCGAGGAGCTGGCGGTCGACCTGCATCTGGCGCTCGTCCGCCAGCGAGACGGCGAGCTTTTTCGCGGCGCGCGCCACGGACTTCGCACCGAGCGCCCGGGCCGTGGCGCTCGTGCGGCGGAGAGACACGCGGAGATCGTGCAGACCCTCGGGCTCTCCGCGACGCGTGGCCTTCCGGGCTTTTTTGACGGCGCGGGCTCGCGCCTTCCAGAGATCGCCGGAATCCCGCACGGGGAGCTATTATAAGGACACGCGAAACACCGAACGCTTCACGCGCCCTTCACACGGCCTTCACCGGGTTCCGCCCGACGGGAGCGACAATTCGCCCGCCATGCGCACACTCGGCGCGATCGATATCGGCACGAACAGCATCAAGCTGCTCGTCGCCAACATCGAGGAGGACGGGACCCTGGAGGTCCTCCTCCGCGAGAAGGCCATGGTCCGGCTGGGCAGCGAGACGCTGCGGACGGGCAAGCTCTCGCCCGAGGCCATCGAGGCCGGCGTTTCGACGGTCGAGCACTTCGTAAAGCTCGCCGCGGGGGCCGGGGCCGAGGTCGCCCGGGCCGTGGCGACGTGCGCCGTCCGGGAAGCCGCCAACTCCGACGAGTTCGTCGAGGCCGTCCGGAAGCGGACGGGAGTCCGGGTCGAGGTCATCTCCGGCGAGGAGGAAGCCCGGCTCATCAACCTCGCCATCCGCAGCGAGTTCCCGGCCCGCCAGGACCCCCTCTTCCTCATCGACATCGGTGGCGGCTCGACCGAGTTCGTCATCTCGGACGGGTCCCGCGTCCTGTTGACCGAGAGCCTTCCCCTCGGCGTCGTCCGGCTGGCCGACCGGCACCTCCGCAACGACCCTCCTTCGGAGAAGGACCTCAAGGCCATGAAGAAGGAGATCCGCGCCGCGGCGAAGCGGGCGGCGGAGACCGTGCGCAAGAAGGGCTTCAAGACCTGCGTCGGCTCCTCCGGAACGATCCAGTCGCTCTCGCTCGTCCACGAGGCCGCCGTGCTCGGCCGCGAGCCGAGCCCCACGGGGCACCGCACGCTGACCCGCGCCGGGCTCAAGAAGGTCAACAGGATGCTCCGCCGGACGACCGAGAAGGAGAAGCTCCGGATCCCGGGGATGGATCCCCGGCGCCGCGACATCGCGGTTCCCGGCGGCCTCCTCCTGGCCTGGATTCTCAAGCGGACCGGCGCCGACGCGATCGTCGTGGGGGAGCGGGGGCTGCGGGAAGGCCTCCTCCTCGACACGGTGGCCCGCCGGGGCGAGGTCCGCCTCCCCGCCAGCCGGGACATGCGCGCCCGCAGCGTGGACCGCCTCCTCCGCCGCGGCAACGCGGAGGTCCTCCACGCCGCCCACGTCGCGCGGCTCGCCCTGGAGCTCTTCGACCAGACCCACGCCCTCCACCAGCTGACGGCGACCGAGCGGGAGTGGCTCCAGTACGGCGCGCTCCTCCACGACATCGGCTGCTACGTGGGCTACGCGAAGCACCAGCGCCATTCCTACTACCTGATCACCCACGGCGATCTGACGGGATTCTCGGCCGACGAGATCGAGGTCCTCGCGTCGCTGGCCCGCTACCACAAGGGCGGGGGGCCCAAGGTGACGCACGAGAACTGGAGACGGCTCAACCCGTACCTGCAGGCCGTGGTCGAGAAGCTCGCCTCCCTCCTGCGCATCGCGGACGGGCTCGACCGCAGCCACCGGCAGCTCGTGACCGGGGTTTCCTGTCGCGTCCGCTCGCGCAAGCTGGAGCTCGAGGTCGCGGCGCGCGGCGACTGCGAGCCGGAGCTCGACGCCGCCCGGAAGAAGTCCAACCTCTTCGAGCGGACGTTCGATCGGACGGTGACGCTGCGGGCCGTGCCCGCCGGCCGCGAGGAGGTTCTGCAGAAGGATCTCGAGATCCTGTCGGCGGAAGCCCTCTGGAACTGAGAAGGGAGACCGGGACGCCATGAAAGAGCACTTCTCCGAGCAGCTCGAGGACCTCCGCCGTCAGATCATCCTGATGGGCGGCGAGGTCGAGCGCCAGATCCACCGGGCCATCGAGGCCCTGACCGAGATGGATCCGGAGAAGGCCCGGCAGGTCATCGCCGCCGACGAGGACATCGACCGGCTGGAGCTGCAGGTCGAGGACTCCGCGATCGCCCTCCTGGCCCTCCAGCAGCCCGTGGCCGTGGACCTCCGGTTCCTGGTCGGGGCGCTCAAGATCAACAGCGATCTCGAGCGCATCGGCGACCACGCGGTCAACATCGCCGAGGGCGCCGAACGGCTCGCCGGGCAGCGGCCTTTCAAGCCGTTCATCGACATCCCCTACATGGCCGAGGTCGCGATCTCGATGCTCAAGCAATCGCTGGACGCTTTCGTCAACCGCGACGCGGAGCTGGCGCGGCGGGTGATCAAGAAGGACGACATCCTCGACGAGAAGAACGTCTCGATCATCCGCGAGCTCTTGACCTACATCGCCGAGTACCCGGCGCTCACGACGTACTGCATCGAGCTGATCTCGATCGCCAAGAACCTGGAGCGCGTCGGCGACCTCGCGACGAACATCTGCGAGGACACGATCTTCATCGCCGAGGCCCGCTGGGTGAAGCACCACGCCTCCGAGCTCCCCTGAGCGCCCCGGCCTGAGCCGGCGGGCGCGTGTCTGGCATCCTTCTCGCTAATATGGGGCTGCCCGCGTTTCTCTGGGGCGTAGCCACCTCCGCCTACCAGGTCGAGGGGGCCCGGGACAACGACTGGACGGAGTGGGAGCAGCTCGAGCGGCTCAAAGTCCGGGGCACGCGCTGCGGCCGCGGATCCGGCCACCTCGAGCTCTGGCGCTCGGACTTCGGGCTCCTCCCGACGCTGGGCGTGAACGCCTACCGCTACTCCCTCGAGCGCAGCCGGATCGAGCTCGCGCCCGGAGAGTTCTGCGGGGAGGTGCTCGCCGTGGAACGGGAGCGCGCGGCGACGCTCCTTCGCATGGGCATCGAGCCGTGCGTGACCCTCAACCACTACACGCACCCGCGCTGGTTCTGGGCCCGCGGAGGCTGGGAAGATCCGGCCTGCGTCGAAGGCTTCCGGAAATTCACGGAGGCGGTGGCGGCCGCGCTGGGTCCGCGGGTCAAGCTCTGGGTCACGCTGAACGAGCCGGTCGTGCTCCTGCTCGGGGGCTACCTGGCCGGAGAGATCCCTCCC
>Ga0081455_10002881_pt1 | contig 20244 bp, 21 predicted proteins | sample TabmetS3T2R1_FD_70207 | JGI IMG/M metagenome (GOLD analysis project Ga0081455, IMG submission 70207) | Tabebuia heterophylla rhizosphere microbial communities from the University of Puerto Rico - S3T2R1 | ecosystem: Host-associated > Plants > Roots > Rhizosphere ... | reverse complement strand
ATCCCGCGACCTTCGCGCGCGACGCGCGGACTCTGCAGGACGACGGATATCGGCTGGAGAAACTGCTGCCCATCGACCAGTTCCTGTGGTCGGCGCATGTCGAGCTGATTGCCTTGTTCGGGCGCACCGCTAAGGTCGATTGAGAGAGACCGATTTGGAGGAGACGACGAGATGATGTTCGACCTGACGGGCAAGGTGGCGGTGGTGACCGGCGGCAGCCGTGGCATCGGACGCTCGATCTGCGAGCAGATGGCCGCGCACGGCGCCAAGGTCGTCGTCTCCAGCCGCAAGCTGCCGGCCTGCGAGGAGGTCGTGAAGGGAATCAAGGAGAAGGGCGGAGAGGCGACGGCGGTCGCGGCCAGCATCTCCGACAGGCCGCAGCTCGAGAACCTGGTCGCAAGCGCGCGCAAGACCTACGGCAAGATCGACATCATGGTCTGCAACGCCGCCTCCAATCCCTATTTCGGGCCGCTCGCTGGCCTGAAGGAGGACGTGTTCCAGAAGATCATGATGAACAACGTGATGTCCAACCTCTGGCTCATGAATATGGTCGGGCCGGAGATGGCGGAACGCAGGGACGGCGCGTTCATCATCGTGTCGTCGATCGGCGCGCTCGTCGGCTCGGCCCACATCGCGGCCTATAACATGAGCAAGGCCGCTGACTTGTCGCTGGTGAAGTCGCTCGCCATGGAGTGGGGCAAGCACAACATCCGCATCAACGCCATCGCGCCCGGCCTGATCCAGACCGACTTTGCGAAAGCCCTCTGGGACAACCCCCAGATCCGCGCCGCGTCGGAAAGCAAGTCGGCGCTGAAACGCATTGGCCAGCCCGACGATATCGGTGGCGTGGCGGTGTTCCTCGCCTCCAAGGCCGGCGCCTTCGTGTGCGGCCAATGCATCATCGCCGACGGCGGCGTCATCGGTTCCGGCGCCGAATAGCTCCCGCCGGACGTGAAGGCCAAGAGATTGACCTCATCCTTATATGAGGGATGAGGGCCTGGCGACGGTGAGAGCCGTCTCGATGAAGGCGTCGAGCAAAGGCTGGGGGCGGGCATAGGCGAGGGCGAGCTCGTAGCCTACCGGCGGGGGTGAGCCGGCAAGGGGCACGAAGCGCACGCCACGACGGCGAAGGCGCGCCATCGCCGGCGGGACCAGGGAAACGCCGAGGCCGGCCGCCACCAGGCTCACGATAGTCTCCATCTGGACGGCCTCCTGCGCGACCTGCGGGGCGAAGCCCGCACGAGCGCAAGCTGACACGATGCGACGGTGCAGGCCCGGCCCGTACGAAGCGGGGAAGAGCACCCAGGGCTCCGCTGCCAGGTCGGCCAGCCGCAGCTCTTCCCGCGAGGCCAGCGCATGGTCTCGCGGCAGGGCGGCGATCAGCGCTTCACGGTGCAGAGACACCGTCCTCAGCCCGGCGCCATCGGGCAAGGGCATGACGACGATGCCTATGTCGGCCCGATCGTCGCTGAGTGCCGTTGCCTGCTGTGCCGTGGTCGCTTCCCTGAGCTCGAGCGCCACACCCCCGTATCGGGTCCGGAAAGCGCGCAGGATCGGAGGCAGCAGCTCGTGTGCCGCCGTGGCCACGAAGGTCACCCGCAGGGAGCCGGCAAGGCCGCGCCCGGCGCGCTTGGCTGCCTGGATCGCGCGGTCACTCTGCCCGATCGCGCGCCGGGCTTCGACCAGGAAGACCTCGCCGACCGGGGTCAGTCGCTCGACGCGGTTCGAGCGCTCGATCAGCGTCACGCCCAGCTCCGCCTCGATCCGGCGAATCGCGGCTGTCAGCGGCGGCTGCGCCATGTGCAACCGCTCGGCGGCCTTGCGGAAGTTCATCTCCTCGGCGACGGCGATGAATTGGCGGTATTGGCGGAGCTCGATCATGCAATACCTCTGGGATATCGCGTGGCTACTCATTTAGTAATTCCAGTATCGCAAGGAAAACGCCAAATGACAGCCCATGTCTCCAGTCTCTCGAACGCTGAGTGTGATGGGCATGATCGTCGCTTTGGCCACCGGATCCGTTCACGCCGCCGATGTGGCGCGCCGTGACTTTCGCGTCACCACGGTCGACGGCGTCGGCATCCACGTGCGCGAGCTGCGGTCGTCCGATGCACGATCGGGCGAGCCGCTGGTCCTCGTGCATGGCGCGCGCGTGCCGGGTCTTGGCTCGTTCGATCTCGACGCGCCCAGCGGTTCGCTCGCGGCCGACTTGGCGATGCGCCTCCGTCGACCGGTGTTCGTGCTCGACGCGCGAGGCTACGGCGGATCGGATCGTGCGGCAGCGATGTCGAAGCCGCCGCATGAGAGCCGGCCGCTGTCGCGCGCCTACGAGGTCGTGCGCGACATCGACGCCGTGGTGGAGGCGGCGCGGCAACGCACTGGTGCCGCCGCCATCGGTCTTGTGGGCTGGGCGACAGGCGGCATGTGGTGCGCCTACTACGCCTCGCTGTGGCCCGATAAGGTCGGTCATTTGATTGCGTTGAATGCGCTCTATGGCGGCAGCGCCGAGCACGCCATGCTTGGGCCGGGCTCGACCAACGCCGATCCGGAGGATCGCCGACGCTTCAACCGCTCGATCGGTGGCTATGCGCTTTACGATCGGCCGTCGCTCTTTCCTGTTTGGGACCGAACGATCCCTGTCGCCGACAAGGCGAGCTGGCGGGATCCAGCAGTGGCTGACGCGTATGGTGCGGCGGCTTTGGCCAGCGATCCGACCTCATCGAGCCGCCAGCCGGCGACCTTTCGCGCGCCCCTCGGCGCCATCGAGGACAGCTTCTATCAGGCCAGCGGCCGGCGGCTGTTCGATGCGGCGTCGATCGCGGCACGCACGCTCGTGGTCCGGTCGGAGCTCGATTTCTGGAGCCGTCCCGAGGATGCCGAAGCCTTCGTACGCGATGCCAGCCGCGCCCGCAGCGTGACGCTGATCACGTTGCCTCAGGCCACGCACTTCGTGCACCTCGATCGGCCGGAGCGGGGCCGTGACCGCTTGCTCGAGGAGATTTCCGGGTTGTTTGACGAGTAGCGCTGGGAGCGCGCCACTCCAGTGGCGCGCTCCCAGCTAGATCTCCAGCTCGCACCACACCGGGATGTGATCGGACGCGTCCGGCCGGCCGCGCTCGGTCTTGTCGATGCCGACACCGGTCAGCCGGTCGGCAGCCTGCGGCGACAGCAGCAGGTGGTCGATGCGCAGGCCCCAGTTCTTCGCCCAGGCACCGGCCTGGTAATCCCAGAAGGTGTAGCAGGCGCCGTCGAGATCGAAGGCGCGCACGGCGTCGGTCAGGCCGAGATTGAGCAGCGCCCGGAGCGCGCCGCGCGACTGCGGCTGGCAGAGCGCGTCGTTGGCGAAGGCCTTGGGATCGTAGACATCGAGTTCGGTGGGGCAGACATTGTAGTCGCCGCCCAGCACGAACATCTCCTCGCGCGCCAGCAGCTCGCGTGCGCGCCGGCTCAGCCGGTCCATCCAGGCAATCTTGTAGGCGAACTTCTCGGTGCCGATGGGATTGCCGTTGGGCAGGTAGAGGCCGCCCACGGTCAGCGGGCCGGCCGGCGTGGCGATGCGGCCCTCGATATAGCGCGCCTGCTCGTCGGTCCCGCCGTCGTCGGGCAGGGCGCGAGCCGTGATCTCGACCGGGTGTCGGGAGAGCAAGGCAACGCCGTTGAAACCCTTCTGGCCGACGATCTCGGCCTTGTAGCCGGCAGCCTCGATCTCCAGGCGGGGGAACTGCGCCTCCTGGGCCTTGATCTCCTGCAGGACGACGACATCCGGCTGGGCGCTCTGCAGCCATGCCACCAAATGCCCCGTCCGCTTGCGGACGGAGTTCACGTTCCAGGTCGCGACCTTCATCGCGGCCGATTCAGACGCTAAAGGAGTTGCCGCAGCCGCACGACGAGGTGGCGTTCGGGTTCTTCACCTGGAAGGACGACCCGACCATCTCCTCGACATAGTCGAGCTCGCTGCCCTTCAGGAGCTCGAGCGAGGTGCTGTCGACCAGGACGGCCGCGCCGCTGCGCTCGATCACGAGGTCGTCCTCGTTGCGCTGCTCCTCGAAGGAGAAGTTGTACTGGAAGCCCGAGCAGCCGCCGCCCAGGACCGCCACCCGCATCATCACGGGCTTGGCTTCCTTGGCGGCCAAGAAGGCGATGCGCTTGGCCGCGTTCTCGGTGACGGAAAAGGAGGTCTCGCTCATGTCCACAAGATGTGGTCGCGACGCCGGTTCGTCAATGCTCTGCATTGCGTTGCAACCGGTCGCGCAGCCCGTGGATGTCGCCCAGAACCCACAAATCGGCGATTTTGCCGCTCTTCAGGGTGAACAGGGCAGCGCCCGCCCAGTCCACTGGCCGGCCGGTCGGTGCAAAGCCCATGAAGGAGCCCCGGTGAATGCCCTCAAAGCGCATGCGGGCAAAGACGCGGCCGTCCTCCACCACCAAGTCGAGGATGGTGCACCGGTAACCGTCCAGGGCGCCAGTCACCATGGCGACATAGTTGGCGAAGGCGTCGTGGCCGGTCATGGTGGGCCCGAGCGAGCCGCGAAAGGTGAAGTCCGGATGGATCAGCTCGGCAATCGCCGCCTTGTCGCGCTGGTTCCAGATCCGCTCATAGAACGCCTCGACGGCCTGCCGCGGTGTCATGTCGCCACCGCTACGGCCTGCTCGCGGGCTCGCAGCCGCTCCCGGTGCAGGATGTAGAAGCCCGAGCCGATGACCAGCGGCAGCCCGTACCAGACAGCAGGCGACGGGTCCTCCTTGAACCAGAGGTAACCGTAGATCATGGCGAACACGATGGTGGCATAGTCGAACGGTGCCAGGACAGAGGCAGGCGCCAGCCGCAGGGCGCGTGTCACCAGGATCTGGCCGACCCCGCCGACCAGGCCCAGCGAGCTCAGCCAGAACCAATCCTCGAGCGGCGGCCATTTCCACTCGGGGATGGCGCCGATCAGGGAAACCACGCTGCCGGCCAGGCAGAACCAGAAAATCGTCGCGGCGTCGTGGTCGTAGCGGCTGATCAGCCGTGTCAGGACCGTCGAGAGCGAATAGCAGAAGGTGGCGAACAGCACGACCAGCGACAGCCAATGGATGGAGATCGTCCAGGGCTCGAGCATGATCATCACGCCGACGAAGCCGACGGCGACGGCGCTCCAGCGTCGCCAGCCGACAGCCTCGTCGAGGATCAGGGCCGCGAGCCCGACCATGAACAAGGGTGCGGCATAGGAGATGGCATAGGCGTCGACCAGCGGCATGCGCGGGAAGACGTAGAAGAAGCCCAGCAGGCTGCCGAAACCCGTGGCGATGCGCATCGCCTGCAGCCACGGCCGCTTGCTTCGCACCAGGCGGATGCCGCCGGCGCTGCGGAACAGGAAGTAGAGCGGCACCAGCGCCAGCACGCTGCGGAACAGCATCATCTGAAACGGCCCGTAGGAATCCCCCAACCACTTCACCATGGCGTCCATCGTCGAGAACAGGACGAGGGCGCTGAGGCGGGCATAGATGCCGACGAGGACGGTGGACGTGGGCATGGTCGACAAGGGGGCGCTATTTGGCTTAGACGCCCTCGTTCCGTAAAGTGACGTTGTCAGGAGGGGCAGGCGACGAATGCGCATGGCTTGGCTGTTGGGCCGCAACCACGAACGCGTGTCCTGGATCGTCGCCCTGCTCGTGCTGGTCAACGCGCTGCTGCTGCGAGCCATCGATCCGAGCGAGCTCGGTCGCCTGCGCGATTTCGCGTTCGACAGCTTCCAGCGCCTCAAGCCGCGGACCTATCACCCCGAGACGCCGGTTCGTATCGTCGACATCGACGAGGTGGCCCTCGCTCAATATGGCCAATGGCCGTGGCCGCGCACCATCGTGGCCCGCCTGATCGACAGGCTGACTGAGAAGGGTGCGGCTGTCATCGCCTTCGACGTGGTGTTTGCCGAGCCTGATCGCTCTTCGATCAGTCGCATGGTTCGCGATCTGGTCGCTTTCACCGATCCTGAGACCGTGCAGAAGCTCGCGGCGGCCGTCCAGGACAACGACCAGGTCATGGCCGATGCCATGGCCCACTCGCGCGTGGTCCTGGGCTTCGGCTTCGACCTGAAAGCGGGAGCTAAGCCACCGCGCCAGTATCACGGAACCGCTTTCACGGGCGACGACCCAGCCATGTTCCTGCCGCTGCAGCAAGGCACCGTTCGATCGATCCCTCTTCTGGAGGCCGCCGCCAAGGGCAATGGCAGCGTGAACACGGATATGGAAAGCGTTGTGATTCGCCGTGTCCCGCTGTTGTTTCGGCTGTCCGGGCAGGAGGGCGTGTTTCCCGCGCTGTCGATCGAGGCGCTGCGGGTCGCCCAGGACGCAAGCACCTACCTGGTGAAATCGTCGGGCGCGAGCAGCGAGCTGTCGTTCGGCGAGAAGACCGGCATCGTCGCCATCAAGACCGGCGATCTCGAAGTGCGTACCGACGCGCGCGGTCGCCTTGTGCTCTATGACACTGGCCACCGCGAGGAGCGCTTCATATCGGTGCGTGACGTTCTCGAAGGCAATGTCGGCCGTAAGAAGCTGGAGGGGCAGGTCATCTTCGTCGGCACCAGCGCCATCGGCCTGAAGGACATGCGCAGCACGCCGGTCGACGATTCGGTTCCCGGTGTCGAGATCCATGCCCAGCTCGCCGAGCAGATGATCGAGGGCCAGTTCCTGGCGCGCCCAGATTTCGCCGACGGCGCGGAATTCCTCTATCTCGCTGCCATCGGCCTGCTGCTGGTGATGCTGCTGCCGCGGCTGCGGGCCGGGTGGATGGCGGTCGTGGCGGCGATCTTCATTGCCATCGGCGTGATCGTTCCCTGGCTGGCGTTCTCGCAATCGGACCTGCTGTTCGACCCGATCTATCCGCCGGTCACGCTGGCGGCGATCTATGTCAGCGGCAGCGCCGTTGCCTTCATGCGCACCGAGCGCGAGCGCGCGGCAATCCGCGGCGCCTTCGGCCTCTACCTTTCGCCGGACGTCGTCGAGCAGCTCGCGCGCAATCCCGAGCTGCTGCAATTGGGCGGCGAGATGCGCGAGATCACGGTGATGTTCACCGACGTGCGCGGCTTCACCCGGATCTCCGAGCAGTTCGATCCGCACGGCCTGACCCGCTTCATGAACCGCTTCCTCACGCCCATGACCGACCTGATCCTGGGCCATCGTGGCACCATCGACAAGTACATGGGCGACGCCATCATGGCGTTCTGGAACGCGCCTTTGCAGGTCGAAGGGCACGCCGCGCGCGCCTGCGATACCGCGCTCGCCATGCAGGCCCGCCTGAAGGAGCTCAACACGATATGGCAGGTCGAGGCAAAGGCCGAAGGTCGCGACTACATTCCCGTCAATATCGGCATTGGCCTCAACACCGGTCAGGCCTCGGTCGGCAATTTCGGCTCCATGCAGCGGTTCACCTATTCGTGCCTGAGCGATGACGTCAACCTCGCCTCGCGTCTGGAAGGCCAGTGCAAGACCTACGGCGTCGGCATCGTCATCGGCGACAATACGCGCCGCCAGGTGCCCGACTACGCCGCTCTCGAGCTCGACCTTGTGATGGTGAAGGGCAAGACCGAGCCCGAGCGGGCCCATGCGCTGCTGGGCGGCATCGACATGGCACGAACCGCCCAGTATCAGGAGCTGGCACGCCGGCAGGCCGCCTTCCTCGCCGAGTACAGGAATGGCGGCTTCGCTGCGGCGCTGAACATGATAGACGGCTGCCTGGCCGCTGCGGCGGGTGTGGGTTGGGAGCAGGGCTACTACGAGATGATGCGTGAGCGTATCGCGGGGTTGATCGACGATCCGCCGCCGGACTGGACGGGAGTATATGTCGCCAAGGAAAAGTGAAGCCGTCCGGCGCATGGCCGACATCGAGGCGTTGGTTTGCCGGGATATCGGCCGCAAGACCGCCGAACTGATTGCAGCCAGCACGGGCGGCCTTCGATCCTCAGCGCAGGCGTTGGCTGGTGCGCGCAGCGTCGGGCTGATCACGGGCTTCTTCGTGCCGCGTGGGGAGATTGCGGCGCCGGAGACCGACGGTCCGGTCGGCGCCGCCCTGTTGGCGGCAGCACTTGTCGCCTGTGGCGTGCCGGCACGTATCGCGGTCGATACGCCATGCGCGCAGGCGGTGCGTACGGCGGTCGTGGCAGCGGGCGAGGCCGTGCCGGTGGATGAGGTCGGCGTGGACGATCGCGCCGGCCTGTCACGCCTGATCGAGACCTGGCGCACTGCGGACCTCAGCCATGTCGTGGCCATCGAGCGCTGCGGTCGCAGCGGCGATGGGAAGCCGCGCAACATGCGCGGCGTCGACGTCTCGCCGTGGACTGCGCCGCTCGACGATCTGTTCCTGGGCGGCCCGTGGATGAAGCTTGCCCTCGGCGATGGCGGCAACGAGATCGGCATGGGCCGCCTGCCGGCCGGCTTGATTGAGCGCACCGTGCCCAACGGGGCGGAGATCGCATGCGTCGTGCCGTGCGATCACCTCGTCGTTGCCGGCGTCTCGAACTGGGGCGCCTACGGGCTGATGGCGACGCTTGCGATCCTGCGGCCTGACTGGGCACAGACGATCGCGAAGTTCCTGACGGCAAAACAGGACCTCGCCGTCACGCGGGCCATCGTCGACAAGGCGGGTGCCGTCGACGGGGTCACTGCCCGGCGCGACTCCACGGTCGACGGCTTCGGCCCCGAGGTGCACGGACCTCTGATCGACGAGCTCGCCCGGATCTCACTGGGAATATGAACGCCTCATTGAAGACGGCGCGCATCGCCATCCAGGAGCGCCGATCGGAAGCCTCATCGTAGAGAGCGCTCGCGAAGATGGAGCCGTCGGCGGCGGGATTGGTGAAGCCGTGACGGGTGTTTCCAAGGGTCAGCACCTGCCAGTCGCTGACGTTGGCGGCGCGCATCTCCTCCTCGAAAGCGCGAACTTGCTGGGGAGGAACCAGCGGATCGTCCGCGCCGGTGCAGACGAGAATGCTGGCTCCGATCTTGCCGGCTCGCGCCGGCATGGTGGTGTTGAGGATGCCGTGGAAGCTCACGACAGCTCGCAGATCCGCACCGTCGCGCGCCAGCTCGAGCACGACGAGGCCGCCAAAGCAGAACCCTATTGCGCCCAGCCGCCTGTCGTCGACCTGCGGCAACTCAGCAAGCACTTGCAAGGCGGCCCTGGCTCGGCGCAGAAGCAATTGTCGATCGCCGCGCAATGGCCCGATCAAGCCACGCGACTCGTCCACGGTCTGCGCTTGGCGGCGGTCTCCGAACATGTCGGCCGCGAACCCGACATATCCGAGTTCCGCCAGCATGCGCGCCCGCGTCATGGCGTGGTGCTCCAGGCCCAGCCCTTCGTGGACGACAAGGATTCCGGGACGCTTGCCCTCCGCCTTTTCGTCGCAAGCTAGAAATCCGAGAAGGCTTGCGCTGCCGTCAGAATAGGCGATGTCCTTCGTGTGCATCTGTCGCTTGAGAGGAAGGGTTCCGTGATCAAGCGCGAGAATGGGCGAAGAAGACTTTTGCCGCTATGAGCCATTCTCCGCCCTGCTCGGTCAGCACGAAGAAGTCGGTGTAGCGGGTTCCGCGCCAATTCAAGGCTTCCAATCGGGCCATCGCTGCGTTGCCGGCGTGCTCGACCGACACGATTCGCGCCTGCAGCTCGGAGGCCGGCTTGCCGTCGATCAGGTCGCAAAACTCCTGCACGGACCAGCTGACGGGCTTGCTGCCGTACGAGCCAGCGACGCGCGCCTGCTCGGCGAACGCCGAGCGCATGGTGCTTCCGCTGCCGGCTCGGGCTGCATCCACATAGCGTTGCAGCGCCGCAAAGATGGCGCCGGGGGTGGCGAAGGAGTCGATTTCGAGGGCTTGGGGTGTTTGCATGGCGCCAATGTCTGCCAAATGAAGGCAGCATGTCCTTGCGAACTACCCCATTCAGGCCCGCAAAGTTGGTCGACAATTGCGCGAAATGATCCATAAGTCGAGGATCATGCCAAATCAGGACCTGGACGCCATCGACCGCCGTATCATCGCCGCCCTCCAGGCAAATGGCCGATTGACCAATGTGGAGCTCGCCGATCGTGTCGGCTTGTCGCCATCGCCCTGCCTGCGTCGCGTGAAGCGGCTGGAGCGCGAGGGTTACATCGAAGCCTATCGTGCCATGCTGGGGCGAAAGCACGTCGGGCTGGCGATCAGCGTGTTCGTCGGCGTGAAGCTCGAAGGCCATGCCGACGATCGGGCGACGGCTTTCGAGGACGCCGTGGTTGCCTTCCCGGAGGTCGTCGCCTGTCACATGATCTCGGGCGATGTCGACTATCTGCTCGAGGTCACGGTGCCCGATCTCGATCACTATCAGCGCTTCTTGGTGCAGAAGCTGCTCGAGCTGCCGATCATTCGCGAGGTGCGAAGCAGCATCGCTATCCAGACACTGAAGGCCGCCGGGCCGCTGCCGCTCGATCATCTTTCGTGAGGCCCCTTTCGTGACGCGAGAGCAGGGTGCGGCGAGATTCCATCCGAACGGGACATCGACTAGGTTGCCGGCCATGGAAAATCCCTATGCCTCCACGCATCCGGAAATTCGCGATGCGGTTCGCCAGCTCTGTCTCAAGTTCGACGGCGCCTACTGGCGCAAGCTCGACCGCGACCGCGGCTATCCCACGGAATTCGTCAAGGCGCTGACCGACGCCGGTTGGCTCGCAACGCTGATCCCCGAGGAGTATGGCGGCGCCGGTCTCGGCATCTCGGCGGCGTCGGCCGTGCTAGAGGAAGTCCAGCGCGCCGGCTGCAACGGTGCCGCCTGCCATGCCCAGATGTACATCATGGGCACGCTCCTGCGACACGGCAGCGCCGAGCAGAAGCAGCGCTATCTGCCGGGCATCGCCAGCGGTGAGCTGCGCCTGCAGGCCTTCGGCGTCACCGAGCCCACCAGCGGCACCGATACCTTGGCGCTGCGCACCACGGCGGTGAAGAAGGACAACAGCACCTACATCGTGAATGGCCAGAAGGTATGGACCAGCCGCGCCGAGCACTCCGACCTCATGCTGCTGCTGGCGCGCACCACGCCGCGAGACCAAACCAAGAAGCGCACCGAAGGGCTCTCGGTTTTCCTGGTCGACATGCGCGAAGCCTTGGGCAAGGGCCTGACGATCCGGCCGATCCGCACCATGATGAATCACAACACCACCGAGGTGTTCTTCGACAACATGGAGGTTCCGGCCGAGAACCTGATCGGCGAGGAAGGGCAGGGCTTCCGCTACATCCTGGGCGGCATGAATGCCGAGCGCGTCCTGATCGCGTCCGAATGCATCGGCGATGCGCGCTGGTTCATCGAGAAGGCGAGCGACTATGCCAAGGAGCGCAAGCTGTTCGGTCGGCCGATCGGCCAGAACCAGGGCGTGCAGTTCCCGATCGCGCGCGCCTATGCGCAGACCGAGGCCGCCGATCTGATGGTGCGCAAGGCCGCCACCCTCTACGAGGCAGGCCTGCCGTGCGGCGCCGAGGCCAACATGGCCAAGATGCTGGGCTCGGAAGCGGCCTGGGCCGCCGCCGACATGTGCGTGCAGACGCACGGCGGCTTCGGTTTCGCCGAGGAATACGACATCGAGCGCAAGTTCCGCGAGACGCGGCTCTACATGGTGGCACCGATCTCCACCAACATGATCCTGAACTTCATCTCGGAGCACGTGCTGGGCCTGCCGCGCTCGTACTGAATTTGGTCGACCGCGGGCCTCCAGGCCCGCTCATATTCTTCCGGACCGCGCGCGCCTCGCGCGCTTATGAGCGCGCAAGATGCGCGCGGTCCTAAAGATGCGGGCTTTATGCTTCCGCCACCGCCCGCACGACCATCTTCTGGAAATGAATCACCAGGTGCTCGCTGTTGGTGAGGAACCTGCCGCGCTCCGGCAGGCCGCCCAGAAGCCCGCGCTGCACTGAGTCCGTCAGCCTGTCGTCTTCCAGCGCCACCTGCTTGTTGAACGCAGTGAGGTCGCGCGCGAAATCCTCGCTGACTCCGGGGCCGAAATACTGCTCGGAGAATCCTCTGGTCGCGTTCGGGCCGTCGGGGATCCAGACATCGACCGATAGATTGGGAAAGCCCGGATTGATGTTGATGGTCAGGTTGGGCCACAGGAAATGATACTGGGACTGCGCCACCGGACCGGCGAGATCGTAGAGCGGGATCTTGCTCTTGCCTTCCAGCGCGCTCTGACGCACCGGCCCGCTCTGGCTGCAGAACCAGTCGTGAGCGGCCAAGGTGTAGATGTCAGGCCGCACATCGATTGCTGCACTGAAGCCCGGATGGGCGACCGGGCAGTGGTAGCATTCGAGATAGTTCTCCAGCATCGTCTTCCAGTTGGCGTGGGAATGCCAGTCCTGGCGGCTGTGCAGCTCGATCTTGTCCAGAACGACGCCGCTCTGGGCGATGAGATCCAGAACCGGCCCATAGCAATCCTGAGCCGGCGGGGCGTCACGATCGAGATTGACGAACACGAACGGGCCGAGCGCTTCGGCACGAATCGGCAACAACGGAAAATCCTCCAGCCGCAAGTCCGGCTCTGCCGCCGCGCGCGGCACTCGCCGCAGGCTGCCGGCAAGGTCGTAGGTCCAGGCATGATAGCCGCACTGCATCATGCCGGCGTTGCCGCGTCCCTTCATGACCTCGTGGCGGCGATGCCGGCAGACGTTGACGAAACCCGCCAGCCCTTGTTCGTTGCGGATGGCTACCACCGGCACATTGCCGGCATAGCCGGCGATGTAGTCACCGAGGGTCGCGAGCTCCGAAGCCGGACCGATATAGTTCCAGCTGTGGCGAAAGACATGAGTGAGCTCGCGTTCGGTGATGGACGCGTCGGTGTACCAACGTGCGGGCAGGGACTCGCCGCGCTCGAGGGCAGCGAGCAGGGTGGACGGGCTGTCGGGCGCTTCGATCATATGCCGAGTCTTACCGCCCTCGATCCAAGGTGGACAGCAAATCGGCGCGTGAAGCGCTCCGCGGCTCGAACTCGACGGCCTGATGCAGTAGGCTTCGTCAGCAGTGGGGGGATCATGTGGTCACAGCACGCGCAGCGACATTAGCGCTTGTCCTTTGGCTTGGCTTCATGGGTGGCGGGATTGCCCAGACATCGCCACCGCCGCAGCCCCTTCCTCAGGAGCAGTTCAATGCCCTGGTCGAGGCCGTCAAGAAGGCGGTGGCCGAAGAGCTCAAGGCGCAAGGCACGCCGCCTAAAGCGGCACCGGCTCAGGCCGCGAGCTCCAACCGTCCCAGCCCAAGCGATGCGGACCAGCGCAGCCTGCTCGGCGCCATAGGGCATCAACTGGTGAAGGCTCTTGCCGGCACGCCATCGCTGGTCGACTCGGTTGCGGCCTTGCCACGGGCGCTTGACGAGGGTCCTACCGGCGGCCGCAGCACCGGGAGCTTCCTTACGATCCTGCTAGCGACGATGGCAGCTGGTCTGCTCATCGAGGCCATCCTGCGCGCAATCCTTGCCCGCTTCAAAGTCCGCCTCGCAGCAAGCGCGGCTCCCGCGGCAGGGATGCGCTCGCTGTCCTACCTGGGGCTGCTCGCATTGCTGGACGGGGTGCCTGTTTTCGGCCTGTGGCTCACCGCCGAATTCGCCCTGGGCGCAGCGTTGCCAACCGCCGCGCTGCAGCAGCACGTCGCCTACATGGCCTTGACGGCGCTGTTGGTCTGGCGGGTCTACGCCCTGGTCCTGCGGATCATCATTCGTCCCGAGCTTGCAGCCGCCCGACTCTGCGACGTCGACGACACCGAGGCCCCTGGTCTCTATCGACGCGTCATTGCCGTGCTGTTCCTGATCATACTCTCTCGACTGCTGGTGTCGCTGCTGATGGCGATCGGAACGCCCGACAGCGCCATTGAAGTGGCCCGCTTCATCTTCACGCCGATCGGCATTGCGGCGCTCATTTGGCTGATAGTCGCCTCCAAGAAAGCCGCAGCCCAATGGCTGTGCGGCTTGGGCCAAACTGCGAGATTCGCTGGTTTCATTGGGCGTCATTGGGTTGGCGTTGCGGTTCCCTTCATCATCGCGCTCTACATCGCGCAGCTTTACGGCGTCATTTCCGACCATGGCGATGTGCCGACCGCGCTGCTGCTCACGATCAACCTCGTGGCCGGCCTGCTGCTGTTCGAAACCCTACTGCAGGCGTTCGTTCGGCGGTTGGATTCGCAGCTCTCAGGCTTCACGCCGGCCAGCACCGTCCCAACCTTGGCCGATGTGATCGCGCGCTGCATTCGGGTCGCGGCGCTGATCGTGGTCATCGTCCTGGCCTCTGAGAGCTGGGTGGTGAACGTGCTCGACCTGGTCGATGCCGGCGCCTGGACCCACATGACGCGCGAGTCCCGGACGGCAGGCATCACCCTGTTTACCGCTTTCGTATTGTGGGAGATTTTCAAGTATGTCACCGACTCGTACATGCGTCGGCACCTCGCTGGCAACGCTGCCTCCACAGCAACCCGGCTTGGTACGCTGATCCCCTTGTTGCGGGTCACGGTGGCCATCGTTCTAGGCGTTGTCGCAGTGCTGATCGCGCTCGAGAACATCGGCGTCAACGTGACGCCGTTGTTGGCGGGCGCCTCGGTGCTGGGATTGGCCCTGTCGTTCGGCAGCCAGACCCTCGTCAAGGACATCGTCTCCGGCATCTTCTACTTGACCGACGATGCGTTCCGGGTCGGCGAGTTCATCGATTGCGAGAAGGCCAAGGGCACGGTCGAAAGCTTCACCTTGCGCTCGGTCCGTCTGCGCAACCCGAACGGCCAGATCCATACGATTCCCTTCGGTGAGCTGGGCCATGTCACTAATTTCAGCCGCGACTGGACCGCCATCGACTTCAGCCTTCGCTTTGCCCGCGATACGGATCTCGACAAGCTGCGCGAGGCAACTGCGAAGATCAGCGCCGACATCATGGAGGTTCCGGGGCTCAAGGAGATGCTGCTCGAGCCGCTCAAGATGCAGGGTATCGCCGAAGTCGCCGACAATGCCCTGGTGATGCGCTTCAAGTTCGTCGCGCGCCCCGGCAACCCCAGCACGGTGCAGAACGAAGCCGTGAGCCGGATGCTGCGCGCCTACCCGGAGCTCGGCATCGAGTTTGCGAAGTAGCGTCCTATTCGAAAATGGTGGCGATCACCGCCGTCAGGGCGGCATGTCCGATGACGAGCAGGAAAATGGTCCAGATGGCGGTGAGCAGCGTCAGCAACCAGCCCAGGATCGCCATTAGGCCGTCGTCTTCGATCAGGGCGAGGCAAAAGAACAGGATCGCCCACGCCGGCAGCAGATTGTCGAACGGGATAGGGACGGCCAGCACCAGAACGTTGAGCGACCAGGCGATCAGAAGCAGCCGTCGCGGCAGGCCGGCGATCAGCCGCTCATGCCGCGCGTGCACGGTGTTCTCGAGGTGCTGGATGGTGCGGCGTGCGCGGATCAGGAAATCCTGGAGCTTGCCGCGCCGAAAGCCTCGCCTGCCGATCGCACGCGGCAGGGAAGGCGCCGGCCGGCCGCCAAAGTATTGCAACAGCAGCAGCAGCATTGGCACGCCGGTTATGGTCGAGAGCCATGGAATGCCGGTCGGTATGCAGTTGGGAAGATCGAGGGCGAGGATCGCGAAAGCGTAGGAACGGCCCTTCAGGCCGGCGAGTAGCTCGTCGAAGGTCAGGACCGACTCGCGCGCGCCACGGAACAGCCCATCGAGCGTTTCCAGCAGCGCGAAATTATCCTTCATCCGCCGGCGCGCGAGAGCAGACGCTTCGCCAGGGTGAGATGTGGCCGATCAAGCATCTTGCCGTCCAGCGTCAGCACGCCGGATCCCGGGTTGCTCTCGAAGGTCGCGACGACCCGCTTGGCCCAGTCGATCTCCTGGGCCGAAGGCGTGAACACGTCGTGGATGACGGCGACCTGATCAGGATGAATGGCGATCTTGCCGCCATAGCCCATGCGTCTTGCCTCGATCGCCTCGGCGCGCAGTCCCTCGGCATTCTTGATGTCGGGATAGACCGTGTCGTAGGCGGTCACGCCGGCAGCCACAGACGCCATCAGGTTGACGGTGCGCGCGAGCTTGAAGGTGTCGTCGTAGACGCCCGGCGCAGGACCCTTCGCCAGTGCGCCGAGGTCGGCCATGAGATCCTCGCCGCCCCATGAGTGGCCCATCAATCGCGCATGCTTGGCGGGTGCTGAAGTGAGCGCCAGTACGGCTGCGGCGCTTTCCGTGGCGATGGTCAGGATCTTGGTGGTGCCGGCCTCGATGCCTTCGCGCGCCTCGAAAGCGTCGAGCCAGTTGGCCAGAAGCTCGAGATTGGCTTGGCCAACGCACTTGGGGAACACGATCCCGTCGGGCCGCCCCTGCATGACGACCGCCAGATCGCTCAGGGTCAGGCCGGTATCCAGCGCGTTTACCCGCACATAGAGCTTGGGCCCGGCGCGGTTGGCGCCCTTGAGGTAGGCCGAGGCCATCTCGCGCGCGATCTTCTTGCGATCGGCGGTGACGGAATCCTCGAGATCGAGGATCAGCCCGTCAGGACCGGAGGAAGGGCCTTTCGCGAGCTTGCGCTCGGAATCGGCAGGAACGAACAGGAACGACCGCATTTCTATCTCTCAGCTTTTGGGTTTCTTGCGCATCAGCGCCTGGCGCGTGCATTGGGCCACGATCTCGCCGCGCTGATTGAACGCCGCATGGGAGAATTCGATGATGCCGGTGTCGGGCCGGGATTTGCTCTCACGTGCAGTCAACACCTTGGTCTGCACACGCAGCGTGTCGCCATGGAACACGGGCTTGGGGAACCGCACATCGGTCATGCCGAGGTTGGCGACCGTCGTGCCCAGCGTCGTGTCATTCACCGTGATGCCGATCATGAGCCCGAGCGTGAACAGGCTGTTGACGATGCGCTGGCCGAACTCGGTCTTCGAGGCGAACTCTTCGTCGAGATGCAGCGGCTGCACGTTCATCGTCAGCGAGCTGTACAGAACGTTGTCCATTTCCGTGACCGTACGCGTCCATGCGTGGTCGAACACCCGACCGACCGTAAGCTCTTCGAAATAGAGACCCGCCATCTTCCTCCCCGCGAAAGTTCGCACCTTCTAGCATGGATGGACGCTAGGCGGCCCGCCATCGTATCAATGCGGCCACAGAACGAAACAGCGAGACGGAGCGAACGATCATGCGCGCGATGCTGAGCGAAACGCCGGGCGGACCGGAGAGTCTCAAGCTGGTGGAGCTGCCGTCCAAGCCGCTGGGCAGGGGTCAGGTGCGTGTCGCTGTTCGCGCGGCCGGCGTCAATTTTCCTGACACGCTGATCATTGCCGACAAGTACCAGTTCAAGCCGCCGCGGCCGTTTGCGCCGGGCCATGAAATCGGTGGCGACGTTACCGAGGTCGGCGAGGGAGTGAGCGACTACAAGGTCGGCGACCGCGTGATCGGCATGATCGGTCATGGCGGCTACGCTACCGAAGCGATCGTCGATCAAGGCAATCTTCTGCCGATGCCCCGGAATATGAGCTACGAGGACGGTGCCGCCTTCACCATGACCTACGGCACCTCCTACTACGCCTTGAAGCAGCGCAGCAGCTACAAGCCGGGTGAGACGCTGCTGGTCACCGGCGCCTCGGGCGGCGTGGGGCTGACGGCGGTCGAGCTCGGAGCGCTGATGGGCTTGCAGGTGATCGCGGCCGTGGGCTCGGACGAGAAGATGGAGATCTGCCGCAAGTACGGCGCCACCATGTTCGTGAACTACGCAAAGGAGAAGATGCGCGACAAGGTGAAGGAGCTGACCGGCGGCAAGGGTGCCGACATCGTCTACGACGCCGTCGGTGGCGATGCTTTCGACGAGGCGATCCGCTGTATCGCCTGGTATGGCCGCCTGCTGGTGATCGGCTTCGCCGCGGGCCGCATTCCTTCGCTGCCTGCCAACCTGGCGCTGCTCAAGAGCTGCGATGTGCGCGGCGTGTTCTACGGCGCCTGGCGCGCGCGCGAGCCCGTCGAGGCGCGCAAGAACTTCGACGAGCTCCTGAAATGGTACGGCGAGGGCAAGCTCAAACCGCACATCTCCATGCGCTTCCCGCTGGAGAAGGGCGCCGAGGCCATGAACGCGCTGCTGTCGCGCAAGGCGACGGGCAAGGTCGTATTGACCGTGGCGTAGGCTTCCATGATAGAACGGCGTCGTCTCGCCGCTGCCCTTGGTGCGTCGCTTCTGCCGCTTGCCGCACGGGCCGACGACTTTCCTTCCAAGCCGGTGACGCTGGTGGTGCCGTTCGCGCCCGGCGGTGCGATGGATGTGCTGGCTCGACTCGCCGCCCAGCAGGCAGGCGACGCGCTCGGCCAACCGGTGGTGGTCGACAATCGCGGCGGCGCGGCGGGCCTCATCGGTGCGGCATCAGTCGCCAGGGCCGAGCCTGACGGCTACACGCTGCTCATGGCATCGGCGGCCCAGGTGACGATCCCGCCCTGGATCAACCGCTCGCTCAATTTCGATCCGCCCAAGGACCTGGTGCCGGTGGCGCATCTCGTGGATACACCCATGGTGCTGATCGTGGGCTCGGCATCAGACATGCGAACGGTCGACGACTTTGTCGCCAACGCCCGCGCGCATCGCGGCGGCCTGAACTACGCCTCGACGGGTGTCGGCACGATCTCGCATCTGGTCATGGAGAGTCTGAAGCTGGCCGCCGATATCGACGTGGTCCATGTGCCGTATCGCGGCGCCGCGCCGGCATTGAACGATCTGCAGGCAGGACAGGTGCAGGGCATGTTCACCAGCACGGCGTCCGCCGCGCCGATGGTCATGGCAGGCAAGCTCCGACCGCTGGCTGTGACGACCGCCAGCCGGTCCCCGCTGCTTCCGGACGTGCCAACCATGGCCGAGGCTGGCTGGCCGGCTGCGGAAGTGGTGGTGTGGGCCGGCGTGATGGTGCCGAGCGGTGTCTCGCGCACCGTGCTCCGCCAGCTCGAGCGTGCTTTCATCGGCGGCGTTCTCGCCCCTGAGGTGCGGGACCGCTTGGTCAAGCTCGGCGCCGATCCAGTGGGTCACGGGGCCAAGGCATTCTCCGAGGTTCTGGAAAAGGATCTCGCCCTCTGGCAGCGGGTCGCGCTCGCGTCGGGCGTCAAGGTCGAATAGGCCTAGCCCCCTCGACTGGTGCATACTTATTCCTCCTCGATGAGGAGCTGCCGGATGCAGGTTTTGGTGTCGTACGGCACGAAATAACGGCGGCATTGCGCAGAGTTACTTGACGATATGTTAAGTATAACTATATTCGGGCTCTTTCCGAGAGCCGCAAGGGCGGCGGGCAACACGTGCTCGGAAGGCACAGCAAACTGGTCGGCGTGACGGGTGCGATAACTCCGATAAGTGCGAAAACGCGCGCCTGGCATCGCGGAGCAAAAGAAGGAGGGCGAAGTGGGCAGGCTGGCAGGGAAAGTTGCGATCATCACGGGAGCGGCATCAGGCATCGGGGCGGCTTCAGCAAAGCTGTTCGCCGATGAAGGTGCGCAGGTCCTGGCCGTCGATCGGCCGGAATCGGCCATCCAGGAAGCCAATGGCGGCACCGATGCCATTGCGGCATTCGCCTGCGACATCACCAGCAAGGATGCTCCGAACCAGATCATCGGCACGGCGCTCAATAAGTTCGGAGGCCTCGACATCCTGTTCAACAATGCCGGTGTGAGCGGCCGATCCTTCGTCGAGGAGATGAGCGACGAAGAGTGGGACCGCGTCAATGCCGTCAATGTGAGAGCGATGTTCCGGCTGTGCCGCGAAGCCATCCCTGCGCTGAAGGCGCGTGCCAAGGAGAAGGGACGGGCGCGCATCGTCAACACCGCCTCCGTGATGGCCTTCGACACCGACTACGGGCTCGCCGCCTACTGCGCCTCCAAGGCCGGCGTTGGTGGATTGACGCGCACGCTGGCGCTCGAGCTCGGCAAGTTCAACATCACGGCCAACTATGTCTGTCCCGGCGCGATCTACACCGGCATGACGCGCACCAATTTCGACAAGCCCGAGATCCGTGCCGTGTGGGAGAAGAAGGCCGCCTTGCGCCGGCTCGGCCAGCCGATCGACATCGCCCGCGGTGCTCTCCTCCTTGCATCCGACGAAGCCGACTTCATCACCGGCCACGAGCTCGTCGTAGACGGTGGGCTGACGTTGAGAACTTAGGATAGCGACGGTGCGGATCAGTGGCAGGTGTCGTGGATTTGCGACAGGTGTCATGGAATAGCGGTAGGTGTCATCCCGAGCGCAGCGAGGGGCCTTTGGCGGCCGGAGCAGGCGGG
>Ga0081455_10002880_pt1 | contig 20248 bp, 16 predicted proteins | sample TabmetS3T2R1_FD_70207 | JGI IMG/M metagenome (GOLD analysis project Ga0081455, IMG submission 70207) | Tabebuia heterophylla rhizosphere microbial communities from the University of Puerto Rico - S3T2R1 | ecosystem: Host-associated > Plants > Roots > Rhizosphere ... | reverse complement strand
AGCGCGCCGCCGCGTCCATCCCGGATCCTGGGGCGAAACCCTTCTCAGCCTCGGCACGTCTTAGTTGTACCCGCCGAGGGCGCTCCATCACCCGCTGGTTGACTGACCGACGTGCGCATGCTGTTCACCACCAACCCGCTCTACGGGCATCTCTATCCGATGCTGCCGCTGATGAATGCTGCCCGGCAGGCGGGTCATGAGGTCATCGTCGCTACCGGTGCTGACTTCGTCGCCGAGGTGAGCCGCCACGACTTCCCGGTCTGGGTGGTTGGGCCTACGGCGCCGCAGGTCCATGCAGCTGCGGCCGCTGCGGATGAGCCCCCACCAGCCGATGAAATTCAGGGAATGGTGAGAGCCGGAATGAACTTCTTCGGCCGCCCCGGCATCGCCCGCGCTCGCGATTTGACACCACTGGCGGCCAGCACGCAGCCAGATGTGGTGGTGCATGAGCTGACTGAGGCTGCTGGCTGGCAGGCAGCGGCAGTCAGCGGCGCCCTCGATGTCATCCACGGCTTTGGCACCCACATCCCCTACCTCATCGAGGCGATGCAGATCGTGTTGAGTGCTGTGAGGTCAGAACTGGGCAGTACCGACCGCAGCCTGCACCTGATCGACGTGCCGTACGTCGACCCCTGCCCGCCCTCGCTTCAGCCGCCGGGAGGGGTGCCATTCCGCAACGTCTTGCCGTTGCGTCCAGAAATGGGCATTGTGCATCCGGGCGAGCAACTGCCGGAAGCCATGCGCGACCTGCCATACCAGAAAACGATCTACCTCACCTTCGGTACCGCATTCAATGTGCCGCAGGTGCTGGCGCAGGCGATTGATGCGGTACGGGATCTGCAGGTCAACGCGATCGTGACTACAGGCCCAGGCGTTGATCCGGCGAGCTTCGAACCGGTGCCGCCGCACGTTACGATCGCGCAGTTCGTTCCACAGACCCTGATCATGAAGCGCTGCGCGGTGGTTGTCTCCCACGCCGGTTCGGGCACTATGCTCGGCGCCCTCGCTGAAGGGCTGCCTCAGGTCTGCCTGCCGATGGGAGCTGACCAGTTCTCCAACGCGGCCCAGGTCGCACGCACTGGAGCCGGCATCGTAGTGCCGCCCGATGAACGGACGCCGCAGACAATCCGGGCGGCGATCGGTCAGGTTCTCGCCGATCCCGGGTATGCCGCCGGAGCTCGAATCTTGCAGGCCGATATCGCCGCCATGCCCTCGGCAGCCGATGTCGTCAACGACATCACAGGGCTGGCCGCCGCTGAAGTCGACGCCATGAACAAGGCCTAAGGCACCTTAGGTACCTCAGACCATAGGTAGTCCGAAAGATACGTAATCTCCACGTGTTAGGCCCCCACGCCTTAGAAACAAGATGGTCTCTAAGAGCGAACAAGGAGGCTGAAATGAGCTTGATCAACGACTACACCTATCAGGGTATGAGCGACCAGCGAGAGCGTGACTTGGCGAGGCTTGCCGAGCACAACCGGCGCGTTCGGCTCGCGCTGAGCGGTCGCGAAAGCTGGTTGCACCGGGTGTTGTCCCGTCGCGGACGCCGCCGCATCGCCATCGCGGCACCCCAGCACCGGGTCGCGCACTAAGCGCGACCCGGCAGTCTGTCACAGGCTGGTGGCACGATAGTGCTCATGGTGAAAGCGGCCAGATCGGCCACCACCGTGCGTACCCAGCACATCGTCGGGCGTAGTGAGCAGCGTGCCCAATTGCGCCAGGCGCTGGACGATGTCATCGATGACGGCAGTCGCTTTGTGATCATTGGCGGCGATGCCGGTAGTGGCAAGACCACGATCGTCGAGGCTTTTGTAGCCGACCTATTTGGACCGCTCTCTGACCGCAAGGCCCAAGTAATCCGGGGGCAGTGCGTACCGATGGGTGAAGAGGGCCTGCCCTATGCGCCCATCGTTGGGGTGCTGCGAGATCTGCTGCACCAACAGGGCCGGGAGCAGATTCTGGAGTGGGTGGGCACCGGCCGGCATGCCTTGGGCGCCTTGTTGCCCGACCTGGCTACGCCTCCGCGCGAGAGTGACGACACCATCCGGCTGCAGCTCTACGAGGCGGTCACCATGCTCTTGGAGCGGGCCAGTGAGAACGGGCCGCTGGTGGTGATCATGGAGGACATCCACTGGGCGGACGAGTCCACCCGGCATGTGCTCCGCTTCCTGGCCAGGGCGTTAACTGATGCACCGGTGATGATTGTCGCCACCTACCGCAGCGACGAACTCACCCGTCGGCATCCGCTGCGTCCGCTGCTCGCTGAGGTCGGCCGTCTGCCTGGCACGGTGCGGGTCGAGCTGCCCAACCTGGAGCGTGCCGAGGTCGCTGAGTTGCTGACCCAGCTAATGGAGCGGCCACCGAGCAACGTGATCATCGATTTGGTCTACCGGCGGAGTGAGGGCATCCCGTACTTCGTCGAGGAGCTCACTCGCTCTGCTGTCCGCGGCTGCATCGACATGCCGGACACGCTCCGCGATGCGCTCAACGTACGTTTCTTGAGTCTTTCCGACCCCACCCAACAGACTCTGCAGTTGGCGGCCGTGGCGGGCACCCGGGTTGATCATGAGTTGCTGGCTGCAGCGGCGGATGGCTCAGATGGGGACTTGGAGGCCCAACTGCGGGAGGCAATAGACGCCGCTGTCCTTACCACGGATGAGACTGGTTACTCTTTCCGGCACGCGCTGCTGCGCGAGGTGATCCATGACGACCTGCTGCCCGGCCAACACGCTCGGCTGCACGCCCGCTTCGCAAGGCTCTTGGAGGAGCATCCTGACCTGATGAGTGCGACGGCCGCTCCGTTGGAGATCGCTCATCACTGGAATGCGGCGCACCAGGTCAACAAGGCCTTTCGGTGGGCACTCACTGCCGTGAGCTCAGGTTCTGCTGCGTTTCATGAGGCGCTCAAGCTGTACGAGAGAGCGCTCGAGCTCTGGGACCAGGTGGATGATCCGGAGTCGGTGGCTGGATCACACGCGAGTTTGTTGATGCGCGCTGCGTATACCGCGGAAGATGCCGGTGAGGTCGAGCGAGCGTTGGCCCTGACAAATGCTGCCCTCGATGAGCTGGATCCCAAAGACAAGCCGCAGGAGCGGATTGAGGCATTGCTCGTACTCGCGCGTGCCAAGCTGACGCTGATGGATGAGGACGGCGTGGATGCGCTCCGTGAGGCTGTTCGCATCCTCCCTGACGACGCCGATGCCAAGCTGCGCGCTCGGGTCATGGAGATGCTGGCCCGCCGCACCATGTTGTCGGGCGACGCGGAGCAGGGGATTGAGCTCTCGCGGCAGGCCGTCGAGGCCGCTGCGGCAGCCGACTCCGATTCGGTCACAGCTAATGCTTGGGTCACTCTTGGCACCAGCCTGGCTGCCACCGGCCAAGAGGACGAAGGGCTCGCCGCATTCGAACGGGTCAGTCATCTGACTCGCAGCCCACGTACCTTGCTGCGCTACTACATCAACTACTCCGACGCACTCAATCACGCCGGCCGGTACGAAGAGGCCGCAGCCGAGGCCATCAGCGGCGTTGATGTCGCCCGTGAGCTGGGGCTGGAACGCTCCTTCGGTGCCATGCTGGCCGGGAACGCCGCGGAGCCGCTGCTTGCGCTCGGGCAGTGGACGCGGGCGTCAGCCATGATCGAACGGGCGCTGGAACTGGATCCGCCGGGGCCTCACCACGCACACCTCCGCCTGCTCCAGGCGTGGTTGCATGTGTGGCGCGGCCAGCTCGATGAGGCGGACGCGGTGCTGGCCGAGTTTCGGCCGTCGATCAGCAATGCGCAGCTTGCGCCGCAATACACCAGCCAAGCGATCCGTACCGATGCCGAACACGCGCTTGCCAAAGGTGATCATCAGCGAGCTTGGTCCGATGTGAAGGTGTTCCTCGGTCGTTGGGAAATCTACGAGCGCACTCAGTGCTATCCGTTGCTCGCGGCCGGCGCAGCAGCCGCTCGAGTTGTCGACCAGCACGAGGGCACAGGGGAGCGACTCGCCCTCGTCCGAGATTTGTTTGATCATCGCGCGATGCCGGTCCGGGTCCGCCCGTTCTGGGGGCCGGTGATCATCGCCGAGCTGGAGGACACGGCAGAAGCTTGGCGGTCTGCGTTCGACCAGCTGGCGGCACAACCCGCACCTGCGCATCTGCGTCCGTACGCCGGCCTGCGGCTCGGGCAGCAGCTGGTCGCAGGACGGGAGCGTGCCGAGGCCAAGGAGGTGCTGGCGAACGCGTCAGAAGACGCCGCCGCTCTCGGCTCAACTTTGCTCACGGATCGGATTTCGGCGTTGGCCCAGCGCGCCGGTTTCGTTGTGGCGGCACCGACGGAGGTGAGTCCGGTAGCCGGCCTGACCCCACGCGAACTCGAGGTGTTGCAGCTGGTCGCGGCCGGCCGATCCAATGGCGAGATCGGCACTGCACTGTTCATCAGTACGAAGACCGCCAGCGTGCACGTCTCGAACATCCTCGCCAAGCTCGGCGTCAGCGGTCGCGGAGAGGCAGCCGCTTTGGCTCACCGTGTCGGCCTAACTGCTACCTGAGCCCCGTTTCGACGAGCTCAGCGCGCATTGTCGTGGCCTGAGCGCGCTGCCTATGTGCCATAAGCCCGCTGCTCATGTGCCCTGAGCCCACTGCTCATGTGCCCTGAGCCCACTGCTCATGTGCCCTGAGCTCGTCGAAGGGCGCTTCAACAAACGCACACACCAGGCGTACGTGATCTAATCTCGGTGCACTCGACCGGTAAAGCTGATCGCTTCGTGCACGTCATCGTTCGGGTCGACGATGAAGGTCACCTTCTTCAGTTCCGTGAACGGAACGGCAAAGCCAACCGTGGCAAGGTCTTCGTCCTCGGGCTTGATCTTTCGGCTGAAGCCGCTCTGCAGCTCATTGGTCTTGTCGATGATGATCTGCGCGTCCTTGCCGTTCCCATACTTCGCGCCGATCAGGACGTTTTCGGCGTCGTACGGCTCCTCGGTTTTGTTCTCGATGCGGACCGATGCGATGACGATCTCGCCGTTGGTCGCCTCTGCGCCGAGATCAGTCTTCGTTGCCTTGTCAGCCACTGTTCCGGCGATCTCGATCAGCAACCCGTCGTCGAACTCGGCAACATCGTTCAAGCTGAACTGCTGCTCGTCTGGCACTTCACCAGGTGTCGCGCTGCTTGCGTCCGGGTTTGGGCTTGCAGTCGTTCCCATTTCTTCAGGGCTTCCACTGGTCACAGCCACATCGGGCTGGTGCTCACTGGCGGGCGGTACGCCACACGCCGCCAGGGCAAGCACTGCGGCGATGAGTGCCCCCGGGAGTCGCCTCATAGACCGACACGGTACCGGCCGAGGCTGATCTCGGGCCGCTAAGGTTGACGCGTGAAATGGAAGGTGGTACTGGCAGTCGGGGCTGTTGCCGGGGGAGCTGTCTGGTTCGCACGCCGTAAGTCCCGGCGCGCTGCAGCGGAGGCGGAACTCTGGGCCGAGGCCACTGATCCCATCGTTCGCTTCGGCGAATCCTGACTCTCTCACGCCGACTTGTCAGAATCTGAGCACCAAATATGGTGCTCAGATTCTGACAACTCAGCGCTAGCGGGGCTTGGTGAACATGCCGGCCACTTCCTGAGGTAAGTCCTCCTCAATCAGCAGCGTCACCAGGTCGCCAGCCCGCAGCTCGGTGTCTCCTTGTACCGGCAACAGCAGCCCATCGCGTACGACGATGCTGATCCAGATATTGCCGGCCAGCTCAGCTACCTGTTCGACGGTTTGACCGTCCACAAGTGATCCGGCAGCAATGGTGACCTGGTGTGCAGTCTCGGGTTCGGCTCGAAGCCGTACGCCAACCGCCCAGGGCTCCGGCCTGACCGGCTGCATCGGTACCCCCAGTCGCCGCGCCACTGCGGGCACCAGACTGCCCTGAACGACGACAGAGAAGATCACCACGATGACGACGATCCCGTAAAGCCGTTCCGCGTCCGGCACGTCCGCGATCAGAATGAGCTCACCGAGCAGGATCGGCACCGCTCCCTTGAGCCCAGCAAACAGTACGAACGCGCGCTCCCCACGTTCCAGTTGCGCCGGAAGCAGGCACAGACCAACCACTAATGGCCGGATGACAATGGCAAGCGCCAAACCGAGGATGAGCCCGGGCAGCCAGACATCCATCCGAGCCAGCACCGTCAGATCGATGGTGAGTCCCAGCGCGACGAATGCCACGATTTCTGCCAGCCCGGCGAGTGCGGCATGAAAGCGCGCAATCTCTCCCTGGTACGGGGCGCGCCGGTGGCCGATGAGGATGCCGGCGACAAAGACCGCCAAGAAGCCGGATCCATGCAGCAGCGTCGTCACGCCGTAAAGGAGCAGCACGCTCGCGAGCGTTCGCAGCGGATACAAGGCCTCGCTGGGGAGGGACACGCGACGCATGAACCAGAGCAGGGCAATACCACCAGCAACACCGGCGGCGACGCCGATTGTCATCTGCAACAGGAAATCCACGGCAATGCGGCCAACGGCGACGCCGCTCACCCCGCCGGCGGCCAGCAAGCCACCCATCAAGGCGATCCCAACCGGGTCGTTGGCTCCGGATTCACCCTCGAGGATGGTGCCGCTACGTCCGGAAATCTCCTGCTGCCCCAGCACCGAGAAGACCACTGCAGGGTCGGTCGGTGATACTGCAGTCCCGACCAGCAGTGCGACATACCAGGCCAGCCCGAATCCAAAATGGAGCAGGACGCCGCCAGCGGCCGCAGTCAGGAAAGTGCCGAGGACGCCGACGACGATGATCGGCACCAGCGCCGGTCGCAGCCGAGCCCATCCGATGTGCCTGCCGCCATTGAAGAGGATCAGGATGAGCGCCACCGTGACGACCCGTTCGACCGCATCATCCCGCACTGCCGGCAGTCCTGGGATCACTTGTACGGCGACAGCAGCAGCGGCCAGCATCCAGATAGGTGCGGGAATTCTCACCCGTGCCGACAATCGGTTGACCAACACGGCCGCCAGCGCAATTGCGCCGGTCAGAGCGATGATCAGGGCGTACGAGGCCGTGTCGGACAAGTGCTGCTCCTCGGCGATCGACGAGCGGAGGCGATTGCCGACCAGCCTTCCCGGCACACCGATGGACACACTACGCCCGCGCCGCGGCGGCGGCGCCGCGTGTTACGGCAACGGCCGGTGACCGTTCGTGCGCAAAACGCGAAGCGCGATCGGCGGCCTAAACAGTCTGGTGGCCGGGCTCTGCAGCGCCGCAATCCGGAGGAACTGTTCAGCCACAACCGGGTCATGCTCGGCGGCACGCTGCACTCGGTTGATATACGCGTTGACAACTCGAACCGGCAGTGGCCGTGACCCACCCACCTGAGGCAAGGCCAGGTCGGCGCCGACGACAAGCTGCCAGGCCATGTCCACCGGTTTCGCGGCGGCGCGGAAAAATCGCCGAGCCAGGTCGGCTTCCCCGTGCACCAATGACTGCTGCAGAGCCCTTGCCTGCAGAGCCGCCACCGACATGCCCAGCGCGTACGCCGGATTAGTGCTGCAGATCGCGTCGCCGAAGGCCAGGAGTCCGTCTGGGAAGCGGCGCAATTTCTCGTAGTGCAGGCGCAGATTGGCCGGAAACCGGTACGCAACGATGTCGTCAAGAGGCTCAGCATCCCGGATTGCGGCAGAGACGTTGGGTGGTGCGACGGTCTCGACGAAGGCAAGGAAAGCGTTCGGCTCCGTTGGTGGGTGATGGCCGTCGTATCCGATCGCGGTCAGGATCCACCGGTCATTCTCCTGAGCAAAGAGCACGAACCCGCTTGGTCGGCTCGGCTCCGCCCCGCTAGCCACTACTTTCAGATCGCCTAACGCTCCCTCCGAAACCCGGAAGTGCCGTGTGGCGTACTTCAGGTTGATCGCGAGCCGCTCCTGCCGAGGCGGTTGGTAACCGTGGGCGGTCAGCCACATCGGTAGCCGGCTGCCGCGGCCGGTGGCATCGACCACCAAGTCAGCGCCGATTGTTTCCTCACTGCTGGCATCGCGACGCTGGACCTGTACGCCTGTGATGCGCTGTCGAGCGATGTCGTAGCCCAGTTCCACAAGCTGGCAGCGATCTAGGATTTCAATGCCTGTGAGGGCTTGTACGCGGCTGCGCACCTGGGCTTCCAGAAAAGGCCGGCTGGCCTGACAGATAAATGGACCGTCCGGCCGACCTCGCAGCCGGAGTCGATGTCCGCCGGGTGAGAAGCGGAACTCTGCGAAGTCTCGGATCACGGGTACGCCGCACGCCGTCAGCTCGCCCAACAGATCTGGAAAGAGCCGATCGAGGATCTGCGTGCCACCGGGTACCAGGATGTGGGCATGTCGGCCCTGAGGAATGCCGCGGCGATACTCGGCCGAATCCAGGAGCCGGTCGCGGTCGATCACCGTGACCCGGCTGTATGCCTCGGCCAGTACCCGCGCGGCGAGTAGGCCGGCCATGCCAGCTCCCAGGACTACTGCATGATCACCGATCTGGCGCATCTGGATCCGCCTCCAAGGAATGCGATGACGCTAAATCAGGGTTCGGTGCCGCGACTTCGGTGAAACCACTCAATCCTGGCCACAGACGATGGGTGATTCCTCGGAGCGGGGGACGATACGGTCGCAAGGTGAAAGGCGGTCCGTTTCTGCGAGGCGCCTGATGAGCTGCGGCTGGCCGACGCAGCTGTTCCCACTACTGGGAATGTCGCAAGGTGCTGCCATCGCAGTCGCGTACGCGGCCCGGCATCCTGACCGTCTCACGCACCTGATCTTGTACGGCGGCTGGGCTCGCGGTCGGCGATTTCGCGGCCTGGAGGACAACCGGGAGGAACAGGCTGGTCAACATCGTGGCGATTCGTCGGTTCCTTCGGGCGTGCACCGTTGAGCCGCTCGCGCCCGACGATTGGGATATCGCCTTGTCCTGGAACATGACGGTGCCTCCTGGGATCCGCGCTGCACTGCTCATGCGCGAGATCGACGCCGACGATGTCCACTCGACTCTGTCGGCGCCGGTGCTTGTGGTTCACGGACGCTCCGACGCGATTGTGCTGCCATCAATGGCTCAGCATGTAATCGACATCTGCGACACGGCGCAGCCTGCGTGGTACGACACCGGCCATTTCCCGTTCTGGGAAGGACCAGACCTTTTCAATCAGGAACTCGAAGCGTTTGTCGGTGCCCTCGCGGTCGACGCGACAACCTCCACTGGGGGTGCCAGAGAAGCAGCGCTCCAGAGCTGAAACCGATCAGTAGCGGCGGACCGTGCATATCGCTAACCGCCGTCAGGACGATTCCCACCAGCAGCCACGCCAATGCCCAAACCCAAACTCGCGCGAGGCGTGGTGCTACCGGGGACAGCAGCCAGGCACACACCGCGCCGAGCAATCCGGCACCGGCCACTGAGCATCCTGCGTCGCTGATGTGCGGCAGCCACAGCACTCCGAACGCCTGACCGATGACGCCGCAGCTGAGGTAGATCAACAGCCAGTTGAGGTGTCCGTAGAGCCGCTCCGCGAACACCCCAACGGCGGCGACGAGTATCAACACCGAGACGATCTGCCATACCCGGTCGTACTGGACGAAGAGAGCAGTGACAAGGCGCCACCACTGACCCGCACGTATTTGAGCCGGGTCGCGCCACAGCGCCAGCCGTACGCCGGGGAACCAAAATTGCAGCACCGTCAGCACTGTGGTGATCGTCAGGACCGCGATCGTGCAGATCGGCCACTTGAGCCAGACCCGACTTGTGATCCGGTCACGGGCTTGGCCGCGGTGATCGTCCACGACCGTCATGCTGTCAGCTCCGCTCCGCGATTTCGTAGTGAACGACAGCGGGATCGAGGCGGACCAGGAAACGCGCGTCTTCCGGATGCGGCTCGACCTGCTCGACATCCTCGCCCGCCATGGCTCGTACGGCATCCATGGATTGCCACAAGCTCAAGATCGCGAACTCCGTGCTGTCCCCATCCGCCCGGCGCAGTAGGTAGGCAGCCAGGTTCCCAGCAGCCTCCCGAAGCTGAGGCACGGTTGTCGCAGATAGGTGGGCGGCGTACGCATCAGCGTCCCACGAGGCGGTCCAAGCCCGCCAGATTCGTGCGATCACGACCTACTCCCGCCAGCGACGATCATGCGACGCACACCACGTTCGCAGCCGTGGCATCGACGCCACATCGGGCAGCAACATGATTCACGCGAGCCGCCAGAGAGTCGTTCAGGTGGATGACCCTAGACTGACGGCGTCGGTAGAGCCGGAGGCTGTGAGTGCCCCAGCAGACTGTCCCTTTCGTCGGCAGAGACGAATTCCTTGATCAGCTCGACCTCGTCCTAGCACGGGCCGGTTCGGGTGAGGGCGGCGTCGTGTTGATCTACGGTGAAGCCGGCATCGGCAAGACCCGGCTGTGCGAGGAGGTGGCATTCGGGCATCGTGATCACGGTGGACGGGTCTTGTTGGGTCGGGCCGCGCCTGAGGAGTCGGCGATCGCGCTTGCGCCGGTAGCGGATGCGCTACGGGCTGCACGGCGTACCGAACCGCGGTTGTGGGAGGCGGTGAGAACTCGATCAGACTTGCTTTCCATGATCGTCCCGGAGCTGTCCACAGCGACGGAGGCGATCAAGAACCGGCCTGCCGACCATCCGGTGCTTTTCGAGGCGTTGTTGGATGCGGTCGAGGAGTCTGCCCGAGGCGACGAGGCGACCCTCTGGGTGCTTGACGACGTGCACTGGGCCGACGACGCCACTTGGCACTTCATCCACTACGCGACCCGGCGACTCTCAGACATGAGTGTTGTCCTGGCGATCACCTACCGGGACGAGGAGATCGGCCCGGCGAGTCCTCGGTGGACGGGCTTGGTTCGGCTGAAGCGAGAGCCGCATGTCCTGAGCTTGCCGCTGCATCGCCTTGACTCCGACGAGGCCAGACAACTGATCGAGGCGCTTGCCCCAGTGTTGCCGGCCGATGTCGTCGGCCAGATCATCGCCCGGAGTGCCGGTACGCCGTTGCTGATCGAGGAGCTGGCCCGGCTGGCGGAAAGCTCCGGCGATCTCCCGGCGGTGCCCGATATCGTTCGGGCCACCGTACGTGAGCGCGCTGCCCAGCTGACGGCTCCGGAGCGGGAGCTGCTGGATCTCGCGGCGCTCTCCGGCCTTGCCGTCGAAGGTCGGACCTTGCAGACATTGCGGCCGGCAACGTCTGCCGAGGCTTTGATCGCAGCGGGCTTGCTGAGCCGGGACGGCCCGAACTACCGGTTCCGTCATCCACTGCTGTGGGAAGCCGCCGAGGCGGAGGTGGCGGAGGCTCGGCGTCGGCTACTCCACCAGGAGCTGGCGGCGGCACTGCGTAGTGGCGGTGACTACCCAGCCGAGCGAGTGGCCGACCATCTGCTGCGCGCCGGCGAGCGAAATCAGGCGCTCGATGTGCTCGAGCACGCCGCTGAGGCCGCAGATGCGGTTGGCGACGTGGGCCGCGCGGGAACCTTATATCTCGCGGCTTTTCGCCTGGCGCGAGCCGATCAAGGGCTCAGCTCGCATAGCAATGCCCTGGAGCTCAAGGCGATTGGTCATCTCTATCTGACGAGGCGGTGGACCGAACTCGATCCGCTGATCCACGACGTCTGGTCGCGGCGGGAGCACGTGTCAGATCACGAGCGGGCCTGGCTCGTCATGCCCTTGGCCTGGCACCTGTTCTCACGCGGACGAGTCGGGGACTCGTGGCGGCTGATGCAGGAGGAGCTGACCTACCTGGAGAGTGTTGGCGCTGCCGAGAGCGTGCCGAGCCTGCACAGTCAGGCCGCGTACCTGGCCTGGCTTCGGGGAGATCCAGAGCTCGCGCTGGTGCACATCGAACATGGGCTCGAGGCCGCCGACCGCAGGGGGGACGATCGTTCGATGTGGTGGGCGCAGCATCACCGTATCCACATCAGCTACCGGCTAACAGGTGATCGGCCGGCCGCTATCGGCGGCTTCCGGGACAACGTCGTCGCTGCCAAAGCGCTCGGCATTACCGACGGTGAGGCGCTTTCGTTGTGGGATCTGGCCTGCCACACAGCCTCCCAAGACGACTTGGCCGCCGGCATGGTGGCGGCTGAGCACGCCGGTGCCATTTCCACGATGCAGGACCTGCATGTTCTGGAAGGTGCGTTGCTGCTGCTGGAAGGGAGGGCTGACGAGGCCGAGTCGCTGTTCGTACGCTTCGGCTCGCGGATTCGCGCGGGTGAGCCGGTCGCCGCACCGTGGATCGACATGTGCCAGGCATTGGTGCACCTGCATCGCGGCGAGCTCGAGGCGGCGCGCAACCTGCTGCACGGTCCATCGAGTGTGACCGAGGCGGCGCAGAACGAGTACCACATTGCCGACCGGTCGCTAGCGCTTGGGTGGCTTGCCTGGGAGAACGGGCGCTGGGCCGAAGCCGCAGACCACCTCGAGCAATCGGTTCAGTTATGGCGTACGGGATGCTGGCACACTCTCGCGGGGGGTCCGCTCTTGCTTCCGCTCCAGGTCGACGCGCTGCTTCGACTGCGTAGCGAAACTGCCGCTGCGACGCTGTTGGAACGCGTGCCGCCGGGCGACGGGACGCGTTTCTACTCGGCCAGTTTGGCCGCCGCAAGGTTCCGACATGAACCGACCGCGAGCCTGGCAGCGGAGGCACACACGGCTGCTGCCGCTGCGCTGTGGCCCTGGCTGTCTGCCCTGATCGGCACCTGGCACGCAGAATTGCTCGGCGAACCGGATTCCGCGGCCAGCGCTGCAGCCGTGTTCGAGGAGATCGGGGCAGCATCAGGGGTCGCGCGAGCCGAGAAAGTGCTGCGGCGTCTGGGCGTTCAGCGGCCGAGGCGAACGGCGGCGAGCCCGCTGTCGGAGCGTGAGCTTGAAGTCGCGCAACTCATCGCCGATGGGCTCTCGAATCCAGCCATCGCAGCCCGCCTCTACCTCAGTCGGCCGACTGTGGCGAGTCACGTAAGCCACATCCTCACCAAACTCGGCTTCTCCTCCCGGAGTCAGATCGCCGCCTGGGTGGCGGCGCAGCATCTTGCGGGCTGAGCCCAGTCGAAGCGGCAGGTGTGCCCTTCGACAGGCTCAGGGCACATACCGGCATGCGCGCCGTGCTCTTCGACGGGCTCAGGGCGCATCGCTGCGTCATCCATCTGAAGGATTGCTGCCCTAGCCTCGCGGATCGTTCGGAAGCCTGATGTGAGCGTCCGATGTGCGCGCCAGCCTGGGCTGCATGACCTCACCGATTGACGCTGCCCACCTTGACACACCGGATACCGCGACATCCCGTGCCGGCACTGGTCCGTGGCGCCGTGGCGGCTGGTGGTCCCGTATGGCCCCGGTGTTGCTGCTCCTACTGATCGCTCCGCTGGTGGCCGAATTCCTCCTCGGCGACGTCACGCTTGCGTCGCTGGGCGCCATGGTGGTGTTCATTCCGCTGTACGGCGCCGGCGCAGTGTTGATCAGGGAAGTGGTACGCCACAGAGGCGGCGGCTGGCCCGCGATCGCCGTATTGGCCGCAGCCTTCGGGGTGGTGGAGGAGGGGCTGGCAACCCAGTCGCTCTTCAACCCGGACTACGCCCATCAGCACCTGCTGAGCTCCGGTTACATTCCGGCTCTCGGCATCGCCGTGCCTTGGACCATCTACGTACTCAGCCTGCACATCATCTGGAGCATCTGCACGCCGATCGCCCTTGTCGAGTGCATATTTCCGGATCGCCGGACGAAGCCGTGGTTGGGTACGCCCGGACTGATCGTCATCGCTATTGTCTACGTCCTCGGCGTGGCTGCCACCGCTGTTACGACCTGGGCGGTCTTCAGGTACATGGCACCGCCGAGTCGCCTGATCGGCGCGGCGCTCGTTGCTGCCGTCTTGATCATCGTCGGCATGCTGCTGACAAAGGTTCGGCGTCCCGAGCGCTCCAGTCTCCAGGCCGCGCGCCGGACGCCTGCGGCTTGGGTCGTGGGGATCGCCGCAGCCGTTGCCGCCAGCCTGCTGGTCTTGGTCCCGCGCATACCGTCCACCGTGTGGAGCACGCTGATCTTCCTGCTGGTCGAAGCTGCGGCAGTGATCGCCATCACCCTGTATTCGCGGCGGCCCGGCTGGGGTGACAGGCAGATCCTGGCGTTGGCGGCTGGCGCCCTCTTTGCGTACGCCTGGCACGCCTTCTTCACCATGCCCGCGTTCGACTCAGCGCCGATCGTTGTCGTCCGGATCAGCAACGCATTCTTCGCAGCCTTGGCGCTCGCAGCGGTCTGGATCGCAGCTCGACGCATCCGACTTGTCAGCGTCTCAGACGGCTATACCACGCTGAAACGCTGACAAGTCGGAACAAGAAAATTGGACGCAGTCCACTGCGGATGATTCGCGCCGGGGACAAGTCCCCTAGTCTCATCCCATGAGCTCGCACATTGAGGTCTCCAACCGATGGGCGTTGCCCCGCGGGCTGATCATCCTCCTCGGATTGGCCGCCGCATTGGCAGCAGCCATCGGCATGCGGCAATTCGCCAACATCCTCGGTCCGGTGGCCTTGGCATTGGTGCTCTCGATTGCCGTCCACCCGGTGCGACGTTATGCGGATCGTCACAAGCTGCCGGCTTGGATCGGTATCATCCTGAGCCTGATTGCCGTCTACGGAATCGTCGTCGGGCTTTTTGCCATTCTGGTTATCGCCGGCATCCAGTTCGCATCGCTGCTGCAGGACTACGCCCCACAGTTCCAGGCCTTTCTGCAGGAGGCTGTTCGGATCTTGGAGTCGGTAGGCGTTAGCCAGGAGAAGCTGCAGTCGCTCGCGGGTCAACTCAGCCCTAGCCGACTAGTGGACCTGGCGACGAGCTTGATCGGCGGGCTCGCTGGCGTACTCAGCAGCGTCTTCTTCATCATCGTGTTGCTCTTCTTTACGGTTGCTGATGCCGGAGACTTCGCCTCCAAGCTCCAGCACACCTCAATTCGCGGGCGGAGCCTGGCTCACACATTTCAGCAGTTTGCAAGCGGAACTCGCCAGTATCTGGCGGTGGCGACCATCTTTGGCGCAATCGTGGCATTTTTGGATGTGATAGCACTATGGATTCTCGACATCCGTTATGCGTGGCTGTGGGGTTTGTTGGCCTTCATCACCAACTTCATACCGAATATCGGCTTCGTCATTGGGCTGGTGCCGCCGACCATAATCGCGCTGCTCGATCACGATGTCGCGACCGCGGTTGCCGTCGTGATCGTCTACTGTGTATTGAACTTCATCATCCAAACCATCATCCAACCCCGAGTGGTCGGGGTAACGGTCGGACTTTCGGCAACGTTGAGTTTCCTGTCCTTAATTGTCTGGACTACAATCCTTGGCGCTACTGGCGCATTCCTCGCTATTCCGCTGAGCCTGTTTGTCAAGTCCCTGCTCGTCGATGTTGATCCCGAACACGACTGGCTGGCACCCCTGTTGTCAAGCGAGAAACCAGGTGAGGAGCCCGAGTTTGCCCAAGCCGACGAATCTTCTGCCACTCAGGTGACTGAGGAGTCTCACGCCGGCGAGATTGCAGAGAAGACTGCCGCGGTCGAGCCGAGTCAGCAGCCCAACGCCAAAGCGCCAGACACTTAAAGAATTCCTAGCCGCTCAGCTTGGAGAACGGCCTCGCGACGTGTCTGTACGCCGAGCTTGCGGTACGTGGAGCGCAGGTGGGTCTTCAGCGTGTTCCTGGAGATGAACAAGGCAGAGCAGAGCTCACGCTGGTCCAGCGGGGTCGGCAGATACTGCAGGATCTCCAGCTCTCGCTCGGACAGCGGATCGGTTAGCCGAGCTCCGGAGACCGGCTGCTTTCGAAGATACGCAAGCAGTTCGACCACCAGCTCTCCGTACGGCGTGATGCGACGCCGCTCGGCTTCGAGCACAGGCATGATCGCCGCAGCGATTTCACCGTACGGACGGCGCCAGCCGTGAATTTCGGTGCTCTGCAGGGCGAGCCGGAGATAGTGCGAACTTTGATCAGGCATCTTGGCGCGCAGCGCCAGACTCGCCGTGCCGAGCAGTACTCGCACCCGCAGTGCCTCAGACCGGCCCTGGAGCAACGCTGACTCGATGGGCAAATTGCTCGTCAAGCCATTCAGATCTGAACCGAGATGGACCCTCCCGGAATCCACGGCGGCGCGCGCCGTCGCCCATGCCAGAAAATATGACTGGTTCCGGGTTCCGTCGTCGAGCCAGTGCGCTGGCGCTGAATTCACAATCAGGTCGAGCGCTTTGGAAAATTCGCCCGCCGCAAGGTGCACATCGATCCGAGCGGTTGCCCACAAATAACCGATACTCCACCCTTGGTGAACTTCAGAATTTGCTGCGACCAGATCATCGAGCATCAGCCCGCATCCCAGCCAGTCGTTGTCTCGAATCAGCCGCAGCCGCGCGTCGGTGATGATGTTCAAGGCTCGGCTGATCGGGTGTGGAAACGCAGATCGCCCTGGAGTGGCTGCGAGAGGATCAGGCAGCGCCGCAGTTTCGCCGCCAGTTTCCATTTCAAGCCACTGCCGCGCCGACCACAGGGTTGCGCCTGCAGCTGGTGCACCCGTACCGCTCTGATGATCAATCACGGCTGCGGCGCGCCCAAGGTGGTCGCGAGCGGAGCGTAAGTCCCCCGCGACGATCGCCGCCCAGGCTTGAATCTCGAGTTCCCCCAGCTGCACCTTTGGGTAGGACTCCGAGGTTGACGCTGCAGACTCGTCGAATATCGCCTCAACGGAGCCCGGCAGGCCTTCGACGAAGCGGCATGCGGCGTACAGCTGGCGCCACGCGTACTGCAGCCCCATTGCTGGAGCTCTCGTAGCCGGCGTTGCATCAAAGCCAGGATCGAGCTCCAGGATCCTCACTGCCTGGCGGGCCTGGCCCCGCTCGGCGCATTGCCAAGCTTCGAGGAATTCGAGCGTCTCGGTCTCGAGCCTGCTGCTGGCATGAGGCGCGTCGCTGAGGATCGCCGAAACTGCGGCGATCGCTTCGGTACGGCCGCGGGTGCCCACTTTGATCAAGGCCGATGCCAACCGGACGCTGAGATTGGCGTCTCGATGCGCTGCTGGAAGACGGGCGATCGCCGCGCCGACCCATCCCCAGTCTCCAGTCGCCAACGCCAGGCATGAGCCGGCCAGCACCGACTCTGCGAGGACATCCCATGCTTGACCTTGCACCGCCGCCGGCACCGCTCGAACGTGCTCGCCCTGCCGAGAGAACCAGTCGGCCGTCAGAACGGACAGCCGCCGTACCTCGTCGGGCGCAGATCGCATCAGCTCGGCAAGCAGCAGCGCCCGAAACATCGGGTGATAGCGATAAGGCCAGCGTTGTTCAGGGTGCCGATGGAGAAAGCCGGGTCGGCTGTATGCCCGCTCTAGTAGCAACGCGCTGTCCGAACGGCCCGTAAGCTGCTCAGCCAGTTCAGCGTCCAGAAACTCGCTGACAGAGGTCTTGAGCAAGAAGTCCCGAAGATCGTCGGCGGTGTAGCTGAGAGCCTGTCCCATCAGATAGCTGCCGACCGCGGTATCGCCATGCAGCAGCGTCGAGAAGGCTTCGTCGGCATGGGCCGCCTGGGACAACGGTGTTGTCGACAGCCTCAACCCGGCTGGCCATCCCTCCGTGTGCACCCACAGCGCGTGCGACTGCTCTGCACTGACAGCAACATGGTTCGCCGCCAAGAACAGCCGGGTCTCGTCCTCATCGAACGCCAGATCCTCGGCTCGGAGCTCTACCACCTTGCCGGCCAGCCGCGCCTCGTGCAGAGCGAGGATCGGATCACTTCGAGTTGCGATGACGAGACGGCGGGTGGCGCCGGCCTGGCGCAGTGCATCCCTGAGCGGTCCCGTGCTGCGGTCCCGCTCGAGAAGGTGCAAATCGTCGAGGATCAAGGTCACTGCCGGAAGACTGAGCGCGTGACTGACCTGCTGCCAGAGTTGCCAGTAGTCAGTAATCTCCGCCGGGTCGAGACGGACGACCGGTGCGATGTCGGCAACCCATTGCCGCAGCAGTGTTGTCTTGCCATAGCCGGCGGGAGCGGAAATAAGCGTGATCGGCCGCGAAGCGCTTCCACCCAACTGCAGAAGCCTTCGACGAGTGATGACGCCGCTCTGAGAGATTGCCGTCCTTCCGTTGGAAGGCCATCGCCGTGGGGCTTTCCCCGACTACTTCCCGGCGATAGTCGGCTCGTCAATCCCCCGAAGACGCGCCAGTCCTCATGTTAGGAGGGTCGTTATCACTCGTCCAGCTTGACCTTTGCCGTACTTCAACCAATTCAACGCCAAAATCTTGCATGGCTTGCAGTGCACCGTGAAGCTCTGCCTGGTCGCGGAAGACACCGACCAGGATGGCGCCGTTCGCTGTTTGTTCGATATTCAGATTCAGGGCGGACAGTGCTGCAACGAGTGCGTCCGGCACTTCTCCGCGTACCCGGATCTCATAGGTCAGGCGCTTGGCGCCGCGAGTCATGACCGCGCGGCTGCCGTTTGACCGGTGGTCGCCAAGGCCCAGATAACGAGCACGTCGATCGCGATCAGAACGATGCCCCAGAACGGCTGCGAGGGCAGCCACATGAAGTTCAAGACACCATTCAGCACGGCCAATCCAATGGCGGTCCAGATTGCCCAGGTTGCCGCCCTGAGCACGAACCAACCAATGAGTACGAAGAACACCCCGAGGATCATGTGGATCCATCCCCACACCGTGGTGTCGAAGCGGAAGATGTAGCCGCCGAGTTTTGTGAACACCTCGTCGTTGATCACGCCGGCCAGGCCGAGGAAGAATTGCGCTCCTCCCGCCATCAGCAACATCGCTGCCGCGAAGACCGTAATTCCTACAGCCCATGGACTCTCTGCTCTGGAGCTGCTTAGGGACATGGCGGCCTCCACACGTGCAACGCGACTCGATGGTCGGATACAGGCACAGTGCTCTCGATGGGCCAGGCTTGCATCACTCTTCTGGGGTGATCTTTGTGCTAGCCCAGCCCGGACACCTCAGCTACGCACATCGACTTCCGCTGCGTCCTGAGCCTGTGACGTGCCGACTGGAACCGCGGCGGTGGGAGGAACGTCGCTGAGTTCGGCCTCAGTTGGACCCTCTGGCTCGGCCACCTCCGGCGTCACTGGGCCAGGAGGCCGACCGAGGAATTCGATGATCACCAGGGCGATCAGTACACCCAGGGTTATGCCGATGATCACCTTCCCAGTCGGCTGATCCCAGAAGACCAGTACCAGCGCTGCTATCGCAATCACAGCGATCCACAGAACCTTTTTGTACGTGTAGACCCAGGCGCCAACCGGGCCGGTACGGAAGCCAGCCTTTTCGGCGCCGCCTCGCAGCCAAGCAATCGCCTTGCTCACACCGGCCCGCGCCCGGACTGCAGTGATGGAGCGGCCGGTGAAGAACCCGGCCAGAGCGATGACGAGCCCAAAGACCAGCACCGTGCGAAGACCCAGCCGCAGGAATCGGACGAGGGTGTCGTAGAAAGCGGCTGCGGCGTCGTAGTCCAGTACACCGAGTGGCAGGGTATTGAGGTAAATCGAACGGAAGATGACAATCCCAAGTGCCAGTGCCACCATGCCGGCGGCCAGTCCCAAGCCGGCGCCCACGAGCGCGCGGCGATGGCCCTTGGCCACGTATACGCCTAGCGCCAGCAAGATCAGCACGACGACCGGGAGCCAATTGCCGACCGTATTGAGCAGACTGAAGGCACCCTGAGCCTTGGTAATGGCGTCGGATTGCAAGACCGTGAACGACGGATTGACGTCCGGAATGCGATTCGCTAGATCGAATCCCCGGTCGACAAGCCGTTGTTTGACGACTTCGATAAACGGACCGAGGTTGATGCTCACGCTGCCGTTGGCAATGGTGATGCCCTGCCCGGTTTGTCCGGTCAGGGCGGCGACAAGCGCTTGATGAGCGGCACGGTTGGCGGTCACCCATGCGTCGGCGAAGGCGTCGCTCGCTACCACCTTGCCTACCTCGGTGCGTACGAAGCTTTGGACGCCCTCCGACAGCGGCCCAGATAGTGCGTGCAGTTGCGTCGCGACGAGCGGAGGCAATCCGCGGTCAGCAAGCGCATCTATCGCCTGATTCGTAATTCCTGCGACATCGAGACGCGAAAAGATCTCGGTAGTGATCTTGTTCGCAACCGCATTCTGGATAGCCGGATCGCGGGCTAGCGGCGCCACGGTCGTCACGTAACGATCGGTGTTGGTGATCAAGTTCTTTGACCAAACGGCCACCACCGAGAGCGGCGCGAGGAGGCAAGCGACCACAATCAGCAAGGTGGCGACCACAGAGCGC
>Ga0081455_10002879_pt1 | contig 20250 bp, 20 predicted proteins | sample TabmetS3T2R1_FD_70207 | JGI IMG/M metagenome (GOLD analysis project Ga0081455, IMG submission 70207) | Tabebuia heterophylla rhizosphere microbial communities from the University of Puerto Rico - S3T2R1 | ecosystem: Host-associated > Plants > Roots > Rhizosphere ... | reverse complement strand
GCTCTCTCAGGGAGCGGAAATAGGGACGGATCTCTTCGGGGTTCTCTTTGAACGGCGGAACCGCCATCAATCCCTCGACTTGTAAGTGTGCCAGTTCGCTTACTCTTTCAACAAGCTCGGCAACCTTATCTCGCCCGATACCCGATTTCGACTGTTCATCGCCAAGGTTGATTTCGATCAACGTACGAACCTTCTTTCCATTCCTTCTTCCCTCCTTGTCGAGTTCCCGGGCGAGAGCCACGCTGTCCAGCGATTGAATCAGGTCGAATGTGTTTAAGGCCGCCTTTACTTTGTTCCGCTGGAGGTGTCCGATCATGTGCCATTCGACAGCCTCTGAAATGGCGTGTCTTTTTTCCTCAGCCTCCTGCACGTAGTTTTCGCCGATCAGCCGCACGCCGGCAGCAATCGCCGCTTGGACCAACTCCACGCACTGCGATTTCGCTGCCGCCAAAAGTTTGATTTCTCGAGGATTCCGGCCGACCCTTAACGCGGCCTCGCTAATCCGATCGATGATCTTACGATAGTTGGCAGCGACATCGATCATAGGTGATCCTTGCTTACCACATCCATATCCACAAATCACTAAATGCAATCAAAGGTTGACTACACTAGGCGACTACAATATCTAGCACTTGATCTCGCGCGCAGCGAAATTTCCATTGAAAAGAAAAACCGGACTAATGGCTCTGGAATATTTACCTCTTATGGCTCAGTCATCCGCGCCCAAGCCGCCGCGAATCTTGGTCTCACCGTCCAAGCCTTCGTGGTGCGTGGTGACCAAGCCTGTCAACGAATCACGGGTCGCGCTTTTGACGAGCGCCGCATTGCGGCTTAATCGTCAAAAACCCTTTGCGCCCAGCGAAGACCTAACTTACCGGCTCGTTCCGTCGGATTCAAAGGCGAGTGACCTTGTGATCGATCATCACTCGCGCATCGGCCCGGTGCCACGCCAGAATCCCGAAATCGTTTTTCCCCTGGCTGCTTTGGCAAGTCTCGCTGCAAAGAAAATCGTGGGCAGCTTGTCCCCCATTCACATTTCGTTTATGGGCGGTATCCGGCGGCATCAAGAGGTCGAGAACCAACTCGGCCCGGCGATTGCTCGGGAGCTAAAACGAGCCGATGTTGACCTGGCCTTGCTTGTCCCCTACTGACCCTTCTGTCATGAGACCGTCGGTCTCATCGCTCATGTCATCGAGAGCCACGACATCCCGACCCTGGTTATCGGAACGGTATTAGACATCATGATGAAGGTGCCGCCTCCGCGTGCCATTTTTGTCGATCATCCTGTCGGTCGCACCTTTGGCCGCCCCGGAGAACACTCAAAGCAGGAAGAAATTCTTACCTTGGCGCTGGCAGAGTTACCCAATTTCACTGAACCGGGACAAATTCGCGATCTTCATTGTCAATGGGCCGCCGACGGTAGCCGTTCCTGGGAGGAAGAAATACGAACTCTGCTGGTGAGCGACCGTTGACAGCCTGCCTTGATTTATAGTTAATAGCGCTCTGATAAACACCGAGTGAGTACTGTTTGAGAGAGATTGAAAAAGCTCACGCGAACGCAGTTGGCCATCGTTTAAAGGGGGGATTATGACCGAAGTTCTTACTCGTCTGATCGCTGCCGTATTTTTGGTTCTGCTTTTGTTGGCAAACGCGGTAGAGGCACAGGACTCCTTCTACAAAGGCAAGACCGTCAGGATTATTGTCGGCGCCTCGGCAGGCGGCGGCTACGACACCTATTCGCGCACGATTGCACGGCACATCGGAAAACATATTCCCGGAAATCCGACGTTTGTCGTGGAAAATATGCCCGGTGCTGGCTTTCTCATTTCGGCCAACTACATGTACAACGTAGCCAAACCGGATGGACTGACCATCGGACATTTTATCGGCGGACTCTTCTTACAGCAGCTATTGGGCAAGTCTGGCATCGAGTTCGACGCGGCCAAATTTGAATACATCGGTGTGCCGACCCAGGACGATTATGTTATCGGCATTTCTAAAAAAAATACGGGCATCTCGAGCATGGACCAGTGGATGGCCTCCAAGACCATCGTGAAACTTGGCGGAGTCGGCGTGGGTTCGGCCACGGATGATATCCCCAAGGTACTCATCGCAACGATCGGGCTTCCTGCGCAAATTGTCTCGGGTTATAAAGGGACCGCGGACGTCAGGTTGGCGTACGACAGCGGCGAAGTTCAAGGGGTGTGCAACGCTTGGCAGTCCTTCACGGCCACTTGGCCTAACGAGCTAAAAAGCGGCGACCTGGAGATTGTTCTACAAACAACCGCGAAATCCCACCCGGAACTTTCCAAGGTTCCACTAGCAATTAGTTATGCCAAGACTGACGAAGCGCGAAGTCTGATCAACGCCTTGGTTCACAGCGTGGGGCCGGCAGCCAGGCCCTATGTGCTCCCGCCCGGCACGCCGAAGGACCGGCTCATCATATTGCGGAAGGCCTTTATGGCGACCATGAAAGACCCGGAGTTCCTCGCCGATGCTAAGAAGGCCAAGCTCGATATCAACCCCCTGGACGGGGAGGAGCTCGAGCGGAACGTGAAGGATATATTCAAACTCGATCCAAAACTGATCCCCAAAGCGAAAGAAATTATGAAGTGACAACCTTAGCAAGCGTGTCAGCTTGAACAGGCCCACACATCGTCGATTCGTCGCAACGCTTCTAAAATCCGCAATCGGCCGGTGCCACATCGACGGTTGCGATGTGCTGTTTGTCCTTATCGAAGTAGGAGTAGCGCAGGGTTACATCCTTCTTTAGAAAGTTGTCCCGAGTTTCGGGCCGGTTGCAGGCGGTCTCTCTTAATCTTTCTTTCGCCCCCGCTGCGAACCTATTGTGGTCCACTTGCGCGGCTGAAACATTCACCAGACGATAATTGTAGATAAGCATCCCGGACGCGCCGACTGCGGGCATGAGCTCGGTTTCTTGATCGATCATGACTGGTATCGATCGATTAATCTCCGCCGCGATCCTATCCAAAAACTCCTGAGAACGAGGATCATTTTCCTTTCGCAGCCAATCGGACGCGGTTAGATAAACGAAGTAGGCGGCGGCAACAACAACCATTCCCCACAAAAGCACGGAAGACGCGGACAATCTTCTTGACACGGCGATCCAATCCTTAGCGTGTCATGATCTTATGACAACTCAGAAATTCCCTTCAGCAAGTTATCAAGATTTTTTCGGATACGCGACTAGGACTCATTTTGCCGGCGTGATGCGACTGTGATTTGTCAAATGCGCAGTTTCGGATCCAATGCGTCGCGCAACGAGTCGCCGAAAAGATTAAAGGCAAAGACTGATAGGCTGATGGCGATTCCGGGGTAAATAGCCATCCAAGGCGCTCGTTCGGCAAACTCGACGGCGGCACCGCGCAGCATCAGACCCCAAGCGGCTTGCGGCTCCGCCACGCCCAAGCCAAGAAAAGACAGCGAAGCTTCCAAAAGGATCGCCTGACCGAGAAAAGCTGTGAGCATAATCAAGTAGGGCGCCAGGACGTTGGGCATCATGTGGCGGATAATGATATGCAAGGGACCAAAACCGAGAGCGCGTGCGGCTTCCACAAACGGCATCTCACGCAAGGCGAGGGCGCTACTGCGCACTACCAAAGCGCACCGAGGCACCATGGGAACCGTAATGGCGAAGATGACATTCGTCATTCCGGAGCCCAGCAACGAAACCACCACCAGGGCCAAAATGATCAATGGAAACGACAAAAGCAGATCCATGAAACGTTGGAGCAGGAGATCGATTTTGCCGCCGAAATAGGCGCTCGACACGCCGATCAGCGCTCCCAAGGTCGCCCCGAGAAAAGAAGACGCGAACCCGATCCATAGAGCGGTCCGCGACCCGTAGATGATGCGGGTAAACACGTCTCGACCGAAAGAGTCGGTTCCGAACCAGTGCACTGAACTCGGTGCCTGTAGCATGGCGGCATAGTCCGTCTTTAGGGGATCAAAAGGGGCGACAATTCCGGCGAGAGCAGCAGCCAAGATCATGATGGTGATGATCCCCGCGCCGATCCCTCCTAACGGCCGCTGACGGGCGAAGCGAACGGACGCTTCCAGCCAGCGACGCGGCCGAGAGGTAGCGTAGGCTGCCAAAGTATCAACGGCCGTTGTTTCCATGTCGCGCTAGATTTCGCGGTTAAGGTCATGACCTACGCCGACCGAGGCGTGAGCCTGGAGCAGCGAAGGCATAGAAGCGTGAAGTTTCAAAGTCGTTTTTGGTACTCGGCACTACGTGCCCCAATGGCTCAGAACTCAACTTATCGCACCGCTGATCGCGATTTTCTTCGGAGGCAGAGGTCCATTGTCTTCGCTGCAGACGGCTTTCGCCTCGGTCTTCGTTTGCACTCCCAACTGCCGAATCCGGGTTCATTGGTACCGTATCCGCGGATCTATGAACGCGTTTAACAAATCCACCAGAAAGTTGACGAATATAAAGACGAAAGACGTGAGCAACACCAGACTTTGCACCATGGTATAGTCGCGTTGGCTGACGGCTTCGACGAAGAGCTTGCCGATGCCGTTCAGATTGAACACCTGCTCGGTAACCACCAACCCACCGACAAGAAAAGCGAATTCGAGCCCGATCACCGTGATCACCGGGAGCAGCGCGTTTTTGAGCGCATGGCGAATCAGGACTGCCCTCTCCCAAAGTCCTTTGGCCCGCGCGGTCCGGATATAATCTTCGCGCAAGACTTCCAAAATAGCCGAGCGCGTCATACGCGTAGCGACCGCGGAGTAGCGATAGCCGACCGCGAGGGCGGGCCAGATAAGCTGCATCAAGTTTGCCTTGGGATCGACCCAGAACGACGTGAAAGTGAGGGGGGGCAGCCAATGGAAGTAGATAACAAAAGCGAGAATGATAACGATGCCAAGCCAAAAGGACGGAATGGCGAGGCCGGCAATGGAAAAAACCCGCACACAGTAGTCGATCCAGGTGTCCTGTTTTACGGCTGCGAGAGTACCGAGAGGTATCGAGATCAGAACCGCGATAAAAGTCGCCATCAACGCGAGTTCAATGCTCAACTCCAGACGGATGGCGATTTCATGGGTAATGGGTTGCCCGGTCCACATTGACGTGCCAAAGTCGAGATGAACAATACCCCATATCCAACTTACGAACTGCTGCCAGACGGGTTTATCCAAACCGAGTTGCGCTCGCTCCCGCGCGAGAGCCTCTTTCGGCGCATAGGCGCCGGCGCCTGCATACTTTAGCTCAACAATGTCTCCTGGGAGAACGCGCAGCAGGAGAAAAATAAGCACGGCGACCCCGAACAGAGTCGGGATCATTAACAACAGACGTTTGAGAATGTATTGCCGCACGCGATTCGTTGTTCGTGTTTGTGTTCGTGTTCGTCAAGTGGACTGTGGCGCACGAGCACGAGGAGCACGGCTTTCTACTCCGCCAGCCAGACGTCCCGCAGGTCCTGATTGACATAATGACTGGGCGTGATCTTCCAGCCTTTCACTTTGGTCCAGTGCGGAACGATGCGCTGCCACCAAAGGGTGGGGGGAAACTGATAAGCCTTTTCATCGATCACGCGCTTTTCAAACTGCCGGATGAGCTTAAGGCGTTCTTTAGGGTCGGTAGCTCGGCTCTGCTTGTCGTACAAGTCGTCCAACACGCTATCCTTGTAGCGCGCGTAATTGACGGGACTCTTGTCGCTGCTCACGAACTTGAAGAGCTGCAGATCCGGATCGTCCATAAAATCACAGGAGAAATCGATGCCAGCCTCGTAGTTACCCTGGCGAAAATCGTTGAAATAAGCGCCTTCTTCCTGTTGAACGTGATTGACGTTGAGCCCGATCTGGCGCCATTGATCGATGACGTAAACACCCGTCACTTCATAGGGTTCTCTCACGTTTCGGTTCTTGAGCGTGAAGGAAAATCCCTCAGGCACTCCGGCTTCTTTCAACAACTGTCTCGCTTCTTTGCGCGAGGCTTCGATGTTTTTGCTGAAGCCAGCCAGCTTGACGAGCTCCGACTCGGGTATAGCGAACTCGGAACCGGGCCGCAAAAGCCCGCCTACATACTTCATCACCGAGATCTGCGACAGTGCCTTGGAGGCTTCCCACCGATCGATCGCAAGAGTGAGGGCGCGGCGAACTCGAACGTCGTCGAACGGCTTTTTTTCATTATTGATCGCGACGGTGAGATTACAGACCCACGGGCTTTCCTGCACCACAACCTGATTACCCGCGGTCTTCACGATATCGTCGCGCGCTGCCGGGTTAAAGCCACGGAATTCGATGAGCGCTTGCCCGCTCCGTACTGCAGCTACGCGCGGCGCGGTGTCGCGGATGATAACTGCTTTATAGCCGTCGAGATACGGTCGCCCCTTCATGAAATAATTCGGATTCTTTTTTCCAACCCAGTGAGAGCCCGCGACATACTCAACAAAAGTAAACGGACCTGTGCCCATGATGTTCTTTTCATACCAGCGCGGATCTTTAGCCAGGATGTCGGCTTTGTAGATGAAGTTCCAGGGCGAGGCCAGGTTGGCGAGAAAAGACGCCGACGGATGCTTCAAACGAAAGACCACTGTCTGCTCGTCCGGAGTCTCGACCTTGTCCACCACCGAATAGGTAGCCTGGCGCGCGCTCACCACTCCTTCGGGCGGAAAAATAATCTTGTCGTAGGTTGCCTTCACGTCTTTGGCAGTCAGTGCGCTGCCATCATGAAACTGAATTCCCTTGCGAATTTTGAAGGTATAAGTGAGCGCATCCTTGGACACCGTCCAGCTTTCCGCCACGTCACCGACTATTTTCGGATAATTTTGCGGATCGAATCGAAGCAAGGTGCTATAGTGCGGGGCCACCGGATGAAGCATGGCGAACGTGGTTTCGCGGTGACCATCGTAAGACGGTGGGGTGCCCCCCACGGCAAAAACCAGCTCACCTCCTGTTCGTGGACTCTCCTGCTGCGCCGCGAACACGTAAGGGGAAATAAGAATGAGCAGTGCGATAGTCGCGACGATCGTTTTTACGCGTATCAAAAGTTTCATGCCAACTCCTTTCGCTCCTAATGCTTCGTAACCGACATTATTCGGTTCTGTCAAGTTTTGGTACTAGCAGTATGGCGAAAAACTCTGCTAGAGCTAAGCCAATTGTCTACCAACTGTCAATAGAGTTCAGCATGGACTTAAACGGGTGAGGAAAAAGAAGAAAGATAAAAGTAATCGCGCTTTCGGACGTCCGACCTTTCAGGCGAAAGATCGAAAATGTCTGGCGATCAAAGTTCGGCGAACAAGATTTTCTTATACGGGAAGAAGCCGAAGGACTTTAACTCGATGGGGACTTTGTCGAGGATTACCAAAAAAAGGGGAGGGAAACTTTCAGTCTCTCTCCCCTTCTGAAATCGCTCGGCGATCGCCTCAGAATTGATAGAGCAGTTGCAATTCCAAGGTCGTCTGATTGGAATCGGCGAGGGCATTAGTGGACCCTTTTTTGAAAACAGCTCGATTGGCCCAGTCTTGCCTAAACTCCGCTCGGCCGAGGAGCATTTTGGTGAACTTGTAGGTTGTCGCCAAGGTCACCTCGCCGAGGGAGACGTTGAATATAGGTTTGGTTGCCCCAAGCCCTTGGGTTCTGGATGCTCCCTCGTCTAAAAACAGCTCGGTTCTGATCGCCGTGCTGAAGCGGTCTGTCCAGCTCCAAGACCCAACCGCGGCCAAGGCGTACCACTGTGCGTTCTTAATACCCGTCGGCGTCGACGCTTTTTTCTCGACGCCAAAGGTGTACTCCAGCGCGACAGTGAGGGGATCCATTGGCTTGATCGTGGCTACATTGCTCCAGGTAAAACGCACATTGTTGGTGTTACCGGTCTGCTCCGGGCCCACCACGATATTGCTCGCCAACCCGAAAGCGTCGCTAGGAGTGAAATTGAGCCCCCACAAACCCGATGGCGAGCCGTTGTTATCCCGAGGGTTGTCCCAACCAGTTACAAAACCCACAGTGCCAGTCAGCGTTTTAAGAAATGGGTAGGAAAAAGTACCGCCGAGATGACGTAAGGGAACCCCAAAGTTAAACGCGTACGAGCGAGATATTTCGTCGTTGTAATTGCCTGGGGTTAGAAGGATTTCCGTTCCTAAGGGCGTTACAAACAGACCGCCCTTGAATTGAATTCCTTCGCCGAAAGGAATGGTCGTCGTGACGTACGACTCGCGCAGTTCGGCTGATGGTTCCTTATGCAAGGTTTTCCCCCATAACGTCGCTTGCCGCAGCAGCTTTCCGGTTAGGCCGAAATCACCGGACACGTGAATACCCACGCCCCAGTCCTTTTCGGGTTTGTCTAATACGAGATGGAAATCGTTCCAATCGACCTGGTTGTAGAACTGATCGAAGTAGCGACCACTCATGGAGTTTGGTTTCCCAGGATAATTGGAACCCCACTGATAACTCGCGTCCAAATACCCAGCAATACTGAACCCCAGAGCGTTTTCGACAGTGGCTTTATTAAGCGCGATCCAGTTGTCCACAACCCCAACACTGCTGTCCAAACTCAGCCAGCCCGGCTCCAAAGGTTTTTCCGCTGGTTCGGCCGGCTTCTGTTCCGTCGCCGGGGGCTTCGGTTCCTCCGCTGCTCGAACCAATGTTATTGGAACTACGCAACTCGCCAGCGCCAAAAGCAAAACCACCAATGTCTTTCTCATCTTCTCAACCTCCTCAAAAATTCTCATTGTAATTGATTCGCCGTCCTTAACACAAAGAAAAAAGTCATTCTTGTCACGCAACTTAAATACCATGCAGAGTCTGATGGTTTTAAAAAATTATTCCAAAGCGATGGGCGCTGCGAAATCAACCAGATGCTCAAATATTAGCCACGCCCAAGAGTAAGATTTAGGCAGCGCGTGTCATCTCGCTCCAGCTATGAACGCTTGTTAAATCCTAAGTTCCGCTGAGTTTTCCTGCACTTTCGTGCTTTCTGACTGATAATCAAATTCGGTCTTGTTGACCCAATGCAATTCCCATCCCAAACGCACCACTTCACCCACAACAATCACCGTCGGTGACTCGAACTTTGCTCTATCAGCCAGATCAGCGATTGTTTGCACAGTCCCAAAGAGGCTCTTTTGTGATGGTCGTGTAGCGGCGTGAATCAACGCTACAGGCCGTTGAGGGTCGCATCCGCTTTCCAGAAGTCGGTTCATGATCTGTTTCAAATTACGTAGGCCCATGATGATTACGAGGGTGTCCACGCTGCGCATGAGTTCACTCCACTTGACCTGATCGCTGCCGTTAGATGTCTCGTGGCCAGTTACGATGGCGACGCTAGACGCGCAAGAACGGTGAGTAACCGGGATGCCAGCGTAAGCGGGAGCGGCAATCGCCGAACTGACGCCGGGGACGATTTCGTAGGGGATTCCCGCGCGTTTCAAGGCGGCCGCTTCTTCACCTCCCCGGCCGAACACGAAAGGATCTCCGCCCTTGAGCCGGACTACCAACTTGCCTTCGCGCGCTTTGCGAACGAGAAGCTGCTCGATCTCTATTTGATCAACGCCGTGCTTACCGGCTTGCTTGCCGACATAAATCAATTCGGCGCTTGGCGCAGCGTGTTCTAGCAGTTCGGCGCTCACCAGTCGATCGTAAAGAATAACCTCCGCCCGCTGCAGACAGTTTTTGCCCTTCAAGGTGAGCAGATCAGGATCTCCCGGCCCGGCACCGACCAGATAGACTGTGCCTAATCGAGGCGGCATCGCTTGTTTTTCCTTCTCCCTCTCAATTGTCTCCCATGGGGAAATCCAGAACCTTTCTAACTCGAACCGCACATGCCTTGAGCTCGGGCTGATGCGATGTCGGATCCCGTGCCGTGACCGTGAGGTTGTTGGCGGCTTTAAAGAACCCATGCTCTCGGCCCCAATGAAACGGCAGAAAGCACGACCCTCGGGCGATTTCCTCGGTCACCCTGGCCTGCACCATGACCTTGCCGCGACGCGAGACAATTTCCACGAAATCCGCGTCCTGAATCCCGAAGCGCCGCGCATCCGATCGATGGATCTCTAGGATCGGCTCCGGTACGGTTCTGCGTAAAGCTTCGTTCTTCCCCGTTCTGGTCATCGTATGCCAATGATGCTTCACACGCCCGGTCGTCAGCAAAAGCGGATAGTCGTCATCCGGAATTTCAAACGGCTCCCTGTGATCCACCGGAATCAGGTTGGCTCTACCGTCCGGGGTTGAGAAACGAGCGTCTTCATAGAGCCTCTTTGTGCCCGAGTGATCGGTCCTGGGACACGGCCACTGGAGCGGTCCTTCCTTTTTGAGTCGCGCGTAACTCACGCCGGAGCAGTCGCAAAAAGTGCCTTTCGTGATGGCCGCCAACTCAGCGAAAACTTCTTCGGCCGACTCGTAAGGAAAGGCACGGCTGAAGCCCATTTTTCGCGCAAAAAGAGTAAGAATCCGCCAATCCGGCAGCGCCTCTCCCGGCGGCTCGGCAAGCTTGGGCATATAGGAAATGCGCCGCTCCGAGTTCGACATCACCCCTTCTTTCTCGCTCCACTGCGCAGCGGGCAAAACCACGTGGGCCAATCGACTGGTGGCGGTGGGATGATAAGCATCCTGGACCACCACCAACTCCGCTTGTCGAAGCGCCTTTTCGATCAGATCGATATTCGGAACAGAGACCGCTGGATTCGTGCAAATAATCCAGATCGCCTTGAGCTTGCCTGACGCCAGTGCTTCAAATTGCTCCAGCGCGGACAACCCAGGATGAGGCGAGATGCCGTCATCGGGTATCCCCCAAAAGCGAGCGACCTCTGCACGGTGTTTGACATCTTGGACGCTCCGGTAACCCGGTAGCAGATGTGAAAGCCCTCCCACTTCCCGGCCCCCCATCGCGTTGGGCTGCCCTGTCAAAGAAAAAGGCCCGCAGCCTGGTTGGCCGATCTTTCCGGTGGCAAGATGCAAATTATGAATCGCATTGTTCTTATGGACGCCCACGGTGCTTTGATTGACGCCCATGCTCCAGAGCGACAATGCTTTCTCCGCCTTGCCGAAAATCAACGCCGCCTCCACGATGAGACATTCGGCGACACCACAAATCTCCTCGGCCACCCTCGGCGGATACTTCTTGATGACCTTCAACAACCTGGCAAACCCATCAGCGTTTCGGGCAACGAAGTCGCGGTCTATCAAGTTCGCTTCGAGCAAAACATAGAGCATGCTATTGAGCAGCGCGATGTCCGTGCCCGGTCGTATCGGCAGGTGCAGGTCGGCAAAGTCCGCGGTCTCCGTCCGGCGGGGATCGACGGCGATGATCATGACGTTGTCAGGATCGGCCATCTTCCGCCGCTTGATGCGCTTGAAGATTACTGGATGACAGTCGGCCGTATTGGTACCGATGAGAAGAAAACAATCGGCAACATCGATATCTGCATAACAAGTCGGCGGTCCGTCCGAGCCGAAGGACGCATTATAACCCGCCGCCGCCGATGCCATGCATAAACGGGAGTTAGTATCGAAATTATTTGTCCCGAGAAAGCCCTTGGCCAGTTTGTTGCCGACGTAATATTCTTCGGTGGTAAGCTGCCCGGAGCCGTAGAAAGCCACCGCATCCCGCCCATGCTCGCCGATAATGTCGCGAAACCGCCCGGCTAGAAAATCGATCGCCGTGTCCCAAGAGACCTTAGTAAAGGCCCCGTCCTGGCAGCGGCGCATCTGAGGATAGAGTAAACGGTCGGGAGTAGAGAGGGTTTCAGGTAAATAGACCGCCTTGAGGCAGAGATCACCCAAGCTCGATGGATGATCCGGATCCCCTTTGATCTTCGCGACCGAACCACTCCTCATGCCGGCTAAAAGACCGCAACCCACGCCGCAGTAAGGGCAATAGGTTTTTACCCATCGCTTGATGCTGTCGCGCTGGATTGCGGACATTTAGATAACCTGGCAACGCAACCTGACGGTTACTTTGACTGCCTCACGAGATGACATTCCGCGCCCGATTGTGAATCTCAACCGGTTCCGTAATCGGCTGCCGCTGGCGGTAACGCGAGCGGAATCGGTTAAAGCCACTGTATTTTTCGATGATGAACAGCTCTTCTGCGTTGACTTGCGCTTGTGCCTCCTTCTCATGTTTTTCTAGTAGCGTGATTTGTCGAGGATTGGCCCGCTCTTCGAGGAAAGTGATCAGCTGACTCCGCGCCCCCTCGTATAAGGGGTCATTCACCATCTGCAGTCGGTCCCGCGGCCTGCTAAACGGCACGGCAATGATCTCTCCCACAGTTGCCGACGGGCCATTAGTCATGAGGACGATCCGATCGGCAAGCAGCAAGGCTTCGTCCACATCGTGGGTCACCATCAGAACCGTTTTCCGCTCCGCGTCCCACAGACGCATCAGTTCATCCTGCAGCTCCATACGGGTGATGACATCCAAAAGACTAAAGGGCTCATCGAGCAAAAGGAGCTTCGGTTCAAGAGCGAACGCCCGCGCAATGCCTACTCGTTGCCGCATGCCGGCGGATAGCTCACCGGGGTAGCAATCCGCAATGTCGCTCAGTCCCACCAGGGCGAGAAACTTGTCCGCAAGGTCTTTGCGCTCTTTGCGGCGGCTGCGATCCTTAACCTGCTCCACCGCCAGCAACACGTTCTCCCTGGCTGTCAGCCACGGCAAAAGCGCCGGTGATTGGAACACCACACCACGATCCAACTCGGGGCCGGCAACCTCTTTTCCGCCGACAATGACTCCGCCTTCGGTGGCATCGTTGAGACCCATGACGATCGAGAGCACGGTCGATTTCCCGCAGCCCGAATGGCCAATGATGCAGACGAACTCGCCTTCGTTCACCCGCAGGTTAAAATCGCGGACGATGACAGCGCTGCCTTGCTCGTTGTTGTAGCTTTTTCCTAGCTGTGTGAGTTCCAAAAAGGGATTCACGATGTGTTGTTTTCGCATCTAGTTGAGTGGCGCCACAGCTTGCACGGCAACGGCGGGAGCCTCGCGGCCATTTCGTCCCGATACGAGGATGCCAACAGTCTCGCGGCGCGCTCGTTGATACCGCGGCTCGCGGCTGAGCTGCGACCGGGAGCGCGGATGCGACGCCTCTACCCGCACGGCAGGCCCGAGTGTCGCACCGGAACTCGACGTCAGCGTATAGATCGTATCCGCCAGCAGAATTGCTTCATCGATATCGTTGGTGATCATCACCACGGTCTTTTGCGTCTCCATCCAAATGCGCGCCAATTCTTCTTGAAGCGTAGAGCGAGTCAGCGCATCGAGCGCGCTGAACGGCTCGTCCATCAGCAGCACTTTAGGCTCCATCGCCAGCCCGCGCGCCACAGCCACCCGCTGGCGCATGCCACCGGATAGTTCCCGGGGCCGTTTACCGGCCGCGTGGCTGAGATTGACGAGCTTGAGGTAGTGATCTGTCCGCTCGCGCTTCTCTTTTGTCGCAAGATTCGACGCAACCGCATCCACGGCGAGGTAAACATTCTCGAACACCGTCATCCACGGAAGCAGCGAATAATTTTGAAAGACAATGCCCCGCTCGGGCCCCGGCCCCTGAATCGGTCGACCTTCGAGAAGAATTTCACCTTCATCCGCTTCGATAAGACCGGCGATCAAAGAGATCAATGTGGTCTTCCCCGCGCCGGAACGGCCGACGATACAGACAAATTCCCGTTCATTGATGGCCAAGTTAATATCCCTGAGCACGTGGAGCACTGCGGCGGACCTAGATTTTCCGTTGAGATTGAAACTCTTGCTGACACCACGAATTTCAAGCAAAGCCATCGTGACTCCTCAAGCGGTTTTGAACTGTCTCTCGACCATACTCATCAGTCGGTCGAGGCTGAAGCCGATGAGACCGATCGTGATTATAGACAGGAGAATGTGCGAGTAGACCAGGCTGTTGTATTCTTGCCACAGGAAGCCGCCCACACCGGGCGCACCGGTGAGCATTTCCGAAGCCACGATGACCAGCCAGGCAAGCCCGAGGGAAAGCCGATATCCGGTGAAAACATACGGCAACGAACCCGGTATGATGATGCGTCTTAGTGTTTTCATGGGGGAAAGCTTGAGCACCCGTCCGACATTGAGATATTCGGGGCTGATACTTCGCACTCCCACCGCTGTGTTGATCACCGTCGGCCACATGGCGCAGGTTGCGATCGTGAAGATCGCGGCGGGCTCCGATTGCCTAAAGATAATCAAGCCCAATGGCAGCCACGCCAAGGGGGAAATCGGGCGCAAAATCTGGATCACGGGATCGAAGGTTCGATGAAAGAAAGCCGAGAGTCCGAGGAGGAACCCGAGAGGAGTTCCTATGACAATCGCCAGCAGAAATCCCTTTGCGACTCTCACTAGACTCAGAAAAGCGAACCGGCCGATTCCCTGGTTCATTTCACCGTCTTTGAAAAACGGATTCAGTATGTACGGCTTGCTCTCTTCCCAGGTTTTCATCGGAGAAGGCAAGTCTGGCGCGACGGTTGCGCTCAGCACCGCCCAGATGAGCAGCATGACTCCCAGCCCGAGGATCGGAAGCAAGACAGTGGCAACGTCAATACGGCTGGTCATTTGGTCCTCTAGGCGATGTTGTGAACAGTAAACTTCTTCGCATATTCTTCTGGTTTGCTCGGATCAAATTCGACGTTGTCGAATAGCGTTTCCTTCCTCATGTCCTCCTTCGGTACGGCGATGCTCATCTCTTTCGCTACCTCGCGGAAGATGTCGGGCCGATGAACTTTGTTGACGATAGTCTGGTAGTCGGGGGGTTCCTTCACCATTCCCCAGCGACGGAATTGGGAGAGCCACCAGACGCCGTGGGATTTCAATGGAAAATTGGTGTTGCGCACGAAGAACGTCATGTAATTCGAATCCTTTTCTTTTCGTCCGTCGCCATAGTCGTAATCTCCCAACATGCGTCCCAGAATAATTTCTTTCTGCGTATTGATATATTGAGGGCGTGAGACCACCTCAGCCATGTGCGGTCGGTTCTCGAGCTTATCGATATGCTGGCTCGACTCCAGCATCGCCCGCAGGATCGCTTTTACCGTCTTGGGGTTTTTCTCGGCGAACTCCTCAGTGAAGGCGAGCACCTTTTCCGGATGATCCTTCCATATCTGCTGCGTGGTGATCGCCGTAAAGCCGATGCCATCGGCGATGGCGCGCGCATTCCAGGGCTCGCCGACGCAAAAACCGTCCATTTTGCCCACCTTCATGTTTGCTACCATCTGCGCCGGCGGAATCGTGATCAAGGTGATATCTTTGTCAGGGTTGATACCGCCCGCGCCAAGCCAATAGCGGGTCCACATAGCGTGGGTACCTGGCGGAAAAGTGATGGCAAAAGTCATGGGACTTCCTTTGGACTTGGCTTCTAACGCAATCGGCTTGAGTTGCTGCGGCGTTTTTACTCCCTTTTCTAATAACGTTTTTGTCAAGGTGATCGCCTGGCCATTCCGGTTGAGATAGAAGGGAATGATCATCGTTTTTTGCGGCGAACCGAGTAGACCCATCGTCGAAGCGTAGGGCATACCTATGAGCATGTGGGTGGCCTGATTTTCTCCCAGGGTCAGACGGTCACGGATGACGGCCCAGGAAGCTTCTTTCGAAATGATCGATTCGATGCCGTACTTTTTAAAGAGTCCCAACTCATGCGCCATCACGATCGAAGAGCAGTCGGTGAGAGCGATGATGCCAAAACGAATTTTGGCAGTTTCCGGGCCATCAGCGGCGTATGCACCGCCCACCCAGCTTTTGGGCAATCCAGCCAACAATAGTCCGAGCGAAGTCCCAGAGAGCTTCAGAAAATCGCGACGGTTAAACTGTTTTGTTTTTGACTTTTCTTCCTTTTTGGACACGATTGCTATCCCTCCAAAGTGAACTGATCGCCTTGGTTGACGAGCTTAAAGACCTTTACCTTTAGCCTCGGGTCGGTCGAGCAGGCTCCGGTCTTTAGATCGAACTTGTAGCCATGCAGCGGGCAGACAACCTCGCCGCCGTCGATCCATCCATTGCACAACTGCCCGCCTTCGTGGGGGCAGATGTTTTGAATTCCATAAAGCTGTCCATTGGACTTGAATACAGCCATTTCTTCACCTCCCGTGCGAACCAGTTTTGCCGAGCCTTCGGCGATGTCCCTCGGATCGATGAGCGACCGTACCGGGTCCCTCGCTTCCAAAGGATGCACGCCATTGGTGCTTGCCGTTTGGGGAATTTTGCGGAGTTGCTGCCGCATCGCTTTAAAAGCGCCGTGACGAATCAGTCCATAGAGCGTTTGAGCAAGCTCCGTGCATGGAACATCTTCCATAATTTTGATCGGTGGATTTGCCGCCGGGCCATTGGAGCCGCCGATGTAAACGTCCACCGCCTCTTCCACCTGGCCGTTCACCTTGATGTTCTTGCCGATGAGGCCAACGTCTGCCGCCGCTTGGTTACTGCAGCCCGCCGGGCAGCCTGACCAATGAATCGAGATGGGCTTGGTTTTTCCAAGTTGTTGCTCGAGAGCTCGTGCAGTCTTGAGCGCCTGCTGCTTGGTTTCGATCAAGGCAAAGTGGCAATAATCCATCCCCGTGCAGCTCACCAGGCCGCGCATGATTTCCGAAGGATCGTAGCGTAGCTCCTTGAGCAGCGGCTCCGCGGTCAAGTCGCCGATCAGCTCGTCCGGGACGTTGGGGATAATCACATTCTGGCCGATGGTAAGTCGGATCAACCCGCTGCCATATTTTTCGGCGAGATCGGCAAGTTCAAACAATTGCTCCCCGGTTATGCGGCCTACAGGCACGGCAAGCCCGACATAGTTCAGTCCAGGCTGTTTCTGTCGATAGACTCCCATGTGATCGACGTGCTTCTCCATCCTTTCGTCCCTACCGGCCGTCGGCAGTGGACGGTCGGCACGCCGTTCCAACTCTTTCCGGAATCTTTCAATACCCCAGTCATCGATCAGAAAGGCGAGGCGGGCTTTAGTGCGAGACTCGCGAAACCCATGATCGCGGAAGATGCACGCAACGTGGCTACATATCTCCGCGGCTTCACTCTGAGTAACGAACAAATTCAAAGGCGACGCCATCCGATAGCCGCCCGAACCCATCTTGCCGCCCACCGCGATGTTAAATCCCTTAATGACTTTGCCTTCGATTTCTTTGCTCGCAGGGGTTAAAGCCAGATCTTGAGTTTCGGCGTGGGTGCAGTTCTCTTTGCAAGCGGTAATCGTCACGTTGAACTTTCGCGGCAGATTCGTGTACTCCTTATTGCCGACGAAGATATGGGTGAACTGTCGGACCACCGGCGACGCATCGAAGAGCTCGTTGGGCGTGAGCCCGGCCACGGGGCAGCCGACGACATTGCGGATATTGTCCATGCCGGTCTGCAGTGAGGCTAGTCCCACCCTATCGAGTCGGCGCCAGATCTCGGGCACGTTTTCGATTTTGAACCAGCGGAGCTGAATCTGCTGGCGAGTGGTGATGTCACAGAACCCCTTGCCAAATTGCTCGCTGATTTCCGCCAAGGTTCGGAACTGTGTCGCGCTGGTGATGCCATTGGGGATGCGAACGCGCATCATGAAGTTGCCCGGCGTCTGCTTGCGAAAAAAAACCCCGGCCCACTTCAGTCGTTCCTTGTCGCCGTCGGTAATCGCTTCCCAACCTTCCGCCGCATAGCGCGGAACCTCGGGGAGAATATCCAGCCCGACTTTTTCCTGTTTATACTCTTCGATCTTGTTCAAGGTTCGGCACCTGGCGTGGATTCAAAACACGCAATCAACTAGGCTCCTCGGCCTTTTGATAGAAGATTTCCGGGCCGCTTCTGATTGAATTTTCTAAAAGGTTCTGGGCATTGACGATTGCCGCATCGATATCTTCGATGGGCGTCGTTGAAATCCGACCATGACCAGGGTAGAGCGCTTGCAAGCCAAAGCAGCGCAGCTGAGTCAAGGAGTCGATAAAGTCGCCAATGCTGCCGGATTCTGCGATGTAGGACAGCGTACCGCCGGCAAACACGCTGTCGGCTGAGAAAAGTAAGCCTCGAGTGGTTTCGACGATCGAGATGCATCCCGATGTGTGACCCGGAGTATGAAAAATTCGCAAACTGTAATTACCGAGATCGATGCGGGTCATATTTTCGAGCCACAAGTGCACCCGCATCGGAATCTCGTTGAGGTCGTTTCCCTTATACATCGTGACGTAGTAATCGCCGGAGATCATTTTGGATGCCGCCAGCCGGTAGGCCGCGATCATGGCGGATTCATGAAAGTAACGGTTGGCGCCGATATGGTCGCAGTGCTCGTGGGAGTTAATCACGAGATCGATGTCTCTTACTTTGAGGCCGATCTGAAAAAGACCCCGTTCGAGCACCGGAAAATTTTGATCGCTGCCGGAATCAATCATCACATTTTTGTAGTTGCCCTTGATGACATAGCTGTGACAGCTACCGTTGAGACCGCGGATCTGAAAAATTCCTGGCTGAAGTTCGGTTACCGCCGCATTTTTCTCCATTAGCGCTTAGTTCCTTTCGCCTTCCATGGCGCACTCAAGATCACGGTAAATCTCAAACTGTTCGGCAAAGCGATCATTTTGAAAATAACCTTGCAGGCAGGGACTCAAGCTGCAGAGGCGAAGAATGCCGGCTCGTTGATCCACTTCCTTTTTGAACGACGTGAGCAGTCCCATTTCCCACACTCCGAAATCCGAGATTTCCTTCAGATTAACGATGACTCGAATGCCTCTTTGGGTGAGCCACCGATGGAAAAGATATTTCACCCGTAGCGGTTCGTTGTTTTCGGCTTTGCCTGACGGGTGGACGATAACCCAATCATTAACCTCGGTGATGCGATAATTCACCCACCCTATTTCCAAAGCGGCCAAGACTTGTGACGTGCTCTATTAGCGCGCAAACTTCTTGGATGCGATAGCTCAAAGCATTTTGCCAACTCGATCACCGGTACGTCCGGAATATCCGCATCAGCTTTGTCGCCAAAAACTTCTGCCAAAAAGAGAATATTCTCGAGTATCCTTCCGGTGATTGTTTTTTTGTGACGCCGAGCCATAAAGACCTCCTTATCCACACAAAAACAAAGGCGCTTCACCGCTTGAACGATGAGCGCCTTTGCTCGACCGACGGCAACGTTGCCGATGAAAAGCTAAATAGCAACGGCTATGCCACGAGCTATCTAAGGAAAAAAGTTGTCGGCTACGGTGTTATTTCTTGTCGGCGCGACGTGACTGCGCATCAAAGAATCACGCGGTGCCTGGAAATTCAGCACCGAGCCGTTGCGACACGCATCGCGCGAGCCAGATGTCTCAGATTCGCAACAATACAAGAGAGACTGGATTACCGTTTTCGCGGTAATGACGAAGGGGAGAGGAGGCGACTTATTTGAAGAACTTCTGAGATAGGACACTAGCAGATCACTGACAAAACTATGTTCGCAGGCTGCTCAAAAAGATCTCAGAGGCGAGGCGCGCGAAGATCGATGAGCGGAGGCGTACTTTTCTTGTACGTTGACGCGAAATCGATCGAGCGCAACGAAGCATATGAGTCTTTTTCAGCAACCTGCAAGGGCTTTGTTCACAATCTCCTCGGCCTCGCTTACAATCGCATTCAGGTGCGATTCATCCTTGAAGCTCTCCGCATAAATTTTATAGATCTCCTCCGTCCCCGACGGCCGGGCGGCGAACCAGCCATTGGCCGCCACTACTTTCAGCCCGCCAATCTCCGCCCCATTGCCCGGGGCGCGAGTAAGCTTCGCCGTGATCGGCTCACCGGCGAGCGTTGCTGCCCTCACCCCCTCGGGTGAGAGCTTTTCCAACCTCGCCTTCTGTTCGGCTGTCGCGGGTGCGTCGATGCGCGTGTAGTACGGCGTGCTGAACTCGGCCGTGAGGTCACGGTAATGGTCCCCCGGATCCTTTCCTGTGCGGGCGGTGATCTCGGCCGCCAACAAATCCATAATGGGCCCGTCCTTGTCAGTGGCCCAAACGGTGCCGTCTTGTCGCAGAAAGCTTGCGCCGGCGCTCTCCTCGCCGCCAAAGCAAAATGAGCCGTCAAAAAGTCCCGGCACGAACCATTTGAATCCAACCGGTACCTCGCACAGCCGCCGGCCAAGCTTGTTCACCACGCGATCGATCATGCTACTGCTAACCAAGGTCTTGCCGACGGCGACGTGACCGGGCCACTGTGGGCGGTAGGCAAGTAGATAGTGAATCGCCACGGCGAGATAGTGATTGGGGTTCATCAATCCCGAAGAGGGCGTGACGATACCGTGCCGGTCCGAGTCCGGGTCATTGGCGAAGGCAACGCGGTATTGG
>Ga0081455_10002878_pt1 | contig 20255 bp, 18 predicted proteins | sample TabmetS3T2R1_FD_70207 | JGI IMG/M metagenome (GOLD analysis project Ga0081455, IMG submission 70207) | Tabebuia heterophylla rhizosphere microbial communities from the University of Puerto Rico - S3T2R1 | ecosystem: Host-associated > Plants > Roots > Rhizosphere ... | reverse complement strand
AGATTCCGAAAATATTTCAGCGTCTTAACCGCTGGGGCGTTCCCGGCTTCGGCATGGCCTTCGCCACGATGGTGCCCATGTTGCTGGTGCTATTTGTCAAAGACATGGCCGGACTGGCGGATCTTTATGCGGTCGGCGTCGTCGGCGCAATCGCGACCAATCTCGGCGCGACTGCGACCGACCGAAAGTTGTCGATCAAAACATGGGAGCGCACGCTGATGTTCGCCACGTTTATTGTAATGGCAGGGATTGAAATGTCGCTGCTGATCGACAAACCCAATGCGCGCTATTTCGCAGTGACCATTCTCGCAGTTGGCTTGATTTTGCGCGGCTTGGTCCTGGAGCGACGAATGAAAAGAGAAACGCCAGCGGGGTCTGGCACCATACCGGAGCGGCTTGACATTGCGGTTAGCCAGCCGAAAGGCCATGCCCTCGCTTCGTCGGACAGCGAATCAATTCTCTGCGCCATTCGAAGCGCCGGGCGCACACTCGATTTTGCAGTACGCGACACGGCCAAGCTCGGGTCCCGGCTGTATCTGCTCTTTGTGCGTGAACAACCGTTCATGACCGAACAGGATGTTGGCCGTAAATGGCAGGACGACCAGGAAGCGAGCGAGATCTTTGCTGAAGCTAAACGCAAAGCACCGAATATGGCTCCGCTGTTCTGTTACGCTGTAAGTCCGTCAGCTGCGGAAACGATTGTAGATATTGCCGCGACGCTTGGCGTTTCGCGCGTGATTCTCGGTGCACCGCAACGCAGCGCCTTGATTAATCTGCTTCGGGGGAACGTCATCCGTGAAGTGTCGAACTCACTGCCGGAAGACATCGATCTGCTGGTTTACGCGTGAAGATGTGCCACCGCTTCGACCTCAGCGGTCTGCGGAAACATGTCCAGCGGCGTAACCGAATCGATCGTGAACCTGCCTTGCAGTTCTTTTAAATCGCGGGCCAGCGTGGCCGGATTACAGGACACATAAATCAACGTCGTTGGCGCAAGGTTGAGAATTGTGCGACGCACCTTTTCCGAGAGGCCGGTGGCGGGAGGATCGACAATCAGTGTCAGGGAACGTTGGCTCGACTGCCCTATTTTAGTTTCAAAGAATGAAGATTCAGCGGTTCTTGCCAGTTCTTCTTCAACGTCGCCGGCAAAATACGCTTCCTTTTCAGAGGCACCTTCTTTTGCAGCCGCGATCGCGAACCTGTCCCAATCGATCCCGACAATGTGCCTAAACTTGTCGAGCAATGCCTTGGCAAAGAATCCCGCGCCGCAATAAGCATCGATAAGAAGATCCTGATTCGACGGAACCAGATCGACAACCAAATTACGCAGGGCGTATGCAACCTCATCATTGGTCTGAGAGAAGACGCGCTGGCCGGCAGAGGTGCGCAAGGTGTAATGACCATCGCGCGGATTTCGCCTTCTCAGCTCCGTCAACTCGCGATTCACTTCATCGGACGAAATTGGACATTGTTCGACGTCGATCAAGCGATGCGAATTGCCTCGAAAAAATCCAATCACTCCGTCCTGTGCATGAACGGTGATGCGATTTCGATACCCATACTGCTTCGGCGACGGAATGATCGGTCGCACAGGAATCTCTTTAAGTTTGCCGATTCGCTTGAGAACGTCGCCTACCTGCCGCCACCTAATCGCCAGTTGATGTTCGTATACGATGTGCTGGTAGGCGCATCCGCCGCAATGGCCAAAATACGGACATTCCGGCGTGGTGCGATGTGGTGAGCTTTTCTTGACTTCCACTAACTCTGCCTCGGCGAACTGTTTCTTCTCGCGCACGATTTCAGCGGAAACCAGTTCGTCTTGGATCGTGTAAGGAACGAATATGGCCTTCCCGTGATCGCGGCCGACTCCTTTCCCGCCAAAAGCAATGTCTTCAATTTTCAGATCGACAACGCGCATATGTTCCTAAAACCGATATTGAAGTTCGAAATTCGAGACAGATTCGCACTTTCAAATCAAAAAATCGCGCGGCTTAATGATCGCAAATAGCTTCGTTCACCCGCACAGCCGAGTCTCGCAATAACGCAGGCTTATGCTGCGTGAGAATCCCGCAGCTAAGAATACTCCCCGGCTGGAGCAAACCTAATACGGATCCTGGTCGTAATCCCGGACGTAGGGATATTTTGATTGATTGCCAATCTCCGGGGGAAATTCTGAGTAGCCGGCGTGAATATAGGGAATTTCTGGTGGCAAGATGGGATAATAACTATTGCGCCAGATTGGGAAAGGCCATGTCAGTATCTCGATAAGTCCTGCTACATGCCGCGTAGCTGAGCGCCCGACACCACGGACCACACCGTACCCAAACGCAGCGTTGTTACCTTCATCCTTGTTGACCTTGTTAATGTTCACAATGATCTCAGTCGGCGCCCAGAGAAAATTCGAGAACCCGCGACCGAGTTTCCGCGTCGGCCCATAATCATTCGACGGTGGGTCCTGAATATCACCAAGGCAAACTCCGGCCAGACCGAAGACCAATGAAAAGAGAGCGAGGGGTTTCATATGCCTCGACCCAGTTAAACAAATACGGATGCGTAAAGGCAATACCTATTTTCCGCCCTGCTCTACACCGGCTTTCTTTGTCTTGATCATAGAAACCGCAATCGTAACTCCAAGAATGAGGGCTATGACTACGAGGGAAAAAGCACGGGGCAGCGGAAAATAATCCACCAGAATCATTTTGATGCCCACGAAAGCGAGCACCAGAGCGAGGCCCGTTCTCAAGTAAATGAAACGGTCCATCAATCCCGCGAGCAGGAAGTAAAGCGACCGCAAGCCGAGAATCGCGCAAATATTGGACGTATAAACAATGAACGGATCACGCGTGATAGCAAAGATTGCGGGAATCGAATCGACAGCAAAAATCAGGTCGGTGACCTCGATTACGATCATGGTTAGCGCAAGCGGGGTCAACATCCACCGGCCGTCCAGCTTCACCTTAAAGTGTTCGTTATGAAATTCGCGAGTGATCGGAAGGACCCGGCGGCACATTCGCAACACCCAACCCTCGGCGAAATCATGCGCTGGACGTTTTCCAAAAAACATTTGCGCCGCCGTGATCAACAAGAAGAGACCGAAGAGATACAAGATAAAATGAAAGCGTTGGACCAGGGCGATGCCGCCCAGGATCATTGTGCCACGCATGACCAATGCTCCGATGATTCCCCAGACCAATACGCGATGTTGCGCCTTTGGCGGAACGCGAAAGTGCGCAAAAATAAGTACAAAAACAAAAATATTATCCATGCTCAGCGAGTACTCGATGAGGTACCCGGTGAAAAAATCCAACCCGTGATGTGGTCCCTTGATCCGCCACACCAGACCGTTAAATGCAAGCGACACGATCACCCACAGCACGCTGCGCCGGGCCGCTGCCGCCATGCTTAATTCCCGGCCACGCTGATGGAACGTGAAGAGGTCGATCCCGATGGCGACGAACACGCCAATGTGAAAGGCGATCCAAAACCAGATACTTGTCTTCACGGCGGGGAGATTTTCATGCAGGAGAGCGCACAGCAAACGCAAATTGCGCGCCCGACCCATGCGCCTTATAGGTCACACAGGACTCATTAGCATTATTGATGAATAGCGAATTAGAAAAACTGGTCGAAGCCGGCAAACTCACTCCGCAGGCCGCGCAGCAACTTGAGCAATTAAAGCCCGGCACATTTTGCCTGCATAAAAGCTGGGGATTCGGTCGCGTGAGCGAATGGAATCTGCTGCTTAACCAGATCGTGATTGATTTTGCAGGCAAAAAGGCGCATCCGATGCAGACCCAGTACGCAGCGGAGAACGTCACGCCACTGGCACCGGAACACTTCCTGGCACGCAAGGCGACCGATCTCCAATCGATCAAGAACCTAGCGAAAGAAAATCCAGGTGCCCTGGTACGCAATATTCTTGAAAGTTTGGACGGTAAAGCCACGGCGCAGCAGGTCGGTGAATGGCTTGTGGGTGATGTTTTCACTGAGACGGAATGGAAACGCTGGTGGGAGTCAACCAAGAAGGCGCTCAAGGCAAGCGGCGATTTTTCGGTCCCTGCAAAAAAGAGCGATCCCATTCAGATTCGCAGTGAAGGGGTTTCGCACGCTGACGAGCTGCTGGAGGCCTTCAACAAGGCGCGACAACCCAAGGCCCAAATCGCGGCGCTCGAGCAAATCATCAAATCGCATCAGCAATTCAACGAAAACCAGCTTCAACCGATCATCGCCACAATCGAAAACATGACGGTACGCAATCAAAAAATGCATCCCGAGTTTGCGTTTGAGCTTGTTATCGCGCGGGACGATTTGCTGGGGCGCATGCCATCGCTGCATTCGACCCATGTGGGTTTGACCATTTCGAAATTGGTTCTCGAGGAAGAAAGGCGCCTTGTCTCGATTCTGCCGAAATTGCCGGCCGCCAAAGAGAAAAGAATTCTGCAAGGGTTGCCGTCTGCGCTTGGTTCCCAATGGACAGATCGGGCCTTACATTTGATGCAAGGAAGCCACGGCCGCATGGTCGCACAAATCCCCCGTATCTTAAGCGAAGCCGGAAAGCGGGACGAGCTTCGGTCCATGCTTGAGCGAAGCATCCGCGAGCATTCAGCCACCAGCGATATGCTTGCCTGGCTCTGTAGCGACCGCGAAAACTGGAACGAACTGGTGACACCCGATTTGCTGAGCGCGATCCTGGCGGCTTTGGAACGCGACCAGCACTCCTCTTCCGGGCGCAGCAGCAAGTTGAACCGTGTTCTGATCGACGATCGGCAACTACTCGGCGACCTCTTCAAGAACAGCGATGTCGCTGCCGCGCGTGATGCCATGCGGCGGCTGCAACTTAGCCCGCTCTTCGATGAGTTGACGAAACGCTCGCTTCTTGCCCGCATCGTCAAAGTCTACCCAGAACTGGAAAGCATGATCACTGGTGCCCAAACCCAGGAAAAAGCCGCACCTCTCATTGTTTCGTGGAGCAGCCTGGAAAAACGCAGGGCCGAATACGAAGAGCTGGTAAGGACGAAAATTCCAGAAAACACCAAAGAAATCGCACTTGCGAGATCGTACGGCGACTTGAGCGAAAATTTTGAGTTTAAGGCGGCCAAACAGATGCAAAGCGTTTTGATGCGACGCCAAGCCGAGCTTGAACAGATGCTGCACAACGCGCGGGGCACCTCATTCGACAATGTCGACACCTCGCGGGTTTCCATCGGCACCATTGTGACCTTGCGAAGTATAGAGACCAAAAAGGACGAAACCTACACCATTCTGGGAGCGTGGGATGGCGACCCTGATCGTCACGTGATTTCCTACCAAACCGCCATCGGCCAAGCGCTACTCGGTCACGAAGTCGAAGAGACTGTCTCTTTAAGCACAGAACATAGGTCAGCTGAATTTACAATTCTTTCAATCGAAGCGGCGCCGCCGGACCAGGGCGAAGCAATGCCTGCTCCTCCCAGCGAGTCTCCTGTTGAAACAGCCTTGGCCGATTAACCCGGCGGCTGTGATCCTCTCCGTAGTTTTCAACTCCAAGCGTTCGCTAGATCAGCAATTCGTAGGAGAGAATGCTCAGGCAATAGATTGCTGCGGTTTCCACTCGCAGGATGATTGGGCCAAGCGTAATTGGCTGGCATCCATGACGACGCGCGAGCGCAAGCTCCGCAGGTGTGAAATCGCCCTCCGGTCCAACGAGCATTAAGACTGTGCGAGGAAGACAATGATGTTCATTCGAGTAATCCGCGAGAACCTGTTTTAAGTGCCGGGCGCCCGGCTGGAGCGATCCGATCAGTCGTAGATCGAATGAGCCATCCGACGTTGCCGAAAACAATTCTGAAAGTTTTCTGGGCACATGCACGCGCGGCAGCCAGTTTTGACCGCATTGTTTGGCAGCCTCAATTGCGATTTGCTGCCATTTCGCCTGCTTTTGCGCAGCGCTTTTGGAATCGATCTGCACAACCGTGCGATCGGAAACGACCGGCGCAATTTCGGCAGCCCCGATCTCGACCGCTTTTTGCACGATCAGATCCATATTTTTTCCCTTTGGGATTGCCTGCCCCAGAACGAGGCGGGATTGCAGCGGCGGCGTCTCTGCTTCGTGCAATTTTCTCAACCTAATTTCATCGCTGCCAAGATCGACGATTTCCGCGGTGATTTCGCGTCCGCGTCCGTTGAAGATCACAAGTTTCTCCCCCGCCTTCATGCGCAGAACGTCGCGCGCATGGTGTGCTTCTGCTCCAGCTAACCCAAGTGCACCAGGGTTCCAATTCTCCGGCGAAATATAGAAGCGATGCATGTGACCTTTGGACTAACAGGACCGATGGGACAAGCAACCTGATTTCTCACCGGTATTCAGAAGCGATAAGTGAATTCATCGCCAGCACATCTGTCAGCGATTGGCTTATTGGCAGCTTTATCCCACGCTTTTGAAGACCTGCGATCACGCTCTCGGTAGGAATGTTTCCAACCAGCGCATCCTGCGCGAAGGGGCATCCACCAAGACCCCCGATGGCCGAATCAATTCGCCGGCACCCTGCATCGTAAGCAGCAAGCACCTTGGACACCGCTTCGCCTGGTGCGCCATGAAGATGGACGCCAATATCGTAATCGGCGAACTCGTGCATGATCGATTGGACCACACGGCGAATCAGATCAGGATCAGCAACGCCGACCGTATCAGCCAATGAAATCGATCGGATTCCAAGCATCGCCAATCGGCTGACCGCCTGGCGCAGCTCGTTTTCATCCCACGGATCGCCGTACGGATTTCCGAACGCCATTGAAACATAAACGACCACGCCCAGTCCCGTCGCTTCGGCTCTTGTCTTAATCGATTCCAACATTTGAAAAGAATCTTCGAATGTCTGGTTTTGATTTTTGCGCAGGAATGTTTCAGAAATGGAACAAGGATAGCCCAGAGTCGTAACAGCCCCGGTCGCAACAGCGCGGTCGACTCCTTTCTCGTTTACCACAATGCCGATGATTTCAACGTCGTCTGGTACTTGGAGTCGCCCCAGGACCTTTTCGCTATCGGCCATCTGTGGAACAGCTTTAGGAGAAACAAAGCTTACTGCATCGATGTGCTTAAAACCCGCAGCCATCAAAGCACCAAGGTAACGTGCCTTGAGCTCCGTTGGAATTTGTTGCTTGAGACCCTGCCAGGCGTCACGTGGGCACTCGATCAGTTTGACCGTATTGAGAGACACAGAGAAAGCCGACCCTATTTAAAGAAATCCTTCGCGCGTTCGAAAAAACTCTTGCGCAAAGGCGTATTTTCGTCGCCGCAAAGCGCTGCGAATTCTTCGAGCTTGCGGCGTTGTTCCGCATTCAAGCGCGTTGGCACTTCGACAATTAGACGAGCGAACAAATCGCCGTGTCCGTGCCCGTTCACGTTTCTGATTCCTTTGGCACGCAGTTTAAACATCTGCCCACTTTGAGTGCCTGAGGGGACTTTCAGATGGGCACCGCCTTCAAGCGCCGGCACAGCGACCTCGCCGCCCAACGTTGCAACGGAAAAAGGGATCGGTACTTCGCAATAAAGATCATCCCCCTCGCGCTGAAAAATCTTGTGCTCTTTAATGTGTATAACGACGTAGAGATCCCCTGGGGGGCCGCCACGCGTACCCGCCTCACCGTTGCCCAGAGAGCGCAACCGCGAACCCTCCCTGATTCCAGCCGGTATTTTTAGTTTAACACGACCCAATTTTTCCACGCGTCCTTCGCCGCGACATTTCTGACACGGTTTTTCAATGACTTCGCCAGAACCGCGGCAACGAGGGCAGGTCTGCGAAACGTGAAAAAATCCGCGGGAGCTAACCACCTGCCCACGACCGCCACATGTAGAACAGGTAACCGTGCGGGATCCCAGCTCCGCCCCGCTCCCCTTGCATTTGTCGCAAGTATCGAGTTTCGCGATCTCAATCTCTTTCTCGGCGCCAAATGCCGCCTCCTCAAGCTTGATCTGCATATCGTAGCGCAAATCGGATCCGCGCCTCCGATCTTCTGCGCTCTCGCCGCCTCCGAAAAATGTCTCGAAAATTCCGCCGCCAATTCCGCCACCGCTGAAGACCTCGCGGAAAATCTCGAACGGATCGTGGAACCCGCCACCGAAACCCGCGCCGCCTGGGGCAAATGCCGCGTGGCCAAAGCGATCGTAGGCAGCACGCTTATTGGCGTCGATCAGGACATCGTAGGCTTCACCTAACTCTTTGAACTTTTCCTCAGCGCGTGGATCGTCCGGATTCTTGTCTGGATGAAACTTCACCGCCAGCTTGCGATAGGCACGTTTAACCTCTTCATCTGTGGCGCTTCGTTCGACACCCAGCACTTCGTAGTAATCGCGTTTCTCAGTAGCCATCTTCTAAATCCAACTCATACCCCGCCCGATGAGCCGACATAGCGTCAGAATAAGAGCACGATCAAGAGCGGGAGGAGCTCCGGAGCTACTTTGCCGGGCCACTGGAAACAACCACTTTGGCGGGCCGCAGCAAGCGATCTTTCAATCGATATCCGCGCCGGGTCTGGCGCACTACAATTCCTTCGGAAAATTGATTACTCGCCTCGTGAGCGATCGCTTCATGCACGTTCGGGTCGAAGGTCTTTCCTTCAGCCTCGATCGGTTGCAGTCCACTTTCAGTGAGCAAATCGCTAAGTTGCTTTTGGACGAGAACCATTCCGGAATAGATAGGAGAGTCCACGCCCTGTTCCTTTGCTGCTGCGAGACCAAGCTCAAAATTGTCGATAATTCCGACCAGGCGCTCCAGCAAGGAGCTGTTGGCAAATTTGATCGCCTCTTCCTTTTCGCGCGCGGAGCGTTTCTTGAAATTTTCGAAGTCCGCCTGACTTCGTAATGCGAGATCGCGAAACCGGTCGAGATCGGCTTGCAACCCAGCCATCGGATCCTCCATGTCGCTTTGCGCCGCGTCCGGGCGGGGCGCAACGGATGAAGGGATAGAACCCGACGACGCCGATTGTTTCGTTTGTCTGTCTTGTCCAGGAACAGGAATTTTTTTCATGTTTTACGAATGGCAATCAAAGTAATGTCGTCGTTTTGAGGGACCGAACCGGTAAAATCGCGAACGTCGTCAATGATTCTCTTTACAATTGTTTGTGCCCCTTTGGTCGCGCTGGCACGAACCGATTGCATCATGCGCTCGAGACCAAACTCATCTCCGTCCGCGTTTAGCGTTTCGGTTACGCCGTCAGTGTAGAGCACGAGGCAATCGTCGCGTTCGAGCGGGACAGCAAAGTCGGTAGTTAGCCTATCGAACACGCTTCCACTGTCAATGCCCACGACCATTCCGGGAGATTTTATTGGCGTAACCGTTTCTGATCGACGCTTGTAAAGCAACGGCGCGTCGTGTCCGGCGCGCGCGAGCGTGACCTCGTTGCGGTGGTGATCAAGGATCAGATATGCCATGCTGATAAACATGTCTTCCTTAATATCGGGATATAGCTGGCGGTTCACCTTTCGCAGAACATCGGCTGGTGACGGATTGCGAGCCGCTTCCGCGCGCAAAACACTCCGGCAGATCGCCATGATGAGCGAGGCCGGTACCCCTTTCCCTGAGACATCTGCGATGGCCACACCAAGCCGTTCTTCGTCTACCTGAATGTAATCGAAGTAATCGCCACTCACCTGGCGGGCCGGCGCATTGATTCCGCTAATTTGAAATCCGTTAATAGCCGGGGCTTCCGAGGGAAGCAAAATACGCTGAATGTCCCGCGCAATCTCGAGATCGTGATCGAGCCGCTTCTTTTCGTTCGCCATGGAATAGATGATGGCGTTGTAGAGAGCAAAAGCGGATTGCTCGGCGATTGATTTAAAAACGACAAAATCCCCCTGCGAAAAAGGTTGGCCCCTGGGGCCCTGCGCCAGTCCGAGAACGCCCAAGTCCTGGTTTCCGTACCGAAGTGATGCCGCCATGATCGAGGAGCTGCCAAAGGCGCTGCTACGCAATTTTGCCAGTTCCGGAGCCTCGGAAAACTCAGTCAGGCAAACGGACTGCCCGGTCTGCCAGACTCGTCCAATCAGCCCGTCACCCGGGCCGATTGTATGCAACCGTAAGAAACTTTCGAGCGCAATGGGAATCGCCGCCGCTTGTTGCAGGATATTTTGGGGAACATCAACCAGCGGCGGGCAGCCTGTGGAGATAAATGCCGGAGTAAGTTTCCCGCCTGTTCGATCGGTCACGTAAAGCGCGCCGCCGTGCGCGTCCAAAACCCGCGTTGCGCCTTCGACGATGAGCCGGTGCAATTCCTGAGGTCGAATGGTTTCCCGAAAGGCTTCGCCGAGGCCATGCAAAAAATCGAAGACAAGTGTTTCCTCCACCTGAATCTCTTCATGCGAGCGCTCCAGGCTTCGAATCCGCCGTAGCTGAAACCAGGCGGTGACTATCCACCCGGCGACAGACGCAACGAGCAGTCCGAGAAGAAGAGTCGGCCACATCATGCAGGGCCAGCTTACTTCGAGGGCGTCTCGTGATGGAGGTCTTGTCTTAAGAAATCGAGAACGTCCTTAAAGCGAAGGATATTTTCAGGGGCGGCCTCGCAAAGAGCTTCATGCGCTGCCAGCATGGTCTCCGTTTGTTGTTTTTTCCGTTCCGCGGGCGACTGGACCGCAGGGGCTCGCTCAAGAGCTCCGCAGTCAGGAGGATTGGCGCCATTGCCACGAATATCGAATATCTGATCCAGGCCCAATCCGGAGAGAAGCTCCTGGCTTCGATTTCCGCAGTGAACGATATGGAGGTGTCCACGGCCTAGCTCCTTTAATCGAAGCGCAACACTGGCCATCGTTCCCATGAATGTGGAATCCATCATGGCGCAATCCGCCAGATCCACCACAAATTCGCGGTAACCGCGGTCCAACATCTCACGCGCAAATTCCTTAAGATTGCCGCTGTTGAGGAAACTACCTTTCCCCTCCACTTTCACCCATACGGTTGGGCCGCTCACCCCTACTTGAATAGATGAGTCCACAGTTTCTATCTAAAAGATACCAGCCCGGAAGGCTTGCTGTCAATGCTCGCCGCACCAAAGGAAAACCTCAAAAAATGATTCGGAATCCGAAGCACGTGAGGCTGCATGACGCAAGATTAGGGGAATGTGTGAGCCCGCTCTGATCTCACTCCCACATAAACGAGCGGTTCTCCGCCACGATGTGGCCATTTTCGATTAATACACACCGCCACGCGATTACGCGACCGTCATCAAAATAATCGTCTCCGATCACCTTGAATTCGGTCCTGTGAGTGCCGCGCGCATTTCGATATGAGATTTCCTGCGCCTGGACATGCTCGTGCAATTTTTCCTGGCGATATTCCAAACGCACTGTGACATCCGAAGTGCGCTTCGCCCTCCAGAAGAAATCAAAGTAATTGCCGAAACGCTGACGTTGGTCGAGTGCTGTTACCGCTCCAAAGAGCCGATACTGCCGCTCGAAGGTAATGGGAGCGTCCTGCATTGTCGCCGTTTTCTGGCCGGGAGAATTCGATTTTCCGCCAATCGTGCTCGATGACTGCCGGGCCCGTTCACTCGCTTTTGGTGGCTTATCACTCATAAAAAAAAGCTTTGTCTTTCGAAATTCGAAATCGCTGCTTAATGCCACTGGTAGCGGTGAGACTTTTTCCACGACACTTGGTTCGACGCGCTGACGGGCACCGCGACTGGACGCAACGATGCTCAGAGAGCTCAAAACGAACAGAACAACAGCAAGCCTCATTTCGCCTAATAAAGCCGGATTTTGAAGGGAGTGTCAACGAGCAACCGCACCTCCATGTTTCGTTCGCTTTTATGGAACTTACGCGAATCTGAAAGTAAATTTTGGTCTTATGATTGAAGTTCGTTATGCGCGCGGAGTGTGCCTGGCCCGCCAGGATCTATGGCTCGATCCATGGGACGCGAAGCGATTCGCTTTCGTTTCGCATGCGCATGCCGACCACATTGCACCACACCAGGAAATCGTTTTTTCCGAGCGCACTGCACGCTTGATGCAAACCCGGTTGCCCGGTAACCGCACCGAGCACATTCTGCCGTTCGGTGAAAGACGAACGGTACGTGGTGTCGACCTGATGCTGCTGCAAGCCGGACATATTTTTGGGTCGGCACAATGCTTCCTTTTTGCCGGCAATGAAACGCTGCTTTATACCGGCGATTTTAAACTGCGTCCCGGGAAATCCGCGGAACAAACTGAGTGGCGGAATGCCGATACGCTCATCATGGAAACGACGTTCGGTTTGCCACGGTATCGATTCCCGCCGGTGGGCCAGGTCGTCGAACAGATCATTAGTTTCTGCCGGGAAACCATTGAGGACGGAGGAGTACCCGTGCTGCTTGGTTATTCGCTAGGCAAAGCGCAGGAGATCCTTTGTTCGCTTGATGGAGCGGGGTTAATGCCAATGCTCCACGGATCGGTTTATCAGATGACCCGGATCTACGAGCAGTTTGGCCAATCTTTTTGCAAATATCTTCGCTATAAACCAAATGAGATTGCTGGAAAAGTTCTGATCTGCCCGCCCAGCGCGAATCATTCGCCGATGCTGGAAAAAATTGGGCGCAAACGTGTCGCGATGATCAGCGGTTGGGCGGTCGATCCAAACGCAATCTATCGCTATCAGGTTGACGCAGCGTTTGCGCTTTCCGATCACGCTGATTACGACGATCTGCTTCGCTATGTCGACCTCGTAAGGCCCCAACGCGTGCTTACCCTCCACGGTTTCGCTGCCTCGTTTGCACGTGATTTGCGTGAACGCGGTATCGAAGCATGGGCGTTAAGCGAGGAAAATCAGATGGAGTTCACACTGACACAGGCTCCTGTCGCCCCATTGGTTGGCGCATCGGGCTACGAAGCCGGCACCCGGGGCGGCTGCGCCCTTGCATCCGAATTCCTTACCTTTGCAAACGTCGGCGAAGCGATCTCCGCAACTTCAGCCAAACTGGAAAAAATTCGATTGCTTGCCGATTACCTGCGCGGCCTAACGAGCAAGCAACTTCCGATCGTGACACTCTACTTCACCGGCGAAGCGTTTGCGCAGAGCGATCCGAGAACCCTGCAGATCGGCTGGGCTGTAATCTTCCGCGCGCTGCACGCAGCCACCAAAATCGGCGATGCAGAGTTTCACCGCATCGCGAGCACCCACGGCGATGCAGCAAAAAGTGCGTTTGAAATTCTCGATGGAAGAACGACACCGCAACCGTTTACCATCCGCGAATCGGAGGATTTGTTTAAAAATCTCCACAGCGTACGCGGCCCGATCGCCAAGGCCGAGCTTCTGCGAAATCGATTCTCAAAATTGTCTGCGCGCGAAGGCCAGTACGTCGTCAAGATTCTAACTGGCGATCTGCGTATCGGATTGCGGGAAGGTTTGGTCGAGGAAGCGATCGCCAAAGCATTCGATGCTTCGCTCGAACAAGTGAAGGAGGCCAACATGTTGCTAGGTGACATCGCTCAAACCGCTCTGTTGGCTTCCCGAAATGAGCTGGCACGTGCGGAGGTGTCACTCTTTCACCCAATCAAATGCATGCTTGCGACTCCCGAACCGACCGCTGAAGCGGTGTGGGAACGCTTCGCCGGAGTTGCCAAGACTGGCTTGGAACAGGCGTCGTGCGGCCCGACTACTGTTTATCTCGAGGACAAGTTTGACGGTATCCGCGCGCAGTTGCATCGCAGTGCGCAACAGGTCGAGATCTTCTCCCGCGATTTGCGGCGTATCACGGATCAATTTCCGGAGCTAGCTGATGAGGCCAGAAATTTCCACGAAGAACTGATTATCGACGGCGAAATTATTGCCTTCGAGAAGGGTCGCGAACTTACCTTCTTCGATTTGCAGAAGCGGCTGGGGCGAAGGAGCGACGGCGCTGATCTATTCGCGCGTGTTGCCGCTGACGTGCCAGTCGCGTTTGTAATGTTCGATCTTCTTTGGTTGAATGGCCGGTCATTGTTAAAGGCTCCCTTGCACCAGCGACGACGACACTTGAGTAGCGTGCAATTGCCTTCGCGTTTTCAAATTGCCAGGGTCATGGCCGCACATTCTCCTGCCGAGATCGAACAAACGTTTCAACAAGCGCGGCAGCGCTTGAATGAAGGATTAATGATCAAAGACCCGGATAGCTTTTATCTACCCGGCAATCGCGGCATGTTTTGGTTCAAGCTCAAGAAAGAGCTGGCGACGCTGGATGTCGTGGTCGTGGGCGCCGAGTTTGGGCATGGCAAACGCAATCAGGTGTTGAGCGATTACACGTTCGCGGTGCGCGATGAAATTACCGGCGAGCTCCTCCCGATTGGTAAGGCTTACAGCGGATTAACCGACACGGAGATCGCAGAGTTAACCAAGCACTTCAAGCAGAATACGATTGCAGAGCATGGTCGGTATCGCGAAGTGAAACCGGACGTGATCCTCGAGGTTGCTTTCAATTCAATTCAGCCCAGCTCCCGACACGCCAGTGGACTGGCATTGCGTTTCCCGAGAATCAAGGCAATCCGGCGTGACAAGACTGTAGATTCAATCGACACACTGCAATACGCTCGCGAACTGGCAGCGCGGCGTATACGTTTGCCGGCCGCTTCGCGCTGACCCGATTGGTCAAAACCCGTAGTTATTGGGGCGTAACTGACGGAGATGGTGAAATCGCCTCAGCACCCGTGCTCGCGGACGTGCTTGTATCGGAAGATCCGGCGCTACTTCCATATGCGCTCGTGTCGGCGGCCGCTCCAGCGCCCGAATTCTGCTGTGTCTTCATGGATCTCATTCTCTGTATTGCCTCCAGTTTGCGCTGCCTTAGAGCGCGTAGCTCGTCGATCCTTTTTTCTCTGCTCGCTTTAAGCTGTGAGTTGTCGGGCGGCACTAAACCGGGGGGGACGGTTGCGGAAGGAACATTCGAAGATCCATCTTTTGTCAGCGCTCGCAATTGTCTGTCGGCTGGAATCATAGCCGCGCGCGCCATTACTTTTTCCCTGTCGGCCAGTCTCTTCTCTCGTTCCTCCAATGCTTTCTCGCGCGTATCCAACTCCGCTTTTCGTTGAGCGAGCTGTTGTTCGGCCCCCGTATCCTGTTTTTGGCAGGAGCAAACCATCGTTAGCGGAATAAGCATCGAGAGAGCAAAAAGTCTTTTCATAGTAGCCGTCGTATTTAAGGTTTTCCGTTAATTTCGGACGAACAAACCGAAGAGGCGGGTCCTAGTCAAATGAAAGTTAACGTGGTTGCGGCGTGGTCGACCCTGCCGGCATTACGACGATCGTCTCGATCTGACCACGGCGAAGGCGCTGAATATTGGCAAACACGGCCAGTGACGCGAGTGATCCGAGGATGATGATCATCACGACAATGGTGTTCCTTTTGACCTGAGGTGATCTAACTTTTTCGGCAGATTGCTGCGGCGCGTTCACGTGTGAAGTATCGATATCGTTTTTAGCCGTGCAAGAAGCCGTATTTGCCCTCTTCACTCGGCCCAGAGTATCTGCGTCAGCTTAGGCGCAAGTCCGCGATTGCGTCCATGACTCGCTGGCTAAGCTGCCTGTAGAGATCCTTTCCTGGTAGTTGCAGATCCGCAGCCGTAAACACAATCGGTTCTCCCACTACGACTGTTATCGGCACAAAGTGCACACCGCCGCTACCTCGAGGCAAGGCTTGGTGGGCGCCAAAGATTCGCATTGGCACAACGGGCGCCAGCGTTTTTGCAATGATGAGACCCAATCCTGGCTCGGCCGGCTGTAAGCTACCGTCGACGGTGCGCGAGCCTTCTGGAAAAACCAGGGCCGCGTTCCCGGCCTTTAAAACACGAATCAGAGTCTTCAGGGCGCTGCGGTCGATGCCCTCTTGATTGACGGGTATTACATTGAGCTTCGGCAAAAGCCGGCCAAGCAGCGGCACGTCCAGTAATGTTCGCCGCGCCAGAAAGTAAATGGCCCGATCGCACGCAGTGCCGGCAAGCGGCGGATCAAGATAACTCTGGTGGTTCATCGCAAGGATGACCGGTCCACTCTGAAGCATGCGCTCCCGGTGAATGATACGAAAATGAAAAAACAATCGTCCGACAAGACGACTAAGATGATAACCAAGCCAGTAATACAAATTCATTGAACGAGTACACGAATTAGCCAACTGGCGATTTGTTCACTCATCTTCGGACCGCTAAATGGGCAGCCCCATTTTTTTGAGTCGACCGGTAATCTCGCCGATGACCTGCTGAATCGTAAGACGAGACGTGTCGATGACGTGTGCATCTTTCGCGATAACCAGCGGTGAAACACGACGTAAAGAGTCCGCACGGTCGCGAGTCGCGATTTCGTCGCGCTCCCCTTGCGCGGCCCGCCGCCGAAGACGTACCTCAGGCGAAGCATCAAGATAAAACTTGTAGGGCGTGTCTGGAAAAACCACCGAACCAATATCCCGACCTTCCACAATCAGATCGTGGTTCCGCGCCTGCTGGTGCAGTTTTTTCGAAACGATCTCACGGACCACGGGGAACTGACTGACGCCTGCAACGCTCTTATTCACAGAATCATCGCGCAAGTGCTTTCCTGGATCCAAGTCGTCAATCCTAATGCGCGACTCATTGTCCTGCAGGTGGCACGTGAGGTCGGCCGCCCCAAGGGCTCCGGCGATGCCATCGCCCTCGAAGGAAATTTCTTTTTGCAGTAGGTACCAGGTGATTGCTCGATAAATCGCGCCAGAATTAACGTAAACAAACGCCAGGCGCCGGGCGAGGTCTCGCGCAACACTACTTTTTCCAGAGGCCGCCGGACCATCGATGGCGATTACCCGATGAAAACGTTGCTTGGAGGCGTGCATGAGATAAGGGCTTTCACTTTAGCGGGCGGACGTTCGCAAATGCAATGCGCGCCGCGCGCGAAGTAGAAGCCAAGGTAAAAAATGGCCGAACACTCAACTAACTGGGCTGAACGCTGAATGTTGGGCGTCGCGCGATTAGCTGAAAATTGGCCATTCACGCCCCTTCTTCGACCGGCCCGGGAGTAAGTGAACCAATCACAGGCGTGCTGATCTGCATCCGTTTTGGATTTGTGAACTCCTCAATCACGGTTTCAAATCCGGGATAGGATTCGCGAATACATTCGGCTTCCTGAACAACGGTTTCGCCATCAGCGAACAAACCGGCTACGGCAAACGCCATTGCGATACGATGGTCGCCAAAACTCGGCACGCGGACTCCGTGTAGAGGGGCCGGACCAAGTATCTCAAGACCATCATTCATTTCAGCTACCTGCACCCCCATGGCCTGCAAATTGTGTGCGATTGCGGCGATGCGATCGCTTTCTTTCACTCGCAATTCTTCAGCATGGCGAATTATCGTCTTGCCGTCCGCAAGGGCTCCGGCGACTGCAAGAATCGGCAGTTCATCAATAAGCTGCGGGATTTCTTTGCCCTGAATGACAGTGCCTTTGAGGGGGAAACCGGTGACTTCGACAATTCCGCGCGGTTCGACCTGATCGATATCTTCAATAGCCTCGCGCACTTGCGCTCCCATCCGAAGCAGAACGCCAAGTAATGCAGTCCGGGTGTGGTTCAAACCCACATCGCGAATGAGCAAATGACCTCGTCGCTGTGCCGCAGCGGCAACCAGCCAAAAAGCCGCGGAAGAAATGTCACCTGGAATGTCAAAGTCGCGCGACTCCGGAACCTGATCGCCGAACACGCTGACGCTGCCATTTCCGTCCACGGCGGTTCGAACCAGGAAATAATCAAACATCATCTCCATATGATTCCGAGTCGGTGCTGGCCCGATCACGGTCGTCTTGCCCTTGGCAAAGAGGCCAGCCAGCAGCAATGCGCCTTTCAACTGCGCGCTTGCCACCGGCATCCGATAACGAATGCCCCGCAAGGAACCGCCCTGGATACGCAACGGCGGCGTCTCTTCCGGACCTTCCGCGACAATGTCTGCACCCATTTGGCGAAGCGGGGTAATCACACGTTCCATGGGACGTTTCGAGAGGCCGGCGTCCGCGACGAGTCGACTTTCAAATGTTTGCCCAGCAAGCAGTCCTGTGAGCAGGCGCATGGTGGTGCCCGAATTGCCGCAATTAATTTCGCCTTTAGGCGGCGTAAGCACTCGCTTTTTCCCGTGCACGATCAACGTAGCGGGCTCGGGCTGTTCGATCTTGATTCCGAGTGCGCGCAGCGCGTTCACCGTGTGCATACAATCTTCGCTGGGGAGAAACCCATTCAAAGTGCACACCCCATTCGACAAGGCAGCGATGATTACCGCACGATGCGAAATACTTTTATCGCCGGGTACAGTAATCTCGAGGTCAATCCGAGGAGCCCGTTTTACCCGCAAGTCCATAGATAAGAAGAAACCGCTGGTGAATACTCAATACGGGATACTCGATCAAATTGGCGCCGTGCCAATCCAGCACCCAGCATCAGCCTCGAACACCCCAAAGGCAACCGCTTATGGAACCAAAAAGATTTTGTCCGTGTACGGATCCTTCACTTCCGTTCCTGGAGGAAAACCCTCGACATCGATATATTTGCCAGGCGAATAAGGACTTTCTACCAGGTGAGGTTTGCCAGGGACAGGAATTCCATACGGATAATCCCCCTTTGCGACCTTCGTCGGTGCTGCTGCCGGAGGAGGAGGCGGGGGCGCTGATGAGGTCTCCACAGGCGGCGTACCTGTGGCTTGAACAGGGCCATTCGGATTGAAGGGCTGTTGCGGCGGCGGGTACTGCTCAGGTTGAGCCGGACCGTAGCTGGCGACCCGATGTCGAGGCGGTGGTGGCTGTGGCTCTTCACTGCATGAGGCGACGAGGAAGGCCGCGACTAGAGCAAGCGACAATGAGAATTTCATAAATGGAAAAGACTGTCACAATCGTATCCGCAGTCCGAGTTGTTGCCAATCAATAAATCTCTTTTTGTTCACACTCGGCGATGGCTTTGCAAAAATTGACACGGATACAATGACGGTCCGGCTTCTATCCGAATCCTAGATAGAGATGTCAACCGCCAATAACTCCCATGCAGAAATCTTAATAGTGGATGACGATGCTTTGAGCCGCAAGATTCTGGCACAGCTACTAACCTCCGCTGGCTACGACTGTGAAGTATGCGAGAACGGCGACGAAGCGTTGAAAATGATTCACGCCAGGCCACCTTCGCTTCTATTACTCGATTTTGATATGCCAGGGGCAAATGGCGCGGAGGTGTTAAGAGAGCTGCGGTCGGATCAACACCAGGCAGTCTCGCAGGTGCCGACAATCATGTTGACCGCGCACGGAAGTGAGGAAAGCGAAGTCTCCTGTTTGCAAGCGGGCGCAGATGATTTCGTGACAAAGCCCGTTAACACCGCGGTTTTGCGTGCGCGAATCGAGACCCAGCTTCGCCTTCGCTCGATGAGGCGGCAATTGGAGAGGCAAAATGACGAGCTCGAAAAATGGCGCCGCGATCTCGAGCGCGACTTGGCGGCGGCGCGTTTGACGCAGCAATCGTTAATTCCTCAAAAGCCGCTGTTGCTCCCAGGATGGGAGGTTGCAGCATGTTATCGCCCTGTGATCCAGGTGGGCGGCGATATCTATGGCTGGCTCCGAATGAAGGATGGACGGATCCTGTTTTGGATTGCAGATGGCTCAGGTCACGGAGCTGCTGCTGCATTGCTCACAACCCTGGCAACGCTTCTTTTTCATCATGGCACCGTGGAACACAATTCGCCAGCCAGCCTGATGGAGGCAGTTAACGATGACTTTCGCAGCATTTTTGGCGGGCGCTCGTTCATGACTGCAATGTGTGTCGCGCTCAATTACACAAATGGAAACGCGCACGCTGTGGGAGCGGGTCATCCGCCGCTGCTCATTATTCGACAAAATGGTGCCACAGAAGCGATTCCGTCCGTTGCACCTCCCCTGGGTCTGGTCGAACGCCCCAAATTTGTAGAGACCCCTCTCGTCTTCGAACCGGGAGACGCCTTTCTTCTCTATACCGACGGCTTGTTTGGCTCGTCAAAAGATGGGGCGCACCGAGTGACACCGCAGCAGTTAGAGAAGATGCTGGATCACTCCGCTCCCACTGCCGAAGTATTGCTCAAGAGAATTTTGGAACGAGCAACGCCAAATAACGCCAAACACTTGTCCGATGATCTGACAGCTCTGGCGGTACGGCGAATGGCCCCCTGAATAAATTTTTTCGTTTGCGTAAATTTAGTGTTGCTCTCTCGCAAGCGAAACGTTAATCAGCCTCCATGCCGAAAACCAAAAAGAAAACTTCCAAGCGCAAACCGAATCCCGCCTTCATGAGACCGGTCCAGCCTGACGATAA
>Ga0081455_10002877_pt1 | contig 20261 bp, 18 predicted proteins | sample TabmetS3T2R1_FD_70207 | JGI IMG/M metagenome (GOLD analysis project Ga0081455, IMG submission 70207) | Tabebuia heterophylla rhizosphere microbial communities from the University of Puerto Rico - S3T2R1 | ecosystem: Host-associated > Plants > Roots > Rhizosphere ... | reverse complement strand
GGCTCCGCCCCGCTGGACGCAGCCGCTCGCGTTCCGCTTCGTCCTTCGTCCCGATCACGGGATAGGCTTCGATGATCGGCTTCAGCATGAAATCCTCCACATGGCCGCCAGCCCGCCAAAGCGGACAGGCCCCTAACCCGATTGTGCAATTGCCCGCAACGCCCGTAATGCCATTGCTTGGTCACTTCCGGACAATGTGAAAAGGTCGGGGGAATTCCGCTTTGTTAAAAGCTGGAACTTTTCGTAGGCTTCGTGCGCAGCAAGGAGAAGACGGCGATGAGGAAACCAATCATTCAGATGGGCTATGTCACCAAAAATTTCGAGGAGAGTCTCGATTTCTGGCTCAACGTCGTCGGCGCAGGACCCTTTTATTGCGCAGATTTCGCCACGACCGATCAGGTCTATCGCGGCGCTTCGGCCAACGCACATGTGACGGTGGCCATGGGCTATTCCGGCGATGTCCAGATTGAAATTGTTCAACAGAACAACGACTCGCCTTCCGCCTACACCGAGCTTTACACACTTGGCCGCAAGATCCCGCGCGGTGGCCTCTTCCATCATGTGATGCTCAAGCACGACGATTACGACGCCGCCTATCAAGGCTATTTGGCGGCCGGCGCGACCCGGTGCTTTGACGCTGTGGTGCCGGGTGTCGGCCGCTTCTGCTATCTCGACACGAAGGACATGATGGACTGCTTCGTCGAGCTGCTCGAAGTTTCGCCGCCCTTCGATGCCGCGTGCAAAAAAATGCGCGAGGCCCATCGCGATTGGAATGGCCGCGATCCGCGCCGACCCTATGAAAGCTTGTTTGCCTGACGCGCCAATCTACAGTGACGCGATCGCGTCGCGTGGCTTGAGCAGCACCAATGGAATTTCGCGTTTGGTGTGCTTCTGATAGTCGATGTAAGGCGGATAAAGGTCGGCCATTAAGTCCCACACGCGGCGGCGCTCCTCGCCCTCGACGACGCGCCATGACCCGCGCCAGCGCTGTTCGGCGACCTGGAACTCGACGTCGGGCCGCGCCGTCAAGTTGAAGTACCAGAACGGATGCTCCGGAGCGCCCCCTTTCGATCCGACCACTACATATTCGTCGCCGAACTTGCCGTAGATCAGCGGCACCATCTGCACCCTGCCCGTCCGCCGCCCGATCGTCTTGAGCACAAGGCACGTTGTCGGCCCACGTCCGCCAAGATCGCTCAGGTCGACGACGTGCCCCTCCTTGCCGCCCGATTGCAGATAGGTCCGAAGATGGTCAGCCATCCAGGCCTTGCGCTCTTCCACAATCTTGTCGAGGTCGATGTTCGTCATGTGATCGCCTTCCGCGTTATCTGCGCACTGCTATCAGACAAGTTCAGATCGATTTCTGCCAGGACGTTCGTTCCGGTTTCATCGGCGTGCTTTGGGACTACGATGCCCCAAACGCCGTCCGATGGGAAGTCCAACTCGGAACAGAGCCAGAGGGAGCACCGAACCCGTGTCCAATACATTCGATGTCGTTGTCGTCGGCTCCGGATCCGCGGGAATGATGGCGGCCCTGCGCGCAGCAGACCATGGCCTCCGTGTACTGATGGTCGAGAAGGCGCATAAATACGGTGGCACCTCCGCAACCTCAGGCGGCGGCATCTGGATGCCCAATCACGGGCTCACCGAAACCACCGACAGCCGTGACCAGGCGCTCCAATACATCGCAGCGGTCAGCCGAGGAGCGGTGCGCCGCGATCGCCAGGAGGCGTATGTCGATACATGCCCCCTCGTCGTCCGCTATCTCACCGAGGTCGGGGTGAAGCTCTATGTCCTGATCGGTTATACCGACTACTATCCGGCCCTCCCGGGCGCGCGTGAAGATCGCTCGGTGCTCACCGTGGCGATGGACGGCGGCGAGCTGGGCGACGAGTTTCACACGATGCGCGAACAGTTTCCGCGCTTCAAGCTGTTCAATCGTTACGCGTTCGACATTGATCAGTTGTATTCAATTTCGACTCGCGCCAAGGGTTGGCAGTGGGTGGCGTTGAAGATGATCACGCGCTATTGGCTCGACCGAGACTGGCGCAAGAAGACGCAGCGAGACCGTAGACTGACGATGGGCGCGGCGCTGATCGGCGGGCTCCGCAAGGCGCTGATCGCCCGGAACGTGCCGCTGTGGCTCGGCACCGGCCTCGAACAGTTGATCGTGAACGAAGGTCGCGTCACCGGCGTCGAGCTGTCGCGCTTCGGCCGAAGGTTTAAGGTCGAAGCTCGCCACGGTGTAGTCATCGCATCCGGCGGCTTCGAATGGAACCAGTCTCTGCGCGACAAATATATGGAATTTCCAACGGTCGCCAAGTGGAGCACCACGCCCGAGGAAGGGAACAAGGGCGAGGCCACGATCGCAGGCCAGGCTATCGGCGCGGCGACCGAGTTCATGAACTGCGCCTGGTGGGCGCCGACGATGCTGATGCCGATCGAGAGCTTTTCCAACATGGAGTCGTCGCACCAGGCGATCTTCGACGTCGGCAGGCCGCATAGCATTTGCGTGAACCGCAATGGCGTCCGCTTCGGCGATGAAGCCTGCGGATACGATCAGTTCGGCATCAACATGCTCAACGATCACCGTGCGACCGGCGCCAATCTTCCGTGCTGGGCGGTGTTTGACACCAACCACCGCAACAAATTCACCTGTGGCGGGATCCTGCCGCCGCCGCTGATGCCCGATAGCAAGATCCCACCCTCCTGGTGGGATCACTACATCTTCAAGGCCGACAGCATCGCCGCACTGGCCGGCAAGATCGGGATCAATCCCGCCGCACTCGTCGCGACCGTTGAGCGATTCAATGGATTTTCCAAAGCGGGTGTCGATACCGACTTCGGCCGCGGCGGCAATTCCTATGACCGCTTCTTCGGCGATCCGAGCGTCACTCCGAATCCTTGCCTGGGCGAAATCGCCACAGGGCCATTCTATGCCGTGCCGATCAACCTCGGCGATCTCGGCACCAAGGGTGGGCTGAAAACCGACGCGCGTGGACGCGTGCTCGACCTGGCCGACCGGCCAATTCCCGGCCTGTATGCCGCGGGCAACGCGTCGGGAGCGGTATGGGGCGACGCTTATCCCGGCTCCGGCGGGACAATCGGGCCGGCAATGGTCTTCGGCTACCTTGCCGCCGAGGACATCGCTCAGCGCAAAAATAGTAGCGCATCCAACAATCTCGAAGCGGTCCTCGCCACACCCTCCTAAATCGCGGCGTTGCCGTGCGGCTTATCCGCGTGGCTCGGGCCGATCCGACGCTCGACGATTGCAACGTCCTGTGGAATAACTTCATGGTAGGGGTCGTCAGCAGACGTCCCTTTCCATGGAGACGGCTTGACATGACTTCCCACGCGGCCCCCCCCAAAGAGACCGGGAACGCGGGTGCGCAGAGGGGCTTCGGCTACCGTGAGGTCATTGATCAGCTACTCGCCGATATTCGCGCAGGTCAGGTGAAAGTCGGAGACCAGCTTTCGACCGAGGGCGAGTTGGTGGAACGTTTCGGAGCAAGCCGAAACACAATTCGCCAGGCACTTCAGGAACTCGAGACGTTTGGGTACATCAAGCGGCGGCGCGGAACGCGGTCCATTCTTGTTTCGGCTCAGCCACGCGACGACTTCGTGAACTCCGTGCGCTCGATCGGCGAGATGCTGCAGTATTCGCGACGCACGAAGTCCACCCTGCTGGTCGTCGAAAAAGTCATTGCGGGGCCCGATCTCGCCGAGAGGCTCGATGCGAAGATTGGCAGCGAGTGGCTGCGGATCGAATACCTGCGCAAGCCTCTGCGCGGTGGCTTGGCCCTTGGCTATTCCGAAATCTACATCGATGGCCGCTATGGCGGGATATCCGATGCGATCGGAGATCAGTCCGTCATCTATCCCCTGATTGAAGAAAGATACGGCGTCCTTTTTCGCCGCGTCGAGCAAACGATCCAGGCCACCGCGGCGACGGCCAACATCGCATCGCGCCTGACAGTCGCCATCGACTCTCCCATCCTATCAATCCGCACAAAATTCGTGACCAGCGCCGGCGTTGCGGCAGAAATAGGCTTCGGTCATTTCCCCGCCGGTCGCTATTCCATCGCCATGGTGCTGGAGAGAGGCGGCCACCGCGCGAGCGAGTGACCGAAGCAGATTTACCCGGCTCGCTGGTGTTGTATGCATTTCTTTGTTATACCTCCCTGGAAATAGGTGGACATCTCCGCCGGTTTCGCTGAAGATGAACGGCGTGACGCCTAAATCCAAAGGCGGCTTCGACACAATGTTCAAACAGTAGGACAGCTCCGACGCGATAGACGGCGCTCGTAGAACTTCGACTTCGAGAATGTGAACGAGGGTCCCGACATGGAAACGGCTTCTGCCGCTATTCCGGCGCATGTCCCACCGCACCTCGTTTACGATTTCGATTTTTTCACGACCCCGGCATTGTTCGAGTTCCCGCAGGGCGGCGTTGCGACGACGCTTCACCGGGACGCACCCAGAATCTTCTTCACGCCGCGCAATGGCGGTCACTGGGTCGTGACGCGCAAGGCCGACATCGTAGAAATGTGCCGCGACTACGGCACGTTTCCCGTCGACCCTCAGTTCAATTGGTTTCGGCGGCAAAAGCCCGTCCGCTTTCTTCCCAAGGATTATGATCCACCCGAACACACCTCCGCGCGCGCGATTTTTGCGCCGGTTTTTTCGCCGACCGCCGTCGCCAAAATGGAGCCTTCAATTCAGCAGCTGGCGGCCGAGCTCATCGAAGAAATCGTTGAGCGGCGGCGGTGTGAGTTCGTCAGCGAAATTGCGGAGCTTTTTCCCGTCACGATTTTCCTACAGCTCGCAAATGCGCCGCTCGACCACCGCGCCGAGATGGTGCAGCACTCCCATCAATTCTTTCGAGCACAAGATCCGGAAGTCTCGCGCGGCGCGATGGGGCAGCTCGGCCTCCTTTTGGGAGCGATGATCGAGGAGCGCCGCAAGCACCTGGGGGAAGACCTTCTCAGTCGCATCGTGGCAGGCCGCTTGATGGACCGCCCTTTGACCAATGACGAGATTCTCGGAGGCGCCGTATTCACGTTCCTCGCCGGTCTCGACACGGTCACGTCCATGTTGACGTTCATGATGAAATTTCTCGCCGGCCGACCAGATCTCTACAAGCAACTCGTCGACGACCCGAACCGCGTCGGCCGAGCCGTCGAAGAGCTCATCCGGATCAGCAGCGTCGCGCTTATCGAGCGCGGCGTACGGGAGGACGTGGTCTTCAAGGAGGTTCCATTTCGACGTGACGACCGCATCGTCATGCTTCTGCAGATCTCTGGCATGGATGACGAGGGGATCGAAGACCCTCTGAAGGTCGATTTCGACCGCAGGATCAGCGGCCATCTCGCCTTCGGTTCGGGCGCCCATCGCTGCCTGGGATCTCATTTGGCACGTATTGAGATGCGCGTCTTTCTTGAGGAATGGATACGACGCATCCCCAAATTCGGCATCGCCGACAATGAGAACATCAGAGTGCGTGGAGGAACCGTCTGGCTTCCGGAGTGTCTGCCGTTGAAGTGGTGACAATGTTCGAGAGGGGGAGTCCGTGAAGACAGCCATCATAACCGGCGCGGCCGGCGGCATATGCGGCGGAATCGCGGAGAAGCTGTCTTTGGATGGCTGGCGCACCGGTCTCGTCGATATAGATCCGGCGAAGCTGGACGCAGCGGCCGCCAGGATTCCGAATTCTCAAGCCCTGATCGCCGATGTCGCAGACGAAGCGTCGATGAAAGCGGCATTGAACGCCTTCAGCGTGGTGCCGGATCTTCTGGTGAACGGCGCCGGCATTGTGCGCTTCGGCGCGTTTGTCGAGCAGCCTCTCGCCGATATCCGGAAAGTCATCGAGGTCAATCTTCTCGGCGTCATCGTCCCGAGTTGGCTCGTCGGTCGGGAGATGGCTGAGCGGCGATCTGGCGTCATTATCAACATCGCATCCATCTCGGGGCTCGTCGCCGGACGCAATGTCGGCGCCTATGGGCCGACCAAGGCCGCCATTGCCAACTTGACCCAGTTGCTCGCGGTCGAGCTTGGACCCTTGGGCGTGCGCGCCAACACGATAGCCCCCGGCTTGATCAATGCGGGCATGGGCGCTCAAACGACCTACACCGACACTGAACGCTATCAAGCGCGCGGCGCTGCGGTTCCGAGCCGGCGCCAAGGGACCGCCAACGACATCGCCGAGGCAGTCGCGTTCCTGGCGTCCGATGCTGCGAGCTACATAAACGGCCAGCAGATTGTCATCGACGGCGGATTGACGGTGAGCCTTCTCGATCAACTGCCAAGCGGAAAGCGGCAGTGACTGCATAGACTCCGACCTGCCCTACTTCCTCTCGGTTGGTCGCTTCATCATCAGACCGGCGCGCTTTGCCGTCACCACAACCTCGTTACGCTGGTTGTAGCCGACATGCTCGAACATCACGATGCCGGCGTTCGGGTGCTTGGCGCTTTCGCGCTTCGACAGGATGGTGGTCTCGCTGCGCAGCGTGTCGCCAATACGGACCGGATTCGGGAATCGGATCTCTTCATAGCCAAGATTTCCGAGCGTCGTCCCGAGCGTGAGATCGGACACCGTCGCTCCATTGACGAAGGCCAAAGTGAACAGGCTGTTGCAGATCCGGCCACCCCACATTGTCGTCTTGCCGAACTCCTCATCGAGGTGGAGCGGCTGGTCGTTGTGAGACAACACGGTGAACAGAAGATTGTCGACTTCCGTAACGGTGCGCGTGACAGCGTGGCGATAATGCTGACCTGGCTCCAGGTCCTCATAGTATTTCGACATGTAAGCTCCTGTTTGACGGCGACTTGAAGAGAGAATGACTATTTGAGAACCGAGAGGGCTAGTGCGGTGTCCGCGTAGATCGCGACGATTTCGGCAACTTTACCCTTGCTGATCACCCACATCTCGGTGATGGGAAAGCTCGCTCGCTTGCCCGTCGCCTTCCCTGTTCCGCTGAAGGTTCCGTAGGCGATCACGCGGTGCTCGTTAGCCAGGATGTCGGTGACGTCCAATTTCACGTCGTCCCAACAGGCAACCATCCTTAAGATCGCGTCCTTGATCGCCTTGGAACCCCGAAAGGTGCCGCCATAGGGCAGCGATTGCGCCTCCCAAAGGACGGAGTTCTCATCGAAAAAGGAAAGCCATTTCTCGAAATCTCCACCCAGGAAGGCCGCATAAATCCCCTTCACGGTCTTGATGTCGTCGTCCGTCTTGCTCATCTCAGCCTCCGTGCTTTCAGACTTTTATTGCAACATTCTTGATGCGGACGAATTCGTCGAGACCATATTTCCCGCCTTCCCGGCCATAACCGCTCTGCCCGCGTCCGCCGAAGGGCGCGTTCTCTCGGGCAGTAGGAGCCCCGTTCACCTGAACGGTTCCTGCTTCAAGACGATGCGCGAGTTTCAGTGTTCGGCCGAGATTGGTGGTGTGAATGTAGGCGCCTAAGCCAAACTTTGTGCCGTTGGCGATCTCGACCGCCTCGTCATCACTGCGGAAAGTGAAAATCGACAGCACGGGACCGAAACATTCGTGCTGCGCGAGCTCGCTTTCGGGCCGGACATCCGCGAACACCGTCGGCTCGACGAAGAAGCCATCGGGCTGGGACGCGGGCCGCGCGCCGCCAAGCACGAGACGACCGTCGTTGTTCGTGCGCGCCGCGGCGATGGTGGACAAAAGGCGTTCCTGCGCGGCGCCATTGATAACGGGCCCAAGTTCGGTTTGAGGGTCCATAGGATCGCCCATCCGCAAGGATCGAACCTCTTCGACCACCCGCGCCGTAAAATCCTTCGCGATGCTTTCTTCGACAAGCAGACGTGTCGGCAACACGCAACCCTGCCCGCTCAGGAACAGGGGCTGCCGTGCGGAGTGCTTCGCCGCTGTGTCCATGTCTGCATCGGCGAAGACAAGGTTGGCGGACTTTCCACCCAGCTCGTAGATCGCGGGCTTCATCAGCGGCGCGATGACGGCGGCGATTTTTCGCGCAGTGGCGACGCCGCCCGTGAACGCGACCTTCTGAACTTCCGGATGCGTGACGAGCGCGGCGCCCGCCTCCGCGCCGCCCGTCACAAGGTTGATCACGCCGGGCGGGATGCCGGCTTCGTGAGCGAGCTGGATCAGCCGATACGCCGTAAACGGCGAGACTTCCGGCGGCTTGATGACAATCGTGTTGCCGGCCGCAAGCGCCGGCCCGACTTTCATGGCAAGCGCCATGAGCGGACCATTCCAGGTGAGAATCATCCCGATCACCCCGTACGGCTCCGCAAGCGTGTAGTCGAAAACGGCATCATCCTGCAGCGTCGAAACAACATGACCTTCGAGCTTGTCCGCCCATCCCGCCGCATACTTCGTCCACGCGGAAAACTTCGGAGGAATCGCGCGCGTGGATGCGATCGGGGTGCCGACTTCGCGCGCACCGATCCAGGCGAATTCCTCGGCATGAGTCGTCACGAGATCGGCGAGACGAAATAGGCAATCCCGGCGTGTCGCTCCCGGAGTGGAGCGCCAGCCGGGAAAGGCCCGCCGTGCGGCCGCGACGGCTGCTTCGACATCGGCTGGACCCGCCAAGGGCACATCGGCCTGAACTGCGCCGGTCGCGGGGTTCACATGCTTGTACCTTCCGCCGGCGCCGGTGTGAACGAACCGGTCGCCGATGACAAGTCCCGCCTCAGGCAATTTATAATTGGTGCGATGTTCCTGCATGGCCATGTCGACAGCCTTCTCTTCAGGATTGAGCTTCGGCGGCGCTGAAAACCACTTTGGCATCGAGAGGAATGACGCCGGCGCCTGGGCCGTCAACCCTCAGCGGATTGATCTCCAAGGACTGGATATTGGGTTGATCGAGCGCCAAATCACCGAGCGTGACAGCAGCCTCGGCCAGAGCATTGGTGTCAAAGCTTTGACCGCGATAGCCGCGCAGCAACCGTCCGAAGCGCGTGTCGGAAAGCGCGAGCTTTACCTCGTCCGCATCGAAGGGCGGAACGAGCACCACGGCATCGTCGAGAAATTCGCACAATATTCCACCGGCGCCGACGGTCACGACCGGCCCGACACTGGAATCGCGATGAAGGCCAAGAATGGCCTCGAGCCCTCCACCGACCATCTCCTCGACGAGGATCTGATCGCTGGTGGGATCGGCTTCCGCCAGCGCCGCTGCAACACGAACCCAGGCGGCGGCAACCTCCGCATCAGTGCGAAGGCCGAGCGCCACCAGCCCCAGCTCCGTCTTGTGTGCGATACGGTCGGAAAGCCCCTTGATCACGACTGGAAATTTCAAACCCTCGAGTCGGTCCGGGCGAGACCGGGTCGACAGAATCTGAAACGCCGGCACCTTGAAGCCGCAGGACTGGAGCAAGACTTTGCTCTCGGCCTCGTTAAGACGCCCGATACGCGCCGGTACTTTTACTCTCGGGACGTCGCGTGCCGCCGACGGGCGCAATCGCAGCACCATGCGCCGCCGATGATCCTCGATGCAGCGCAACGCCTTCAGCAGCGGCGCGGGATCGGCATAGAGCGAGATGCCTGCAGCGTTGAACCGTTCTCGTTCGACGGGATCGATTTCGGGGGCCAGTGCGAAGACCTGCTCGAAGCCCTTCATCTTGGCGTCGAGGATCATCGCGACGACCTGCTCGTGAATTTCCGGCTTGAGCAGGGCAAGTCCGAACAAGAGCTGATTGAACCCGTCGCGCTTGAAGATCTCGATGATCTTCGGAATGAGAGCGTTTTGCGCCGCGATGTCATACGGGTTGACGGGATGGCTCTGGGTGGGAAGCGCCGTCAGCTCTTTTGCGGCAGCGGGCGACGGATCTTCCAGTGTGAGACCGACCCTCGCCATCATATCCGCCGTCTGCGCCGCGAAGCCGCCCGAAATCGCCGCGATGAACGGCTTGGCGGCAACATCCGCGGGCCACTCATAACGCATCAGGCAATCCGTCAGCGCGGCCAGCGTTTCCATGTCCTCGGCGACGTAGACGCCTTCCGCCTTGAGAAAGGCGATCGTCGAGCGATAGGAGCCGGCGATTGCGCCCGTGTGCGAGAGCGCCGCCTTCTGGCCGCCTTCTGACTCGCCGACCTTGATCGCGATCACAGGCGTCCCTGCCGCGCGAGCACGACGCAAGGCCACACGCAGCGCATCCAGTTTGCGGATTGTTTCGAGGTAAAGGACGATCACTTCGGTCGCGTCGTCATCCACGAGGAAATCGACATAGTCGGCGACGCCAAGGACGAGCTCATTGCCGCAGGTCGCAATCTTCGCGATGCCTACGCCATAGTGAGCCAGCTTCGTGAGCAACGTGCTCACCATGGCTCCGCTCTGAGACACCACGCTGACGGTGCCGGGTTTCACGCGGCCGGCATATTGCAGGGCGGGTGCGATGGACAGAGCCAATCCGCGCGGAACATTCGCAAGACCGTTCGTGTTCGGTCCGCACACGGCAAGACCGTGGGCTCGTGCAAGCCCCAAAAGCCTGACGTCGCGTTCGCGGCCCTCGGGGCCCGCCTCGCCGAACCCTTGGGCGATCACCACCAAGCCCGGAATGTTCTTGCGCGCGCACGCTTCGGCGGCTTCGAGTGCTTGGGCAGCCGGCAGCAAGATCATCGCCGCATCGAGACCGTCCGGAAGGCTCGCAATATCCGGCACGCACCGATGACCCATCAACTCGTTATAGCGGGGGTGAACGATGTGAATATCGCCGTCGAAGCCCATGAGGGTCATGGCGGTCAGCGGCGAGCTTCCAAGCTTCGTGGGGTCCGCCGACGCGCCGATCACAGCGATGGTGCGGGGATTGAATAATCGCTCGAGCGAGGTCGATGTTTTCCGGGTATCGCGCGCCATGATCTCGCCAAAGCCCCTGTCAGGATTTTCCGGTGGATGGCGCGAAGTCGCCGAGAATTTGCTGCGCCGTCGTCACATGGGCGATGTCGATGTGCTCGCCTTCGTAAGCGACCGAGGCCCTTCCCTCCGCCTCCGCCGCGCGGAAGGCCGCAATCAGACCTTCGTAATAGGCACGTTCGGTGGCACTCAGCGAATAGACCTCGTTGATGACGGGCACATTCGAAGGGTGCAGGCAGATTTCGCCGCGAAATCCGAGCTGCCGGTTGAACAGCGCCGCGCGCCGCAGACCCTCAAGATCATGAACGTCCTGCCATAGGCCTCCGATCGGAAACCGCTTGCCGGCCGCGCGGCAGGCAATGATCGCGCGCGAGCGTGCATACACCGTCTCGAGTCCGGACGGCGTCCAGATGAAACCCAGATTGCGCGCGACATCGGCATCCTTCGCCGCCGACATGACCAGCGTCTGCACGCGCGGATGTGCTGCGATGGGAAACGCAAGCTCCACCGCGCGCGCCGTCTCCAGCGCGACCACAAAGCGAAGGGCACCGACCGGCAGGCCCTTGCGGTCCTCCACCTCGGACACGAGCCGCGACAGCAGCTCGATATCTTCGGGTCCCTCGGCTTTCGCGACGAAAATCCCGCTCACGCCCGGCTGCACCACGGCGAGCAAGTCCTCGAAATCGTAGATGTGGCTGCCCTTGTTGGTGCGCACGTAAAGAGCTGCTTTAGCCGCATCGAACTTTGTCACCGCCGCGGCGACCATCGCGCGCGCCTCGCTCTTGGCGGTAACGGGAACACTGTCCTCGAGATCGTAAACAAGAGCATCCGCGCCGGCATTGGCGGATTTGTCGATCATGTTTTGGCGGTTTCCCGGCACGAACATCATGCTTCGAATGAACGTCATGGTGTTCCCTTGCGAATGAGATCGGCGCCTTTTTCCGCGATCATCATGGTCGTGGCATTGGTGTTTCCGGAGACGATGTTGGGCATGATCGAGGCGTCGACCACGCGCAACCGGTCGAGCCCGCGAACGCGCAAGGCCTCATCGACGACTGCATCGGGATCGCTCTGCGGCGCCATGCGGCATGTGCCGCAATAGTGGTAGCCGCCCAGTCCTTGCGACATCGCGTAGCTCAGAAGCTCGCTGTCGCTTTGCACGGAGCAGCCCGGCAGCATCTCCTCAGCGCAATACCGAGCCATGCCGGGCTGCGCCAAAATCTTGCGGATCAGCTTCAGCCCTTTGACCACAACCTCGCGGTCGTGTGCCGCGGTGAGGTAGTTCGGCTGGATCGCCGGCGGCGTTTTCATGTCGGTCGAGCGGGCGCGCACATGGCCATGGCTCTCGGGGCGAAGCTGCCATGTTCCCACCGTCATCCCCGGCACGTCATCCAGGACACCGAGAAACCCGGCCTTGAAGCTGCCCGGCGTAAAGGTGATCACGATATCCGGCGTGTCGAGTTCGGGACTGGACTTCCAGAACGCGGCGCCCAGAACCACGCCCATGCCGATGATGCTCGGCCGGTTCAGGAGCCAGCGCATGCCCTCCCCGATCACGCGCGGGCATCGTGCGACGTCGTTGATCGTCAGCGTATCTTGAGCGCGAAGCACCATGCGCGGGGTGTAATGATCGCGAAGATTGCCGCCGACGCCTCTGAGCTCGTGAATGACGGGGACACCGATCGAGCCGAGATGATCGCCCGCTCCGACGCCGGAGACCTGGAGCAAGCGCGGCGTATTCAAGGCGCCGCCGCACAAGATCACCTCCCGCCGCGCAAACACGTCCTGGGCGCCGCCGCCGTTTCTGTAGCGCACGCCGGTGGCCGCGCGCCCTTCGAACAGAATCTTTTCCACCATCGCGTTCGTGCGAAGATCGATGTTTCCGCGCCGCAACGCCGGCCGGAGGAAGGCACGCGCGGAGCTGTGCCGCCAGCCCTTGTCGATGTTGTATTGATAGGGGCCGACACCTTCCTGGCGCGCGCCGTTGTAATCCTGGTTGCGGGGAATGCCGATTGTTTCGGCGCTCTCCATGAACGAGTCGACAAGCCTGTTCTTCCAGCTCAGATCGACGACCGAAAGCTTACCGTCCCGGCCGCGGTAATGCGGATCGCTGCTGCCGTCGCGCCGCTCGATCTTGCGGAAATAAGGCAGCACGTCGTCAAACGACCAGCCGCGATTCCCGAGCTGCGCCCAAGTGTCGAAATCTTGAGCCTGGCCGCGGACATAGACCATGCCATTGATCGAGCCCGAGCCTCCAACGACGCGGCCCTGCAGCGCGGGAAGCTTGCGATCCCCGATCGCCGGCCCTGGCTCGGTTTCGAACGACCATGTCAGCGCCGGATCGAAAATCACCTTGAGAAAGCCGGCGGGGATCCCAATGAAGATGCTGTCGTCGGCAGGCCCGGCCTCCAGCAGACACACCGTGCTGCCCGTGTCTTCACCGAGGCGCGAAGCCAGAAGCGCCCCCGCCGAGCCGGCGCCGACGATCACGTAATCATAGGTGGCGCCGTTGCCGCTCTTCATGGCGCCTCGCTGACGCGGAAGCGAGGGACCGTGACGCCATCGCTCAGCCGATCAAACATCACGGACAAGCGTGCACCGATGGCAATGCGAAATATCGGCGTCTCCACGATGTTGGAAATCAGCCGAACGCCATCGGCGTCAGGAAGCTCGACCACGGCGGGCACATAAGGAATGCAATCGTCCATGCCCGGCGAGGTGGCGCGCTCGACAATCGTGTAGGTGTAGAGACGTCCAGTGCCCGACAAGCGGACCCACTCGACATCCTGGGAGCGGCAGGCGGGACAAAACGGTCTCGGCGGCATCCGGAATACGCCACATGGCGCGCAGCGCGGCGCCGAGAGGTACCCCTCGGCCGCATTGTCCCAGAACGGACGCGTCCACGGGTCGGTGACCAGTTTGAAGAAGACGTCGGGCGGGCGCTTTGCGATGCGGTTGTCCATGATCAGACCCGCAAGATCAGGCCGCTGACGGGCACATTCGAGGGTCCGCCGGTCACCAAGGCACAGCGTGCGTCCTTGACCTGGTTTGCAGCGACGCCGCGCAGCTGCTCAACCGCCTCGCACACATGCGTCATGCCCCAGATATATCCGCCGGACATCTGTCCGCCGTCGGTGTTGATGGGGAGCGAGCCGCCCTCGAACCGGATGGCGCCGCTCGCGACGAACGGACCACCCTCGCCTCGCGCGCAAAATCCGTAGTCCTCGAGTTGCATGAGAACCTGAGACGAAAAGTGATCATAGATCTGCGCGACATCGATGTCGGAGGGACCAACATCGGCCCGTTCGTAGAGGCGGCGCGCGACAGCGCCATGGCCGGACGAAGCGAAAACATCGTCCGGCATGTTCATCCAATAGATCGAACGGCCCCACTCGCGCGCACCGCCATGGGCAGACGCATGAACCAGGACCGGCTTGCGCTGCAGATCGGCCGCGCGTTCCGTGCTCGTCACAATGACGGCGATTGCGCCATCCGTTTCCAAGCAGAAATCGAACAGGCAATGGGGATCCGAGATCATCGGCGCGGCGAAATAATCATCGCGCGTCATCGGCTTTTTCATCAGAGCCGCCGGATGAGACATTGCGTTCAGCCGCGCCGAGAGTGCCACTTCGGCAAAGTGCTCCCGCGTGGTGCCGTAAAGCTCCATGTGTCTGCGGGCCAGGAGCGCGAACATGTGACCGGGACCGACAAGGCCTGCGGATTGATAGAAGCAGCTTTCGGGTGTGGCGTCATAACTGAGCGGCATCGCGCCATAGCGAAGGTCGCCCTGCTGCACACCGCATACGCAGACGACGGTTTCGGCAAAGCCGGAGACGATAGCGGAAGCCGCAAGACCGATCGCACCGGCCGAGCCGCCACCGCTTCCCGTCAAGGTAGCGGTGTAGTCGACTTCCTTGATGCCAAGCGTTTCAACCAGTGATCCCGTGTCGAACCCGCCGGCAAAATAGGCGAAGCCGTCAATGTCGGGGACCGCAATTCCGGCGTCATCGGCGGCCGCGATGATCGCTTTGCACACCAGCTCTTCGAGCGTCTGCGGCGCAGATTTTCCGCGTTTCATATAGGGTGTGGCGCCGACGCCGACGATCGCGGTCTTGTCACGGATTGTGGGCTCTTCCGACGACAGCATCATGAGTCCGCCCGCTCCGTCGGAACCGTGCTCCATTTTTGCGGAGCCGCGGCGGGATCAAACGGCGCAAGCGCATCGAGGATGACTATGTCTTCGTTGGAGAGATGAACCGACAGTGCGGCGATGTTCTCTTCGAGATAACGCCGTCTCTTCGTTCCGGGGATCGGGACGATGTCCGCCCTCTTTTGCTTGAGCCAGGCGAGCGCGACCTGGGCAGGCGTAGCGTTGTGCCTTTTTCCAATCTCCCGAATTTTCTCGACGAGCACGAGATCTGCCGCAACCCGGTCCTTGGCGAAGCGCGGCGATACGCGCCGCAGATCGTTGGCGTCGAGCGTGTCGATTGAAGTGAGGCGCCCGGTCAAGATGCCGCGCCCGAGCGGACTGTAAGGCAGAAACGTCGTTCCGAGCGCGCGGCATGTGGGCAGGATGTCGATCTCGACGTCGCGACAAAACAGCGAATATTCCGACTGGAGCACCGCAATCGGCGCGACGGTGTGCGCGCGTTTCAGAATGTCCGCCGAGATTTCGGACAGCCCGATCGCGCGGATCTTGCCTTCCCGGACAAGCTCCGCCATGCCCGCGACAATCTCCTCGATCGGCACCTTCGGGTCGTGGCGATGCAAATAGTAGAGATCGAGATGGTCGGTCTTGAGACGCCGCAACGAGGATTCGCAGCAGGCCCGCATATAGGCCCGCGTATTATTCAGAGTCCTGTCATAGGTGCTGCCGGAAGGGCCATCGGGATCCCTCACCACACCGAATTTCGACGCGATCAAAAGACGATCGCGCGGCCGCGTCGCGACGAAGCGGCCGATCAGCGTCTCGTTGTGACCGCGCCCATAGAGATCGGAGGTGTCGAAGTGATTGACGCCAAGCTCATAAGCACGCGCCAGCACCGCGAGCGACTCGTCCTCGTCGCCGGCACCGTAGAACTCAGACATGCCCATACAGCCGAGACCCTGCTCGGAGCTGAGGAGGCCGGACTTCCCGAGGGGGACGTAATCGACCAAAAGCGTTCTCCGATATTCCTCGCGAGCGGTCAGACCCGCGCACGCTCTCCGCTTAGCAAGCAGCCCGCTTTCACGCGGTCCCATGTGTCGGGACCATTGCCGCGATCGCGAAGCTCTTTCTTGCGGATCTTTTGCGAGGGCGTTTTGGGAAGGTCGTCCAGGCGCTCGAAATAGCGCGGGACCATGAACCCCGGCATCCGCGCATCGCACCAGGCGATCAACTCTTCATAGCGAACGTCCGCGCCTTCGGCCAAAACGATCCACGCCTTCACCTCGTCCTCGCCGGCCTTCTCATCCGCCTTCGCGGCGACAACCGCGCAGTCCGTGATCGCGGGATGAGACCGCACGACGGATTCAACCTCGAACGACGAAATGTTCTCGCCGCGCCGGCGCAGCGCGTCCTTCACCCGGTCGACGAAGTAGTACCAACCTTCGGCGTCGCGCCGCATGGCGTCGCCCGTGTGGAACCACAAATTGCGCCAGGTCTCGACGGTCTTTTCCGGCATCGCGAGATAACCGTCGCACATGATGCCAGGCCGCTTGTGGCGGACGAGAAGCTCGCCGATCTCGCCTTCCGGCACATCTTCGTCCGTCTCGGGATCGGTGAGACGAATCTCGAAGAACTGATCGACGAGAACGCCCGATGCGCCGGGCGGCCGTTTGGCACCGCGCGGTGTCATGAAGACATTCGAAATTTCGGTTTGCCCGAAGCCGTCGACAAACTCAGACACGCCGAAGCGCTCGGTGAAATCCCCCGCCAGATCCGGCGACAAGGGCGCGGCATAAATGCGCCGCAGGCGATGATCGCGATCGTCGGGCAATGGCGGCTGGGCGAGAATGAACGCCATCGTCGCGCCGAGAAGATTGCACACGGTCGAGCCCGACCGCCGAATGCGCCCGATGAAATCGCTCGCGCTGAATTTCGGATAGAGCACGCAATGGGCGCCCGCAATCAGACAGGGATAAACCGTCAGGAACTGCGCATTGCCGTGAAAGAGCGGAAACCCGGTGGAATAAACGTCCTGATCGGTCAGCCCAACCAACTGAACATCTTCTTCGGCGAAGAAATAGAACTGGGAGTGCGACATCAGCACGCCCTTGGAAAGACCGGTCGTTCCCGATGTGAAGAGAACCGCCGCCGTGTCGCGCGGTGTGAGCGGCGTTCCCAGATTGCTCGCATCGTCGTCGTAGAGACGTTCGAAGGCGAAAGCGCGGATGCGCGTAAAGCGCGCCGGCGGCGTGGTCCCGCCATCCTCGACGAGAAAGCAGCGCTCGACGGACATCAGCTGAGATTCGATCTCGGCCAAACGATGCGACAGCTCGGGCGTCGTCAGCACGATCTTGGGTTGGCTGAGGCTCGCCTGATGGCGCAGAAACTCGCCCTTGTAGTTGTCGCCAACCGTGACCTCGACGGCGCCGAGCTTTTGCAGGGCAAACCACGCGAACACATATTCGATACAGTTCGGCAGAAAGAGGACGACGAAATCACCCTTACGAACGCCCTCCCTCGCAAAGCCGCGTGCCAGGCGGTTAGCGATCGCGTTCACTTCGGCGAAGCTGTAGGGGCGTCCGCCATCCTCCCAGGATAGACAGGGGCGATCGGCGCGCTGAACCGCCTGATGCTCCAGAATGGTCGGAAGCATCCAGTCCTTGGTTGGAAAATGCGGCTCGAAATGCGGATAAGTGAGCACCTGAGCTCCCGTCCAGGCGTTATGTTGTCCTGTTATTTCTGAATTCTATATGCTAAGTTGTATAGACATCAAGTGCCTTGTGAACTCCATCGGCCGCAACATCAAAGGCGGACATGACGGCGAACGGCCCCGATAAGCCCGTGCACTTCACGGTGAACGGCAATTCTTTCACAAACGCTGGCGGGTTGCAGGCCCTTATTCGCTTTTCCCGCGCCGCGGATGAGCTGGGTTACGACCATCTGCGGCTGATCGATCATGTCGTGGGCTTCGTGGCCGAGCGCCATCCCGAGGTCGCGCCGACGCCTTACGTTCACACCAGCCAATTCCAGGAAGTCTTCACGCTGATGGCCCATCTCTCGGCGATCACGCAGCGGATCGGCTTCGTCACCGGCGTGCTCGGGCTCCCCCAACGTCAAACCGCGCTGGTTGCCAAGCAGGCGGCGCAAGTCGATGTGATGTCGGGCGGCCGGCTCATCCTGGGCGTCGGCGTGGGCTACAACTCGGTCGAGTTCGGCGCCATGGGCGCCTCCTTCGGCGATCGCGGCGAGCGGATCGAAGAGCAGATCCAGGTGCTCCGCGCGCTCTGGACCGAAGAGGTCGTCACGTTCCATGGCAAGTGGCACGACCTCGCGGACGTCAACATCAATCCGCTGCCGGTACAAAGACCTATCCCGATCTGGATGGGCGCCGGGCGCACGGCGAATCCTGTTCCGCCGGAAAAGGTCATGACGCGTATCGGCCGCTCCGCGGACGGCTTCATGCCATTGTTCCGGATCGACGACAAAACAGGCCGGCTCAACGACGAGGCGCTGGCCTGCCTCGAAACGGTCCGCCGCGCGGCGGAAACGGCCGGCCGTGACCCGAGCCTGATGAAGCTCGAGATCAGCCTTTTTCCGGACGGTAAGAGTGCCGACCGGATCCTGCATGAGATTGCCTATCTCCGCGGCATCGGCACCACGCATGTCCATCTGCGGCTGCCCGACACGCCCGTCGAACAGCAGATCGATCAACTCGGCGCCTTCGCGCAGATTCGCGATCGCTACCTCAAGACCGTTCCTTAAAGCGGGAAACGCGACATGGATTTCGAACTCACCGAAGAACAGCGCAGCATCGGTCAAGCCGTGGAGACGCTGATGAAGCGCTTCCCAGACGAATACTGGGCTGAGAAGGACGACGCCAAGGCGTTTCCTTGGGAGTTCTATCGCGCTTTTGCCGAGGCCGGATTTCTGGGTGTCACGACACCGGAAAAATACGGTGGCTCCGGTCTCGGTTTGACCGAGGCGGCGATCGTTCTCGCCGGCGTCGTCGGAGCCGGAGCGGGCTTGAGCGGCGCGACCGCCGTTCACATCAGCATTTTCGGGCTGACGCCGGTGATCAAGTTCGGCGGCGAGGCGATGTGCGACAAGTATATGCCGCGTGTTGTCTCGGGTGACCTTCACGTCTGCTTTGGCGTGACAGAGCCCGACGCCGGAACGGACACCACCAGCATCAGCACCGCTGCCGTCCGCGACGGCGATCACTACATCATCAACGGCAGAAAGGTCTGGACCTCCAAGGCACTGGAATCCCAGAAGTGTCTGTTACTCACGCGAACCACCCCGCTGAAGGAATGCAAGAAGCGTACGGACGGCATGACGCTTTTCCTCGCCGATCTCGATCCCTCAGCGGTCACCATCCGTCCTATTCCGAAGATGGGCCGCGAAGCCGTCGCCTCCTGCGAAGTGTTCTATGACAATCTGAGAGTCCATGTCAGCGATCGCGTCGGAGAGGAAGGCAAGGGTTTCCGCTATCTTCTCGACGGTCTCAACGCGGAGCGCATTCTCGTCGCCTGGGAAGCCATCGCTCTGGGCCGGGCGGCGCTCAGGCGGGCGACGCAATACGCCAAGGATCGGCACGTCTTCGGCCGGCCCATCGGACAGAATCAAGGCGTGCAGTTTCCGCTCGCGGACTCGCTCGCCAAGCTCGAAGCGGCCCAGCTCGTCGCCCAAAAGGCCGCCTGGCTTTACGACACCAATCAACCCTGTGGCGATCTCGCCAACATCGCGAAATATCTCGCGACGGAAGCGGGCTTCGAGGCCGCGGATCGCGCCGTGCAAACCCATGGCGGCTTCGGCTATGCCTCGGAGTATCACGTGGAGCGCTACTTCCGCGAAGCGCGAGTCTGGCGCATCGCGCCGATCTCGCAGAACTTCGTCCTGGCCTACATCGCCGAGAAGATGCTCGGCCTGGCGCGATCCTATTAGGCTTTCGGGGGACCGCCCCGACCATCGCCCGCAAGCTTGCGCGAATCGTGGCTCGCGGTGATCGCGACCGGCTCGAACTCGAAGATCACGCGCTTGGGGCTATCGAGTAATTTGATAAAGGCTTCAGGGTCGCCGGGCGCCAGCTTGGCGGCAAACCGCGGAAAGAAATAAGCCTTTGTCTCGGCGTCCCGGTGCAACCGCATGTGGCCGCGCAGTGTGATCATGCGGCGCCCTTTCAACGCGGTCCCTGCGTTCGAGACAACGATGCTCGCCCTCGAGTCGGCTTCGACGGCGCGTGTTTGAACCCGGCCGTCAACCGCCGT
>Ga0081455_10002876_pt1 | contig 20262 bp, 11 predicted proteins | sample TabmetS3T2R1_FD_70207 | JGI IMG/M metagenome (GOLD analysis project Ga0081455, IMG submission 70207) | Tabebuia heterophylla rhizosphere microbial communities from the University of Puerto Rico - S3T2R1 | ecosystem: Host-associated > Plants > Roots > Rhizosphere ... | reverse complement strand
AACCGGTAAAAGCCGAGATGTATTTCCCGTACCAGCAAGTCAAGGGCGATTTCTGGTCGGCGCCGCGAGACCTTGTCATCCGCGCTTCAGTTGATCCGATGAGCCTTGTCGCCGCGGCGAGGCGCGAGATTAATGCCGTTGACCCGAATCAGCCAATCTCAAACATACGCACGATGGAAAATTTGCTTGACGAAGAGATCGGGCAGAGGCGTTTGGGGATGATGTTGCTGGCCGCGTTTGCCGCGTTGGCCCTGTCGCTGGCCTCAGTCGGAATCTACGGCGTGCTTTCATATTTCGTCGTTCAGCATACGCAAGAGATAGGCGTGCGACTGGCGCTCGGCGCGCAGCGGCGCGGCATTCTCGTCCTGGTGATGAGAAAGGGAATGACGCTGGCTTCGGCCGGCATAGCTCTCGGGTTGTTCGGCGCTTTCGCAATGACGCGGTTGATGTCGAGCCTGCTTTACGAAATCAGCGCGGCCGATCCGGTGACGTTCGCCGCGGTTGCGGCGCTGCTTTCGGCGGTCGCGATGTCGGCTTGCTACGTTCCGGCGCGGCGAGCGATGAGAGTTGATCCGATAGTCGCGCTCAGAACTGAGTAGATGTCAGATGTCAGATGTCAGATGTCAGATGTCAGATGTCAGATGAGTTCTGCGAGAGATCTCTTCACTGGCATCTGGCATCTGACATCTGACATCTGCTATGGAGGAATTATGCAAACACTCTGGCAAGACCTGCGCTACGGCGCGCGAACGTTGTTTAAGAATCCGGGCTTTGCTTTGATCGCCGTGATCACGCTCAGCCTGGGCATCGGCGCGAACACCGCCGTCTTCAGCGTGGTGTATGGGGTTTTGCTCAAACCGCTGCCGTACAAGGACGCCGAGCGGATCGTCGTCGCCGGCGTCTCGCCGCCCGATTTCCGCGACCTGAAGGAATCGGCGCAGGTATTCGATCAACTGGCGGTCTGGGCGTCGAACCTTTACAACGTCACGATCAACGGAGAGACGACGCAGGTTCGCGGCGCGATCGTCTCTCCCGAATTTCTGCCGATGCTGGCTCAACCCGCGCTCGGCAGGTTCTGGGGTCCCGAAGAGGATAATCAGCATCTGGCCGTCATCAGCCACGATTACTGGCAGAGCGGTTTTGGCGGCGCCGCTGACGTTGTCGGCAGGACGATCAGTCTCTATAACAAACCATACGCGATCGTCGGCGTGGCGCCGCCGGATTTTCAATACCCCAGCCGGGAATTCAAAATCTGGAATACGATGGGCGCGGCGATGGCCGAAGCCAAAGGGCAGATGGAGAACCGCCAGTTCCGAATCTTCCGCGCGGTTGGGCGCTTGAAACCCGGCGTCAGCGCGGCGCAAATGCAAGCCGAGATGGACGTCATCTCCGAGCGGTTGCAGCGGCAATATCCCGACACCAATTCAGGGGTTCGGATAAATTTCACGCGGCTTTACGACATCATTGTCGGCGACGTGCAGCAGGCGTTGTGGGTGTTACTGGCGACGGTCAGTTTGGTGTTGCTGATCGCCTGCGTGAACGTCGCCAACCTGACGCTGTCGCGAATGGCGGCGCGCCAACGCGAGATCGCGATCAGGACCGCGCTCGGAGCAGGCCGCTGGCGGGTGACGCGTCAATTGATGACTGAAAGTCTGCTGTTGGCGTTTGTGGGCGGCTTATGCGGATTGATCTTAGCGATCTGGGGGCTGGACGCGCTGGTCGCATTCAACCCCGGCAATATTCCGCGACTGAGCGGCGTCAGCATCAACGCCTCGGCGCTGTTGTTCACGCTCGCGGCCTCTGTCATAACAGGGCTGATTTTCGGCCTGGTTCCCGCCTGGCAGGCCTCGCGCGGAAATCTGAATCAAACTCTCAGGGAAGGAGCGCGCGGTTCTGCGGGCAATGTCAAAAGCGCTAGATTGCGTAGCGCGTTGGTTGTCGCCGAAGTCGCGCTGTCGCTGGTGTCGCTGATCGGCGCAGGATTGCTGATCAAAAGCTTCAATCGTTTGCTGACCGTCGATGCCGGCTTCAAGGCCGAAAACCTGTTGACGGCCGGCCTGACACTGGTCGAATTCAAAGACCCACAGCGGCGCGCCGATCTCACGCGCGAAGCCATTGCCCGCATCTCACAAATTCCCGGAGTGCAGGCAGTCGGCGGCGGAACCGCGTTGCCTCCCATCACCGCGCAGCGCGTCACCCGCTTCGCCGCGCAGGGGGGGGCGAATGACGGCGGCGGCCTGCGCGCCGCTTATTTCATCGCCGCCACTCCTGATTATTTTCGCGCGCTGGGAACGCCGCTGGTCGAAGGGCGGGACTTTACGGATCGCGATGGCGGCGAGGCCGCAAAAATATTGATCATCAACCGCAACCTGGCGCGAGACCTCTTCCCGAATGAAAGCGCGATCGGCAAACGGTTGCAGTTGGTCAATTCGGAGCTGTCGAACGAATGGCGCGAAATAGTCGGCGTCGTCGGCGACGTGCGCTATTCCGGTTTGGATGACACGGGCGTAAACACGATCTATACGCCGTTCGCGCAGACGCCGTTCATGTGGAGCAATCTGATGATACGCGCGAGCGTCCCGCCGCAGACGTTGATCCAAAGCGTTCGCGGCGCCGTCGCCTCTGTCAATCCAACGCTGCAACCTGCGAGCTTACGCACGATGGAACAACTGGTCTCCGATTCCGTGGCGCGGCCGCGGTTCAACACCGTTTTGCTGGCGGCGTTCGCGGCGCTGGCGCTGGCGCTGGCGGCCGTAGGGATTTACGGCGTGATCGCCTATTCGGTCAGCCGGCGCGCGCAGGAAATCGGCGTGCGGATGGCGCTGGGCGCGCGGAAGAGCGACGTGATCCGGCTGATCTTGAAGCAGGGAATGACGCCCGCCGTCATCGGCGCCGCGCTCGGGCTGGTCGGGGCATGGGCCACGACGCGATTGATGTCCGGGCTGTTGTTTGAAGTGAGCGCGACCGATCCCGCGACCTTTGCGGTAATTACATTGACGCTGATGACGGTCGCGCTGTTCGCCTGTTACATCCCGGCGCGGCGGGCGACGAAGGTGGACCCGATGGTCGCGCTTAGAGAAGAGTAGATGTCAGATGTCAGATGTCAGATGTCAGATGTCAGTGAAGAGGCTCTGGCGTTGCTCTTCTACTGGCGCCTGACATCTGACATCTGACATCTGCCCTTGGAGGAATTATGCAGACCCTATGGCAAGACCTGCGCTACGGCGCGCGAATGTTGTTGAAGAACCCCGGTTTCACTTTGGTCGCGGTCATCACCCTGGCGTTGGGCGTCGGCGCGAACACGGCGATCTTCAGCGTGGTCAACGCGGTGTTACTGCGCCCGCTGCCTTACCCGCACGCCGAGCGCATGGTCTACGTGCTCGAAGGACGCCTGTCAGACCCGAAGGCTGAAGATTCGTACTCGCCGCAAAACTTCACTGAAATGCGGAGCCGGAATCAGAGCTTCGACTCCTACTCTGCTTTGAATTACGTGAGTTTCACTTTGACGGGCGATCAGCAACCGGAGGCTCTCATTGGTCTTCTAGCGACCGCCGATTTCTGGCGCGTGATCGGGACGGCGCCGGCGCTAGGCCGCTCTTTCACCGCTGATGAAGACAAGCCGGGCAAAGATCACGTCGCGTTGATCAGCGATGGATTATGGAGGCGGCGCTTCGGCGCAGACCCGCAAATCGTGGGGCGCAGCGCTCAACTCAACGGCGAGCCGTTCACGATTATCGGAGTCATGCCGCCCAACTTCTACTTCCCGAGTCCCAGCATCGAAGTCTGGGCGCCGCTGGCGCTCGACTCGGAGAAGTACGATCGCAGGCATGGGTTTTTGCAAGGCGTGGCGCGGCTCAAACCGGGCGTGGCGGTCGAGCAGGCGCGGGCCGACCTGCGAAATATCGCCGAGCAGATCAAAAAAGAGATTCCAGGGAGCGACCGGGATTTCACAATGAAAGTGGATACGGTGCGCGAGATGTTCTTCGGCAATCTCGCGCGGCTTTTGATGATCCTGCTGGTTGCGGTGGCGCTGGTATTGATGATCGCCTGCGTCAACGTAGCGAATTTGATGCTCGGACGCGCGACCGCGAGATGGAAAGAGATGGCGCTGCGTAGCGCGCTCGGCGCCTCGCGATGGAGCCTGGTTCGCTTGCTGCTCGTGGAGAGCGCGCTGCTGGCCGTAATCGGCGGCGGGTTGGGATTGCTGTTAGCTAGTTACGGCCTTGGCGCGCTGACGGCGATCCTTCCGGCGGCGATTTCTGCCCGTGAGAAGATCGACATTGACGGCTACGTCATCGCCTTTACATTTTTGATCTCGCTCCTTGCGGTCGCGCTCTTCGGATTGGCGCCGGCGTGGCAGGCGACGAAGACTGATTTGAATCAGGCGCTGCGCGAAAACAGTCGCTCGGCCACTGGCGCGCGGCGTCTGAAGCTGATGCGCGGCGCGCTGGTCGTAGCCGAAATCTCATTGTCGCTGGTGTTGTTAGTGAGCGCCGGGTTGTTGCTCGAAAGCCTCTGGAAACTGCTGAAAATCAATCCCGGCTTCAGAGCGGAAAATGTCGTGACCTGCAGGATAGACCTGCCGAGCGCCAAATATCCCGAAGACAGGCGACAGGCCGAATTCTTTCGCAGCGTTCTCGAACAGGCGCGCGCCATTCCCGGCGTCGAGTCCGCCGGATTCGTAACCAGCCTGCCATTTAGCGGATCGCGCGGCACGAGCTCGTTCAGCATCGATGATCGTCCGGGTTCGCGGGGAAGTAACGGCCAAAGCGCCGACAGACATCAGGTCGCGCCTGGCTATTTCGCGGCGATTGGCATTCCGCTGCTCGCCGGGCGCGATTTTACGGACGCCGATGACATGGAACATCCGGGCGTGGCGATTATCAATGAAGCCGCCGTCAGGCGGTTCTGGCCCAATGAAAACCCGCTCGGCAAACGCATTACGATCGGCATGGGGCGGGAGTCCAAGCTTTACGGTAAAGCGGTCTCGCGTGAAATCATTGGAATTGTTGGCAATGTCAAACACGAACAGTTGAAAGACGATTTCCAGGCCGAAATTTATGTGCCCGCATGGCATTTGCCCGCGCTCAACATGTATCTCGTCGTCCGAGGCAAGGCGCCGGCGGAGAGCCTGATCAAGAGCATTCGCCGCGCCGTGCAATCAGTAGACCCTGATCAGCCGATCCGCCGCGCGCAGTCGCTGGAAACGGCGATCGCCACGACACTCGCGCCGCAGCGTCTGGTGGCGGTCCTGTTGTCGCTCTTCGCAGGACTGGCTCTGACGCTGGCGATGGTCGGGATCTATGGCGTGATGTCTTACTCCGTCGCTCAGCGAACGCAGGAGATCGGCGTCCGAATGGCGCTGGGCGCCCAATCGCGGGACGTGTTGAAGCTGATCTTACGGCAGGGAATGACGCTGGCGCTCGTCGGCGTCGGCGCCGGGATGCTGGTCTCTACCGCTTTGACGCGGTTGATGAAGGGACTGCTGTACGGCGTCGGCCCGAATGATCCGCTGACATTGGTGGGGATCGCGGCGCTGCTGACAACGGTTACACTGCTGGCCGCGCTCATTCCGGCGCGGCGGGCGACGAAGGTCGATCCGATGGTCGCGCTGCGGGTCGAGTGACTGAAGAGAGTCGTATGTCATGCGCGTTCTGATAATCGGCGGAACAGGGTTCATCGGCTCTTACGTTCTGCGACGGCTGCTCGGCGAGGGGCATTCCGTCGCGGTTTTTCATCGCGGGCAAAGCGGAAGCGATCTGCCGCGGGATGCTCTGCGCATCACCGGCGACCGCCGGCGATTGGCCGACTACGGCGGCCAGTTCGATCGATTCGGGCCTCAGGTCGTCCTCGATATGATCCCTTACGTCGAAGAGGATGCGCGCGCGCTGACGGCGACCTTTCGCGGCAAGGTCGAACGCGTCGTCGCCGTGAGCAGTCAGGATGTATATCGCGCCTACGGGCTGTTTCTAAGACTCGAAGAGGGAGAGCTTGAGCCGACTCCCTACGACGAAGAAGCGCCACTGCGCACGCGGCTTTATCCCTATCGGGAAACTGCGCAGGGCGGGGAAGACCTGGCTTACCATTACGACAAGATTGCGGTTGAGCGCGTCGTGATGAGCGACCGGCAGACGCCATTCACTATTCTGCGACTGCCGAAGGTTTACGGGCCCGGCGACAGTGGCCGTATATTCGATTACCTCAAGCGAATGGATGACGGTCGAGAGGTGATCCTGCTCGGCGAGCGGAAAAGTCGGTGGCGTTGGACGCGCGGTTATGTGGAGAATGTCGCCGCCGCCGTTGCGCTGGCGGTCACGGATGCGCGCGCGGCGAATCGGATCTACAACCTGGGCGAAGGCTACGCCCTTTCCGAATCGGAATGGGCGCGAAGCATAGGGCTGGCGGCCGGTTGGAGGGGCGAGGTCGTCTCCCTTCCTGAAGACGCGCTGCCGCAATCAATGCTTGAGCCGTACCGATTTGAGCAGCGTCTGGTGGCCGAGACTGGCCGCTTCCGCAAAGAACTCGGCTATGAAGAGGAGACGCCAAGGCAGGAGGCTTTGAGACGCGCGATCGATTGGGAGCGAGCCAACCCGCCTGCCGACGTTGATCTGAAACGGTTCGATTATGCGGCGGAAGACGCGGCGTTGGTGCGAATCCCGCCGCCGTAGCGGCGGAAGAACATGCTGCGATTTCACTCATTGATTTAGGTAATTGCACGGTCGACCTAACTGGAGGAAATATGCAAACTCTCTGTCAAGACCTGCGCTACGGCGCGCGAATGTTACTCAAGAAGCCAGGCTTCACGTTGATCGCAATCATCACGCTGGCGCTCGGCATCGGCGCGAACACGGCGATCTTCAGCCTCGTCAACATGGCGCTGCTGCGTCCATTACCTGTCGAGCGACCTGAGCAATTGGTCTCGATCAACAATGTCTCGTTGAATTTGCCGATCATCTCATATCCCAACTACCGCGATTTCCGTGATCGCAATAATGTTTTTAGCGGGATGCTGGCCTACCGGTATACGCCATTCGGTTTGAGCGTCAATGGCGTGAACGAACGGGTCTGGGGTTATCTGGCGACGGGCGATTATTTTGAGTTGTTGGGCGTGAAGCCCGCATTGGGACGCTTCTTCACGCCGGACGATGATAAGGCTCCCGGCGCGCATCCGGTCGCGGTGCTCACTTATGATTGCTGGCAGAAACGGTTCGCGGGCGATCCGCAGGCCGTCGGCAAAACCGTGATCATCAATGGACGCAACTTCACGATCATCGGCGTCGCGCCGCAGGGCTTTTACGGTTCGGAGATCATTTACCGTCCGGAGATCTGGTTTCCGGCGATGATGCAGGCGCAGATTGAAGGGGAGGCCGCGCTGGAAATACGCGGCGCCGCTGGGTTCTTCGTGCAAGGCCGTCTGAAACCCGGCGTCACAATGTCGCAAGCTGAAGCCGGGCTGAAAACCATCGCCGCCCAATTGGCGGGCGAATTCCCGAAAGAGAATGAAGGCATGGCCGTTACGCTCTCGCCGGCGGGGTTGTTAGGGGCGCGTATGCGAGGCCCGGTTATCGGTTTTGCCGGCGTGTTGATGGCCGTGGTCGGATTGGTCTTGTTGCTGGCCTGCGCAAATCTGGCGAACCTGTTGCTGGCGCGCGCGACCGAACGGCATAAAGAGATTGCGGTGCGCATGGCGATTGGGGCCAGCCGCTGGCGATTGGTGCGGCAACTGCTCACGGAAAGTATTTTGCTGGCGGCCACCGGCGCCGCGCTCGGGTTATTGCTGGCCTACTGGCTGGTGGATGCGATCATGGCGTTCAAGCCGCCGATTGACGTCGGGCTTTCAACCGACCTGCGCATTGATGGGCGAGTGCTGCTCTTCACGCTGATTGTTTCGGCGTTGACGGGCGTGGTCTTTGGCCTGTTGCCCGCATTGCAAGCTACAAAGCCGGACCTCGCGCCCGCGTTAAAAAACGAAGTCTCACTGGGCGCCTATCGCCGTTCGTGGCTGCGCAACGGGTTAGTTGTGTTGCAGGTTTCATTGTCGTTGCTCTTATTGATCTGCGCGGGTCTGGTGTTGCGCGGGTTGCAACGCGCGCAATCGCTCAATCCGGGATTAACGCCGCAGCGCGCGTTGGAGTTGTCATTTGATTTAAGCTTGCAGGGGTATGACGGCCCGCGTACTGAGGAGTTCAAGCAGCGCCTGCTCGAACGCGTGCGCGCCTTGCCGGGAGTGCAATACGCGGGCTTGTCCAACCTGGTGCCGCTGAGTCTGAGGGCTGGCGGCAACCCGATCTATGTCGAAGGCCAACCGGAACAGCGAGGCATGAATGTTCCGTCGGCGATGATTTCAAGCGCTTCGCCCGGATTCCTCTCAGCCCTTGGCACGCGCCTACTGCAGGGACGCGATTTTACTGAACAAGATGTCTCCTCGAACCAGGTTGTCGCGATGGTCAACGAAACCTTTGCGCGCCGTTTCTGGCCGGGCCAATCGGCCCTCGGCAAACGGTTCAGTCAATCAAGCCCCGCCGGACCGTGGACCGAGGTCGTCGGCGTAATTGAGGACGGCAAATACTTCAGCTTGAGTGAAGAGGCCACGTCTTTCGTATACACCAGCCTGCCTCCGCAAAGTGGCGGTTATCTGACATTGGTTGCGCGCACGGCGAGCGAGTCGCAGAGTGCGATGGCGACGATTCGACATGAGTTTCAACAACTCGACGCCACGTTGCCGCTCTACAACGTTAAGACTATGGTCGAACACATGGCTTTGCCACTTTTCCCGGCGCGCGTCGCCGCCACGTTGTTGGGCGGTTTCGGATCGCTGGCGCTCGCGCTGGCGGCCATCGGCATTTTTGGCGTGATGGCTTATGCAGTGACGCAGCGCACGCGCGAGATCGGTATTCGGATGGCGCTCGGGGCGCAAGCCGGCGGAATTTTCAAACTCGTGGTCGGGCAGGGATTGAAACTCACTGCCCTGGGGATGGGCATCGGCCTGGCCTGCGCGTTCGCGGGCACGCGGTTGATGAGCGGTCTTCTCTATGGCGTGAGCGCGCTCGACGTTGTTACTTTCGCCGGAGTGTCGTTGCTGCTGGCGCTGGTGGCCTTGCTGGCTTGCTATATCCCGGCGCGTCGCGCAATGAAAGTTGATCCGATGGTGGCTCTCCGGTGTGAGTAAAACGCGGCGCGTGATGTACCGTAGGTTGTCCAACCTGCGGAGGCTTCATCATCAAGCTGCTTGGTAGTAACTGAAAGGCTCATTAATCGAGCCGCCCGCAGGTTGGACAGCCTACGGTACATTTTCCGAGAATACCTAGATGCTTACCTGGCTTGCAGAGTTTTTGCGCGACATGCGGTTCGGGGTTCGCCATCTGGCGAAGAGCCCCGGCTTCACTTCGATCGCCGTCCTTTCGCTGGCGCTCGGCATTATGTCGACGACGGCGATCTACAGCGTGATTCATGCGGTCGTGCTCGATCCGTTCCCTTATAAGGACGTGGACAATCTGATGAGCGTCAAGGTTTGGGATCCGGGCCAGCGTGGCTACCGGCTTGGCTACTCGACAGATCAGTTTCTGGAGATCGCCGAGCGGAACACGATCTTTGAAGGGGTGATCGCTTCGACCATCAGCGACGTGTTGTGGACTGACGGCGGCGAGCCGCAGCGGCTGCGCGGGAATTACGGCACGTTCAACACGTTTCAGGTGATGGGCGTGCCGCCGCTAATTGGACGAACGACGGCGCCGGATGACGCCAGACCTGACGCGGCCCCGGTGGTAGTGCTCGGCTACCGATTCTGGCAGCGGCAGTTCGGCGGCGATCCGAAGGTCGTTGGGCGGCAGCTCCGTTTGAACGACAAGGTCCGCACGGTGATCGGCGTCATGCCGAAGCGGTTTATGTGGCGCGGCGCCGACGTCTACCTTCCGGTCACTTTCGAGCGCGGGCGCGTCGTTGAAGGCGTTCGCGGCGTTCACCTGCTCGGACGATTGAAGCCGGGCGTCAGCGAAGCGCAGGCCGAAGTCGATCTGCGACCGATCATCGGAGACTTGAAAAAAATAGAGCCTGCGCAATTTCCCGACAATTGGCGGGTCGGGCTGCTCTCGTTCAAAGAGACCTTCCCCAGCAGCATTCGCGAAAACCTCTGGATACTGTTCGGCGCAGTCGGACTTTTATTGTTGATCGCATGCGCGAACGTCTCGAACCTGCTGCTGTCAAAGGCCAGCGCGCGACAGAAAGAGATGGCGGTGCGCGCCGCATTGGGGGCGGGCCGGTCGCGTCTGATCCGCCAGTTGTTGACCGAGAGTTTGCTGATCGCGGTGGCAGGAGGCGCGCTGGGCGTGGCGATGGCGTTCGGAAGTCTTCGGGCCATTCTGGCCATCGTCCCCACGAACACGATTCCGGACGAGTCGGAGATCGCGCTCAACACCCCGGTTCTGCTCTTCACCGTCCTCGTGTCGGCGATGACGAGCGTTCTCTTCGGTCTCGCCCCGGCTCTGCACACCAGCTCTGGCGATCTGGCCAATCCGCTGCGTGAGGCGGGGCGCGGTCTGCAAGGGGGCGCTAGGCAGGCGTTGCTGCGCAAAGGTCTGGTGGTCGCGGAGGTCGCGTTGTCGCTGATGCTGCTGGTCGGGGCCGGTCTGATGATGCGGACGTTCATGGCGGTGCAGGATGTAGAGCTCGGATTCCGAACCGACCGGCTGCTGACGATGCGCGTTCCGCTGCCGGAGCAACGCTATCCGGATCGTGAGCGCCGCGTCGCGTTCTTTCAAGAATTGCTCCGCCGCGTGAGCGCCGTGCCCGGCGTGCAGGCCGTCGGATTGAACACGGGCATGCACCCGCTGGGGAACTTCAACACGCCGGTGGAGGTCGTGGGCGTCGCGCAGCAGGACACGCGACCGGTCGTGATCCATCAGATCAACGCCGATTACACGAAGGCGCTGGGAATAGCGCTCGTCGAAGGGCGTCTCTTCGAGGAGAACGAAGTGAGCGGCGGGCGGCAATTGGCCATCGTCAATCAGAGCTTCGTGCGCGGGCGGCTCGACGGGCGCGACGCGCCAGGGCGGGTGGTTCGCATTCCGCGATTGAAGCAGCCCCCGTTCGGGGCGGCGGACGACTCATTCCAGGTCGTCGGCGTGGTGAAGGACACGCTCAACCGCGGACTCACCGACCAGGTGATGCCCGAGGTCTATCTGCCGTTCACAGTGACGGGGCGCGCGGATCGCCTGGTTGCGCTCACTCAGGCCGACCCCGCCGGAATTACAAAATCGGTGTTGAACCAGATCTACTCGGTCGACAGGGATCAGCCGGTCACAGACCTCAGGACGATTGATCGCGTCCTTCAGGAGGGAGTCTACGCCGGCCCGCGTTTCAATCTCGCGCTCTTCGCGGTCTTCGCCGCGCTGGGATTGACGCTGGCCGTGATTGGAGTTTACGGCGTGATGTCCAGCTCGGTGGCGCAGCAGACTCACGAGATCGGCGTGCGAATAGCCCTCGGCGCCGGCCCAGGCAATATTTCTGCGATGGTCGTGAAGCGCGGCGCGTGGCTTCTGCTGATAGGTGTTGCCGTGGGATTGGTGGGAAGCTTTCTGACTGCGCGATTGCTCGCCGGCCAGATCTGGAACGTCTCCCCATTCGACCCGATTACCTTCGTCGCCGTCTCGTTGATCCTGCTCATCGCCGGACTTCAGGCCTGTTTCTGGCCTGCCCGACGCGCCGCTCGAATAGATCCGATAGTAGCTTTGCGTCAGGAGTGACACTGGAGCGCTTATGCAAAAACTTCTACAGTGAGGACAAAAACATGCAAAAACTCTGGCAAGACTTGCGCTACGGCGCGCGAATGTTATTGAAGATGCCAGGCTTCACGCTGATCGCCGTCATCACGCTGGCGCTGGGCATCGGCGCGAACACGGCGATCTTCAGCGTGGTTCATGCGGTGTTGTTGCAGTCGCTGCCGTATAACGACGCCGACCGCCTTGTCATGGTGTGGGAGAGTCACCGTCAGCGTGGTGTCCGGCAGATCTATGTCAGCCCGGCCAATTTCGTCGAATGGCGCGAGCAGAACAGCGTCTTCACAGACCTCGCCGCTTTTGCCGACGACCGTTCCATCCTCACAGGCGCCGGCGCTCCGGAAGAGATTGTCTCGCAGACGGCGACTCCGAACCTCTTTGCCCTGCTCGGGGCGGAGGCCATTCTGGGTCGAACTTTCACCGCCGATGATGGTAGGCCGGGACAGCCGAGCGTCGCTGTCATCAGTTCCGGCCTGTGGCGTCGCCGCTTCGGCGGCGACCCGGGGGTCATCGGGCGGAAACTGACCTTGAATCGCGCCCCCGTGACCGTGATCGGCGTAATGCCGCCTGATTTTCAATGGTTCATCAAACAAGGCTCGACGATCGGCCAGCCGCCGGAACTCTGGGCGCCCCTCGTATTCAACAACGATTCGCGCGCGGAGCGCGGTCGCTTCCTGCGGACTGTGGCGCGGCTCAAACCTGGCGCGACGCTCCGGCAGGCGCAGGCCGAAATGGACACGATCGCTGGTCGGCTTGAGCAAACCAGCGAGTTCAACCGCGGCTTCGGCGCTGAGGTGATTCCGCTGCGCGAGCAGTTCACGGGCGATATCCGGCTGGCTCTGCTGGCTCTGTTCGGCGCGGTAGGCTTCGTGTTGTTGATCGCCTGCGCGAACGTGGCCAACCTGCAACTCGCTCGGGCGGCGGCTCGCGCATCGGAGGTCGCTGTTCGCTCAGCGATGGGCGCGAGCCGCTTTTCGGTCGCGCGCCAGTTGTTGACCGAGAATATTCTGCTGGCCCTGCTCGGCGGCGTTGTCGGATTGCTGCTGGCGGTGTGGGGCATAGACGCGCTGGTCTCGCTCAGCCCACCCGACCTGCTCAGCCTGCCGGGCGTGAAGATCAATCTTGTCGTGCTCGGCTTCACTCTCGGCGTCGCGCTCCTGACAGGGATCCTCTTCGGCCTCGCGCCTGTGTGGTCGGCCTCGCGCGCCAATCCCAACGAACTGCTCAAGGCGGGCGGCGGCGTTGGCCGCGGCTCGCGCCGTCATCGCATGCGCGGCGTCTTCGTCGCCGCTGAGGTCGCGCTAGCTCTCGTGCTGCTGGTGGGCGCCGGTTTGTTGGCGCGGAGCTACGTTCGCTTGCGCTCGGTAAACCCTGGCTTCGATCCGCGAAACGTTTTGACGCTTCGAGTGTCGCTTCCCGGCATGAAATACCCGGAGGATCGTCAGAAAGTGAGTTTCTTTAAGCAAGCGGTGGAACGGCTCAAGGCATTGCCGGGAGTGCAGGCTGCGGGCGCAGTCAGCCATCTGCCATTTGCCGGAATAACTCCAGGCACATTCTTCAAGGTCGAAGGCGGCCCCTCGCTGCCCGTCAGCCAGTGGCCCATAACCAGCGTCTGCGTGGCCGACGTCGGCTTCTTCAGCGCCATGCAGATTCCCTTGAAGCGCGGACGCCTCTTCACAGAACAGGAAGCGACCGAAGCGCGACATGTCGTCGTCATCAACGAGGCGATGGCGCGCCGCCATTTCCAGAACGAAGACCCGATAGGCAAGCGGCTGACGATCTTGATGTCGCCCACGCCCACGCCGACGGAGATCATCGGCGTCGTCGGCGACGCGAAGACGACGGGACTCGACATCGAGGCCGGGCCGATGGCGTACTGGCCGCACCCCGAACTGGCTTACCCGTATATGACGCTCGCCATCCGCGCGCAGGGCGACGCGGCCGGCCTGACCGCCGCCGCGCGCAATGTGATCAGCGCCCTCGACAACGAACAGCCCGTGGCTGACGAGCGTACAATGGAGAGTCTATTGGCCATTTCCATTGCGCGCGCGCGCTTCAATACGCTGCTGCTCGCGCTTTTCGCGGTCGTAGCCACGGCCCTCGCGGCCGTAGGCGTCTACGGCGTCATGGCGTTTGCGGTCGCCGCGCGAACGCAAGAGATTGGAATTCGGATGGCCTTGGGCGCGCGAATGCGCGATGTGCTCAGGCTGGTCATCGGACAGGGAATGGCGTGGGTGTTGATCGGCGTCGGAACCGGTTTAATCGCGGCATTGGCGCTGACGCGAATGCTCAAAAAGCTGTTGTTCAACGTCAGCGCGACCGATCCGATCACGTTCGCGCTGGTCGCGTTGTTGCTGACCGGCGTGGCGCTGTTGGCCTGTTATCTGCCTGCGCGACGGGCGGCGAAGGTCGATCCGATGGTCGCGCTGCGCTGTGAGTAGATGTCAGATGTCAGATGTCAGATGTCAGTGTGGAATCTCAGGCGTTTCTCTTCTAATGACATCTGACATCTGACATCTGACATCTGCCTTAATCAAACGGTGATCACCTCGACCTTCGGCGCGACCGCCGATTTCGGAATCAGCGCGGGCCAGTAAGCCACGACCTCTTCGACTTTCGGGCGACCGCCGCCGAATCCGGTGACGGTGGGCGGGCCGCTGAGCGCGAGCGGGGCGATCTCTTTCGTGAACCGCTCGACCGCAGCCTTGTCCTTAGACCGCACGCCGACGCGCAGCATCACTTCGGCGATGTCGGGCGAAGGCTCTCCGCCCAAGCCTTCATGAGTGGCGCCCGCGCCGAGGAGCTGCGAGAGAATTTCGTCGAACTCTAATCCCAACACGTCGAGCCGCTTTCTCAACATCGCGTCGGCGGCCTTGGCCTTCGCATAAGCGTCGGGCCAGGCGTAGACCAATCCTCCCGAGGCCTTGAATCCGTCGGCGAAACTGATCGAGACCTTGTATTGATCGGTGGCCGGACGACCTTCTACGCCGGAAACGCGGACGCGGTTTTCGCCGGCCTGCTCCAGCCTGATCGTAGTGAAATCGGCGACGCCGTCCGGCGTGATGTAATTTTTCGGATCGCCCATCTCGTACATCAACTGTTCAGTAACGCCGGCTACTGTGACTCGGCCGCCGGTCCCCGAGTGTTTGGTGACTATGAAGGCTCCGTCCTCGCCGGCCTCGACAATCGGGTAGCCGATGTCCCAGAAATTGGGGATCGTTTGCCAATCGACCTGGCAATTGCCGCCCGTCGTTTGCGCGCCGCATTCGATAATGTGACCGGCGATCGTCCCGGCGGCGATCTTGTCCCAATCGTCAAGTCTCCAGCCGAATTCGTGGATCATCGGGCCTAGCGTCAACCCGGTGTCGGTGCAGCGTCCCGTGACGACGATCTGCGCGCCCTGTTTCAAAGCCTCGGCGATCGGCGCCGCGCCGAAATAGACGTTTGCGCTCGCCACCCGATCGCGAATCACCGAGAGCGGCTCGCCGGTGTCCATGTTCTTCAATTCGACGCCCTGCGCGATCAACTCGTCGAGCCTGTCCATAATGTCGTCGCCCGCGACGACGCCGACTTTGACTTTGCCCGCGAGGCCAAGCTTTTTGACTACCTCGGCGAGAGCGGCGACGCAAGCCTGCGGATTAACGCCGCCGGCATTGGCCACGATCTTGATGTTGTTGGCCAGGCATTTCGGCAAGACGCGCCCGACGACGTAGAGGAAATCGCGCGCGTAACCGGCGTTCGGGTCGCGAGACCTCTGCTTTTGCATAATGGACATCGTGATCTCGGCCAGATAATCGAGCGTCAGATAATCAATAGGGCCGCGCTCGACCAGTTGGACAGGGGCGTCGAGCCAATCTCCCCAGAAACCTTGTCCGTTTGCAATTCTTATTGTCTTCATTTCTACACTCTTTCGACGTTCATGCCGCGCGCCAGAAGCGTTCGGCATAGAATTTAATTGTATGCAGAGGAGACTCATTTCACCACAAAAAGCACAAAGAAGAGAACAAAATGCGCAGAGCAGATAGATAAGTAGAGATCGACGCCTGATGAATATTTGCGCTCTTTGTGTTCTTCTTTGTGCTTTTTGTGGTTATGTTCGCTCAATCAATTGTCGCGCCGAATACTTCTGCGCGCTGTTTTTGGATCGGGAAATAGTTCGTGCAGCTTCTTTGCTTCACTTTGCGCGCTATACGCGTTTGTAGTCCGCTCGGACAGCCAATTCCTCAACGCCTTCGGGTGAGCAATTGTACATGACGATCTGTAACTCCTTGCCGGGAGGGGCGGTGATTACGATGCGCCAGCCCCAATCCGGGCCGGGAGGGGCCTCGTATGAGCCGCGAAGATCGATCACGCCCTGCTGATCAATTCCCCCCTGACACGACCAAACCTTGCTGCTCATATGCCAGGAGTCAACCCATGCGGCGGTCGCAACCTCCTGTTGCGCATCGTAACCTAGCGTTAGCAAGCCCTCGTGCCCAGTGTTTTCATAAATCCAGGTATAGGTGAACGTGAGGAACCGGCCTTTGGCTACCTGCGCGACTGACAGGTCGGATGGTGAATTATGATCCGTATCCATGAATCGCAACAGATTATTACCCGTCCATGCCCCGATCAGGTTATCTTGAATCTCGGTCAAGTTCATGCTCTTAGCCTCCTTGTTAATTCAAAATATCGAGCCTGCCCGAAGCGCGAAGCCTTCGGAAGGTCGCTTGAAATATAAGCAAAGGCGAGACGCAAACACATCATCCGAAAGTATGATTTTTAGAGACGAGGGCATTTTCACCCGAAAGTTTACCGATGAAGATCTTCTCGTATTGCGCGCCGAACGCGTTTGATTCAAATAACAGCCTCTCAAGCCGTCTTGAGGCCCGACACGTTCTGCAGTCCCATCTCTCTGATCAACTGCTCGCGCAACTCGAACTTCTTCACCTTGCCGCTGGCCGTGAGCGGGAACGATTCGACGAAGCGGACGAACTTCGGGACTTTGTGGCGGCTGATTCCGGCCATACAATATTCGCGGACTTCGTCTGGGACGATCTCTTCGCCCTGTTTCGCCCGAATCAACGCGCAGACCTCTTCCCCCATGAATTCATCGGGGAGGCCTACGACCTGGGCCTCGGCGATCTTCGGGTGGCGCATCAGAAAGTCTTCGATCTCCGCCGGGTAAACATTCTCGCCGCCGCGAATGATCATATCCTTCACGCGCCCGACGATGTTGACGTAACCGTCGGGGCGCATCACCGCCAGGTCGCCCGAATGCAGCCAGCCCTCTTCGTCAATCGTCTCGGCGGTCTTTTCGGGCATGTTGTAATAGCCCTGCATATTCAAGAACGCCTTCGAGCATAGCTCACCCGACTGGCCCAATTGCGCTGTTTCGCCGGTTCCGGGGTTGATGATCTTGATGGAGGTGTGAGGTTGCGCCAGGCCGACAGTTTCGGCTTTCAAGTCAAAACTGTCGGTACTGAAAGATTGCGTCACCGCGCCGGTGGTCTCGGTCATTCCGAAAACTATCGAGCAATCAGCGCCGATCTTCTCCTTGATCCGCTCCATCAGCGGAACGGGAACGGGCGTCGCGCCTGTGTATATGTTTTGCAGCGCCGAAAGATCGAATTCCGCGAAGCGCGGGTGATTGAGCATCGCAATCAGCATCGTCGGCACGGCGAAAGTGAACGTGCCTTTCTCGCGCTCGAACAGTTCGAGGTTTTTGAGCGGGTCGAAGGTGATGAGCGGAATCAGCGCGCAGCCCAGATACAGACAAAAGATCACGCCGCCCAGGCTCCCGGCTATGTGAAAGAACGGCATCGCCGTCACGTAACGCTCGGCGGTCCTCAGATCGCCGCGCGTGCAGGAGACGTGCGATTGATTGACCAGGTTGTAATGCGTGAGCATGACGCCTTTCGGAAAACCGGTCGTGCCGCTGGTGTATTGCATCATCGCCACGTCGTGCGGGCTGACGCTTGACTGTCTTTGTTTCAGTTCGTCGTCGGAGACCCGGACGGCGAGCGCCATCACGTCTGAAAACAATGACAGGCCGGACCGCGGACCCTTGCCGATCAACACGGCGCGCTTCAATCGCGGCAACGACGCTACGCGCAATGTTTCATCGAGCGGGTGATTGATCGTTTTGATCTCCGGCGCGACGCAGTAAAGCGATTCCAGGTAGTTGTTTCCGCGATGCTCCTCGATCAGAAAGATCGTTGAAATGTCGCCCTGGCGCAGAACGTAATCGACCTCGGCCGCGCGGTAGTTGGTGTTGATCGTGACGATCACCGCGCCGATCTTGGCCAGCGCCAGTTGCAGGAATATCCATTCAGGGACGTTCGTGGCCCACACCGCCACGTGGTCGCCCTTCTCGACGCCGAACGCCATCAGGCCTTTCGCCAGACGGTTCACCGTGTCGCGGTACTGGCCGTAAGTCAGCCGCAGTTCGAGTCCGATTTCGGGATAGTTGTAGACCAGCGCCTCTTTGTCGGGCGCCTGATCGGCGCGCTGATCCAGCAGATCGCCGAGCGTCAGGTAGATCAGATCGACTCCGAAATCCTCGGCCTCCCAGTGCGCAAGATCGCCATTGATCGCCATAGTTCCTCCAGGAGCCAGTTTTCAGTTTTCAGTTTCCAGTTTTCAGTTTCGCCATCTTCTTTCTGACACCTGAAAACTGGAAACTGAAAACTGAAAACTATCTAGCCAGCGCGTGATATTCGCGGTTCGGGATCATTCCCGTCGCCGACGCCATTCGGTTAGTGAAGTTGTACATCGCCGCGATCTCGATTACGTCCCACACCTCTTCCTGCGTCAGCCCCAGGCTTTTCAGATGTTCGACGTCTTGCCGCGAGCAATCGGTCGGAAGTTCGGTCAGCTTCACCGCGAAATCCAAAACGGCCTCCATCCTTGCGTCAAGTCCCGCGCGTTTGTAATCGAGAGTGATGCGGTCGGCTTTGATCGGATCGCCCAGGGCTTCGCGCAGCGCCGCGCCGTGTGCGACCAGGCAATAGAGGCACTGGTTGGCCATCGAAACGGCGACGGCGATCATCTCGCGCTCGGCGGCGTTCAAATTTTCGGTCGGCTCGTGGAGCTGTTTGTAATGCGCGAACCACGCGCTCAACCGTTCCGGGCGAAAACTGTAAACCCGAAAGACGTTCGGCGTGAAGCCGATCCTCTCTTTGGCTTTGTTGAATAGTTTGCGCAGGTTGTCCGGCAATTGATCTTCGCTCGGAACCGGGAACCAACTGATCCGCTCCTCGTCAGCGCTTGCTGGTTGAGTCATCGCTTTATCCCCCTTGGTTGTCGAATGATCCATGTCTCCCCACGCCGCGCGCAAATCGGGCCGCGCCATCTTGCGCTCCGGCTTGCAGCGAGTTCAGACCGTGATTGAACTCGTTCCGAAGCGCATCGGTCAAGCTCAAGTCGAATTGTTCGTAAGCTGACATTCGGTCCTCGCGCATGCAGATTTGCGGGAAGGCGGCGATCTCGCGCGCGAGCTTCTCGGCCTCTTCCCGCGCCGCGCCTTTCGCCACGACGCGGTTGACCAATCCCATTTGCAACGCCTCGCGCGCTTCCACCGGCCTGCCGGTCAGGATCAAATCCAACGCCCGGCTCAGCCCGATCAATCGCGGCAATCGAACCGTGCCGCCGTCGATCAAAGGCACGCCCCATCGGCGACAGAAGACGCCTAAAACCGCGTCCTCTTCGGCGACGCGCAGGTCGCACCAGAGCGCGAGTTCCAAGCCGCCCGCGACCGCGTAACCTGAAATCGCCGCGATCACCGGCTTGCTCAGGAGCATTCGCGAAGGCCCCATCGGCCCGTCGCCCTCAGGATCAACCCGATTACCACGGCCTTCCGCGATGGCTTTCAAATCCGCGCCGGCGCAAAAGGTTCCGTGATCGCCGTAGAGCACGCCGACCGACGCGGAATCATCGGCTTCGAATTCGCGGAAGGCGTCGGCCAAAGCCATCGCGGTCGCGCGGTCGACGGCGTTGCGGACTTCGGGCCGGCTCAGTATGACGGTTGTGATTGGCCCGCTCTTCTCGACAGTGATTGACATGATTCTTTCTCGATTCGTTTTAAGATCATAACTAACGCTAACTATGCCAATATGTTTAGCCATCAACTTATGTAACCCGGAAGCCGCGATCGCGGGCAAAGACTATCGCCTGGGCGCGCGTCCACACGCCGAGTTTGTCGAAGAGGTTGGACACGTGATTCCGGACAGTCTTCTCGCTGATGGAGAGGCGCTCCGCAATCTGCGCGTTGCCAAACCCTTCCGTAATCAGCGCCAGCACCTCTCGCTCGCGCGGGGAGAGCGAGGCGAAGGCCGGATCCTCGCCTCGCGTTGAGCCCTTGAGCTCCATAAACTCCAGCACTTCATCGCAGAAGCGTTCCCAGGCCGGTTCGGCCCCAAGGAGGATGTGGTTCTTCGAGTCGAGTTCGACGAACTGAGCGCCCGGGATTCCGGCGGCGAGGATCCGCCCTTCTGAAATCGGGGCGATG